>ERZ777306.279-NODE-279-length-106679-cov-9.357105_pt1 | contig 106679 bp, 93 predicted proteins | sample MGYA00374966_ERZ777306 | MGnify/ENA primary metagenome ERZ777306 (study PRJEB29329, sample SAMN06343882) | mouse gut metagenome | isolation source: Mouse cecum | place: Austria: Vienna | collected 2014-11-15 ...
GGCTTTATCATTATACCCCATTCACAGTATTTGTCAACACTTTTTTCCAATTTTTTTCAACTTTTTTTAATATTCTTTTGAAAATCTCCGTTTTCCCGCATTTTCCGCAGGTTTTCCGTCGCGTCTTTCTCTATCCTCTCTACCAATTCCCAGTTGATTACCTCTCTCTCCGCCAGATCTTCCATATCCAGCATAACAATCTGTTCCCCGTTCCGTATCAGGTATTTTTTATTGCCAAGCCTCTTATAAACCTTTTCCCCGCATACTGCCGCGAGCCGCTCCCCATTTTCCGCCCGCATGTCCTTCCCTTCTATAAATGAAAATAAATGTCCTTCCGCCGCGTTTGCCCCATAGTCTAACGCCGCCGAAAGAATCCCCGCATATAATATGTATTTTCCCATACGCACCAGCTCCTTTTCCTTATTATATTCTTTTTTACGAAGATATTCAAGAATCAGAATAGATTTTATACTTTTAGTTTAGGATAGAAAAATAAATATTGCCTTTCTGAAAGGAAGTTTACAAATGATTGATTACGCCCCTTTTTGGGAAACTCTGAAAAACTCGCCGGAAAACTGGTACACGCTCACCAGCAGGCATCACCTCTCCCACAGCACTCTCCACCGTCTGAAACACAACAAGGATATTTCCACAAAAACCATCAACGACCTCTGCCGCATACTGGACTGCCCCGTGGAGGGCATACTGCGCTATCTTCCCAACGATGGCGACCAGCCACTTTAACAGGAAAGGCCGCCCGTATATCCATCAAACCATCAAAAACCACAGTCAATTTATTTTCCTACATATTATATAGGAAAATAAAAAACAGTCTGCGCCTTTGCAAAAACACCAGCCCGCCGTGTCGTTGACCCCTTCCGGCGGAAATGCTATAATGTTGCGCAGACAACGGACAAAAACGGGTATATACTCGGAAAAGCCGGATTATACTGAATGAAAAGGGGAAACAAGAGGTGGAAAAATTTGGACTACGGAATGATTTTTCTAATCGCGCTCAGTCTTGCAATGGACGCCTTTGCGGTTTCCATTTCCAACGGCGTTTCTGTGCGCGGCTTTGGCAAAAAAGATGCTGTGCGGCAGGGGCTTTATTTCGGCATATTTCAGTTTCTGATGCCGCTCATCGGCTGGTTTCTGGGCAGCCGTGTTAAAGACTGCATCGCCGCACTGGACCATTGGATTGCATTTCTGCTTTTGGCAGTCATCGGCGCAAATATGATACGCGAAAGCCTGAAGGAAGAGAATGCACAGGAGGAAAGTCATCTGACCTCAAAAGTGCTTATGCTGCAGGCCATTGCGACAAGCATCGACGCGCTGGCGGTCGGTATCAGCTTTGCCCTGCTGGATGTAAATATCCTTACTGCCGGACTCATCATCGGCATTATTGCGTTTGCGCTTTCGTTCACAGGCGGCATACTAGGCAAAGGGCTTGGCAGTTTCCTTCAGGCAAAAGCGGCATTCGCGGGCGGAACCGTATTGATATTGATTGGGCTGAAAATACTGATTGAACATTTGTTTTTTATGGGATAAGGAGGGCAAAAGATGGAATGGCTCCAGACTTTTGATATAGGAGTATTGCAGTGGCTGCGTGAAACCCTTTCCACGCCCTTTATGGATAAACTAATGGTGCTGATATCCACACTGGGCAACGCAGGCGCGCTCTGGCTCTTTCTGGGCGTATTGTTCCTTATTATGGGAATACGCCGGAAAAACTGGCGGGAAATGGGCATCTTGCTTTTGCTGTGTGTCGGCGCAAGTGCGCTGGTCTGCAACCTGATACTAAAGCCCTGTGTAAACAGGATACGCCCCTATGACCTGCTGGGCTATGTGGATGCACTTTTAATCCCCCCTTTGCATGACGCCTCTTTCCCCTCCGGGCATACGGCGGCATGCTTCGCGGCGGCAACGGCAGTCTGCGCCAAAAACCGCGCCTGGGGCTTTGCGGCGTATATTTTCGGCGCAGTGATGGGTTTTTCTCGGCTGTATCTCGGCGTGCATTTTCCTACTGATGTACTTGCCGGCGCAGCCGTCGGCACAGCAATGGCCGCACTAACCGTACGCCTGTTCCGGAAACACTGCGGAGAGGACAGTTTGCAAAAATAAATCTGGAAATCATTGCAAAATACACCAGTTTCGGGTAAAATAAAGCAGCAGTTATCTAAAAGAGTGCTTCGCAAAAAGCCTGAAGGGAAGGATAGAAAAATGGCATTACCCGTAATATACCAGCTTATGACGATGGTTATTTTAATGGTCATCGGCGTAATCCTGCAAAAGAAAAAGATACTGTCCCTTGATAATTCCAAGGGGCTTTCCATCGTGCTGACGCGCGTAGCAGTACCATGCAACATGGTCGTGCTCCTGCAAAGGGAATATTCCCGCGAAATTTTCAACGGGTTCCTTGTAACCTGCGGCGCAACGTACCTCATCTGCTGTATCGGCGCGGCAATGTTCTTCATCGTTGGTAAAATGCTCAAAATGAAACCGCAGGAGCTGGGGCTTTTTTCCGGCGGCGGCGTTTACAGCAACGTTATATTTATGGGACAACCCCTGATTATGGCAATGTATGGCGCAGAAGGCCTGATCTTCTGCGTAGCCGTCATGTTTACCTGCAATGTGTTCCTGTTCACCGTCTGCTCCATACTGTTCGGCATGGGCGGTGAACACAGAAAACCGGCTTTGCAGATGCTGAAAGAGGCTTTTCTCAACCTTATCTGCCTGTCTGCCGTTGTGGGTGTGTTCTGCTTCGTCAATTCCATATCTCTGCCTGGGCCGATTTACGATGTTTTGCAGTATTCCGCGAATACAACCGTCAGCCTTTCCATGATTTACATTGGCTCTCTGCTTGCCGCCGCGAATCTGCGCGAAATCTTCCGGGATAAGGTTGTGTATATTTTCAGCTTTTTCACGCTGATTGTACTGCCGATTCTGGCAAAGGCCATCTGCGGGCTGTTTATGGAAGGAATCGCGCTGAGCGTGCTTGTGGTACTGATGGGTACGCCTGCTGCCGCCGCGCTGCCCTCCTTCGCAGAGCTTTACGGCAACGATGAAAAACGCGCATCGCAGTATACTTTTGTTTCTACTATCATCTCTGTGGTAACACTGCCGCTCGTAGCAGAATTTCTGTGCCAGTAAAATGCAGCAAAAAGACAGGCAACTGCCATTGGCATTTGCCTGTCTTTTTTATTTTCCTCGAGAAACAGAGTTTTCCGCAATAAATTATCTTCAATCCCTCATCTGCGCCTGCCGCACTGCATGCCGCCAGCCAGTCTCAAGCCCCGCAGCTTCCTCTTTCGATATCGCCGGTGAAAACGCCTCTGCGACCTGCCAGTTCCGCCGAATCTCCGCGAAATCCGACCAGTACCCTACCGCAAGCCCTGCCAGATACGCCGCGCCCAACGCAGTTGTTTCCAGCGTGGACGGGCGCAGTACAGGCACGCCCGTAATATCCGCCTGAAACTGCAGCAGGAACGCGTTTGCCGCCGCGCCGCCGTCCGCACGCAGTTCCGCAAGCGGTATGCCTGCGTCCTGCTCCATTGCCCGCAGCACATCACACGTCTGGTATGCCATAGATTCCACTGCCGCCCGCACAATATGCGCCCGATTCGCGCCCCGTGTCAGCCCTGTCAGCACGCCGCGCGCGTAAGGATCCCAATACGGCGCCCCCAGCCCGACAAACGCCGGCACAAGGTACACTCCGCAGTTATCCGCCACAGAACGGCACAGCCCCTCCGTTTCCGCCGCAGAGGAAATCAGCCCCAGCCCGTCCCTGAGCCACTGTATCGCCGCACCCGCCACAAAAACAGAGCCCTCCAGCGCATACGTGACCCTTCCGTCCAGTCCCCATGCAATTGTCGTAATCAGCCCATTCTGCGAGGAAACCGGCTCTCCCCCTGTATTCATCAGCAGGAAACAGCCTGTCCCATACGTATTTTTCGCTGCGCCGGGAGAAAAACACGCCTGCCCGAATAGCGCCGCCTGCTGGTCGCCCGCCGCCCCTGCAATCGGGATTGCCGCCCCGAACAGTGCAGGCAGGGAATGTCCAAACAGCCCTGATGAGGGGCGCACCTCCGGCAGTATACTTTCCGGTATGCCAAGCAGCTCCAAAACCTCCGCGTCCCATTCCAGCGTATGTATGTTGAACAGCATCGTCCGAGAGGCATTGGAATAATCCGTAGCATGTACCTGCCCGCCGGTCAGGTTCCAAATCAGCCAGGTGTCCACCGTACCGAACAGAAGATTGCCGGATTCCGCCAGCTTTGCCGCCTCCGGAACATTCTGCAATACCCAGCGGATTTTTGTCGCGGAAAAATACGCATCTATCGGCAGTCCTGTCTTTTCGCGGAACATATTTTCCAGCCCCTGCTCCTTCAGGGAATCGCAGTACGGCGCAGTCCGGCGGCACTGCCATACAATCGCCGGACAAACCGGCCTACCGCTGCGTTTATCCCAAAGCACAGCCGTTTCCCGCTGGTTCGTAATGCCAATCGCCGCAACCTCCGCCGCGGAAATACCCTGCTTTTCCAGCACAGCCCGCGCCGTTTCCAGCTGTGTCTGCCAAATCTCCGCCGCATCATGCTCCACCCAGCCGGGCTGAGGATAATACTGCCTGAATTCCTTCTGTGCAATCGAAAGCGGCTGTCCGGAACGGTCAAACAATATCGCCCGCGAGCTTGTCGTGCCCTGGTCAAGCGCAAGAATATATTTCATAGCTTTCCCTCCTTTTTTCACGCCAGTGTGTCAAAAAAGGCTCAGGCTACGCCTTCCGTGTAGCCGCTCTGCGGCTGCGGCAACAGCGGGCTTATGCCCGCTATACGAAGCCTTTTTTGAGGGACTGTCGGTATAAAGGGATTCGTTCTAAGCAGTTCGCTTTGCGAACCAGACCGAAGGTCTGCCGCCGAAGGCGGTGCCAGGGGAAACGCTTCGTTTCCCGAACCCTTCCACGGTTTGAATATAGTTCTTTTGACATTTTGCCGCGAAACGCAGTTTCGCGCAATCTTCTTTGCTCCTTTCTTTGAAAGAAAGAAGCAGGGTGTGGGACAGCGTCCCACGGCCTTACGGCCTTACGGTCTTACGGTCTTACAGCTTGCCTCTCCAGATACTCCCGCAAAAGCCGTTCCATACCCGCCAAATCCGCTGCGGCATTCAGCTTCCCGCGCATCTCCGCCGCCCCCGGCAGCCCCTTCATGTACCATGCCATGTGCTTGCGCATTTCGCGCACCCCAATATATTCCCCCTTATACTCCACCAGCATCTTTGCGTGCCGCAGCGCCTTTTCTACGCGCTCCCCGGCGGTGGGTTCCGGCAGCAGCTCCCCCGTCTGCAAATACCGCAGTATCCGCCGGAATATCCACGGATTCCCCTGTGCGCCGCGCCCCACCATAACCGCATCGCAGCCCGTTTCGTCCAGCAGCCGTTTCGCGTCCTGCGGCGTAAACACGTCCCCATTGCCAATGACCGGAATACTCACCGCCCGCTTCACCTCCCGGATACAGTCCCAGTCCGCCTTTCCGCTGTAATACTGTTCCCTTGTTCGCCCATGCACTGCCACAGCCGCCGCGCCGTTCGCCTCAGCAATCCGGGCGATTTCGGCAGCATTCAGGTGCGCATCGTCGAAGCCCTTGCGGATTTTTATGGTAACGGGCTTTTTCTGCGCCTCCGCCAGCGCCCGCACGATTTTCCCCACAAGCTCCGGCGTTTTCGTCAGTGCGCTTCCCTCGCCGTTTTTCACGATTTTCGGCGCGGGACACCCCATATTTACATCAATCACATCAATCGGATACCCCTCTATCTTCCGCGCCATCGCGCCCAGGATCTCCGGGTCAGAGCCGAAAAGCTGCACCGCCGCAGGCCTTTCCTCCGCCGCAACGCGCAGCAGCTCCGTTGTATTTTTATTTTCGTATAAAATCCCCTTCGCGCTCACCATTTCGGAATACACCAGCCCGCAGCCCATTTCCTTGCAGAGCAGGCGGAACGGCAAATCCGTCACTCCGGCCATCGGCGCGAGGAAAACATTATTTTCCAGTTCCAAATTTCCGATTTTCATATCTGACACCTCACTGTCCGCTATCATACCAGAATAGCGGCACGAAAGCAAGCGTCCGGACTTTTTCCGCGCAAAAAGGGCAGGCCCGAAGGTCTGCCCAAATGGACTCAAAGAATTTGAAATTCTTTTTTGTGCAATTACTGGAGAAGCTGAAGCACGCCCTGAGGAACCTGGTTCGCCTGAGCAAGCATAGCCTGAGCCGCCTGAACCAGAATATTGTTCTTCGTGTATGCCATCATTTCCTCTGCCATGTCTGTATCTCTGATGCGGCTTTCCGCAGCAGTGATGTTCTCTGCCTGTACGCCGAGGTTGTTGATTGTGTGCTCCAGTCTGTTCTGGATTGCGCCCATGTCACCGCGAACGTCAGATACATAGTTGATAGCGGATCTGATTGTGTCGATAGCAGCCTGTGCGCTTGTAGGGTCAGCAATGCTGATTTTATCAATACCCATAGCTGTTGTATGCATATCCCTGATGTTTACTGTCAGCTGGTTGTAGCTGTCAGCTGTATCGCCAATCTGAAGCTGCAGGTAGTTGTCAAACTTAACGGAAGCGTCTACCAGCTTGCCGTCAACGTCTTTGCCCTTCAGTGTAAGTGTGCCATCAGTGCCAAGGCTTGCAGTGCCATTTTTCAGAACATTCTGGAATGCCTTGCCCAGATCATAGGAAGTAGCTTTGTCGAAATCCTGAACTTCGATTGCAACTGCGCCGTCCTCAGCAGCTTTGCCTTTTTCAACGAACTGATATTTCTGGCCGTTGAATTCCAGAACGGAACCATCTTTTACAACGCTAGGGTCGAATGCGAAGGATGCTGTTGTAATCTTATCGCCGTAAGGTGTTTCCAGCTTGATAGCCCCAACATCACTGCCTGTTTCCTTTGTTGTTACAGTAATGTCGCTGCCTGTTCTGGTTACATTGTACTTGCCGTCTGTGTCAGCTTTCTCGATTGCAGATTTCAGAGCGTCTGCGATTTCCTCTGTTGTAGCGTTCTTCAGGTCTGCAATTACAACAGCTTCGTTGTTGCGGCTGGAAACATCGCGTGCATCTGCAACGATTTCAAAGTTCTTATCGCCAACTGTGATAGTTGTGCCATAGTTTCCTTTTACTTCATCGGTCAGCTTGATAGTAGCAGTTGCGCCAGCCTTTGCAACAGCAGCTTCTTCTGTGAATGTTGCCTTTGCTTCCGGAGCCGTCTTTACTTCGATTGTGTTAATCTTGTTAACGCCCTTTTCACCCGGCGCGCCGCCCTTCAGGGATGTAATCGTCAGCTTGCCGCCAGTATTTGCAATATTGAATTCATGTGTTGCTTTGTCCCCTGCTGCACCAAAAATCTTGTTGGCCGCAATCTCACGGTCGCCCACTTTAATCTTTGTATCGCCTTCCAGTGCCGCCACAATGTTATCCATGCTATCACTGTAAGTTGCACCAATTTCAAAATCCTTGCCTGCAACCAGGTTAATTTCGAAATCTTCACCTGTGGAAAGCTTACCGGACATCTTGAATACATCGCCAGCCGTAAAGTTCTCCGTGCCAGCAGCAACTTCTGTTACCTCTGCGGCGCCAGCTGTAATCGCATTGGTAGTGCCTGCTACTCCCGTAGCGGTTGAGCCATCAGGTCTTGTCAATGTTACAGTTCCGCAGCCAATTGTACCATTGATATGCAAGGAGCCATTATCACCAGGTGCTGTCGCTGTACCGTCACTCTTCGTATTAGCATTAACCGTAACCAGGTCGGAAACCTTCATGTTGCTTTCATCTACACCTGTATTAACGTTATCGTCAAAGCTTGCACGGTTCAATGCGTCTGCAATTGCCTGTGTCATTTTTGCTGTGTCACGGTCAGCTACCATCGCTTCTGTTACATCGATGGTTACGGTCAAAGCCTCACCATTTGTGCCTGTGAAGCCAAATGTCAGCTTATCGCCTGCTTCAGGCTGTAAACCGCCGGTAGCAAAAAGACCATCCCAGCCATTATCAACAGCAGTTGTTGTTGCGCCGGGTGTCTTTTGAGTTGTTGCACCCAGTGCCACAGTTTTATCTGTTGTTACAATATTTGTAACAGCCGCGCCATCTGTACCTTCATTCTTCGCTGTCAGGACAACCTTGCTGCCATCTGTTGTAATGTCGAAGTTTGCACCATAAGCAGCATTCAGTTTCAGAGCATTGGCAATGCTTGTCGCCTGCTCCTCTTTTGTCGTGCCGGAGAATGTGGTGGCAGTTGTTCCCTGAGCCTTATCAAACGTCAGGGTCAGGTCAGCAATAGCCGCACCTTGTTCACCCTTAGCAGAAAGCTTAAGTGTATCGCCTGTACCGAACAAATCGTTAACATCCAGTGTAAACTGGCCCTTTGTACCCTGGCCAGCAGTTGTTTCCAATTCAACGCCTGCTTCGGAAGAGATTGTGTTATATTCTACGGGCAGTTTTGTCAGGCTGCCGGAAAGGCTCTTGCCGTCCAGCAGTTTGATGCCGTTGAAGTTTGTGCTGTCAGCAATACGGTCGATTTCGTCGCGCAGCTGGTCAAGCTCTTTCTGCAGCTGGTAACGGTCTGTTTCGTTGTCGTATGTGCCGTTTGCGGACTGTGTAGCCAGATATACCATTCTGTTCAGCATGGAATGAACTTCTGTCAGCGCGCCTTCACCTGTCTGTACAAGGGAAATGCCGTCGTTTGCGTTTTTCTGCGCCGCTTCCAGACCTTTGATCTGTGCTCTCATTTTTTCGGAAATAGCCAGGCCAGCCGCATCGTCGCCCGCGCGGTTAATTCTGTAACCGGAAGACAGTTTCTCAAGGTTTTTTGCCAATGCGCTCTGGTTGCCGCCCAACTGTCTGTAAGAGTTGAGAGCCATAATGTTGTGTTGAATCCTCATAAAATCAACCTCCATGTTGTTTTGCGGGAGAAACTCCTTTTCTCCCAATAGAATTGTTATGTGATTGGACAGGGACGGGAAGAGCCGGCTGCTTTCCGTCCGCTGCTATTAACTATATCGGCGCGTGTTGAGATTAAATTATACCTTTTTTGAGAATTTTTAGAAAAATTTATCCAAACCGCGGAAGGGTTCAGGAAACGAAGCGTTTCCCCTAGCACCGCCTTCGGCGGCAGACCTTCGGTCTGGTTTGCAAAGCGAACTGCTTGGGAATCCGCAGAGCGGGGTTTGCCCGCTGTTGCCGCAGCCGCGAAGCGGCTGCACGGAAGGCGAAGCCTGAGCCTTTTTTGAAACTCTGGGCGGCGTGTTTTTCATGCCGCCGCAAGGCAGAATACCCGAACGCTTTCCGCGCCCGCCCGATATAATGCCCGCGCACATTCGCCGCAGGTCGCCCCTGAAGTAAAAATATCGTCCACCAGCAGGACGCGCTTTCCCGCTACATTTGCATTCACAACAAATACGCCCCGCAGGTTCTCCTTCCGCTCCGCTGGGGAAAGCCGGCTTTGCGGCGTGGTGTCCTTCCTCCGCAAAAGCCCCCGTTCGCAGAGCGGCAGAGCCGTTTCCGCCGAAACCGCGCGGCAAAGCAGTATCGTCTGGTTGAAGCCGCGCCGCCTTTCCTTTTTGGAATGCAGGGGAACAGGAATCATGACGTCCACTTCGGAAAGCAGCTCCGTATGCGCCCGCCGCAGATATTCCGCCGCCAGCCTGCCCAGCCCTTCGCCGAAACCCTTGCCGCCCCGATATTTGAAAAGATGGATTGCCGTCCGCACCCTCTCATACGGAAACGCCGCGCACGCGCTTTCAAACGCAAACGGGCGCAGACAAGCCTCACAGAAACCGCCTGTATCCGTTTTTCCGCCGCACCGCGGGCATTTATCCTCCGGGAAAAAGGGAATCTCCTCCCTGCACGCCTTGCAGAGCCCTTCCGCACAGTCTTTCACCGCCAGAACCTCCCCGCAGAGCGCGCAGCGCGGCGGGAACAGCAGGTCCGCCGCCCATCCCATCAGTCTTCTCACTCGACGTCCCCCTCACCATGCATAAAATCGTACAAATTCCGTATCCGGTACGCCAGCCCCGTATAGCGGCTAATCTCGCGGTTGTTCCGAATCATTCCGGAAACCGTTTCCCGCAGGCCTACCAGAACAACGAGCTTTTTGGCACGGGTGATGGCGGTATAGAGCAGGTTGCGCGTCATGAGCATCGGCGGCCCGCTGTAAACCGGCAGAATGACTACCGGATATTCACTGCCCTGTGATTTGTGTATCGTAATGGCATATGCCAGTTCCAGTTCTTCCAGCTGGGAAAAATCGTAATCCACAATTTTCCCATCGTCAAAAGCCACCCGCAGCATCTCCTTGTCCGTATCAATAGAAAGCACGATGCCGCAGTCGCCGTTGAAAACACCCGTACCCTCATCTGTGCGCCTGCCCAATTTGTCTACGCACCGCCAGACGACATTGTAATTATTTTTAATCTGCATGACCTTGTCCCCTTCGCGGAAAGTGGTCTGCCGGAAAGTAAATTCCCGCTTGCCCTTCTGCGGCGGGTTCAGCGTCCCCTGCAAAACCTGATTCAGGTTCTGTACGCCCAGTATGCCCTTGCGCATCGGCGTCAGAATCTGCATTTCCTGCAAGCCGTCACAGCCCGTAAATTTCGGCAGGCGTTTCGTCACAAGTTCCTGTATTGTCCAGACGACCTCCTCCGCATATGCCCGCCGCATGAAAAAGAAGTCCGTCCCTGTTTCATTCAGCACAGGCTCCTGCCCCTCGTTGATTCTGTGGGCATTCATGATGATTGCGCTTTCCTGCGCCTGCCGGAATACATGCTGCAGGCGCACCGTATTCAGCCGCCCGCTCCGTATCATGTCTTTCAGCACATTACCCGGCCCCACAGACGGCAGCTGGTCTACGTCCCCCACAAAAATGATTCTTGAGCCGCGCTCCACTGCCCGCAGAAGCGCCTGCATCAGGCCAATATCCACCATGGACGTCTCGTCAATAATAATCACATCGGCTTCTATGGGGTTGTTCTCGTCCCGCTCAAAGCTCTGGCGGCGGCTGTCCTCATTCACAAAGCTGATTCCCAGCAGGCGGTGGATGGTCTGTGCTTCCATGCCGGTGGCTTCCGTCATGCGCTTCGCTGCCCGTCCCGTTGGCGCGGCAAGCACAACTTCCTGCTCCTCCTCCTGCAATATCCGCAGTATGGCATTGATGGTGGTGGTTTTGCCTGTACCCGGTCCGCCTGTGATAATCAGCACGCCGCTGCTCATGGCCTCCAGCACAGCAAGCCGCTGTTCCTCCGCCAGTATCACGCCGGTTTCTTTTTCTACCCGTTCGATTGCCCGCGCAATGGTTTTCGCGTCCGCAGGCTCATATTCCGCCGAAAGCTCCAGCAGGTGCTTTGCGACTGCCATCTCCGCATAAAAATAATAATTCAGATACACGCAGTCCCCGCCGGATTCCTCCAGCCGTTCCTGCCAGAGCTGGCTGTCTACCTGCAACTCCCGTATGGCATTTTCCACCGCCAGCGGGTGCAGCCCCAGCAACTCCACGGCATCCTCGATCAGTTTTCCCTTTGGCAGGAAACAGTCCCCGTTTGCCGCCGCATTGTTCAGCACATATTTTACAGCCGCTTTCACGCGGTTCGGGTTATCCTCGGCAATGCCGACGTTCGCCGCCATTTTATCCGCCATTTTGAAGCCAATGCCCAGCACATCGTCCGCAAGACGGTAAGGATTGTTTTTCACAATGTCAAACGTACGGTTCTTAAACTTTTTGTATATCTTCATGGCATAGGCTGGGGAAATATCAAAGCCCTGCAAAAACATCATTGCGCGACGCAGCTCATGCTGTTCGCGAAAAACCTCTGAAATACGCTGCGCTTTTTCGTAGGTAATCCCCTTGATATCCGTCAGCAGGTCCGGCTTTTCCTCAATGACATAAAACGCCGTTTCGCCAAATTTTTCCACAATGCGCTTTGCCGTTTTCGCGCCGATGCCCCGAATCAGCCCGGAAGCAAGGTATTTTTCCATGCCTGCCTGTGTTGTCGGCATGGATTTCTCGTAATACTGCACCTGAAGCTGTTTTCCATAGACAGGGTGGTTTTTCCATTCGCCCTTGATTTCCAACGCTTCGCCGCTGTGTATCTGCGGCAGTACGCCCACACAGGTGACCTCATCGTTCTCCGTTGTCAGCGAAAATACCGTATAGCCATTGTCTTTATTCTGGAAAATGATATCCTCCACCTCGCCGGTAATCCTTACTTCCTCCATGCCGTCACCCCCTTTGCATAAGGCATTTTTTCCAGTATAGCACATTGCGCCGGAAAAGGGAACGGCAGTTCTTTATTTTGGACAAAAACGTCTTCCCTTTCCAGTCCGCAGCATCATGGATGCATGACAAATAAAAAATAGGCTCCTGCACAATATGTTTCTTCGAATTCCGCTTTGACAGAGTATCCTGTCCCCTTCAACGCCCTGTTGCAGTCTGCTGTTTTTTCCTCCATAGTGTCCTTTGTCCCCAAATCCACATACCAGCCGGAAAGATGCCCTCTGATACAGTCGAATGCCGTTTCCGGCAGCTTTTCCTTCAGGAAAAGGGAAACGCTTTCCGTCACATCTTTTTCATAGCCTCCGATTAGCAGGCTTTCCCCCTTCCCCGCAGAAAAATAAAGCCCGAATATACTTTCGTCCAAATCCCCTTCCGCTTCCATAAAATCCTCAAAATCCGCCAGATTTTCTATCATCAGCATTTCGTTTACCACCTGCGGATACGTTTTATAAATTTCCATATATCTCTTGTTTTCAAAAAGCGCGTGAATAGATTTCTTTTCTCCACAGTGCATAATATCCCCTCCGTTCGTCTGTTTTGATACTATCACAAAAGCCTGCCCGTATCAATGCGGGTCCGGGAAGAAAACACAGAACAAGCCTTGTCCGCGTTTCCGCCCATATGCTATAATGGCAGAAAACGGCACAGGAGGGTATGCCATGAAACAGACACTCGTCATCGGTTCCGCCGTAACAGACGTTATCATAAATATTGACCATCTGCCCCATACGGGCGAAGACATTCATATCAGCAGCCAGAGCCGCTCCCTTGGCGGCTGTGCCTGCATCGTTTCGGATATTCTGCGCCATTCCGGCGCGCCGTACAGCCTCTGTACCGCAATCGGCAGCGGGCTATACGGCAGCTTTGTAGAACAGGAATTAAAAAAACGCGGCGTTCCGATTTATGTGCGCCGCCCCGATGCAGAAAACGGCTGCTGTTACTGCATGGTCGAAACAGGCGGAGAACGGACATTCATCGTAGACCACGGTATAGAGTACACGTTTTACGAAACCTATCTGAAAAACATCGATACCGCCTCCATCGACAGCGTATATGTCTGCGGTCTGGAAATTGAAGAATATACCGGCATGAATATCATTGCATATCTGGAAAAACACCCCGAATACACGGTTTATTTCGCGCCAGGCGCGCGTATCCTGCAAATCCGGCCGGAACGCATGAAACGGCTTTTTGCACTGCACCCCGTCCTGCACATGAATGAGGAAGAAAGCCTTGCTTATACAAAAAAATCCTCCGTACAGGAGGCAGCGCGCACACTTTGGCAGGAAACGCAGAACACCGTAATCATCACATTGGGCGCAAAAGGGGCATACTGCTTTGACGGCAGGGAGGATATTTTTGCACCGCCCGTTCCTGCAAGGGTAACAGATACCATCGGCGCAGGGGATTCGCACATGGGTGCCGTTATAGCCGCGCGGCGGTTCGGGCTGGACTTTGCGGACGCACTCACTGCCGCAAACCATATTTCTTCGGCTGTTGCCGCGACACAAGGCGGACTGTTGGATACAGAGGCGTTCCGGCGCGCAGTTGCCATCATGCCGGAAAAAATCCAGGCACAGTTTGAAAAAACATAAATACTGCGTTTCGCAAGCTGAAATAACAATGTCTGCAAAAAGCCTTGGGGCTGACTGAACCGCCCCAAGGCTTTCCTTTCATACTTCCTGCATTTTTCCCGTTTCCGGATTCATCACAAACCCCAATACCTCCAAATCATCCGGCAGGAGCGGATGGCTCTGTATCGTTTTCACCGTATCCCGCACAGAACGGCAGACGTCCCCGAAGCCCGAAAGCCATTCCTCCAGATTTTTATGGTTCGCGTCCACATGGTCGATAACGTCCTGCGAAATACCCCTTTCCTTCATTTCCTCTATCATCTTCCTGCCGTTTAGCAGGCTGCCGCCGCAGTCGTCATGCCCAATCACCAGAACGGTATCCACGCCCATCTCATACACCGCCACAAGCAGGCTGAAAATCACGCTCCCGTATGGATGCAGGACACGTCCGCCCGCCGTTTTGATCAGTTTCACATCTCCGTTCTTCAGCCCCAATGCCGCCGGAAGAAGCTCCGTCATGCGGGTATCCATACACGCCAGTATCGCGATTTTGCGGTCGGGATATTTCGTTGTCGTATATTTTTTGTATAGCTCATGTTCCACAAAGACCTTGTTGTATTCCAGCATTTTGCCAATCTGTTCTTTCATTTCTTCCACCTCGTTTTTGTTTCCATTATACCGCCGCAACACACTGGAACGCAACATAGAAAAACACTCACCCTTTCCGGTTTATGCCGAGTATGCCGCCGATTCCCCCGCCCGCAAGCGCGACAACAAGCGTCATAACTCCGGAAAGCTCCAGCGTGAAGCCGCTGCCTGCAAGCCCCGTCACAAGGAACAGAAGCACGCCATAAACCGCTCCGGCAGCCATCCCCCAGAAAAGCCCGCGTTTTTTCATGCATGCTGCCCAGTCATAGCCTGCGGCCGCGGCTGAAAGTGCGGTCGAAACCAGCGAAACTACCGGCAGGGTATCTTCCGAAAGCGAAGTGTATGTAAGCAATATGCCGAAGCCAATGAAAATGATGCAGGTAATGGCAAAAGCGACAGCAATCCCCCGAATCAGGCAGAGCCACAGCCCTGCATTCAAGGAACGCGTTTCCGATTTGCTGCGCCCTTTAATCGTCCCTTTTTTCTTCTCCTTTTTCAAAAAAATCCCTCCTGAAAAGACACATAAAACGTCCGTTTTGCTCTATTCTATGGGCTTTTTCTGCCAAATATGCCAACCTTACGAAAGGCTGGCCCTACGTTTTTTCTGAAGGAAACTTCACATTCCCTCTTGACAAATCTTTATATTCGGCATAATATGAAGTTAATTTCACATGAAGTATACTTCATATTGCAGAAGGGAGGCAGAAATGAAAACAAAAATCAGAGAATACCGGACAGCGGCAAAGCTGACGCAGCAGCAGCTTGCCGAGCAGGTACACGTTTCCTCGCGGACAATTATCTCCATTGAAAAAGAGCAGTACAGCCCGTCACTGATGCTTGCCTACCGTATCGCAGGGGTGTTCGGTGTATCTGTGGAAGAGTTATGCTGTTTGAAAGAAAACAAGGAACAGGAGGACAGAGAGTATGAAAATTTATAACAGAAAGACGTTTTTTGTGGGTGCTTATTTCATTGTTATGGCAGTCGGGCTTGTGGTTTTGTGCTTTATAAAAGAGTTTAAGCCGTATGACCTCATTCTTGCAGGCTTCTGCGCACTGATTGGCATTCCCTTCCTCCTGCGCAGCCTGTCCTATGAAAAATCAAGGAAAGACAAGCTGGAGGAACGAGAAGAACGCAACCGCTTCATCGCGTTACAATCAAATAGCAAATCACACCAGCTTACACAGATTGGCTGTTCCGTTATCATGGTGCTGTTTTTTGCCATGAGCCGCATATCCGGAAGCGCGTATTTCGTTGGAATCGGCATCGGCACGGCGTTCTGCCTGACTGTGTCCCTCTTCGCGGAGATGTTCACAAAGATATATTATGAAAAAAGAAGTTAAAAGAAAAAGCCCTGAAACAGGTAAACCCTTTCAGGGCTTTTGAAAATATTTCTGATTTTATGTTCTGCGGAAACTACGTTTTTACAGCTTTTCCAGATACGCCTTATTTGCGGCAATTGCCTGTTCTGTCGCTTCTTTCGCAGGGCCGCCGACAACCTTCCTTGCCTGTGCGCACTGTTTTACATTGATTGCTGCATACACGCTTTCATCAAAAACAGGGGAAACCGCGCGGTATTCCTCCAGAGAAAGGTCGTCCAGATTCGTACCGTGTTCAATGCAGTAAAGCACAAGCTTGCCGATGATGGCGTGGGCATCGCGGAACGGCACGCCCTGTTTGACAAGCCAGTCTGCCGCGTCAGTAGCGTTTGTAAAGCCGCCCTTTGCCGCCGCAAGCATTGCGTCCGGCCTGACTGTCATGGTCGCAAGCATATTTGTAAATACAGGCAGACACATTTTTACGGTATCCACCGCGTCAAACAGGGCCTCCTTATCCTCCTGCATATCCTTGTTGTATGCCAGCGGAAGACCCTTCATTGTTGTCAGCAGACCGATAAGGTGTCCGTAAACCCGTCCGCATTTCCCACGGATAAGCTCCGCCATATCAGGATTTTTCTTCTGCGGCATAATGCTGGAGCCTGTGGAATACGCGTCAGAAAGCTCAATAAAATGGAATTCGTGGCTGCTCCAAAGTATAATTTCTTCGCAGAAACGGCTCAGATGCATCATCAGGATAGAAAGCGCAGAAACGAGTTCGATGCAGAAATCGCGGTCAGAAACGCCGTCCATACTGTTCAGCGTAATCGCCGCAAAGCCAAGCTCTTCCGCAACAGAATAACGGTCAAGGTCATATGTTGTCGTTGCCAGCGCGCCGCTGCCTAAGGGCATAACGTCTGTGCGTTTATAGGCATCGTTCAGCCGTTCATAATCCCGTTTGAACATTTCAACATACGCAAGCAGGTGATGCGCCAGCGTAACAGGCTGCGCCCTCTGCAAATGGGTATAGCCGGGAAGTATGGTTTCCGTATGCTCCGCCGCAAGGTTGTTCAGCTCTGCAATCAGGTCTTTCACAAGCTGTTTGACTGCCGTAATTTCCTTTTTGGCGTACATCCGCGTATCCAGCGCGACCTGGTCGTTGCGGCTGCGGCCGGTATGCAGGCGTTTGCCCACATCGCCAATACGGGAAATCAGTATTGTTTCGATGTTCATGTGGATATCTTCGGCTTTTTCGTCGAATGAAACAGTGCCGTTTTCGATATCCGCAAGGATTTCACCGAGTGTTTTGATAATCAGGTCCGCATCTGCTTTCGGGATAATGCCCTGCCTGCCGAGCATAGCGGCGTGCGCCATACTGCCGGTGATGTCCTCGCGGTACATGCGGCTGTCGAAGGAGATAGATGAGTGGAAGTGGTCGGTAAAACTGTCGGTGGACTGCGTGAAGCGTCCGCCCCAGAGTTTCGCTTTTTCCATAAAAACAATCCTTTCTTTCGTTATAAAGAACCTTGGGCTCTGCCCAAACCCGTCCGCTTTTTGAAAAAAGCGGAACCAAAAACTTTTATATGGAAAACTACGTTTTCCATAAATGGTATTTTTTATTTTTGTAGTTTCCTTTTTTAACAGAATTGAATACTCCCACCTGTCCGATGGGAGTATCTTTATCTTATGTAAAATATATATGGTATACCGTATACCATCTAAATTAAGAGCTTGTCCATAAATAAGATACGTGCAGATTGCGCAGCCAGATTTTTCAGCAGGCAAGGAGCTTTTTTGCAGGCGTACCAAGTGGTACGGCAAGAAAAAGCGACAAAGACTGCCGGAAAAGATGAAGCAAGATGTGCATAGATAATTTACGGATAGGCTCTAAGTCCCCGCACACAGGCTTGCCTGTGTGCAATCGGGTCAAGGGGCACGCCCCTTGCAGGCTGCGGGACAGCGTCCCGCAGTTTTATCTTTTTATTTATTCTTGCCCAGCATCATTGCGCGGACCTTCAAAGGCAGGCCGAACAGGTTGATGAACCCGTCAGCATCTTTGTGGTTGTAAAGTTCGCCGGTCGTGAAGCTGGCAATGGATTCATTATACAGGCTGTACGGTGATGTTGCGCCGGCAGGCATGATATTGCCCTTGTAAAGCTTCAGCTTTACAGTACCCGTTACCGTTTCATTCACTTTATCGAAATATTCGCTCAGTGCTTCGCGCAGGGGCGTGAACCATTCGCCGCTGTATACCAGTTCTGTAAACTTGTTGCTGGCGATTTCATTAAAGGCCTGCGTCTTTTTATCTGTGCAGAGGTATTCCAGTTCGCGGTGCGCATAGTACAGGATTGTACCGCCGGGTGTTTCGTATACGCCGCGGGATTTCATGCCTACAACGCGGTTTTCGCAGATGTCCGCAATACCTACGCCGTTTTTGCCGCCGATTTCATTCAGCTTTTTCAGCATTTCAACAGGCCCCAGCTTTTCGCCATTGACCGCCACAGGCACGCCTGCTTCAAAATCCAACGTCACATATTCAGGTGTATCCGGCGCGTCCTCCGGAGAAACGCCAAGCTGCAGCAGGTGCTTATAATTCGGCTCATTCGCAGGGTCTTCCAGCTCCAGGCCTTCGTGGCTCAGGTGCCAGATGTTGCGGTCACGGCTGTAAGAATTGTCATGGCCCGCTTCAAACGGAATCCCATGCGCTTCCAGATATGCCAGTTCTGCTTCACGGCTGTCCATGCCCCATGTATCCAGACGCCAGGGTGCAATGATATTCAGTTCAGGCGCAAGAGCCTTAATTGTCAGTTCAAAACGTACCTGGTCATTGCCTTTGCCCGTCGCGCCATGGCAGATAGCTGTCGCACCTTCTTTTTTAGCAATCTCCACCAGCTTTTTCGCAATGATGGGGCGTGCCATAGATGTACCAAGCAAATATTTGCCTTCATAAACCGCGTTTGCCTTAATGCAGGGATAAATCGCGTCAGTGATAAATTCCTCTGTCAGGTCAGCAATGTAGAGCTTGCTTGCGCCTGTTTTCAGAGCTTTTTCCTCAAGCCCGTCTGTTTCCTTACCCTGCCCGACATCGCCGCAGACAGCGATAACTTCGCAGTCATAATGCTCTTTGAGCCAGGGGATAATAACGGATGTATCCAAGCCGCCGGAATATGCCAGTACAATTTTCTGTTTCATTTTTTATCCTCCTTATTGCTATGCCCGCCGCGGGGCTGTTTTCTTTCAACCGATACATGGATTATACAAAAGGGTGAGGAAAAATGCAATAGGGAATGATAAAAATACGTTGATTTGTATATATATATCAAATATATATGTGGATTCGGTTCTTTTTTGTTGATTATTCTGCCGTTTTATACAGAATAGGCTGTATAATTATTCATGACCCCATGCATACACGAATAGAAACAGCCGAACGGCAAAAACGGCAGAATTCCACCGAAGCTCCCGCCGTTTTTCATGATGTTCCATTTTTCTATTTTGCCAGTTCTCCGACTGTCACAAATTCAATGCCTGCATCTTCCAGTTCCGGTATTAACGCGGCAATCGCCTCAGCAGTTGTCTTCCCGCCTTCCGGTCCAACATGCCCAATCGCGACTGCGCTCCCGTTTTTCCCCGCAATCTCCGCCGCCTTTCGCAGATTCGCCTTTACCTGCTCCACATCTTTTGTGCTGTCCAGAAAAACGTCGCGCCCCAATATGCAGACGCCGTTTGCCTCCGCAACGCTTTCCCCGCAGCTGTCCGCCGTCGTCATACTGTCCACAAAAAAGCAGCCCTTTTCCCCAAGCACGCCCATCACCGCTGAAAGGCAGCGTTCATCCTCCATAATCGCCGAGCCCATGTGGTTATTCAGTCCAACCGCATCCGGCAGTATTGCAAACGCCTCTGCCGTTGCCGCCCTGATTTCCCCGTCTGTCATCTCCCGAAAAACACCTTTCTTTCCGACCCATTCCCGCTTTCCCGTCAGCGATTCCATCGGCATATGTATCAATATTTCCTTTCCTGCCTGACGTATGCGCGCCGCGTCCTCCTCCGTACAGTCTGAGAAGGGCATTACCGCCGCCGAAAACGCAACCGGCAAACTGAGCATTTCCTCCGTCCCTTCCCCATGGTAGCCAAAATCATCAATCAGTATGGCAAGGCGGGGATGCTCGCCTGCCGATGCCGCTATGGCGTCCTGTTTTGCGGCAAGCCTTCCTCCACAGAAACAGAATCCGAACAGCAGGGCATACAACACTCCGTTTTTCCAATTTGCTTTCATTTCCGTCCCCCCAAAAATCCACTTACCACATACATATCCATCCCCTTCAATCCTTAGAACTTTTTCCTGCCCTTCCGGAACACAGGCAGGCTCCGCCAGGAACACCGCCCCGCTTTTTCACCGCAAACGAAAATTTCCTGCCGCCCGGCCCGAAATTCCCCTGCCGCCGGACTGCCGTTTGACGGTGTATTTGCAGAAAAAACGCTTATTTTCCACAAATTTTTTTGTTTTTCTTCTCCATTGCTTTTCTGCACGTCCTCGGCATTTTGCCGAAATTTCCTGTTTCAGAAAAAATGCCGCGTGTGACGGTTTTCACACTGCCGAAAATATGGTATAGTGTATTTGTCATACAAAGGATACGAAACGTACATAAGAGAAAGACATGATCCAAAGAAATGATCGCTCATACTGTGACGCGGCGCAAAACCGCAGGAAAATTCAGAACAGGAGGAACATCATGGGTGCAAATGAGATTCAGGCGCAGGCGCAGATTCTTTTTGCCAAATACGGTTATGAAAATACTTCTCTTTCATTTATCGCCGAAGAAAGCGGCGTAAAAAAGCAGACGATTTATTCCCATTTCAAAAGCAAGGAAGATTTGTTCCACGCCGTTGCCGAAAGCGTTTCCGCGCAGGAATGCCTGTATCTTTCCCGCTTTTTCGCCAGGGACGAGCCGCCCTTCTCACTTTTGCAGTCCTTTGTGCTTGCCATGCAGAAACGTCTGACAGATGCGGAGGATACCTCTGCGCGGCTGATTATCCGTATGATATTTGAGCCTTCCGGCGTTCTGGCGGAGCAGTCCCCCTCCCAATGCCCTGAATATCTGCATCAGCTGGAACATTCCCTTGTCTCCGCGCTGATTCGGCAGGGGATACAGCCGCCGCGCGCGCGGAACCTTGCCGCGCTTACCGGCACATTCCTGATCGGGCTGTTTGGGATATTGGTGTTTGTCGGACAGAAACCGTTTGAAAATAAATATCTTGCCAGCCTCCCTGTGCTGGAACAGCTTTTGAAGGGCTGATGACGTATATCAAAAAAGGCTCAGGCTGCGCCTTCCAGCCTTTTTTGAGGGACTGAAAGCGCGCCATATATGGCGCGCTTTTTTGTTTTGTTATTTATGATAAGGCTCGCCCCGCCGGATGCGCTCCGCACGATAAACCTGTTCCAGCAGTATCACGCGCATCATCTGGTGCGGGAACGTCATGCGTGAAAAGCTCAGCGCGAAATCGGCGCGGCGCATGACTTCCGGCGAAAGCCCCAGAGAGCCGCCGATTAAAAACGCAATATGGCTCGTCCCCTCCACCGTTTTTTTCTCCAAAAATGCTGCAAGCTCTTCCGAGGAAAGCGGCCTGCCCTCCACAGCCAGCGCAACAGCAAACGCTTCCTCTTTCAAGGCTTTCAGTATCCGTTCGCCTTCCCGCCGTTTCACTTCCTCCTCCTGCGCAGAGCTCATGCTTTCCGGCGTTTTCTCATCTGGCAGCTCCACGATTTCCAGTTTATGATACCGCCCCAGCCGCTTCGTATATTCCGCCACAGCGTCCCGCCAGTAGTTTTCCTTTAATTTGCCTACGCAAATGACCGTTACCCTCATCACAGCCTCCTATACAAACGCCCTGCGTCCGACTGCCGAACGCCCCGCCAGGTCCAGCCGCAGGTCCAGCCCGTTTTGGATATGGTGTTCCCACAGGATACGTTCCACAGTACCATACGCCAAATCCGGCGTATTGTTTTCCTTGCTCAGATGCCCCAGAAAAACATGTTTCAGCCTGCCGCTCATGACAGAGGAAAGCAGTTCTCCCGCTGTATGGTTGGAAAGGTGTCCATTTTCGCCCAATATGCGCTCTTTCAGCAAGCGCGGGTATCCGCCTTTTTTCAGCATTTCCACATCATGGTTTGCCTCAAGCAGCAGGATATCGCTGTCCGCCAATGCTTCACAGATTTCATCGGTCACATGTCCAATATCCGTTGCCAGTGTGGCTTTGCGGTCCTCCGCCATCACGTTATAGCCCACAGGCTCCGCCGCATCATGCGGTATGGAAAACGGGCGCACGCAGATATCGTTCACCGCACAGACCTCGCCGGGATAAACATAGCGTTTGTCGTCCGGCGCAATTTTCCCGAGGCTGTCACCGATTGCCGCCCAGGTTTCCTCTGTTGCGTAAATCGGCACATGAAAACGGCGGGAAATGACTCCCGCGCCCTGTATATGGTCTATATGTTCATGGGTCAGGAACAGTGCGTCAATATCCTCGCCGGAGATACCCAACTGGCCCAGCGCATCCTGTATGCGCTTGCCGCTGACCCCCGCGTCAATCAATATTTTGGTATATTCCGTCCCAATATATGTGCTGTTGCCGCTGCTCCCGCTGGCAATCGTACAAAACTCCATGTCAAACTCCTCTTTTTAGAATTTAAAACCGCGGGACTCTGTCCCGCACCCTGCAAGGGCTTTCAGCCCTTGACCCATCTGCCAGCCGCATTTCATGCGTCTGAAGGGGAATAATACTGGGAAAAAGGCTGAAAAACCATTATGCAGCGCAAATGCTTTGACCCTAATCCCTGCTTTCCACCGTGCAGACGCGCGGTGGGTACCGGGTCAAGGGACATCGTCCCTTGCGGGGGATCGGGGCAGCGCCCCAAGGTCTTCCATTTATATCCCCAGCCGGTTCTCCGCCGCCGTTTCCCCAGCCAGATTCATCGTCAGCTTGAAATGATACTTCTTCATGCCCTCGCGCTCATAAAACCTGTGCGCATCCAGCCGCAGCCGGTTGCAGCAGACCTCTATCTGTATGCAGCCCCGCGCCTTTGCCTGCCGGCATGCCTCGCGGAACAACTCGCGCCCAATCCCGCGGCTCCTGTGCCCTTCCGCCACAGCCAGCTCCATCACCTCCGCAATACACCCGCAGTGGTGCAGATGGCTTTCCATGCGCAGATTCAAAAAACCAATTACGCCGTCCTCCGCCGTTTCATAAACCAGCGGGCAGTATGCCGGATTTTCCTGCTGTCCGCAGAAAATCTCATGAAACGCTGCCTCGTCCAGCCTTGTCTGCTCCATATCGCAAATCAGCTCATATGCCGCTTTCTCGTCCTTCCGAACAGCCTGCCGCAGCATGTTTCCGCCCCCTCAGCCTTTGATGCGCCGGATATCCGCGCCCATCTCCTGAAATTTATATTCCACATCCTCATATCCGCGGTCGATATAGCGCACGCCGTCAATCACCGTTTCGCCCTCCGCCGCAAGCGCGGCAAGAATCATCGCCGCACCGGCACGCAGGTCTGTCGCGCGGACCTCTGCCCCTGTAAAATGGTCGATGCCGTCAATCACAGCGATCCTGCCGTTGATTTCTACCTTCGCGCCCAGCTTGCGCAGCTCTTCTATGTATTGATAGCGGTTGTCCCAGACATTTTCCGTCAGCACGCTCCGCCCGCCGCATACACTCAGCAATGCGGCAATCTGTGGCTGCAAATCCGTTGGAAATCCGGGATAACTCATCGTTTTCACATTAACCGCCTGCAATGGCGTATCCGCAATGATACGTATGGAATCATCGCCTTCATCTACCTTCACATGCATTTCGTCCAGCTTTGCCGTCAGCGAATCCATATGCTTCGGGATAATATTTTTCACTAAAACATCGCCGCCCGTAATTGCCGCAGCAATCATATACGTCCCTGCCTCAATCTGGTCGGGGATAATAGTATACTGCGCCCCTTTCAGGGATTCTACGCCTTTAATACGAATCACGTCCGTACCCGCGCCCTTGATATTCGCGCCCATCATATTCAGATAGTTGGCGGTGTCTACGACATGCGGTTCCTTCGCGGCATTTTCAATGGTCGTCACGCCGTCCGCCATGCTTGCGGCAAGCATGATATTGATTGTTGCGCCCACGCTTGCCTGGTCCAGATAAATTGACGCACCTTTCAAATGCTCCGCACGCGCTTTGATTACACCGTTTTCTTCCGTCACCACGGCGCCCAGCGCGCGGAAACCTTTCAGATGCAGATCTATCGGGCGTTTGCCGAAATTGCAGCCGCCCGGCATTGCCACTTCCGCCTGTTTATACCGCGCCAGCAAAGCCCCCAGCAAATAATAGGAGGCTCTCAACTGCTGTACCTCCTCGAAATCCGCCTGATAAGCAACACCCTGGCTACAGTCAATTTTCACGGTATGCTTATCCAGATATGTGCATTTCCCGCCTATTTTTTCAATCGTTGCGCAGAGGTTCCGCACGTCCTCAATACAAGGAAGGTTTTCCAGTATGCTGACCCCGCCGGCCATCACAGCCGCCGGAATCACCGCTACCGCCGCGTTTTTCGCCCCGCTGACGGTAACCTCGCCTCTCAGCCGGTTCCGGCCCTTCACAACCAATTTATCCATAAAATGTCCATCCTTCCAGTCACTTCCTAAAGGATTCCGCCTCCAGGACGCCGCTTCGCCCCCCGGCGGCTTTATTATCGTTTGTTCTGCAAAAACAACCAAATTCCGAGATATTTCTCTTTAACGTTCAAATTATATCACGAAATACACAAGCTGGAAAGTATTTTTTTCCGCGAAAGCCCCGCTCCATGCGGAAAACAGACGTTTTCCCGCCATGCGGCAAGCGTTTTACGGTCTATTCCAGTCCTTTTTTCCCATATATTTCCATCATTCTCATTCCTGACACGAAAAAAACGGCAGGCCGCCGTTTTTCAGTCCTTCTGTACAATCTGGCAGGTATAGGCGTTAATCAGGCAGGGGTCCGCCTGCTCCATCAAATATATCCGGTAGCAGGGCTCAAGGCTCACTGTCCCGTCCACAGAAGCATTGGTGTTCTCCATACGGTCATACCCCAATTCAATCCGGCTGATGGTCGCTTCTGCATTCCCACTCCTGCGCCATTCCCGCATAAACGCCAGCAGAGCTTCGTCCGCGTGGCAAATATCGCGTTTCTCGCCCGCATAGCCCTGCACAGGGCAGTAGGAAAAATCCACCCAGCGCACGCCGTTCTCCGTCACAAACAGAGAAAAATAGTTGGAAAACACACTTTCGCGTTTATATGTCCCATAAAAATTCACCTCAAACCCATCATCACATTCCAGCACCACTGGCTCATCATAGGTTCCAAAGAAAAACTCTGTCTGGCTGATAAATTTTTCCGCCATGCGCTGTGCCGCGCTGCGTGTCAGGCTGCCCTTGCCCAGCTTCACGCCAGCCCGTTCCAGCCGCCCATGCGCCCCCTGAAGCGTCAGCGTGCTGCCGTCTCCGCGATACACACTTTTGTCCGTACTCACCGTCACAGTCGTTTTCTTGCTGTCAAAAAACAGTCGTTCCAGCGTTTCCTTGCTGTAAGAAGGAACCTCCGCCAAAAGACGCGGCATCGGTCTGGAAACTGTTGGCAGTTCTGTATACAGCGTGATGCTGTTCTGCGAAAGCACCTCAAAAATGGCGCGCTCCTGCGCCGCTGTCATGGTATTTTCCTGCCTCTGGCGGAAATTCAGCACGCCGAGCGCAAGGTTCAGCAGTACCAGCAGAATAATAACAAATTTTTTTGCATTCCCCCATTCCATGCGCGCCCTCCTTTCGCCAAAAAGTCTGAAATAAGAACCATATAAAGTGAAAATGCCACTTGCGGATAACCCGCAAATGGCATGAACCAGCGTCCCCGAGAGGACTTGAACCTCCGACCCCTCGCTTAGGAGGCGAGTGCTCTATCCAACTGAGCTACGAAGACATCTTCCATGCTCCCTGCCTTACAGCAGGCAACACCCTGTCCTTTATTGTATCCATTTTCCGCCCCGCAGTCAAGAGTTTTTTCAAATCCCTCTTCATTATGCGGGGCATATTGCATGCGGGGCATATTGCTGTTACTGCATCATTTTCTCAATAAACTCTGCCAGCTTTTTCGCCTCGCGTTCCATTTTTTCAATATCCTTGCCCTCCAGCATCACGCGCACAAGCGGCTCTGTGCCGGAAGTACGAATCAGCACGCGCCCATCTTTGGAAAATTCCTCCTCCAAAGCATGAATTGCATCACGCACAGCGGGAATATTCATATAATCATTTTTCTTCGCGTTATCCACCCGCGCATTCACCAGAACCTGCGGCATGGTTTCCATCAGTGAAGCCAGTTCCGACGCCTTTTTGCCGCTGCGTTTCATTACAGAAAGCAGCTGTATTGCCGTCAGCACACCGTCCCCCGTCGTGTTATGGTCCAGAAAAATCACATGGCCGGACTGCTCTCCGCCAAGGTTATAGCCTTCTTCAAGCATTTTTTCCAGTACATACCTGTCGCCGACATTTGTCTGTAATATGGAAATACCTTCCGCGTCCCCCATCAGGCTCAGCCCAAGGTTGGACATCACAGTCCCTACAATGGTATTCTTTACCAATACGCCGCGCTTTTTCATATCCTGCCCACAGATGGCAAGTATTTTGTCCCCGTCTATCAGTTCGCCGTTTTCATCAACAGCCAGACAACGGTCAGCATCTCCATCAAAGGCAAAGCCGATATCCGCCCCGTTTTCCTTGACGAACGCCTTCAGATCCCCCATATGCGTGGAACCGCAGTTTTCGTTGATATTCCTGCCGTCCGGCTCATTATGGATGATGCACAGCCCTGCGCCCAAATCCAGCAGGGCAATCGGCGCCGCTTTATATGCCGCTCCATTCGCGCAGTCCAGCGCAACCTTTATACCGTTAAAGCGTTCCCTTGTCGTACGCGTCAGGAAAGTGATGTAATCGTCCAGTGCATCTTCCGCGTAGGATTTTGTGCCAAGCTCCGCGCCTGTCGGGCTGGGCAGGCGTTCCGGATGGTTTACTATCAAATCCTCAATTTCATCTTCCAGTTCATCGCTCAGCTTATACCCCTGATTATTGAAAAACTTTATGCCGTTATATTCCACAGGGTTATGCGATGCAGAAATTACGACGCCTGCGTCCAGATGATATTTGCGCACCAGATACGCCACAGCCGGCGTTGGCACAATGCCCGCCAGCACAGCATGCGCGCCTACGGAGCAGATACCCGCTACAAGCGCACTTTCCAGCATATCCCCGCTGATGCGCGTATCCAGACCCACCAAAATACGGGGGGCGTTTTTTTTCTCTTTTGTCAGCACATACGCTCCAGCCTTACCAAGGCGGAACGCCAGTTCTCCCGTCAGTTCCGTATTCGCGACGCCTCTTACGCCGTCCGTACCAAACATTCTTGCCATTCTTTTTCTTCCTCTCTGTTAAAACCCTGAGGGCTCTGCCCTCAACCTCCCGCAAGGGGCTCACCCCTTGACCCGTTTTCCAGCCGCATTTCATGCGGCTGGGTCAGTTTTTCTTTATCTGAAATATTCTTCAAAGCGTTAATTATTCTTCCCCGGCAGGTTCATCCTGCTGCTCGGGCGGTTCCTCTGCCGCCGCTGCGCTTATGGAAATATTCGCATAGGTGAGTCCTGCTGTCAGCCCTTCCGGCAGTTCCACATGCACGATTGCCGTATGCGTTCCTTCGGAAAGCCCTGCCGCGTTCACCGTACCATGAAGCGTTTCCGGCTGAAGTGCGTCCAATGCCTCCTGTTCGCCGGACACTATCAGCGTCACACTGTTTTCCAGCCGATATTCGAGCCCGTCCTCCTGGCCTAAAATCTCAAGCTGTTCCGGCTGGAGGATGACCTCCCTGCTTTCCTGCTGTCCGATTTCTACAACAATACGCACATTTTCCTCTGTGCCTTCCTTTACCCGCACGCCTTCCGGCAGATAATCTGCCAGTCTGTAATTCCGCGTCAGCGTCAATGTGCGTCCGGAAATATCAATGCTTTCCAGCTGGAGCGCGGTAATCTTGTCCAGTGCCTCATTCGTGCCAATCAGCTCCACAGACTGCGGGCTGCTTGTGACCTCGCCAATTTTATGGCCCGCCGCCGGAACCCCCGTAATATCGACCATCACCGGCACCTGCTTCGCGCCATGCATCGTATAGGAAACCGTAACCTCCGCAGTGTTTATGGTTACACCGCGTACCCCCTCGCCATTTGCGTCATACGCCGCCACACGCACGCGCAGAGGCTCCGCTTTCTGTACATCCTCCACACTTACAAAGGCGCGCACCGCCGCCACACGCTTCACCAGCGACGCGGGACCGCTAACCGTTATTTTTTCCCCGCTTATCTGCGGCTCGGAGAGGTAAACGCCTTCCGGCAACTCTCCATTTACCACAATATCCACAGGCATCTGCTTAGACATCAGCGTTTCCACAACAGCCTCCACAGCCGTTGGCGCTTTGCTGACAATATCATAGCCCGCACCGCCGCCTGTCATGGCAACCTCAACAGGAATGGAAACCGTATCGCCGTTCACAGCGTTTTCCAGTGCGGAAAGGTCCAGTGAAGCCTTGATCCATTCCGCAGACTGGTTCAGCCGGTCCAGCGCCGTCCGCTGTGCCTTTACCTTTACGGATATTTTCATATTCCGCAGTTCCTCCCCGTTACCGAGCGTAAGCCCGCGCCTGGTGAGCGTATCCATGTTTTCCAGCACAAGCGGCCTGCTGTACCCGCGGGTATCCACAGGCTGTGTAATATTGATGACCATAAACCACATTACGGCGGCAATCGCTACGGAAAGCAGTTTCCAGCCAATATCCTTCATCAGCAGTTCTTGAAATCTCTTCATTTTTCCTGCCTACCTTTCCAAATCGACAATTTTGCCCTGCCGCCCTTCTGCGGCTGCGAAAGCATATTCCGAAGCTGTTCCGTTGTCAGGTTGCGGTAAAGCACGCCGCCGCGCGCAACGGAGATTGCTCCCGTTTCCTCCGAAACGACAATCACATACGCGTCAGAAACCTCACTCGCGCCGATTGCAGCCCTGTGCCGCGTGCCCAGTTCCATGCTGATTTCGTTGCTGTCCGTCAGCGGCAGGAAACATGTTGCCGCCGCCACGCGGTTGCGCCGGACGATGACAGCCCCGTCATGCAGGGGTGTATTATGCTCAAAAATGTTTATCAGAAGCTGGCTGGAAATAATCGCGTCAATAGGAATGCCCGTCCGTTCCAGATCTCCCAGAGGCACCTCCTGCTCAATCAGTATCAGCGCACCGGTTTTGACCGCGCCCATCTTACCCGCCGCTTTCACAATTTCTTCTACCGTGCGCGCGTTCGCCTTACTGCCCTTTTCCTCCTCACCCCATGTGAAATAAGAAAAGAAGCGCCCCTTGCCGAGCTGCTCCAGGGCCTTGCGCAGTTCCGGCTGGAATACCACAATAACCGCGATGATGCCTACCGAAATGGTATTGGAAAGTATCCAGATGATGGTATTCAGTTTCAAAAGCGTTGCCACTGCCGCCAGAGCGAATATCACCAGAACGCCCTTGAACAGCACCCATGCGCGCGTTTCTTTAATCCAGAATATAATTTTATAAATGATATAGGCAACAATCAGTATATCCAGCACATCGGAAATGCCGATAGAGGGACGCGCAAATTCCGTCACCCCCAAACGGTCAAATATCCCTTTGAAAATCTCCATAATCCACACCCATTCTTATAAAAAATTCCCCTTTGTTTTCCCGCCGCCGCGGAAAAATAAATCCTCTTTCAACAGTATAGCATAAAGTTCCTAAAATTGTTATGAAAAGAATCAGAAAAATATAACTTTAAGAAAAATTTCATAATTAGGGGCACGCGCCGCCCCGCATATCGAAAAGCCGCCCTGCCCATCTAAGGCGAAGGCCTGCGCCAAAAGCGCAGAGCCTGTTTTTCCCGCTCCTCCGCAAGCCCCGCTTTACCGCTCTGATTATACCATTGGCTTTGAGCCGGTGCAATCCATTGCTTTGACTTTTTCCCATGGATACTTTATAATAAAAACTCAATTAAAAATCGGACAGAAAAACAAGGAGGGGATGTTTGCGTGAGCAGAGCAGACGAAATATTTATCGCAAATTGCAGGCAGATTTTAGAACATGGGTTTTCGACGGAGCAGGAAAAGGTGCGCCCCCATTGGGAGGACGGCACACCGGCATATACCGTCAAGACCTTTGGCATAGTCAATCGCTATGACCTTTCCAGAGAGTTTCCTCTCCTGACCCTGCGCTTCACCAACTGGAAAGCCGCGATTGACGAAATTCTCTGGATATGGCAGAAAAAATCCAACAATATCCACGATTTAAACAGCAAAATATGGGATTCCTGGGCAGACGAAAACGGTTCCATCGGCAAGGCTTACGGCTACCAGCTTGGCGTAAAATACCGTTTTCAGCAGGGGGAGATGGACCAGGTGGACAACGTGCTGTGGCAGCTGAAAAACACGCCCGCGTCCCGCCGCATCATGACGAATATCTACACCTTCGCGGACCTGCCGGAAATGGGGCTGGAGCCATGCGCATACAGCATGACGTTCAACGTGACAGGAAACCGCCTGAACGCCATACTGAACCAGCGTTCGCAGGACACGCTTACGGCAAATAACTGGAATGTCGTGCAGTATTCCGCCCTGCTGATGATGTTCGCGCAGGCCAGCGGGCTGGTGCCGGGTGAACTGGTGCATGTTATCAGCGATATGCATATTTACGACAGGCATATCCCGATGGTAAAGGAACTGCTTACGCGCAAATCTCTTCCTGCGCCAAAGGTACGTTTGAACCCTGATGTCAAGGACTTTTACGCATTTAACGTTGAAGATTTTATTGTAGAGGATTACCAGCATGGCGCACCGATCGGGCGCGTGCCTGTGGCAATATAAGGAGGGCTTGCAGATGGATATCATCGTTGCGAGGGATGACGCCTGGGGCATCGGGAAAGACGGGGAGCTTCTGCGGCGCATCTCCGCGGATATGAAGCGGTTCCGCGCCATGACGACAGGAAACGTGCTTATTGTCGGGCGGAAAACGCTGGAATCCTTCCCGGATGGCAACCCCCTGCCGGAACGCGTAAACATTGTGCTGACGAAAAACATGGAATATCCGGCAGAAGGCGTTGTGCTCTGCCATTCTTTGGAAAAACTGCCGGAGCTTCTGCACGCATATGAAGGGAAAGGTGTTTTTGTGGCAGGCGGCGGCAGCATCTACCGCCAGCTTCTGCCGCTCTGCAGGCGGGCGTATGTTACGCATATCCACGCCGCTTTTCCCGCAGATACGAGTTTCCCCAGTCTGGATAAAGACCCTGACTGGATACTCGTGGAAAAAGGAGAAACACAGGAAGAAAAAGGCGTAAAATTTTCCTTTGACCTCTATGAAAACCGCCGTTTCACCGGGAAATAACGTTCCCCGCGGCTTCATTTCTTAAACCTTTCTTTCGATTGGGAATTTCCCTTCCCTTTTTGTCGAAAAGGTGGTATACTTGTCCGGAAAGCAAGGACAGCCCCGTATTCAGGGTGAAGATGAGAGGAGAATGAACATGAAAAAGAAATTATATCTGTTTTTGGCCTGCGCGGCAGTAGCGGCAATGGTGCTGGGCGGCTGCGGCGGCAAGGACAAAAACAATGACGCAGCAGATGGAACCGAACCCGACCAGAAGCAGGAGGAGGAAATCGTTTATACCAGCGAAGACGGACGTCCCCCTCTGGCTGACGACCTGAAAGACCTGTATCAGGGTGCGGCTGAAATTTACGCGGAAATCAGCCTTGGTACATTCGATGCTGACGTAAACACCACAATGGAGAAAAACGGCAACACCTACTATAAGGTAACTGACGAACGTTTCGCTACATATGATGATTTTCAGGCTTATCTGGAACAGTATTTCACAAAGGACTTTGTTTCCTCTGAAATCCTGGCGGAGAAAAACATCCAGTTCGTAAAGGGCGATGACGGCGCACTGTATTTCCTTGGCGGCGGCCGCGGCAGCAATATCTTCTATGCCGGCCATGTATTCAAGCTGGACAGGCAGACAGACAAGGAAATCGACCTGACCGCTACGGCTTATTATTCCACAGGCGATTCCGCGTATAACGGCGAAGTTTTCTATGTTGCGCCTGAAAACGCTGATGAATTTTCTACCACAGATTATCATTTCGTAATGCTGCTGGAAGACGGCGAGTGGAAATTTGACGATTTCGTGCTGTTCTACTAAAAAATTGGGCTAAACAACAAAGGGGCGGGCTGTGAAAACAGCCGCCTCTTTCTATTTGCGGAAACACCCGTTGAAAGAATCCGGTAACAGGTGATGGGCGTTGCCATCACCGGACAAATGCAGTATAATCAATTCAGCAGAAATCGGTTCAGAGAGGCTTGCTGGTACGGCTATGGAACAGGAGGAAAGAGCATGAACGAAACGCACGAACAGCTGATAAAAATTGGAACGGGCATACTGGGCGCGTCGCGCAGTGAGCTCTACCTTTCCATGCGCTTCCTCGATATTGCATTGAGCGCGTTGGGCTATGAAATGAACCTTTCCACGCTTCATGTCGGTACGGACGGGGTGAAAATACTCTATAACCCGCGCGACCTGATACAGCGTTATCTTTCCGACCGCGTGCTTGTAAACCGCGCATACCTGCACATGCTCCTTCACTGCCTGTTCCGCCACCCCTTCCATACCGGAGAGCATGACGCGGCGCTTTGGGGCCTTGCCTGTGATATCGCCGTAGAATCCATCATTGACCGGCTGGACGTAAAGGCTGTCCGGCTGGTGGTATCCGATAAACGCGAGGAAACCTATGACATGCTTCTGCGGGAGCTGAAAACCCTTTCCGCCGAAGGCATCTACCGCATTTTGCAGCAGAAAAAGCTGCCGCCGCAGGAATTTGGCAAACTGCAAATGGAATACTGGGTAGACGACCATGTATTTTGGGAACAAAAGCAGAGTGATGACCAAAACGGCGAAAATAGGGAGAACGATAACCGGCAGGAGCAGGAACGGCGCGAGGAGGAAAACAGGCAGGAGCTGGAGCAGAAATGGCAGGAAATCGGCGAAAAAACCGAAACCAGTCTGGAAACCTTCTCGAAGGATATCGGGGAAGAAACGGGCGCGCTTTTGCAGTGTCTGAAAGTCGAAAACCGCGAACGGTATGATTACCGGAGGTTTTTACAGAAATTCACAACCCGGAAAGAGGAAATGCAGGTAGACGATGATGCGTATGACTACATTTTTTATACCTACGGCCTTTCGCTTTACGGGAATATGCCGCTCATTGAAGCATTGGAATATAAGGAAGTCAAAAAGATCGAAGAACTTGCAATCGCCATAGATACATCTGAATCCTGCGAAGGGGAAACCATTCGCCGTTTTCTGGAGGAAACCTTTGCGATACTGCGTGACGGGGAAAGTTTTTTCCGCAAAATCAATGTACACATCATACAATGCGACGCAGACGTGCAGATGGATAAAAAAATCACCAGCGCGGAGGACCTGAATGCGCTGATGGAGGAATTTGAGGTCCGCGGCAGCGGCGGAACGGATTTCCGCCCTGTATTCCGGTATGTGGACACACTGGTAGAGCAGAAGGTTTTCCAAAACCTTAAAGGATTGATTTACTTTACGGACGGATACGGCATATTCCCCCGCAAACGTCCGGCGTATGATACGGCGTTCGTATTTTATCATGAGGATTATACGGACTGCAATGTCCCGCCCTGGGCAATGAAGGTCGTTCTGGGAGAGGAAGAATTGGAAGAAGGCTGAAAAACAGAGCCTGCAGGGGTTTGGGAACCATGTTCCCAAACCCTTTCAGAAAGCAGCGTATATCGCGCGGAGGATTTCAAACAGATACTGCTCCATAAACCGCAGTACAAGCACAAGCGACGCAAGATAACAGCCCAGCGAAATGGTTTTCTGCATCTGGTTCTGGCGTTTTGCCGAAGCCAATGCTTCCAGTACGGACTGTATACATAAAATCACAAGCAGCTGTCCTGCCAGCGTCAAAAAAGCCCCCATACGCCTGCCGCTCCCTCCTGCGTTTATTACCATATTATGAATTTCCCCCTTTTCAAATGCCCGTTTTGCGTCCATAATAGTAAAGAGAACATACACAGGAATGACAAAGGAGGTTTAATGTGATGAAGAAAAAATGGCTCTGCCGTTTCCTGGGCTTTTTTGCCGCCTGCGGCGCGGCTCTTGCCGGATTTGCGGGAATACAGCGGCTTTTGCTTTTTCTGGCGCAGAAAAAGGACAGCCCTGTGCCGTTTGAAGAGCAGTTCCGCTCCAGCCAGGGAGAAATCGCCTGCCGTTCCATGGGGCATGGGCGTCCCCTGCTTTTGGTACACAGCATGATGCCCGGCGCATCCTCCGCGGAATGGGAGCCTGTGCTTGACGCTCTGGCAGAGCATTACCATGTTTACGCCATAGACCTGCCCGGCTTTGGCCATTCCTTCCGGCCGGAAAAGCCCTGGACAGCATACCAGTACGCAAACCTTCTGCATGAGTTTATACAGGACGCTGTGCGCCGGCCTGTCTGCGCTGTGGCTGCCAATGGAGGGGCGGATTTTGTGCTGACGCTTTCGCTCCTTTTCCCTGAGGATATCCGCCGCATGGCTTTGATTTCCCCTGAAGGGCTCGGACGCGGCTTTGCCACACCAGAGGATACGAAACCCCTGCCCTTCCTGCTTTCGCCCATTGCCGGTACGCAGAAATTCCTGACGGATACCTCGAAGGGGAAAACACGCGAACGGCTGGAAAACGCTTTTTTCGCAAAAGAAAAAGTCACGCCGGAGCTGACAGCGCGTTACAGTAATGCGGCGCGCACAGGTGCGCACGCACAAACGGCTTTTGCCGGAATACAGACGCGGTTTTATGCCGCGGATACGCGCAGGGCGTTCCAAACTATACCAGCTTCTGTGCCATTCCTTCTAATCTGGGGCGAAGGGAATGCGGAGAACCCCGTTTCTGTGTTCCATGAGGCGGAAAAAATGCAGGACAGAGGCGCGTTCCTGCTGTTTGAAGAAACCGGTGTACTGCCGCATTTGGAAAACAGCCAGGGCTTTTTACAGAATATCATGGACTTTTTGAAATAATATCAGACAAGGAGTGGAAAGAAATGGAATGGAGCAAGATACCAGGGCTTTCTCAGGCACATATGGAGCAGTGGCTCCGCACGATGACCAGCCCAGAGTCCCCGATACCGGCGCACGGCGTAATCCCGAAGCTGAAGCCCGCTTTTGTTTCCTGCGGCTTTGAGGAAGGCACGCTGGAAATGGCATACCCTGTGCTGGACTGGGAATTGAATTCGCAGGGCATACTGCACGGCGGCGTGCTTTCTACCGCGCTGGATACCTCCCTTGGTATGCTCTGCCATTATTATACTTACCCGCATGTGCTGACAACCGTCACCATGCACGCAACATTTTTGAAGCCGATACCGCCGGGAGATTCGTTCCATATCCATGCAAAGCTGGCGTCCTTTGGCGGCACGCTGGCTACTGTAACGGGAGAAGTCATGCTGGAACGGGAAAAAACGCTTGCGGCGGCATGTACCGCAACTTTCAAGGTACTGCACCACAAAGTAAAACAGGCGGCGGAGTAACGAAAGGAGAGGGATGGACAAATGATAGTTCTGAAAGAAGGCGTTTCCTCTCAGGAGGATATGCAGGCATGGTTTTCACAGCTGAGCGCCCCGGAGTTTCCTGTTTCGCGCTCAGGGCTGCTGGCACTGCTGAAACCCCAGTTTGTTTCCTGCGATTTGGAGCAGAAAACGGCTGTTTTTGCGTTTGACGTAAAGGAATGGGAGCTGAATCCGGAGGGCGGGCTGCATGGCGGCATTATCGTTACAGGGTTTGACATTTCCTGCGGGCTGCTCTGCCATTATTTTGCAAAACAGCATATGGTTTCTACGGTTAACATTACAACGGCGTTCCTGAAGCCGATACGGCCGGATGACAAGGTGCTGTATCATGTGCAGGTTACATCACTCGGGCACACGCTGGTCAGCCTGACTGCGGAAGCGCGGCTGGAGCGGGAAAACATCCTTGCCGCCACCGCAACGGCAACATTTATGATACTGCATAAGACATTTTCCGAACCGATTTGAGGGAAAGATTCCTGAGGGCGTTGCCCTCAAATTCCCGCAAGCCCTTTGAAAAGGGCTTGAACCTAAACTTTATTGGGCAAAACATTCGTTTTGCCAATCCGTTAAATCTATTGGCAAGTTATCCATCTCTAATATGCAGGAGTTTTCAGGCATACTAAGAGCCTATCCATAAATTATCTGCGCGCATTTTGCTTCATCTTTTCCGGCAGTCTTTGTCGCTTTTCCTTGCCGTACCACTCGGTACGCCTGCAAAAAAGCTCCTTGCCTGCCGAAAAATCTGGCTGCGCAATCTGCACGTATCTTATTTATGGATAAGCTCTAAGTAGTTTTGATAAATTTGAAAATAATCAGGCAATTATTTTAAATTTCTTTTCGGAAAACGCCGTTTTCCGCGGTAAAGTTTGGGCTCCAACCCTTTTCAAAGGGTTGGCAGGGGTTTGGGGACAGCGTCCCCAAGGTGGTCTTTGGGAACTTAAAAACATTTAAGGAGAACAGGAATGGATATTAAGAGAGCAAAGGAAGAAATCAGCCGTTCAGTTGTTTCGTACCTCGCAAAGGATAAATTCGGTGCATACCGCATCCCCATCGTGCGCCAGCGCCCCATACTGCTGATGGGCGCGCCGGGCATCGGCAAAACAGCCGTTATGGAACAGGTCGCACGGGAATGCGGCGTTGCCCTCGTTTCTTACAGCATCACGCACCACACCCGCCAGAGCGCAATCGGCCTGCCGTTTATCAGCCACAAGGAATACGGCGGGAAGGAATACGCCGTAACAGAGTACACCATGAGCGAAATTATCGCCTCTGTTTATGATAAAATGGAAGAAACTGGTCTGAAAGAAGGGATTTTGTTCATCGATGAAATCAACTGCGCGTCCGAAACGCTTGCGCCTGCAATGCTTCAGTTTTTGCAGTGCAAGACCTTCGGGGCGCATAAAGTGCCGGAGGGCTGGCTCATTGCGGCCGCCGGAAACCCGCCGGAATATAACAAAAGCGTCCGTGAGTTTGACGTCGTCACGCTTGATCGTGTGAAAAAAATTGACGTGGAACCGGATTTCGGCGTCTGGAAGGAATACGCCTATAAACAGGGGATACATGGCGCGATACTCTCCTATCTGGAAATCCGCAAGGACCATTTTTACGCCATGGAAACTACCGTTGACGGGAAACGCTTCGTGACCGCGCGCGGCTGGGAGGACCTTTCCACCATACTGCGGGCGTATGAGGAAATGGAGCTGCCTGTGGACGAACAGCTGATTGCGCAGTATGTCCAGCATAAAAAAATTGCAAAGGATTTTGCAAACTATCTGGACCTATACCGCAAATACCGGACGGATTACCGCGTGGACGAAATCCTGCTTGGAAACCATACGGAGCAGGCTGTCGCAAAATTGCAGGACGCGCCGTTCGACGAGCGGCTGAGCGTCATGGGGCTTTTACTGAGCAGGCTGAACGAAGGATTTCAGGCGGCGCATGAGAGCGATTTGATGGTTACGGGACTGCATGAAGCCCTGCTGACGCTGAAAAGCCGGCTTGCGGACAGCGACAGCTGGGAGGAGCCCTTTACGGCTCTGCTGGAGGAACGGGAAACGGCTTTCACTCATGACAGGAAAGCGGGCTTTCTGGAAAAGCCGGAGGAGCGGGCAAAGCTGCGGGAATTAGAACTGCTTGCGGAATATTCTGCGGCGGCAAAACGTGAGGGATGCCGTACCGCAGACGCGGCGTTTACACTCTGCAAAGAGGAATTTGCCAGGGCGGCGGAGCAGAGGGAAAACATAGTTTCGAACGCGGCGGCGGCGTTGGAAAATGCGTTTGCGTTTTTAGAAGACGCTTTCGGCGCAGGGCAGGAAATGATTATATTCATCACAGAACTGACAGCCGGATATTACAGCGTGCGGTTCATCAGTGAAAACGGCTCGGAAAAATATTACCGCTACAACGAAGAGCTGCTGTTTGACGAGAAGCAGAAAAGCATTTTACAGGACATCGAACGCGCAAGGACAGAGCGGCTGTTTTGAAAACCGTTAAGGCCGCGGGACCCTGTCCCGCCCCCTGCAAGGGGCACTGCCCCTTGACCCTTTTGCCGCAAAACTGTGTTTTGCGGGGGATGGCTTCTTTTGCCGGAGATTCCAGCCGCACAAATGTGCGGCTGGCAATAAAGCTCTTTGCCCCGCTTTCTTTCAAGAAAGCGGGTGGGTTTGGGCAAAGTCCAAGAAATCCTTTATTCAATATGCAAATCTTTTTCCTCTAAACGCGCGTGTACATTTTCCCGCAGGAGCGTGTAAAGTACGGAAACAATCGGGATAAACACAAGCATGCCCACAATCCCCATCAGGCTGCCGCCGAGAGAAACTGCCGCAAGCACCCATATGGACGGCAGCCCGACCGACCCGCCGACAACATGCGGGTAAATGAGGTTGCCCTCTACCTGCTGAAGGACAAGGAACAATGCGATAAACCCTGCCGCCTGTACCGGATTCACCGTCAGGATCAGGAACGCGCCTACCGCACAGCCAATGAATGCCCCGAAAATGGGAATCAGAGCGGTAAACGCAACCAGCACGCCCACAAGCAGGGCATAAGGGAACCGCAGTATCGTCATGGATACAAAGAACATCGCGCCAAGAATCACAGCCTCCAGGCACTGCCCCGTCAGGAAATTGGCAAACGTACGGGAAGTCAGCCCGCAGACGCGCAGGACAGATTCCGCGCGTTCTTTTTTCAAATAGGCGAAAAACAGCTTGCGCATCTGCCTGCCCAGCGTTTCCTTTTGCAGAAGGATATAGCAGGCGAAAACAAAGGCGATAAAAAACGTTGTAACCGCACTGACAATGCCTTTTGCCGCACTGATGGTAGAACCAAACATTGTATTTACGCCGACATAGAAGAAATCAACAATCTGCGCAAGGATTTCGTCCCAGTTCAGCTGGAGTTCCTCGAACCAGCGGAAAATTTCCGGGTTTTCGGTGAAATGCGTTTCCAGCCTCTCAAACATTTCCGGAATTTTCAGGCTCAGGGCGGCAACCGTACTTGCCAGCTCCGGCAGGACAACCACGACCACCAGCCCCAGTATGCCGGTTACAGCCAAAATCGTAACCAGCAGGCTGACAGGCGCGGCGGCACGTTCCATCTTACTGCCCTGTGCGACGCGGCCAAACAGGCGCTTTTGGATACGGCACATGGGAACATTCAGAATAAAAGCAATCGCCCCGCCAAGCAGGAAGGGCGAAAGGATGTGCAGAATGAAACGGGCGGCACCTACCACAACATCGAACCGCCACAGCCCCACAAGTATCAGCAGAGTAAAAACGATAAGCTTTTGTATTTTACGGATTGTATCCCTGTCGAGCATAAAACATCAGCCCTTCCTTTCATAAACATCATTTTGCCAAATGGTTTATCAAACATGATAACATAAAGCCGGAAGGGGCGCAACAAAAGGATTTTTTAAGATTGGGGGAAAATAGATCATGAAGCAGATGAAAAATTTCTGCGTATTTGCCGCCGCTTTGGGCATGGTTTTCGGCGGAATCGGCCTTGCCACCCTCTGTTTTTACAGACCGGAAACCGCATCGGTTCTGGGCGGCTCTCTCCTGCTTTGCGGCGCGGCGGCTTTCCTGGCATACCGCTTTCTGCTCCGTTTCGCCCCGCGTACAATCGCCGGAAAACAACTGGACAGGTGCATCAAAGCCGACGGCATGGCATGGCTCATTGCTTATGACGGAAATGAAAATATCTGGCGGGAAACGCCCGAAACAGAAGAAGACGAGGAAACCGACAACTCCGGCGTACCTGCCAAACTGGAACAACGGGAAGGGCTGGAACACCTGCTTTTTTCGGCAGACCGCGAAAGACTCTGTGCGGCAGGGCTGGAAAACGGCACGCGGATATGGGTCTGTGCGTTTTCAGGCAGTTTCAAAAGAGTCTGGCTGGAGGGCGTGCTGGAACTGCCGGAGGAATGCGGCAAAATCCGCGCCTCTGTGCGAGGAGGCCGGCTTTCTGAAAACCCTGAGAAATATATTTTTGAAACGGCGGAACACTGAGCGGCAATGCAAATTTTTCTTTACACAGCGGGCGTTTGCGTTTAAGATGGTATGAGAAAACCAACATGGAAACCGGAAAAGGAGAACGACTATGGACAGATGTATCAGAACGAGATTTGCGCCCAGCCCAACGGGCTATATGCACATCGGCAACCTGCGGACGGCGCTGTATGAATACCTTATCGCAAAATCACAGGGCGGAAAATTCATACTGCGTATTGAGGACACCGACCAGGGGCGGCTTGTGGAAGGCGCAACGGACGTGATTTATAAAACACTGGAAATGACAGGCCTGAAGCATGACGAAGGTCCCGATATTGGCGGGGAATACGGCCCGTATGTCCAGAGCGAACGCATGGGCATGTATATGGATTACGCAAAACAACTGGTAGAAAAAGGCGAAGCCTACTACTGTTTCTGCACAAAGGAACGGCTGGAAAGCCTGAAGGAAAGCAACGCCGAGGGTGCAGCTTTCGCAAAATATGACAGGCATTGCCTTGGGCTTTCAGCGGAAGAGGTGCAGGCAAAGCTGGACGCGGGCGAGCCTTTCGTAATCCGCCAGAAAATGCCTGACAGCGGCACAACGGCATTCCACGACGTTGTTTACGGGGACATTACCGTAGAAAACGCCGAACTGGACGACCAGATTCTGATGAAAGCGGACGGTTTCCCGACATATAATTTCGCAAACGTTGTGGACGACCATCTGATGAACATTACCCACGTTGTGCGCGGCAGCGAATACCTTTCTTCCACGCCGAAATACAACCTGCTTTATCAGGCATTTGGCTGGGAGGCTCCTGTTTATGTGCATCTTCCGGCAGTTATGCGGGACGCGCATCACAAGCTCTCCAAGCGTCATGGGGACAAGTCCTTTGAAGATTTGGTAAACGAAGGCTATCTTGTGGAAGCCATTGTAAACTATATCGCCCTGCTGGGGTGGAGCCCTGCGGACAATACAGAAATTTTCTCCCTGAAAGAGCTGGAAGAAACATTCGATATAGCCGGACTGAGCAAATCCCCGTCCATTTTTGATATCAAAAAACTGACGTGGATGAACGGCGAATATATGAAAGCCATGGATTTTGAAAAATTCTTCACGCTTGCAGAACCGAAGCTTGCGGCCGCTCTGGAAGGTACAGATGTTGACCTGCGCAAGATTGCCGCGCTTTTGCAGAAGCGGCTGGAAACATGGAACGACATTCCCGCAATGGTCGGCTTCTTCAAAGAACTGCCGGAATACGGCACAGAATTATATACACATAAGAAAATGAAAACAAACGATGAAATCGCGCTGGCATCGCTGGAGGCGGCTGTCCCCGTACTGGAAGGGCTGGCAGACTGGAACGAAACGGCGATACACGATGCGCTGATTGCATTAGCCGGAAAAATGGAAATCAAAAACGGCCAGCTGCTGTGGCCCGTACGCACCGCGCTCTCCGGCGAACCGACTTCCCCCGGCGGCGCAATCGAGCTTGCAGATATTCTGGGCAAAGAAGAAACACTGCGGCGCATGCAGAAGGGTATCGCAATGCTGAAAGGCTGAAATATGGATCCAGGGCTGCGCCCTCCCTCCGAAGACCTGCAAAACGCGGGTTTTCGGAGTTTTTACTTAACAGACTTTTTTTTGTTTGTAAATAAAGACAAAGCATAGTATAATAAATCCTGTAATGCGCATTTCCGGAGGAATCACCCTGCCGGAAAAAGCGGAATCATAAAACAGGCAGTCACACGGAAGGAATGGATTCGGGGAGAGGTTAGCTTATGGTACGTTTAGGATTTGACAACGAAAAATACCTTGTAATGCAGTCGGAAAGAATCAAGGAACGAATTGCACAGTTTGGCGGAAAGCTATATCTGGAATTCGGCGGCAAGCTGTTCGACGATTACCACGCGGCAAGGGTACTGCCGGGCTACAAGCCGGACAGCAAAATCAATATGCTCAAGCAGCTGAAGGAGGACGCGGAAATCGTCATTGTCATCAATGCAGGGGATATTGAGAAAAATAAAGTGCGCGGCGATTTGGGCATCACTTACGACATGGACGTACTGCGGCTGATTGACGCATTCCGCGGCTACGGGCTGTATGTGGGGAGCGTCGTGCTGACGCAGTTCCGCGGACAGCAGAGCGCGATCGTCTATGAAAAGAAGCTGGAAACGCTTGGCATAAAGGTCTATAAGCATTACCCGATTGAGGGCTACCCCGGAAATATCCCCCTGATTGTCAGCGACGAAGGCTATGGCAAAAACGATTATATCGAAACACAGCGTTCGCTTGTCGTCATTACCGCCCCGGGACCCGGAAGCGGCAAAATGGCAACCTGCCTTTCCCAGCTTTACCATGAGCATAAGCGGGGCGTAAAAGCCGGTTACGCGAAATTTGAAACCTTCCCCATCTGGAACCTGCCCCTGCGCCACCCTGTCAATCTGGCGTATGAAGCGGCGACTGCCGATTTGAACGACGTAAACATGATAGACCCGTTTCATTTGGAGGCTTACGGCGAAACGACTGTAAACTACAACAGGGACGTGGAGGTGTTCCCTGTGCTGAGCGCAATGTTTGAACAGATTTACGGCAGTTCGCCCTACAAATCCCCTACGGATATGGGTGTAAATATGGTCGGGAAATCCATTTTTGACGATGAGGCAGTGTGCGACGCGGCAAGGGCGGAAATCGTACGCCGCTATTACAAGGCGCTCTGCGACAGGCGCAAAGGCAACCTGACGGACGATGTCATCTATAAACTGGAACTTTTGATGAAGCAGGCAGGAACAGGAACGGCGGACAGGCCCGTAGCGCAGGCGGCAAATGAGCGCGGAGAAGCAACGGGAGAGCCTGCCGCGGCAATTGAACTGCCGGACGGCACCATCGTAACGGGGAAAACGAGCGCGCTTTTGGGCGCGTCCTCCGCAATGCTGTTGAACGCGCTGAAAACGCTGGCAGGCATCGGCAAGGGCGTGAAGCTGATTTCGCCAACGATTATCGAGCCGATACAGAAACTGAAAGTGGGGCATCTGGGGAACCATAATCCCCGCCTGCATACGGACGAGGTGCTGATCGCGCTCTGCATCTGCGCCGCGACAGACCCACAGGCTGACCTTGCCCTGCGGCAGCTGGAAAAGCTGAAATGCTGTGAGGTGCATTCCACTGTAATACTTTCTTCCGTAGATGAAAATGTGTTTCAGAAACTGGGCGTAAACCTGACCTGCGAACCGCAGTATCAGACAAAGAAGCTGTTCCATGGGAAATAATGAACAGATGCAGGGGCGGACAGCCGCCCCTTTTTTGTTCCAGAAAAGCAAAAACAGATACAGGGAGGCAGTACATAATGTTGCTGAAAGATTCTATTGAACAAGCATTTGGATATGACGCAGAAGAAAGAATATTTCATTTCCTGGTTAAAGATGAGCTTTCCGACTGTGGCGGCGATACCGCCCGTTGGCTTCTCCTTTTTGAAAAATGCGAAACATGGAGAAAGCAGTTTCTGCTGTGGGAGAATGGAACCTATATAAATGGCGTGCATGGGTGGAATCTGGAAATAAATATTTGCAGCTTTCGCCCTCCTATGGGAGAACTTGAAAACCGGACAAAGTATTTTTACTGCATGACGCTCTTGATGGTTGTGAACCGTATGGGGATCGGTGAAAGAAGTACGCTGGCAGAATTTGGGGATAAAAACAATAATTTTTCTGCTGTAACCAGCGACTATTATGGAAATGAAGGTTATTTGGAACTGACGCCGGAACAGTGGCTGGAAGAAATTGCATATCTGCTAAAACAATCATGGGAGGGGTATCAAAAATTTTCAGGAAAAAATCCCGCATATCACAGAGAAATGGAAATAAATTACCCTAAATTTCAGGATATACTGGATTATCTTTCGCGGCAGTCCATAAGCGGCAACGTTGTACGTATGAACAGGCATGGGGGAGATGACACCGTTTGGTACTTTGCAGAAGCATCAGACTGCTTTTATATTATGCAGCTGTCAGATTCTATGTAAATAACTGCTGAATTTGTAATTTCACAGGGGAAAGCCTTAAATTATGTCCTTTTCAAGGCTCTCCCCATTCAGGCAAGACCGCATGCGTCATTCATGCGCATGGTCATACATCTTCTGTATTTCTTCCGGCAGACCGTCCGGCAGCATTTCCTGAATCCTGTCCTCACTGCCGTCCTTTATCGCCTGTTCATAATACCAGCATTTATAGCAGAGCATATCCAGTGTTTTTGCAAGCTGTTCCATCTCCCGCTCCACTGCCGCTTTCCTTTTCAGAAAAAGGCTCCTCCTCTGCGCGTATGTTTCCTTTCCCTGAGAGCACCATTCCATAAACTGCTTGATATCCCTGATTTCCAGCCCTGATTTTTTCAGGCACTCTATTACCCTGAGCGTTTCCAGCTCCTTTTCGCTGAATTTCCGGATACCGGAAACGCGTTCCAGCCCCGGGAACAGACCTTCCTTATCGTAATAACGCAGTGTGGAAACAGGCAGGCGGAACAATTCCGATACTTGCCCTATGGTATACATCGCATAATACTCCTTTGCTGAAATTCTCACTCAAACCTGCATTGCCGGATACTCGCCATTTACTGCAAATTCGGCAGGATGCAGCTTCACATAATCGTCCATGCGTTTGCAGATGTCATTCGCATCGCCATAATAAAACATATCCATCTGATGAAAATCATCGAAATTTTCATCTTCACTGAATGTTTCAAGGGCGGCAATCCGCTCGCTACGGTCAAACGGCACACTCCCGCCAAACACATCAATTGCTTTCTGGAAATTCTCCGCATATTCAACGGCGCCGACCAGCCGCATGCCTTCGATTGCGTCTTTCCATACGATCCCCGTAGAATTAAAGAAAAACTGGCTATGCCCGCCATTGCAGACCTCCGCATCATACCAGAATAAAGCCAGCAGTTTTCTCTGTGCATCGGAAAGCGGTTCGGCTTCCCTGTGATACACTTCAAGGCTGTCATAAATGCTGACCATATACCAAAACGGCTCTATCAGCTCCCACGCGCTGTACTTTCCTTCGGAAATATCTTTTTCGTTGAAATCATAATGTTTTTGCACCAGCTTTGCCGACATGCCGTCCCCTCCTGATATTTTCAAAAAAGAAAATTTATCCTTGACCTAAAGTTAAGTTTAAGTATTATAATGCATCATAATACAGAAAAATAACAACGTCAATCCATAAAGGAGGCAATACTATGGCAAAAAAAGTTTTGGTTATCAGCACAAGTTTAAGAGAGCGGAGCAACTCCGAAGCACTGGCGGACGCATTCGCGGAAGGTGCAAAGGCCGCCGGAAATGATGTAGAAAAAATTTCCCTTCGGGGAAAAAAGATCTCCTTCTGCCGGGGCTGTCTGGCATGTCTGGGAAAAGGGAGATGCGTCATACAGGACGATGCGCCCGCAATCACAGAAAAAATGAAAGGCGCGGAAGTCATCGTTTGGGCAACACCGATTTATTACTACGAAATGAGCGGGCAGATGAAAACCATAATTGACAGGGCAAATTCCCTCTATGAATCCGACTATGCATTCCGCGACGTTTATTTTCTTTCCTCTGCGGCAGAAAACGAGGAAGGCACTGACAGCCGGGCAATACAGGGGCTGGAAGGCTGGATTGCCTGCTATGAACGGGCTCAGCTGAAGGGCACAGTATTTGCGGGCGGCGTGACCGGCATAGGAGAAATGGAAGGACACCCCGCGCTGAAAAAGGCATATGACATGGGGAGCGCAATACAGTAAGAACTTATCCGTAAATAAGATACGTGCAGACTGCACAAAAACGGGGCATACGCACTGGCAGGCGGCGTAGCTGACCCTATGCCGGAAGACGCGCCATTCTATTTCAAGGATTATCACGCGTACTATAAAACAAGCCGCGGCTATCACGCGCGCTCCCTCAACTCCAACAACGGCTGGAACGTGACTTCCCCGCTCTCCTTCCTGAATATGCCGATTTTGCAGTACGCGGACGAAATACGCAGCGCAGTCCTTATGATACATGGGGAAAAGGCGCACTCCTGCTATTTCAGCAAAGACGCTTATGCAAAGCTGAATGGCAATAACAAAGAACTTTTTCTGATTCCGGACGCAGTACATACGGATTTATATGACAATATGGACATCATCCCCTTTGATAAAATGGCGGATTTCTTCCGAAAATACCTGTAAAGACAATTTCGCCTGCTGACTACATGCTATTTTTGACCCGCTGAGGGCAGCCGAAAAGGCTGTCCTTTTTCATGCTTCAAAATACGCTTTTTGCTGAGAAATTTATTTTCCTGCCGCTGAACTATGAAAATACGCACATTTTTCCCAAAAGAAGCGAAAAGTCGTCCTTGCGCCGATGTAGAAATTACGTTACTATGTAAAAGTAATGGGTCCGCATACAGAAAAATAAAGGGGCAGAATATGCCCCGCATGGCAATATGCCGACCCACAAAAACCAGACGCATATTATTTTTAGCAAAAAGGAATAGTTTTTTCCCGTCGGGGAGCCGTTTTCTATTGCGGAATGAGCAAAATGAAGTAAAGACAATCTGTACAGATGTAGAAACCAACAAGAGAACGGAAGAAATATTGTGATTTATATGAAAAAGTGGTATACTCTACTAAAAAGCCCCGGACAGCATTTGTGTTCCGTCACAGGTTTACTTGTGTCAGAACACAGATATCGGCAATGGCAGAAGCGCCTCAGCGCGATGCTGGCGGCTTTTTAACCCATCCCCAAAAATTCACTATGTAGTGGAGCGCCACAAGGCTTTACTTTATAAAGGAACGCCATACCAGAATACGGCGGCACAGTTTTTGGTCCATTCTGGCATGGGACAGCGGCGGTTCTGCCGCGGTGCAGTGCAATGCAGTTCAATTTACATCCAACAGGATATAGGAGGTAATGTGTATGAGCAAGAAATATGTTTATATGTTCAGCGAGGGCAACGCGTCCATGCGTAATCTGCTGGGCGGCAAGGGCGCGAACCTTGCTGAAATGACAATCCTGGGCCTGCCTATCCCACAGGGCTTCACCATCAGTACAGAAGCCTGCACGGAATACAATGAAGGCGGCAAAAAACTGACAGACGAAATGATCGCGCAGATTGATGCGGCTCTGGCAAAGCTGGAGGAAATCGCCGGCAAAAAGCTTGGCGACCCCGAAAATCCCCTGCTGGTTTCCGTACGCTCCGGCGCGAGAGCATCCATGCCCGGCATGATGGATACCGTTCTGAACCTGGGTCTGAATGACGTTTCCGTTGAGGGCCTTGCGAAAAAGACGGGCAATCCCAGATTTGCGTATGATTCTTACAGAAGATTCATTATGATGTTCGCAGACGTTGTTATCGGCGTTTCCAAGTCCAAATTCGAAAGAAAGCTGGACGAATACAAGGAAAAAGCCGGCGCAAAATTTGATACAGACCTGACAGCAGACGACCTGAAGGAAGTTACCGCACTGTTCAAACAGATTTATCTGGACGATCAGGGCAAGGAATTCCCTCAGGACCCCAAGGAACAGCTTTTCGAGGCTGCTATGGCTGTATTCCGCAGCTGGGACAACCCCCGCGCATTCGTTTACAGAAGAATGAACGACATCCCTTACAGCTGGGGTACAGCGGTTAACGTTCAGATGATGGTATTCGGCAACATGGGCGATACCTCCGGCACAGGCGTAGCGTTCACGAGAAACGCTGCAACAGGCGAAAAGGCTATGCTGGGCGAATATCTGGTAAACGCGCAGGGCGAAGACGTTGTAGCCGGCGTGCGCACACCGAAGCCCATCGCAAAGCTGCAGGAGGATATGCCCGCAGTTTACGACCAGTTCATGGAAATCGCAAACAAACTGGAAAACCACTACAAAGACATGCAGGATATGGAATTTACCATTGAGGAAGGCAAGCTGTATTTCCTCCAGACAAGAAACGGCAAGAGAACAGCGAACGCTGCTCTGAGGATCGCTGTGGAAATGGTAGACGAAGGCCTGATTACAACAGACGAGGCTCTGATGCGCGTAGAGCCCAAACAGCTTGACCAGCTGCTGCACCCCGCTTTCGACCAGAAGGCTCTGAAAGCAGCGAAGCCCATCGGCAAGGGTCTGCCCGCTTCCCCCGGCGCGGCTGCCGGCAAGGTATGCTTCACAGCTGAGGACGCAAAGAGCGTTGCGGAAACAGGCGAACGCGTAATCCTTGTGCGTCTGGAAACCTCTCCTGAGGACATCGAAGGCATGGTTGCGGCAGAAGGCATCCTGACGGTACGCGGCGGCATGACTTCCCACGCGGCAGTTGTTGCGCGCGGCATGGGCACATGCTGTGTATCCGGCTGTGAGGAAATCAAAATGAACGAAGAAGCCAAAACATTTACCCTGGGCGGCCAGACATTCAAGGAAGGCGACTTCATCTCTCTGGACGGCTCCACAGGCAACATCTACGGCGAGGATATCCCTACCGTTGAGCCCGAAATCACAGGCAATTTTGAGAAATTCATGGAATGGGCTGACGCAAAGCGCGTGATGAAGGTCCGCACTAACGCTGACACACCGCACGATGCCCAGACCGCTATCGACTTCGGCGCGGAAGGCATCGGCCTTACCAGAACAGAGCACATGTTCTTTGAAGGCGACAGAATCATGAAGTTCAGAAAGATGATACTTTCTGATACCGTTGAAGAAAGAAAGGCTGCGCTTGCAGGCATTGAGCCTTTCCAGAAAGAAGACTTCAAAGGCATCTACAAAGCAATGGGCGAACGTCCCGTTACGATCCGTCTGCTTGACCCGCCTCTGCATGAGTTCATGCCCAACACAGACGAAGAGTTTGAAGTGCTGGCAAAAGAAACAGGCAAGAGCGTAGAAGAGCTGAAAATCAAAGCAAGAGGTCTGCATGAGCTGAACCCGATGATGGGCCACAGAGGCTGCCGTCTGGCGGTAAGCTATCCCGAAATCGCAGAGATGCAGACAAGGGCTATCATGGAAGCGGCTGTTGAAGTTTCCAAAGAAGAAAACATCAAGATTACGCCTGAAATCATGATTCCTCTGATTGGCGAAATCAAAGAGCTGAAATTTGTGAAAAATATCGTTGTAGAAACAGTAGAAAAGGTATTCGCAGAAAAAGGCGCGAAACTGGATTATCTGGTTGGTACCATGATTGAGATTCCGAGAGCTGCTCTGACAGCTGATGAAATCGCATCCGAAGCTGAATTCTTCTCCTTCGGTACAAACGACCTGACACAGATGACATACGGCCTGTCCCGTGACGACGCAGGCAAGATTCTGTCCGACTATATCGACAAGAACATTTACGAATGTGACCCGACGGCAAGACTGGACAGAACCGGCGTTGGTATGCTGATGAAATGGGCTGTTGAGAAGGCAAAACCCGTACGCCCCGACATCCATCTGGGTATCTGCGGCGAACACGGCGGCGATCCTTCTTCCGTAGAATTCTGCCATCAGGTTGGTCTGGACTACGTTTCCTGCTCGCCTTACCGCGTGCCTATCGCAAGACTGGCTGCTGCACAGGCACAGATTAACTTCCCCAGATAAGGGAAATCGGATTTTCCGGCAAAGGGCGGTAATGCTCTGACAAAGCATAAAAAGAACCCTGCATCTTATAAAGATGCAGGGTTTTCCTTTACAGAACAAACAGCTGTCAAAAAACTTTACTTCCCCAGCCTTACGTCCTTTTCCAGCACAGCATCGAATGCCTTTGTCAGGGCGGATTCAAACCCTGCCGCCTGCAGTGCGGTCACGCCCTCTATCGTTGTGCCGCCCGGCGAGCAGACCTGGTCAACCAGCGGCCATGGAGCCTCTCCGCTTTCCAGAACCATGCGCGCACTGCCCAGAACGGTTTCCGCCGTAATCTGAAGCGCCTGTTTTTTGGGCATTCCCGCTTTCAGCGCGGCTCTTGCCAGCGCATCCATATACATATACGCAAACGCCACCGACGCGCCGCCAATAACGCTGAATATCCCAAACTGCTTCTCCTCGATTTCCGCAACTGTTCCAATGGTAGAAAACATCTCTCTGACAATCTGCTTCTGCTCCTCCGAAACAAGCGCGTTTGCGCAGAGCCCCGATGTGGACGCTCCGATTTTCGCATTGATATTCGGCATCACACGCACGATGGGCGTATTTGCGGGCAGCAGCCCTTCCAGATATTCCAGCGTTTTCCCTGCCGCAATGGAAACCACCAGCGGACGCTCCGCCTTTTCCTCTATCGCTCCCGCAAGCGCGGGCACAACCTCCGCAAGCATCTGCGGCTTTACCGCAAGCACCAGCACATCGCTTGCCGCAACAACCTCCACGCCCGTCCGGCACGCATTCGCACCGCATGCCTTTGCAAGTTCCTCGGCAGAAACGACCGTTCGGCTGGTGATGCTGATATCCTTCCCGTCAAAACGGCTTTCCGTACTCCGCGTCATGCCTTTTATGATTGCGCCTGCCATATTGCCCGCGCCGATGAATCCATATTTCATGGCTGTCCCTCCTCCATCTCCAATGGGTTTTCTCTTTTTCCCAATCATACAATGAAACCCGCAGGCTGTCAAAAGAGATTTTTGAAAAAACGGAAAGGATTCTTTCAGGCTTGTTGAAATATATGCCGCTGTGGTAGAATAAACGGAAGAAAATATTTCAAAGCAAAGGAGATTGATAGTATGCTTGGCTTTCATGCCGATGGAATACGCCTGTTCGGCGCAGAAGAATCCCTTACCGCCGCACTGAAAAAAAGAGGGCTGCCCCTGCGCAAAACTTCTACGGGAAATACGCTGGTTTTCGCCGTCAATACCGCGGAGCCGCTGGAAAAACGTGTGTATGCCCCATCCTTCCTTGCACCGCAGGCCCCGTGGTTTTCCTGCGTGACAGGCGATACTCCGCGCCCCGCGCCGTATACGCTTGCATTCCAGACAGAAAACGACCTTGCGGATTTTATTACGGCTATTTATTATTCCGCGCAGGGCTTCCTGCATCTGGATTTTGAGCTTGCAGAGCTTGTGCAGAAACTGAATCCCGATTCAGAAAGCCGTATTGTTTCTTTGCAGGAATCGGAATTCCACAGGATTGGGGAAGGCGCGTTCGCGGCGTGCTTCTGCTTTTTGGAGGGCGGCTTTCTGGAAAGTGACAGGCTGTTTGGCAAGCTGACGCGGGAATACGGCGTAGGCGCAGATAAAATACTGCTTGCGGGTTCGTTTGATTCCAAATACCAGTTCCTGCGCGCCTTTGTAACACAGAAGGGCTGACAGGATTCCCGAAGCCGCCCGCAAATTCTTCCCTGCGGCTTGTGCCTGCCTGCCGTTTGTGTTAGAATGAAAGAAGATGAAAAAGTGTGTTGTTATATGCAGGAGGTGCGGTTTTATGCGGCAAAGAGAAGAAACCATTAAAATCTGGACAGATATGTGGCTGGGGAACGATACCATGCCTATGGACGCAATTTTTACGGAAGACGTTGTTTACACCGAATGTTGGGGCAACAAATACAACGGGCGGGAAGAAATCCGCCGCTGGTTTGCAGACTGGCACAAAAACAACAGCATGGCTTTGTGGAAGGTTTCGGAATTCATCCATCAGAACGATAAGACTGTTGTGAAATGGCACATGGAAGCGGAATCTGCCGATGGCATCACCACGCGCGCCTTAGACGGGCTTTATCTGGTTGAGTGGGACAGCGCCGGACGCATCCGTTCCCTTGAGGAATATGGCGCCGCTCCCCGGAAAAAACAGCCTTACAGGGGTTAATGCGCAGTCATGCCTAAAGTTTTTCAAGCCGCCTTAACGGGCGGCTTTTTTATGTCCGAAAGCTATGGATTACAGGAAAACATTATTGCCAATTACTTCCAAAAATGCTATAATTTTTTCAAAAAGGGCCTTCCAAAAAACAGGCGGAAGGCTCAGTATCTCAGCGTTTCCCTGACAGGGAAACAGAAAGGCGGCATATGATGAAGGGAAGGATTGCGGCCCTTCTGCTGGCGGCGGCATGCATGACGGCGGCGGGCTGTGGGAGTGAAAAAAACGGTGATTCCGCGGGCGTACCGGAAACCGTCGCGCTGACACTTTGGGGCGCGGCAGAAGATGAAGCGCTTCTGCAAGAAACCATACGCACATTTGAACAGGAGTATCAGGGGCAGGCGAATTTCCAAATCACATTCGAAGTGCAGGGAGAGTCCGACTGCAAGGACGTGCTTTTGAGCGGTCTGGAGGCGGGCGCAGATGTGTTCACATTTGCAGACGACCAGGTAAGCGCACTGGCGGCAGCAGGCGCGCTCGACCCTGTGGAAAACGCCGAGAGCATCAAGCAGGCGAACCTTTCCGCGGCAGTGGACGCGGCAACCGTGCGGGATACGCTCTACGCTTACCCCCTTACTGCGGACAACGGCTATTTCCTTTACTACAACAAGCGATATTTCAGCGAGGAAGATATTCAGACGCTTGACAGCATACTGGACGCAGCTGCGGCAAACGGCGGCAAATTCGCGATGGACTGGTCGTCCGCATGGTATGTGTATTCATTTTTCGGGAATACAGGCATGGAAATTGGCCTGAATGAAGACGGCATTACAAACCACTGCACATGGAACCGGCAGGACGGGGCTGTCCGCGGAGTAGACGTGGCACAGGCCATGCTGGCAATCGCCCGCAAGCCCGGTTTTTCCAACAGAACTGACGAAGAATTTCTGGCAGGCGTACAGAACGGTTCCGTCCTTGCTGGCGTCAGCGGCGTATGGAACGCCGTTGCCATTGAAGAAGCCTGGGGGGCGGATATTGGCGCGGCAAAACTGCCGACTTTTACCTGTGCCGGACAGCAGATACAGATGGCGTCATTCTCCGGCTGCAAGCTGATTGGCGTAAACGCCTATTCCCAGCATTATGACTGGGCATGCAGGCTGGCGGAGTGGATTACCAATGAACAGAACCAAAAGCTCCGCTTTGAGATGCGCGGACAGGGGCCTTCCAATATCAACGCCGCCGCTTCCGCCGAGGTGCAGCAATCACCCGCGATTGCCGCCCTTCTGGAGCAGTCGGAGTTTTCGCAGCTGCAAAGGGTCGGCGGGAAATTCTGGGACCCCGTAACAGCTTTTGCCTTAAATATGGCAGCCGGAAACGCCACGGGTGAGGACCTGCAAAAACAGCTTGACAAACTGGTAGAAGGTGTAACGGCAAGGTAGGCTTCAGGCTTTACAGAACAGGGGAGGATAGGCATGAAGGGAAAATTCAGTATCCAGCAGCGGCTGATACTGCCGATTATCCTGCTGGGGGCGGTGGCATTGGTTTCCAACGCTTTGGCGGTATTCAGCATACATAACGTAAATTCCAACGCATCAAACATTGTGGATAATTATATGGTCGGGAAAACGCAGCTTGCGGAAATCCGCCGCTCCACAATGAATATCCATAAAATGGCTCTGTCCCATATCGTCGCGACAGACTATGGCACAATGATTGACGTTGTGCGGCAGATTAAGGAGGAAGAGGAAAATCTCGAAACATTTTTGGAGGCGTACAGCGGGTATGTTGATAAAGAAGAAGCTGAAGTATACCAAAGCCTGCTGGACAATTATGAATCCTTTAAGCACGCGCTGGTTTTTCTTGTCTGTGCAAGCGCGGACAGCAAAACGGATACGGCATACGCCCTTGCGAATGGGGACGTTGCCGCTTACGGCAGCGCGATTGAAAGCAATATCAGCGAATTGTACGATTCCATTACCACGCGTACAGAAAGCGCGCGCCAGCGGCTGCTTACGGTCTACATCGTTTCGCTGGTTATCAGCGTCGCGTCCATGGCGGCGTGCGTACTGCTTGCGCTGGCTGCAATCCGTATGATTATGGAATATGTGGTGAAGCCCATGAAAAGCGTAATGGCAACACTTCAGGACAGCTCGGAACGGGTTGACGCAGTGGTGGGCGAGGTACGCCAACGCACCCGCACATCAAGCAAAAACGCAAAGGATTTATCGGCATTGGCGGAACGGCTTTCCGGAGCAATCCGGCAGGTGGCAGGGAGCGCGTCCTCCATTAACGGCAATGCCGCGGATATGAAAAGTGATGTGTATACCATGGCGGAGGAATGTGCCGCTATCACAGAATACTCCATGTCGATGAAAGAGCGGGCAAACAACATGGAGCAGTCCGCACGCACGAATATGGAAACCATCGGCGCGAAAGTGGCGGAAATGCTTACCGTGCTGGATAATGCAATTGAAAACAGCCGCAGTGTTGATCAGGTCAATGTACTGGCAAAAGCCATACTGGAAATTGCCGCAAACACAAACCTGATTGCGATAAATGCATCTATCGAGGCGGCGCGGGCAGGGGAAGCCGGAGCCGGTTTTGCGGTCGTGGCGCATGAAATCCACCATCTGGCGGATTCCTGCGGGGAAACTGCCGGACATATTCAGGACATCAATAAAGACGTGACCGATGCGGTATATAATCTTTCAGGCAGCGCGCAGGAGCTTGTGGATTATCTGAATCAGTCCATACTGACAGAATTTCAGGAATTTGTTTCCACAGGCCGGCAATATCATGAAGATGCGGCATATATCGAATCTTCTATGGACGACTTTAACCGGCGCGCGGAACGTCTGCGAAGCTCTATGAACGAAATTGCCGCCTCCATCGAAAGCATCACAAAAGCGCTGGACGAGGGTGCGGCAGGCATTACCGGCGTGGCAGGCAGTACGCGGAGTATGGTCGGAAATATGACGGATATTGCAAATCGTATGGACACAAATAAAGAGATCGTCGAAGAACTGAAAAAACAGACGGAACTGTTCGCCAATTTGTAGGAGGATTTTCCCCGCAAACGGAAAAACTATGAGGTGTCATTATGGAGATTGAACATATCGCAATGTATGTAGACGATTTGGAGGGTGCGAAAGCCTTTTTTGTAAAATATTTCAGGGCAGAGCCAAACGAACTTTACCATAATCCAAATACAGATTTCCGCTCCTGTTTCCTGACGTTCAACAGCGGCGCGCGGCTGGAAATCATGAACAGGCCCGGGCTTGCCGCAGATACAGAAGCCTGCCGGAGGGGCTTTGTTCACATAGCTTTCCGGCTGGGCAGTGCGGGGCGTGTGGACGCGCTGACGGAACGCCTGCGGGCGGACGGCTATAAAGTCCTCAGCGGCCCCAGAACAACAGGCGACGGATATTATGAAAGCTGTATTGCCGGAATAGAGGGCTGCCAGATTGAACTGACGATATGAGAAAACACTTACAAAAACGCCCGTTATGGGCATTTTTCCGGAGGGACAACCATGCGGGAAACAGAACCCATACCCATCACAATCGAATACCGGCTGACGGAGGAAGGCGCGGAAATCCTGCGTTTGCATGGGCGGGCGGCAGAAATCCGCATCCCGGAATGTATCGCGGGCATTCCCGTGGCTTCCATTGCAGAGCGGGCGTTTGCTGTGCAGGCAGAAGTGCCGGAAACAGACGCAGAGGAACGCCCTGCCCTGCTGTCCTTTTCCATGGAAGGGGCAGAGCCCGCAGAAAAAGAACAGCCCCTGAAGCGGCTGTTCCTGCCGGATACTGTGCGGCATATCGGTGCATATGCCTTTGCGGGCTGTTCCGCACTGGAGCATCTGCATCTGCCGGAAGAGCTTTCCCTTCTGCCGGAGCATGCGCTGGACGGCTGTGCGGCATTAAAGCGGCTTTCCCTTCCGGCCAAGCTGGAGGAAATCGGCAGCTATGCCTTTTATAACTGTCGTACTCTGGCGGGGCTGGAACTGCCGGAGGGGGTGCGGAAAATTGGGGCATACGCCTTTTATAACTGTCGGAATATGGAAAAAATCAATATCCCGCTGGCGGCGGCGGAGCTGAATACGGGGCTTTTCCTCAACTGTGACAGGCTGCGGGAAATCGCGTTCGGGCAGTGCCGCCATATTTCTGACCTGATTTCCGTATTGAACCATGAGCTTTGGCTGACAATAGACTTCCCGCAAACGGACGGGGATACAGAACGCGCCCGGCTGATACTACCGGATTTCCAGTATGAATATATTGAGGATACGCCCGCGCGGCAGTTCCATCAGGTAAATTACGGTACGGGGCATATTTTCCGGCAGTGTGTTGGCAATTCAGAGATTGATTTCCGGCGGTATGACGAAATATTTTACCTGACAAGACGGGAGGATGCGGCGGCAACTGTCCTTCTGCTGGCGGTCAGCCGGCTGGAATACCCCTACAAGCTGGGGGGACAGCAGAGGGAAAACTATCTGGATTATATCCGCGGGCATCTGCTCTGGGCGGCGGAGTATTTTATGGAAAAGAACGAGCCGGAGAAAATACGGCTGTTTGCGGACTGGGGGCTTTTTACGGCGGAAAACCTGCCGGAGGTGCTGGCAGCGGCGCAGAAACGCAGGAAAACGGAAATTGCCAGCCTCCTGATGGATTATCAGCATAAGCACTTTGGCGGGAAAAAGAAAAAAACATTTGAATTGTAGAACCGGTGTTTTCGGTTTAGAAAAGGGCCCACGAAAATTATGGACCCTTTTTATCTCAAAAACTCACAGGAACAGCGACACCGCACAGTACACAAGCAGCAATGCCATTATCAGGTTCAAGCCCTTCTTATACTGTTCGAAGAACCGCTGGAACATGGAGCCGAACAACAGCCAGAGGATATTTGAGAAAATAATCGTAACCCAGTTGATGGCCAGCACAATGGCGCACATCTGCAATGAATGGTCATACGGGAACACGAAATTCGTAATCAGCGTTATGCCGAACAGCAGGCCCTTCGGGTTCGCGAACTGCAAGATCACACCCACCCAGAACGAAGTCGTATCCAGCTGGAAACGGCTTTTCTTTTTTTCCTTCGGTTTATCACGCCAAACTGCCCACGCCAGCCAGAGGATATATGCCGCGCCAAGGGGTGTCATAATCTGGATAATAGACGGTATGTAATGGTAGATGAATACGTTGCAGGCGATGGCGCAGAGCAGTACCAGCACGAAGCCAGTCGCTACGCCAAAGCAGAACTTAATCCCCCGGCGAAAACCGAATTTTGTGCCGTTCGCCATACACATCAGGTTATTCGGCCCCGGTGTAACGCTGGAAACCACTACATAGGAAAAAAACGCAATCCAATCCATTCCCAAATCCTCCTCCCGCACACCGTGTAAAACCTTGGGGACGCCGCCCCAAAAGCCCTGCAAGGGGCTTCGTCCCTTGGCCCGTTTTCAACCGCACAGCTGCGCGGCTGGGAACAAATTTAATACTAAAGCATTTTACACCTTGTTTCATGAAAGCATAGATAAATCCCGCAAAACACAGTTTTGCGGGAAACGGGGCAAAGTCCTGCGGTTTTACTCATCTTCCCCGTTGTCGCTCATGGGCTTGACCGGCAGCCCGTTCACCAGGTGGTGCAGGTCATTATCCTCGTTGTACATTTCATTGATTTTGTACAAAAGTGTCATTAAGCTGTCAGTCAGGTGTACATTTTCCACAAGAACATCGTCCGGCACCTGCAAATCCACATGGCTGAAGTTCCACATGCCTTTTACGCCCCATTTCGCAAGTGAATTTGCCACTTTCACTGCCTGCGAACGCGGCAGGGTCAGTATCGCCACATCCACAGGGTGCGTGCGCACATATTCTTCCATCTGATCCACATCATAGACCTCCACGCCGCGGATTGTCATGCCGACAAGGCGCGGATTGACGTCGAACACCGCTTTGATGACAAACCCTCTTTTTTCAAAATTGGTATAATTCACCAACGCCTGCCCGATATTGCCGCCGCCTACGACAATCATATTGTACAATCTGTCCAGGCCGAGTATCTTTTTGATTTCATTATACAGATATTCCACATTATAGCCGTAGCCCTGCTGGCCAAAGCCGCCGAAATTATTGAGATCCTGACGGATTTGGGACGCGGTAATGTTCATCTTCGCGCTGAGCTCCTTTGATGAGATGCGCGTGATGTCGCTTTCCAGCAGGTCACCCAAATAGCGGTAATATCTGGGCAATCTATTGATTACTGCAGGGGAAATCCTTTTTTCGCTGTCCATATTATCCAAATCCTCTCATACTGAACTTATTTTCAGTATAGCACGCACGTTATTTTATTGTCAACAATAACTCTTTCTTTCGTGCCATTTTTCTGTTATGATAAAGGGCAGAGGACAAGCCAAACGGAGGGTTTCAAAATGATATTAGCAGCAAGACAGCTTCAGAAAAGCTACGGAATAGATGTGATTTTGGAAAAAATCACCTTTCATCTGGAAGAACGTGAGAAAGCCGCGGTTGTCGGGGTCAATGGCGCGGGTAAAACAACGCTCTTCCGCATACTGACCGGAGAGGCGTCCCCCGATGGCGGGGAGCTTTTCCTGAAAAAAGACGTATCTGTGGGTTATCTGGCGCAGAACCAAAAAATAGAAAGCGACCGCACAATTTATGAAGAAATGCTATCGGTTTTCGGGAAAATAATGGAAACGGAATCAAAACTTCGTGAAATGGAAAACGAAATGGGGAAGTATGAAGGGCAGGAATTGTCGGACAAGATGGCGGAATACGCCGCCTTACAGCTTTTTTTTGAGCAAAATGACGGTTACGGCTATCAAAGCCGCCTGCGGGGTGTGCTGAAAGGGCTGGGCTTTTCCGAAAAGGATTGGAACCGCCCCATGAACCAGCTTTCCGGCGGGCAGAAAACAAGGGTATGGCTGGGCAGGCTCCTGCTTTCCAAGCCTGACCTGCTGCTTCTGGACGAACCTACCAACCATCTCGATATCGCTTCGATAGAATGGCTGGAGGATTTTCTGCGCTCCTATTCCGGCGCAGTGCTTATTATATCGCACGACCGCTATTTTCTGGACAGGATCGTCACGAAGGTCATTGAAATCGAAAACAAAAAATCGTCTGTTTTCAACGGCAATTATACTTTTTACAGCCAGCAGAAAGAAATTCTGCGGGAAAGCCAGCAGAAAGCCTATGATTTGCAGCAGAAGGAAATCAAGCGGCAGGAAGATGTAATCCGCACATTGCGCGCCTACAACCGCGAAAAATTTATTAAACGCGCGGAAAGCCGCGAAAAGGCATTGGACAAAATGGAACGGCTCGACCGTCCCGAAGCCCTGCCCGACCAGATGCGCCTGACGCTCACGCCGCAGATTATCAGCGGGAGCGACGTGCTGCATGCTGAAAACCTTTCCAAAACCTACAACGGGCATAAGGTTTTTCAAAATGTATTTTTCGATATCAAACGCGGGGACAAGGTGGCTGTCATCGGACCCAACGGCGCAGGGAAATCGACACTGTTCAAAATGCTCCTGAAAGAGGTTTCCTCTGACAGCGGGCTGATACGCTTCGGCACGAACGTCCACGTCGGCTATTACGACCAGGAACAGCAGAAGCTGGACGAGAGCAAGAGCATATTCGATGAAATTGCCGACACCTACCCTGCCCTGACGTCAGGGCAGATTCGGAACGTTCTGGCAGCGTTTGTATTTACGAATGATGATGTATTCAAGCCCATTTCCGCATTGAGCGGCGGCGAAAAGGGGCGCGTTTCTCTGGCAAAAATCATGCTTTCCAAGGCGAACCTGCTCATGCTGGACGAGCCTACCAACCATCTGGACATGTTTTCCAAGGAGGTTTTGGAAGACGCAATCAACTGCTACGAAGGCACCGTTTTCTACATTTCGCACGACCGTTATTTTATCAACCGCACTGCCGAAAAGATATTGGAACTGACGCGGGCGGGCGTTGTGCAATATGCCGGAAACTATGACTACTATCTGGAAAAGAAAGCGGAACGCGAACGCAACGAGGCAGAAAAACTACGCGAAAATCCACAGACAGCGCAACCCTTGAAAGCTGCACCGCAGCCCGCGAGCGATACCAAAAACGACTGGCTTCGGCAAAAGGAACAGCAGGCGGCAGAACGCAAGCTGGCCAATAAAATTGCGCGGATAGAATCGGAAATTGAAGAAACCGAGGCGGCAATCGCCAAAGCAGATGCGGATATGGCAGCCGCAAGCTCAGATTACACCAAAGCACAGGAAATTTTTGAGCAGAAAACCGCTCTGGAAGAAAAGCTGGAAACGCTTTACGCTTCCTGGGAGGAACTGCACGAGGGCTGACAGATTCAAAGGCGGGAAATGGTTTGAAAGCCCTCCCCGCCTTTTGTTTTACTGTTTTTCTCCGGGGCGGTACGTCAGAACGTCCTCCACGCGGCAGCCCAGTGCGTAGCAGATTCTTGCCAGAACGTCCAGATCCATTTTTTCCACCTGTCCGCCAAACCACTTATTGACCACCTCAAACCGCACATTTATCAGCTTCGCGAGCTGATTGCGCGAAACGCCGCGCTGCTCCATCAGCTCCCGCAGCGTCAGCTCTACCCTTCCATAATCCGCCAGTATCAGCACCGGCCGTTCTTCCATATGTATTCCCCTCCCCGCCGCCATATTCCGGCAGCTTTTTTGAAACCATTATAGAACGTTACTATCTGCATGTCAATCCTTTACGCCGTTTCCCCTGCCGTTTTCCGTATGCGGATGACGATTTCACAGCAGTCCTCCTCCTGCCTGTCCTCATAAAGCACATCCATTCCGGAACGCCGAATCACCTCCACAGACTGCTTTATCGTATTTGTAAACAGACGGAAATCCGAGGAACGGACATAGCGTTTTTCCCGCTGTTCCGCGCGCTGTACGCTGAGCCGGCGCATTTCCTCCAACGTTTCCTGAATAGCTTCTTCCGTCCGCTTGACGTTCATTTCCTCCCGCACCATTCTTTGCAGCATCATCAGGCGGCTTTCCTCATCGGGCAGCTTCAACAGGGCGCGGGCGTGGCGTTCCGTAAAATGGTATTCCAGAAGCATTCGTTTGACAGGTTCCTCCAGCTTCAGAACGCGCAGCTTGTTCGCAATGGAGGACTGGCTTTTTGAGAGCTTCACCGCAAGCTCCTCCTGCGTCAGCCCGTAATCCTCCATCATGCTGCGGTAGCCCTCGGCTTCCTCCAGAAAGCTGAGGTTCTGCCGCTGGATATTTTCAATGAAAGCAAGCGCGGCACTGTCGCTGTCGCTGACTTGCAGGAGTATCGCGGGGATTGTTGTCAATCCCGCCAGCTCAGAGGCGCGCAGGCGGCGTTCGCCCGCCACAAGCTCATAATAGCCGCCGCTCATTTTCCGTACGGTGATGGGCTGCAATACGCCATAAGACAAAATACTTGCGGAAAGCTCCTCCAAAGAGGCGCGGTTGAAATATTTTCTGGGCTGGTAAGGGTTGGGGCGGATTTTATCAATAGGCAGCTGATAAACTGCCTTATCTTTTTTAGGGCGTTTCTCCGGGAATTTTAAGACTTCCATAAATCAGGTTCCTCCTTTGCTGTATGGCGCGCGTGTTCCGCGCTGTCCCTTCTGCCCGTTCGGCAGAGGCATGATAAAACGATGAAAACGTAACTGTTTTTTTGTTTTTCTTCATCATATCACAGCTTTTTCCGCCATAGGGAAAAACAGTACAACAAAAAAAACACCGGCTCGACAAAAAACAACCACACAGCATGGAAATGCACCTATAGACAAACATTCATTTTGTTCTTGTATAAAATACATATGTCCGTCATTTTTACCAGTAAGCTTGTTATATTTATGTCAATTTTTGCATGTTCCGCCGAAGATGTTGAAAGGATATAAAAAAAGCGTGTTTTCGGTTGACGGTTCTGTCCAAAGTGTTATAATTTTTTTATCGTTTTCATGTTGGGAAAGTTTCATCTTTATTTTATGAAGAAAAGCCGGAGCCTTCCCGATACAGGCATTTATTTCGCAGAACATATTTTAACAAGGAGAATCTATCATGAATCAGAGCACACTTTACCGGATTATTGCAGCAGCACTGGTTGTTTTGGCGATTGTATTGATCAACGTCCTCAAGGACAGCCCGATGATACGGATAGTGGCAATTTTAGTCTGCTGTCTGCTCGCTGTTGGCATCAGTTCCAAGGCAGGAAAATCGTAATCATTCCGGGGCTGCCGTCCCCGCCACATCATTTTTGACAGGAGGCTTATTTTATGGAAAAAAGAGTGTATAATTTTTCGGCGGGGCCGTCCATGCTGCCGCTTGAAGTGCTGGAACGGGCGCAGAAAGAGCTTGTCTGTTACCCTTCCTGCGGGATGTCCGTGATGGAAATGAGTCACCGGTCTAAAATGTTCGAAAATATTCTGGAGCAGGCAAAGGCTGACCTTAAGGAGCTGATGCATATTCCAGACAATTATAAAATATTGTTTTTGCAGGGCGGCGGTTCCACGCAGTTCGCCATGGTCCCGCTGAACCTGATGAACAAGAGCAACAAGGCAGATTATGTCGTCACAGGGCAATGGGCAAAAAAAGCTGCGGAGGAGGCAAAACGCTACGGGAATGTAAACATCGTCGCGTCCTCGGCTGATACGACATTTGACCGCATCCCCGCGCTGGACAAAAGCAAATTTACGCCGGACGCAGATTATTTTTATATTACGCTGAACAACACCATATACGGCACACGCTGGACAGAACTGCCTGATACAGGAAATGTACCGCTGGTGGGGGATATGTCTTCGTCAATTCTTTCACAGGAAATCGACATTACAAAATTCGGCCTGCTGTATGCAGGGGCACAAAAGAACCTCGGACCCGCCGGCGTAACGGTTGTAATCATCCGCGATGACCTGCTGGGCAACGAAATGGATTTCACACCGACCATGCTGAAATACAGTATACACGCGGACAATAATTCCCTGTATAATACCCCGCCGACCTACGGCATATATTTCGTAGGGCTGGTATTCGACTGGGTGAAACGTCAGGGCGGCGTTGCGGCGGTACAGAAGATAAACGAGAAAAAAGCCGGGATACTGTATGATTTTCTGGACGCGTCCAGCCTGTTCAGGGGAACAGTTGTCAAGAAAGACCGTTCGCTGATGAACGCGCCGTTCATACTGCCGACAGAAGAACTGAACGCAAAGTTTATCAAAGAAGCCGAGGCGCAGGGCTTTGTAAACCTGAAAGGCCACCGTACCGTAGGCGGCATGCGTGCAAGTATGTACAACGCCATGCCTGTCGAGGGCGTGGAAAGGCTCGTTGCATTCATGGAACAATTTGAAAAAGAGAATAGATAAAGACCTTGGAGGTGCTGCCTCCAAACCTCCGCAAGCCCTTTCAAAAGGGCTTGACCCCAAACTCTATTACCAGCCGCATATCCATGCGGCTGGAATCACCAAGAAGTTAAACCCCTGCAAAACGCAGTTTTGCGGCAAACGGGTCAAGGGGTGAAACCCCTTGCAGGGTGGCGGGACAGCGTCCCGCGGTCTTGAAAAGGAGAATAAACATGTATACCATACGCACGCTGAACAATATTTCCCCGCTGGGGCTGGCAAACCTGCCGGAAAAAAATTTCACGATCAACGACACCGCCGAAAACCCGGACGGCATTATCCTGCGCAGCTTCGACATGCATAATATGGAGCTGAACCCCGGGCTTCTGGCCGTTGCCCGCGCCGGCGCAGGCACGAATAACATTCCCATTGACCGCTGTACGGAGCAGGGCGTGCCTGTGTTTAATACCCCGGGTGCAAACGCAAACGCCGTAAAGGAACTTGTGCTTGCCGGACTGCTTGTGTCCTCCCGTCGCATCGTTGCCGGGTCGAACTGGGTGCAGTCCCTGAAGGACAGCGGCGAAAACATTGAAAAAGCGGTTGAAGCCGGCAAGAAAAAATACACTGGTCCGGAAGTTTCCGGCAAAACTCTGGGCGTCATCGGTCTGGGCGCGATTGGTGTGCTGGTCGCAAACGCCGCGCTGGATTTGGGCATGAACGTCATCGGCTATGACCCCTTCCTATCGCTGGAATCCGCCTGGCACCTTTCCCCTGCGGTCGAGCGCGAGGATTCCATGGAAGATGTTGTTTCCAAAAGCGATTACATCACCCTGCATATCCCGCTGAACGAAAAAACACGACATACCTATGATGAAAAGCTGTTTTCCGTAACAAAGCCCGGCGCGCGCCTGCTGAATTTCGCCCGCGGCGGACTGGTGGATAATGACGCGCTGAAAAAAGCCATTGCGGACGGCATCATCGCGCGCTACATTGTTGACTTCCCTTCGGAGGATTTGCTGGGCGATGCGTGGAACATCATTGTTACGCCGCATCTGGGCGCATCTACGCCGGAATCCGAGGAAAACTGTGCCATAATGGCGGCGCAGGAAATCCGCGAATACCTGACCTACGGGAATATCAAAAATTCCGTAAATTTCCCGAACTGCGTTGTGCCGTACAACGGCAAACCGCGCATTGCCGTATCCCACAGGAATATCGTGAACATGATTGGGCAGCTGGGCACGGTGCTGACGAAATACCATGTCAATATCGACAAGCTGGTGAACAACTCCAAAGGCGATTTGGCGTACAACATCATCGTATGCGATGACCTGCCGGAAAACGAGCAGGATTTAGTCAACGACCTTTACGCCATCAACACCGTAATAAAAGTACGCATTTTGAAATAAAAAAATAAGGCCCCGGGCTCTGCTCCAAAAAACAAAGACCTTGGGCTCTGCCCATACCCGTCCGCTTTTTGAAAAAAGCGGAACCAAAAACTTTTATTTCCGCAAAACTTTGTTTTGCGGAAAGATTTTCCAGACGCATGAAATGCGGCTGGCAATCCCGGGTCAAGGGGGCGGCTGCCTCCTTGTGGGTGTTTGAGGGCAAAGCCCTCAAGGTCTTAGAATCTACACACTTTACAATAACTCAGACCCCGGGCTCTGCCCATACCCGTCCGCTTTTTGAAAAAAGCGGAACCAAAAACTTTTATTTCCGCAAAACTTTGTTTTGCGGAAAGATTTTCCAGACGCATGAAATGCGGCTGGCAATCCCGGGTCAAGGGGGCGGCTGCCTCCTTGTGGGTGTTTGAGGGCAAAGCCCTCAAGGTCTTAGAATCTACACACTTTACAATAACTCAGACCCCGGGCTCTGCCCATACCCGTCCGCTTTTTGAAAAAAGCGGAACCAAAAACTTTTATTTCCGCAAAACTTTGTTTTGCGGAAAGATTTTCCAGACGCATGAAATGCGGCTGGCAATCCCGGGTCAAGGGGGCGGCTGCCTCCTTGTGGGTGTTTGAGGGCAAAGCCCTCAAGGTCTTAGAATCTACACATTTTGAAAGGCAACCGCTTATATTTAAGGAGGATTTTATGGCGACAATCAGACCCTTTATGGCAATCCGTCCCGCGGCGGCATATGCCAAAGACGTTGCGGCCCTGCCGTACGATGTAATGAACAGCGAAGAAGCGCGGGAAATGGCGGCAGACAAACCCCATTCCTTCCTGCATATCGATAAAGCGGAAATCGACCTTCCGCCCGACACAGACCCTTACAGCAGCGCAGTATATGCCAAGGCGCGTGAAAATCTGGAGCGCATGATTTCCAACGGTATTTTTCAGCAGGACCTCCTGCCCGACCTCTATATCTACCGCCTGACAATGGACGGCAGAAGCCAGACAGGGCTTGTTGCCTGTACATCTGTAGACGAATATCTGGACGGTACAATCAAAAAACACGAACTGACCCGAGCCGACAAGGAAGCCGACCGTATCCGCCATGTGGATACGCTGAACGCAAACACCGGCCCGATTTTCCTTGCCTATCCGGAAAACGCAAACATCAAAGCAGTCATTGACGGCTGGACAGCCTCTGCCGCACCTGTGTACGATTTCGTTTCCGAAGACGGTATCGGCCATACCGTCTGGGTTATCGACAGCGATACGGAAATCGGCTTGCTTGTGCAGTATTTCCGGGAAGTGACAAACCTCTACATCGCTGACGGCCATCACCGCAACGCCTCTGCCGTAAAAGTCGCTCTGAAACGGCGGGAAGAAAATCCGGCGTATACCGGTGAGGAGGAATTTAACTATTATCTTTCCGTACTGTTCCCAGCGGAAGAACTGGCTATTTTCGATTACAACCGCGTAGTAAAGGATTTGAACGGGAACACACCTGAAGAATTTCTGGCAAAAATCAGTACGGCGTTTCACGTGGAGCCGTTTACCGGAGAAGGGCCGTACCGTCCGGAAGCGGCGCATAAATTCGGGCTGTATCTGGCAGGAAAATGGTACAGGCTGACTGCAAAGGCGGAAATTTTATCAGACGACCCTGTGCTGGGGCTGGATGTTTCCCTGTTGCAAAAAGAACTGCTGGAACCCATCCTCGGCATTGGCGACCCGCGCACGGATAAGCGGATTGATTTTGTCGGCGGCATACGCGGTCTGGGAGAACTGGAACGGCGTGTAGACGGCGGCGAAATGGCACTGGCGGTTTCCATGTTCCCGACGTCTATGGCAGAGCTGATGCGCGTGGCAGACGAAGGCAGGACGATGCCGCCGAAATCGACCTGGTTCGAGCCAAAGCTGCGCAGCGGGCTGTTTATCCATGATTTAGGGGAAAGACCTTGAGGGTTTCTCCCTCAAACTCCTACAAGGGCTTTCAGCCCTTGACCCATTTTCCGCAAAGCTGCGTTTTGCGGGAAGGCAACAATATATACCCTCCTTAACAAGAGTAAAAAAGGATAAAAAGCCGCTTTTTGCCTATACTAATGGCGGAGAGGAGGTTTTTTCATGAAAAAATTTGCAACCGGCTTACTGATTGGCGGCGCGATGACGATGGCAGGCGTCGGCTATCTCATGCAGGACAGGCGCGCCTGCCGCAAAATCGTAAAAAACGGCAAAAGAATGGCAGTCAAAGCGGAGGAAGCCATCGATGACATCATCGACGACATGATGAGCTGATTTCGGCACAGGGAAAAAGCGGGTACCTTTCGGTATCCGCCTTTTCCTTTTGTACTTATCCATCTTTTCAGGTTATAGAGGGGGGATATTATGTCGTCATGGATATTGGTCATTTCCTTTCGACACACTTATCATACCATCTCTTTTTGAAGGATTTTTGTACAAATCCTGTCATATTTCTTAAGAATTGCCAACAAAATTCTGAACAGGGAAAATCCTTCTCTTATTCCTCCCGCTCCAAATTTTTCCTTAAAATAGTTTTAATGTAAAAATAATTGACACGAAAATAGTTTTATATTAAAATCATTTCATGTTGTTTGACCCGCACGGGGGCGGCTGTCCGGCAGCATTTTTTTGCAGCCCGTTTCACGCCTGCTCTGCCCCGTGCATTTTGAAAGAAAGGAGATTCCCATGCGGCAAATCACAAGCAGGGAAATTGCGGCCTGTGTCCTGACGATGTCTACCAATTTCCTGCGCTGGCACAAGACATACATCGAAAAATCCTGCAACATCAAGGCGGGGCTAATGGAACACAACCTCACCATCCCCCAGCTTCAGATTTTATTTTTCCTCCGCATGAACCCGAAGATACGGACGGTTTCCGCGCTTTCCGCCGAACTTTTTATCAGTAAGGGCAGCCTTTCGCTGATGCTTACCAAGCTGGAAAAGAACGGCTACCTGCGTAAGGACGCGCCCGAAAAGGAAGACGATGGCAGGAAAGTCTATCTTTCTCTGACCGACCGTGCCCGGGAAGTTTTGAAAGAAGCGGAGGAAACTCTGTTGAAAAGCACTTCCGCCGTTTTTGAGCAGATGGACGATGAAGCAAAAAACAAATTTTACGATAAACTGATGGAATTACAGCAAATTTTTGCAATAGGAGGTATCAAGTTATGAAAAAGCAAGCAATCGGGGCTTTGGCCCTCTGCGCTGTTTTGTTCGCCGGCTGCGGCCAGGAGGAAATCCCTGAGGAAAAGACCCTGCGTACTGTAGAAACGGAAACGGTCGGCAAAACAGCCATCGCAAGCGGGTTTTCCTATTCCGGCAAGGCGGCGCCTTCCAAAGAGGTTTCTGTCGTGCCGACTGTGCCGGGGAAGGTCATCAATTTCAATTATGACGTGGGCGATACCGTACGGGAGGGCGCAGTGCTTTTCTCTGTGGATTCCGCAGACCTGCAAAACAACCTCCGCAGCCTTGAAGCGAATTACCACGTGGCGGAACTGAATCTGAACAACACGAAAAATACATATGAAAACAACAAAATATTGTTTGACGAAGAAATCATTTCGCAGACCGAGTTTGACCAGATAAAGCTGGGCTATGAAACGGCGGAGGCAAACCTCACCGCAACACAGATACAGATTGACAACCTGAAGAAAAACATTGCCGACTGCACTGTTACCTCCCCCATGTCGGGCGTGATTGCCCAGCGCGGGGTAGAACGCGGCGGCTTTGCTTCGCAGGCGGCACCGGCATATACCGTAATGGATTTATCCACCATTAAAGTAGAAGTCGGCGTTTCCGAGCAGGTCGTCAATACCATTGCCATCGGGGACGAAGTCGCGGTAAAAATGACAGCTGTTTCCGCGGAACCGCTGACAGGCAGAGTTTCCACTATCAGCCCCTCCGCAGGGCAGACCGGCACATATACCGTCAAAATCGAGCTGAATAATCAGGATGGCGCGATAAAAGCAGGCATGCTGGCAGAAGTCAGCTTCACGATGGAGCAGTCCGAGGAGGCTTTCGTCCTGCCGCGCAACGCTGTGCTGACAAAGGACGGCGAAACCTATGTCTATATCCTGGAAGGGAACACCGTGAAAAAGACGCCTGTGGAAACGGGCATTGAAACGGGTGAAACCATTGAAATCAAAAGCGGGCTTTCCGAAGGCATGGAAGTCGTAACAAAAGGGCAGACCTATATTTCCGACGGCGAAGAAGTCAACACTGCCGATTCTGCACAGAAAACACCCGAAAATACAGAAGCAGATGCAGAACCGGAAACAGCGGAAGATGCGGAAGGAAAGGAGGAATAAATCATGTTCTCCAAGCTTTGTATTCGCCGCCCTGTAACGACGGTTATGGTAACGCTGATGGTATTCATCGCGGGCATTGTTTCCTATATGAATCTGGACCAGGCGCTGATGCCGAATGTTGACCTGCCCATTGCGGTCGTTATGACAACCTATGTCGGCGCAGGTCCGGAAGAAATTGAAAACCTCGTCTGCGAGCCTTTGGAGGAGGCATTAAGCTCCGTTTCAAATATGGATACGGTCATGTCCATTTCCTCCTCAAACGTCGGCATGATTATCCTGAAGTTTGTAGACGGGACGGACATTGACCTTGCATCTGTAGATATCCGGGAGGTGCTCGACCAGACGAAATCGCGCCTTCCGGATAACGCGGACGAACCTGTACTGCTTAAAATGGACATCAACGCCATCCCCATTTATCTGGGCGTTACAGCGGAAAACCTCGACCTGAACGCGCTGAACGATTTGCTGGAGGACAGCGTGGTAAACCGTCTGGAACGTCTGGAAGGCGTGGCCTCTGTAGGGCTTTCCGGCGGCATTGAAAAGGAAATCCGTATCACCGTAGACCCCGGCAAGCTGGCGGGCTATGGAATCAGCACAGGCACACTTTCTCAGGTGCTTGCGGCAGAAAACATGAACCTGCCTTCCGGTTCTCTCTCTCAGGGCAGCACAACAGTGCAGGTGCGTACCATTGGTGAATTTACCTCCCTGGAGGAAATCCGCGACCTGCCGCTGACAACGGGGACGGGCGCGGTGATACACCTGAGCGACGTGGCAAGGGTGGAGGAAACGGAGATTGACCGCAATTCCTTCACCATTATCAACGGAAAAAACGGTATTCTGGTTTCTGTTGATAAGCAGTCCACAGCAAACCTTGTAAAAGTCAGCGAACGGCTCCAAAGGGAAATCGGCAGACTGCAAAGGGATTTCCCTGAACTGGAAATCAACATGCTGACAGATACCTCCGAATATATCCAGCTTTCGCTTTCCAACGTCACGCAGACAGCCCTGCTGAGCGCAGTTATCGCGTTTTTCGTGCTCCTGCTGTTCCTGCGCAACGCCATAACGTCGCTGATTATCGCCGTATCTATCCCAACGTCCATTATGGCGACATTCGCCCTGATGTACCTGACGGGAATCAATATGAACATGATTTCCATGGGCGGCGTGGCGATTGGTATTGGTATGCTGGTGGATAACTCCGTCGTTGTTCTGGACAGCATATACCAGCATTTTGAACGGGGATACAGTGCGGCGGAATCCGCCGAAGTCGGCACAAGAGAAGTTACCATGGCGGTTATAGCGTCCACGCTGACGACGGTTGCCGTATTCGTGCCCATCGCCCTGACAGGCGGCACAACGGGCGCAATGATGAAAAACCTTTCCTTTACGATTGTTTTTGCACTGGCGTCTTCTCTGGTGGTTTCCATCACGTTTGTGCCGATGGCATGTGCCCTCCTGCTTTCCCGTCAGGGCCGCGCATGGAAAAGCAGGCTGTTCCTTTCCCTGCTGGATAAATGGGACAGTGCGCTGGATAAACTGAACAGAAGTTATGAAAAAGCCCTGCGCTGGGCTTTGAAGCACAGGAAAAAAACGGTGCTTATCGTACTGCTGGTATTTATCGGCAGTTTGTTCACCATACCGATTACAGGCATGGACTTCATGGCGGGCATGGATCAGGGTACCGCAAATATTACCGTAGAACTGCCCAACGGCACAGAACTGGACGAAACCGAGGAAATGGTCGGAGAAGTGCTTTACCGGCTGGAGAGCATACCGGAAATCGAACTGTACTACGCCAATGTCGGCGCGGGTATGATGAGCAGCGGAACATCCTCCGCCACAGTTACGGTAAACCTTGTCCCCGCTGACGAACGCAGCCGCTCCACAGACGAAGTCTGTGAGGAAATCAAAGAGCTTTTGAGTGATATGGCAGGGGCGGATATTACGGTCGCCTCCTCCAATTCCGCGATGGGCTCTATGGCCTCTGCGGACGTGACACTGAACGTATATGGCTATGACTCTGCAACGCTTTTGAGCGTAGAGCAGGACTTGATCGAACTGCTCTCCAATGTAAACGGCATTACAGATGTAGAAGGCTCCACAGGTGAAACCGTACCGGAGGCAAAAGTAACGGTTGACAGGAGCAAAGCCTCCCTTTACGGTATCACAACTGCCTCCATTGCGGGCGCGCTGAATACTGCCATTACCGGCAGCACAGCAACGCAGTATAAGGTAGGCGGCACAGAAATTGACGTTGTTCTGCGCTATGATACGGACGAACTGAACTACCTGACAGATTTGAGCAACCTGACAATACCATCGGCATACGGCTCTCAGGTCTCCCTTTCGGACGTGGCAACCATTACGATGGGCGAAAGCGCGACTTCCATTTACCGCGAAAACCAGAGAAACTACATCACGCTGAACGCCAGCGCGAAAGACCTCAGCGGCAGCGAAGCACAGAAACTCGTCCAGAACGCCCTTGCGGGCTATTCCTTCCCGGAAGGCTGTACCTATGCGTTTTCCGGCATGATGGAAATGATGAATGAATCTTTCAGCAGCCTGTATACCGCGCTTGTCGTGGCTATCCTGCTGGTTTATATGATTATGGCGTCACAGTTTGAATCCCTGCGGTATCCCGCAATCGTCATGTTCTCCATGCCTCTGGCTATCACGGGCGGCATACTGGGTCTGTTCCTTACGGGCAATACCATCACCATGCCGGCATTCATGGGCTTTATCATGCTGGTCGGCATGGTCGTAAATAATGGTATCGTTATGGTGGACTACACCAACCAGCTCATGAACCGCGGGCTGAACTGCATGGACGCGCTGACGACAGCTGGGCCGCGCCGTCTGCGCCCGATACTGATGACGACGCTTACCACAGTCCTTGGTATGCTCCCGATGGCGCTTTCCACAAGCGAAGGCAGCGAGATGATGCACGGGCTTTCTATCAGCGTTATTTTCGGGCTGTCGCTTTCCACGCTGGTTACGCTGATATTCATTCCGGTGCTGTATATGTGGATGAACGAGCGGAAACGCAGAAGAAACGCAAAAAAAATGGCAAAACAGATTGCGGGAAATTCAAAGCCATCGGGAATCGGCGCATAAAGAAGGTGTGGAAATGGCAGCTGAAAACGAATTAGGCACTTTGCCGGTAAAAAAACTGCTTGCAAAGCTGGCTATGCCGGCAATCGCGGCGCAGGTAGTAAACCTGCTGTATAACGTGGTTGACCGAATCTATATCGGGCATATTCCAGAAACAGGCAAGCTTTCCCTGACAGGGCTTGGGGTGTGTATGCCGCTCATCCTGCTGATTTCAGCATTTGCCGCGCTTGCGGGCATGGGCGGCGCGCCAAGGGCCTCCATCATGCTGGGCCGCGGGGATAAAGATGAGGCGGAGCGCATATTGGGCAACTGCGCTTCGCTCCTGCTCCTGATTTCTATTATACTGACGGTTGTTTTCCTGTTTTTCGCGGAACCATTCCTTTTGACCTTCGGCGCAAGCGAAAACACCATCAGCTACGCTATGGATTATATGCGTATCTATACCTTCGGTACGATATTCGTTCAGATGACGCTGGGGCTGAACGCTTTCATTACGGCGGAGGGCTTCGCAAAAACGAGCATGAAAACCATACTCATCGGCGCAGTCAGCAATATCATACTTGACCCGGTATTCATATTCCTGTTCGGCATGGGCGTAAAAGGCGCGGCTCTGGCGACTGTCATATCGCAGGCCCTTTCTGCGGTATGGGTGCTTACCTTCCTGACAGGCACACAGACCATACTGCGGCTGCGGCCGGAAAATATGCGTCTCCGCGCGAAAACGATATTTCCCTGCATACTGCTGGGGCTCAGCCCGTTCGTCATGCAGTCTACGGAAAGCGTGCTGAATGTCTGCTTCAATTCCTCCCTGCTGAAATATGGCGGGGATACGGCCGTAGGCGCGATGACGATACTTGGCAGCCTGATGCAGTTTTCCATGCTCCCGCTTTCCGGGCTTTCCCAGGGCGCGCAGCCCATCACAGGGTATAACTTTGGCGCGGGCAATGCGGAGCGCGTGCGGGAATCTTTCAAAATGCTCCTGAAATGCTGTTTGGGGTATTCCGCTCTGCTTTGGGCTGTTGTCATGCTCTTTCCCAGGCAGACGGCAATGCTGTTTGCCGGAGATGCCGCGTTTCTGGATTATACAGCATGGGCACTGCGTATTTATATGGCGGCAGAGCTGCTCATGGGGATACAGATTGCCTGCCAGCAGACCTTTATCGCCATCGGCAACGCAAAAACCTCGCTGTTTTTGGCAGTTTACCGTAAAATATTGCTGCTGATACCACTGATTTATATTCTGCCGCATTTTATGGAACAGAAGGATATGGCGGTGTTCCTTGCGGAACCCGTCGCGGATACCATCGCGGTAACGACAACAGCAATACTCTTTGCATGGCAGTTCCGGAAAGCAATGCAGAAGCTGGAACATGCGAAAACTGCATAACGCAGATAAGCCGATATATGAATATAAAAACGGGTGGAAATAAATGCTCAGCGGAAACGCTTCGTTTCCCGAACCCTTCCGCAATACGAAAGCAGGTTTTTGGCATTCTGAAATGCTTTCCATCCGTTTTTATTTCGTTCCCATATTTTCTGGAAAATAAAAATACGCCCATATCTACGGTATTTCCGTAAATATCGGCGTACATACTCAGTATTGCGGAGACAGGATTTGAACCTGCGACCTCCGGGTTATGAGCCCGACGAGCTACCGGACTGCTCTACTCCGCGCTGATAAAAAAAAGTGGGCGGAGAAGGATTCGAACCTTCGAAGCTATCGCAACAGATTTACAGTCTGCCCCCTTTGGCCGCTCGGGAATCCACCCACGAAGAAAGCCGATGATCGGACTCGAACCGATAACCTGCTGATTACAAGTCAGCTGCTCTGCCAATTGAGCCACATCGGCATACTTTCCTCTGGAAAACTACAAAAGCTATTATAGCACTCCTTTTGATACAAGTCAAGTATTTCCCGTCAAAGTTTTCAAAAAAACAAAAATTATCCGGAAATCGGCATATCCCAGCCCCATTTTACTTTGTTTTTTTCGGAAAAATCCCCGTTCCCGCTTCCAGTTATGCTATAATATCTTCAAGCAAAGGAGGCTGAAACATATGAGCATATTATTTTTGGAATACCCGAAATGCACAACCTGCAAAAAAGCGAAAGCATGGCTGGAAGCGTCCGACGTTGCATTTGCGGACAGGCATATCGTGGAAGAAAACCCTTCTGCGGCGGAACTGGGCGAATGGTGGAAAAAAAGCGGGCTGCCACTGAAAAAATTTTTCAACACAAGCGGGCTGCTGTATAAGGAGCAGGGCTTAAAGGACAAGCTCCCGTTAATGGACGAGCAGTCCCAGCTGGAACTGCTTGCCACAAACGGCATGCTAGTAAAACGCCCGCTTGTCATCGGGGAGGATTTTGTGCTGGTCGGCTTCAAAGAAAGCGAATGGGCGGAAACCCTGAAGCCGTAACGCCGCTTTCCCGGCGAAAATCAGCCGCCGGAGTATTGACAGCGGCTGAAAAACAGAGTATACTATTCAAACATATTGAACTGTCATCAAATTTCCGTGCTAGCCGGGGCGGTAGCGGTGTCCTGTACCCACAATCCGCTAAAGTGGGGGTGATGCCCGCTCTCGACGGGGCGTTTCATGGTCTGCCCTCCGGAAGTGGTGTTGAAGTTCGGGTCTTACGCAACAGGAGCCTGTGAACCGTGTCAGGGCCGGAAGGCAGCAGCACTAAGCAGTCCCCTCCTGTGTGCGCTGAGGCAGCCCGGGTGGAGCCATAGAAGGAGGTAACGCATGGGGCAAACCGGCAACAGCGGGCGCACGGATTCCTATAACACTTGCTGTATTTCCCCATTATCATGATAATGGGGATTTTTTCATAAACAGAAGTTCCTGCTGTGCATCTGCGCGGCAGCAATCCCGGGTCAAGGGAGCGGGTGCTCCCTTGCGGGTTTTGGGGCAGCGCCCCAATGTTCACGCTCTTTTCATTCCAAAGGAGGCATATTATGGCTTACACAGCATTATACAGAAAATTCCGTCCGCAGACGTTCAGCGGCGTCATCGGGCAGGAGCATATCGTGCGGACACTGAAAAACCAGATGAAAACGGGCCGCGCCTCCCATGCCTATCTGTTCTGCGGCACGCGCGGCACAGGCAAAACCTCCACCGCCAAAATATTCGCCCGCGCAATCAACTGTACCAGCCTGACCGCGGAGGGCGAACCCTGCAACGAATGCGATGTCTGCCGGGATATTCTGGCAGGCAGAAGCGTCAACGTCATTGAAATTGACGCCGCTTCCAACAACAGCGTCGAAAATATCCGCGAAATCCGTGAGGAAGTCAAATATCCGCCAACGCAGGGCAAATTCAAGGTCTACATCATTGACGAGGTGCATATGCTTTCCAACAGCGCATTCAACGCCCTGCTGAAAACACTGGAGGAACCGCCCGCATACGTCATTTTTATTCTGGCAACAACAGACCCCCAGAAAGTCCCCGCGACCATACTCTCCCGCTGTCAGCGGTTTGATTTCCGCCGCATCACAACAGAAGAAATCACCCGCACCCTGATAGGTTATCTGGAGGAAGAAGGACACCCTGCACAGGAGGATGCCGTGCGCTATGTCGCACGGCTGGGCGATGGCTCCATGCGCGACTCCCTCAGCATACTCGACCAGTGCCTTGCCTTTTTCGGCGGGGAGGAAGTCACGCTGGAGAAAGTGCTTGAGGTTGTCGGCGCGGTCGACAGGACGGTACTGTTTGAAATGGCAGAAGCCCTTTCCCGCCGCGATGCAAAAAAAGCAATGACGCTTGTAGAGGAAATGCTGTTATCAGGGCGCGATGTCAAACAATTCGCGGCAGAATTTCTGGAACATATCCGCAATCTGCTGGTCGTTTCCGCTCTTTCCCAGCCCGGCAATGTGCTGGATTTATCTGCGGAGGAAGAAAAACAGCTGAAACAGACGGCGGGGCTTTTTTCGCCGGAGGAACTTGTCGCCCTGATGGAACGCTTTTCCGTACTGCAAGGCGAACTGCGGTATGCCGCCAATGAGCGTATCCTGCTGGAAGTGGAGCTGATGAAGCTCTGTGCCCCCTGGACGGAGCGCGATGTGACTACGCTTGCGGCAAGGCTTGGCGAGCTGGAACGGAAAATCGCCGCCGGAATCGTCCCTGCCGCTCCCGCAAACAGCGCGCCCGCCGCCCCCGAAAAGCCCGCCCCGCCGAAACGCAAGCCGCCCGCACTGCCGGAGGATATGCAGGAAATACAGAAGGAATGGCCGCTTTTGTGCAGCGAAATCTCCTACGCCCCTTTGCAGGGGAAACTGCGGGATACGGAAATACAGTTTAAGGAGGACGGCGCGCTCTATATCGCCTGCCCGTCCGCTTTTGTAGCCGATATGCTGGAAAAGGGCAAAGATGAGATTTCTGCCATGCTGGAAAAAACGGCAGGGAAAACCTTCGATATCCGCATGATTACAAAGGAAGAATATGAACAGTGGCGGGAAAAAACCTACGGCAGGCAGGAAGACGCCAATGCTGATGATGACCCTGAATTTGCCAGCCTTGCCGCCAGCTATTTCCCCGATGCGGATATTATCGATGATTAAAAATCTCCGCCCGGTATCCTGAACGGATATCCTTATAAAAATATCCCCTCATGCTTTGCATGAGGGGATATTTTTATAAGGAACTTTATCTCTTTTTCACTTCTCTGAAACAAACCTGTATATCTTCGCCTTATAAAACGCAGTGCCGACCACAAGGAAAATCGCCATGCCCGCAGCCCCCTGCACCAGATTCTCCGGAATGGACGTCGCCGCTACGGCAAAACTGCTTTTCAGTATGCCGCCGCCGATAAAATACCCGAATACCATCCATATAATGCCAATCACGCCCCCTGCCATATTCCGCAGTGTAAAAAACTTTTCCTGCTTCCCTGTAAAATCAGCAATCAGCCCAATCAGCAGCCCCATGCCGCCTTTTATAATCAGCGTAAACGGCGCCCAGTGCGCATAGCCGCTCAGAAGGTCCGCCAGCGCGGAGCCAATGCCCCCCGCCGCCATGCCGTATTTCCAGCCAAAAAACACACTCGTCAGCAGTATCATGCTGTCCCCCAGGTGGATATAGCCCTGTGTCGCCGAAACGGGTATCTGAAATACCATCGTACAAACCGTCACCAGCGCGGTCAGCAGGCCCTGTATACATAATTCCTTTGTCGTCATTTTCATTGGTATATTCCTCCTTTGTTCGCTGTAATCTGTTACCAGCGTATCATATCACAAAGGAGATTTCCAGTCGCTGCACGATTGTAGTTAAAATTGTATTAGTACAATTCTGCCGAAAGTAGTTCCGCAAGGCATTTTTCCACACACTCCCGCTCAAAAGACGCCATCACCCGGCAATCCTCCCCGTCCAGCAGGCGATAATGTCCCGAAAGAATATTCTGCTGGATGCGAAGCTGCCTTCCCGCGCCACCTCCCGCCACCAGACTTTGCCGCCCATCGTTTTCGGGTAATGCGGCACAGCATCGGCAAAGCTGTCAACGCTTTTCGAAAAAACAGCCCCTATTGTATGCATTATGTAAAACCACAGCAATTCCACAAACAGACATTCTTTTGTGGAAAAAGTGGATAAATACGCAAAGTTTTCCACAGCAGAAAGCCGTAAAACCTAAGTTATACACAAAGTTATACACATTATCCACAGAAATCCCGAAAGAAAAATGGTGGAAAAACAGGACAGATGCACTTTTTTCCCGCTTTTTGAAAAGGCTGGAAATCCGACATTTTTCAATACCCGTTCCACAGCGGGATCGCAATAAAAATGATTCCGTAAACCAAAATGAAACATCCGTCCGCCAAAACCAAAAAAATATTCGGAACAGAGAGTTTTTTTTCAAAAGAAAGAGGATTTCCCAAAAATTTGGCGAATAGGAGAATGTAAAAGGGAATGCTATTACTAAAATCAATCCGGCCCTGCCGGTGCGATAGAGATACGTTCTGCCTGCGGAAAGGAAGCAGGCAGAAAAGAAGGGAGTTGTTTTTATGCGTTACAACATTATCGGAAAAAATATTGATGTGTGGGACAAAACGAAAGACATTGTAGAACGGAAGATGGACAGGATTGCCAAGCTGTTTCCGGAGGAAACAACAGCTACCATCACGCTGAGCCTGGAAAAACTGGTTTCCACAGTAGAAGTAACGATTCCCCTGAACAAGCGGCTGGTACGTGCAGAGGTGCAGGATGGGGATATGACCGCCGCAATCGACAAAGCAGTAGATATTCTGGAAAGCCAGGTTGTCCGCTATAAAAAACGTATGCGCACAAAAGTACGCCAGAACAGCGAGAACTATATGGCAGAATATGATGCGATCCTTGTACCGGAAACAGAGCTGGACGAAGAACCGTTGTATAAAATCGAGAAGATCAAACATTTCGAGGTCAAACCCATGGATGCGGAAGAGGCAGTCATGGAAATGGAACTGGTAGGACATACTTTCTTCGTATTCCGCAATGGCGAAACAGACGAAGTAAATGTTGTATACAAGCGTAAAGACGGCTCCTATGGCCTGATTGAACCTGAATATTGAACCATGCACCGCCCCTCCATGCAGGGGACGGGCCTGAAATAGAAAAGGGGCAAAGCCTGCCAATACGGGCTTTGCCTTTTTCTATGTAAACCGCGATGCTGCACCTCGCCGGAAATCTGGCACACAGGACAGCTTAGGCTGTGCATTTTTTTATTGACAATCCGCTTTTCCACCCAGTAGAATAAGGATAGTCTGTTTGCATTACAGGAAATCCAAAGGAAAGGCGGAAATACAAATGAATATGACATTCCAAGGCAGTAAGGACTATGTAGCCAGCGACGAGCTGATGCGTTCTGTCAATATCGCAATTGCCCTGCAAAAACCTTTGCTGATAAAGGGCGAGCCGGGCACAGGCAAAACCATGCTTGCGGAGGCCATCTCTCAGGCTCTGGGCAAAAAGCTCATTATCTGGAACATTAAATCCACCACAAAAGCGCAGGACGGGCTTTATGTTTATGACGTTGTACAGCGTCTGTATGACAGCCAGTTCGGCAATGAAGGCGTAGACAACATTGCGAAATATGTAAAGCTGGGCAAGCTGGGTGAAGCATTTTCCAGCGATGAACAGGTGATTCTGCTGATTGACGAAATCGACAAAGCGGATTTGGAATTCCCCAACGACCTGCTTTGGGAGCTGGACAAAATGGAATTTTATATCCCCGAAACGAAGGAAACCATAAAGGCAAAACAGCGTCCCATCGTCATCGTAACCTCCAACGCGGAAAAGGAACTGCCGGACGCATTCCTGCGCCGCTGCATTTTCCATTATATTGAATTTCCCGATGAAAAGCAGATGCGCGAAATCATCAAGGTACACTTTGCCCAGGTGGAGGAACGTCTGCTCCAGCAGGTGCTGGAAACCTTCTACTGGATACGCGGGCTTTACAATATCCAGAAAAAACCCAGCACCTCCGAGGTTATCGACTGGATACACGCGCTGGAGCTGGGCGGCGTCGCGCCGGATAAAATCAAAAAAGCCGTCCCGTTTGCGGGCGTTCTGCTGAAAAAGAACGAGGACATTGATACCATGAAACGATACTTGAAATAAGCAGGTGATAGACTATGTTTACTTCGTTTTTTTACCTTCTGCGCGCACGCGGGCTGAAAGTTTCGCTGAATGAATGGATGTCGCTGATTGAGGCATTGGACAAGGGGCTGCACGGCTCCTCCTTTACGGGGTTTTATTACCTCTGCCGGAGCGTGCTGGTCAAAAGCGAGGCGGATTTTGATAAATTCGACGGGGCTTTTCTGGAATTTTTCAAGGATATGGAACTGACGGACGAGCTCCCGCAGGAGCTGCTTGACTGGCTGGAAAATCCCAAAGAAAAGCCCGGCGAGGAGTTTGACATGGATCGCGCCATGCAGAACGAATGGCTTTCGCAGGAAGAAATCCAGCGCATGTTTCTGGAGCGTCTGCAAGAGCAGAAAGAGGAGCATAACGGCGGCAGCTATTGGGTCGGTACAGGCGGCGTTTCCGTATTCGGCAACAGCGGGTTCAGCCCGCGCGGGATACGCGTTGGCGGCGAAGGCGGCCAGCGGCGGGCATTTCAGGTTGCAGGGGAACGGAAATTCCGGGATTTTCGGGACGACAACACGCTGGATATCCGGCAGTTCCAGATGGCGTTTCGGCGGCTGCGGCAGTTTTCCGCAAAAGCAGATGAAGCCCGCACGGAATTTGACATTGACGGCACCATCCGAGAAACCTGCGATAATGCCGGGAATCTCAAGGTCGTTTATGAGCGCCCGCGCAAAAACACCGTAAAGATACTGCTCCTGATGGACAGCGGCGGTTCCATGGATTATTACAGCAGGATGTGCAGCGCGCTGTTTCAGGCGGTCAGCAAATCCAACCATTTCAAGGATCTGCAGGTATTTTATTTCCATAACTGCATTTATTCCAAGGTATTCAAAGACCCGCGTATGCGCCCCGGCTCGGCCATCTCAACAGAATGGATACTGCGCAATATCAGCAGCGAATACAAAGTAATCATCGTGGGCGATGCACAAATGGAGCCTTCCGAATTGCTGAACAGCAGTTACTATTCCTATGGCGCGCGCGACAACGTGCCCGGCATAGAATGGCTGAACCGGTTCCGGGAGAAATACCCGCATATCGTCTGGCTGAACCCGTCCGAACGGCCGTATTGGGGCGGCTGGTGGGCAAAAACATACGATATCATACACAAGGATTTCGACATGTACCGCCTGACGCTGGAGGATTTGAACAGCGCGCTGAAAAAGCTGATGGTAAACCGGTAACCTTAAAACCCTGGGGCGTCGCCCCAGCCCCCGCAAGGGCTTTCCGCCCTTGACCCGTTTGCCGCAAAACTGCGTTTTGCGGAAGGGCTGTTTCTGCAATATAAAAAAGCCCGGTATAAACCGGGCTTTTTTGTTTATCCTTAAAATTCCCCTCCTCCTCGATCCGAACATCGTTCGGATTAAAAAAAGGGTCAAGGGGCGCGTCCCCAGGGTCTTATATCTTACCGCACAAAATTCGTCATAATTTTTTCTTCCTGCTTCGGCAGCGCAATCCCCGCTGCTTTCCCCTGCTCAATACATTTCAGCAGCCAGGCCATGTTCCGCCCCAGCGCACGCATATTCTGCATACCTTCCAAATCCTGTTTAACCTCGTTCGGCGTATTGCCATGCACCTGGTTCCAGTATGTGCCCGAAATTACAGGCATATTGCTGATTGTAAAATACTTGTTCAGTTCGTCAAACGCCGCAGACGCACCCCCGCGCCGACAGGAAACAACGCCCGTCCCCAGCTTATTCGCGAAACGCCCGCCGGACGCAAAAAACAGCCTGTCAAAAAACGAGGACGCCTGCCCCGCAATCGCCGCATAATGCACAGGCGAGCCAAGCACGAGCCCGTCTGCCGCAAGCACCTTTTCCAGCACATCGTTCAGCATGTCCTGCTGCACACATTTCCCTTTTGCATAGCAGTAGCCGCAGCCAAGGCACCCGCCAACAGGCTCCTTGCCAATATGTATCATTTCCGTTTCCACGCCTTCCTCCTGCAATGTGCGCTCCAGCTCCGCCAGTGCAGTGTAAGTACACCCAAATTCATGCGGGCTTCCGTTTATCAGTATCACTTTCATTCCTTCTCCTCCTTTATGTCTATTTTTGAAAAAACGGCGGGTGCATTACGCCGCTCCGCCGTTTTCCCGCCGCTTAAACCGTTTCCAGATACGCGTTAATATCGCTCAGCAGCTTATTGATATCCATACCATGCACCATGCTGGCCTCTTCCAGCGTTTCTCCCGCCGCAGAAGGGCAGCCTACGCAGTGCATACCGTTCTGCATCAGGATCTGCCCCGCGCCTCTGTTTATCATCAGCAGTTCGCCAATTGTCATATCTTTTGTCGCTTTCATGGAATATTCCTCCTTATTGCAGTTTTTTGATCCTCCTGTTATCATACCACAAACAAGGGCATGCCACTACATTTTTTTGAAAAATATTCTGATTGAAGCATATTACCCCAGCAGCTTCACCAGCACCGCTTTCTGCGCATGCAGCCGGTTTTCCGCTTCGTCAAAAATTTCGTTTGCATGCTGTTCAAAAACCTCGTCCGTAATTTCCTGTTCCCTGTAAGCGGGCAGACAATGCAGAACCATCGCGTCCGGCTTTGCCGCAGCCATCAGTTCCTTGTTGACCTGATACCCTGCAAAAGCAGCCTCACGCTGTTTCTTCTCCTCCTCCTGCCCCATGGAAGTCCATGCGTCCGTTACAACGACGTCCGCATCTTTCGCGGCCTCCATCGGCGTATCCGTAAGGAGGAATTTCGCACCATAGCCCCTGGCAAATTCCAGAACCTCCGGCGCGGGGCGGTATCCTTCCGGCGTGGCAATGCTGACATCCATACCGACCTTCAGCCCGCCCGCAATCAGAGAATTTGCCATATTGTTGCCATCGCCGATATAGCAGAGCTTCAGCCCCTCCAGCCTGCCTTTATGTTCGCGAATGGTCTGCAAATCCGCCATTACCTGACAGGGATGGCAGAAATCCGTCAGCCCGTTAATAACGGGAATGGAGCCATATTCCGCCAGCATTTCGACCTCCTTCTGTTCAAAGGTACGAATCATGATGCCGTCCAGCATACGCGAAAGCACGCGCGCCGTATCCTGTGTCGGTTCACCCCGTCCAATCTGGGAATCTCTGGAACTGATAAAAAGCGCGTGCCCGCCCAGCTGGTACATGCCCGTTTCAAAGGAAACGCGCGTCCTTGTGGAGGATTTCTCGAAAATCATGCCGAGCGTCTTCCCTTTCAGAAAATGATGCTCCTTGCCTTCTTTGACATATTGCTTCAGCCGGTCAGCTAAATCCAGCAGTTCGGTAATTTCCTCTTTCGTGCAGTCAAGCAGTTTTAAGAAATGTTTCATGTTTATCGTCCTTTCTCTGTACCCCCGCCTGGCAAGGGTATATCCCCCCTGTCAGGCGAAAATATCAATATCAAATGTTTTCCAGTGTTTCCCGCAGTATGGCAAGCCCCTGTTTCAGTTCTTCGCGGGTAATCGTCAGCGGCGGCAGAAGCCGTATTTTTTCCTTTGCCGAAAGCACCATCAGCCCTTTTTCCAGCAGGCGCGAAATAATAGGCTTGCTTTCCGTATCCAGCGCAATGCCGAGCATCATGCCCATGCCCGCAACGCTTTGCACATGCGGCATTTTTTCAGTTTCCTCCCGCAGGTATCTGCCTTTTTCCGCAACCTCCGCCAAAAACGTGCCGTCCATACGGCTGAGTATCTCCACCGCTCCGGCGCAGACCACAGGATTACCGCCGAATGTCGAACCATGGTCGCCCGCAACGAGCGTATCCTGTGTTTTTTCACCAAACAGCACCGCGCCGATGGGCAGGCCGCCGCCCAGCCCTTTCGCGCAGGAAACAAGGTCAGGCACGATGCCGAACTGCTGATAGCTGAAAAATGACCCTGTCCGGCCGATACCCGTCTGCACCTCGTCCACAATGAACAGGATATCCTTTTCCCTGCAAGCCTGGTACACTGCCTGTACATAGTCCTGCTCCAGCGGGAGCACGCCGCCCTCACCCTGCACCATTTCCATCATCACAGCGCATACGTCCTCCGTCAGCTTATCCAGTGTACCCTGCAAATCGTTCGCCTTTGCAAAAGCAAATCCCTCCACAAAAGGGAAAAAATAGTTATGATAAACAGGCTGGCCCGTTGCCGAAAGGGACGCCATCGTCCTGCCGTGGAACGAATTTTCCAGCGCGAGAATCGTACTGCGTTTTTTTTCTTTTCCGTATTTCAAAAAGCTGTATTTCCGCGCCGCCTTAATAACACCCTCGTTTGCCTCCGCGCCGCTGTTACCGAAAAACACTTTTTTCATGCCGCTTTTTTCGCAAAGCAGCTTTGCCGCTTCAATGCAGGGCGCAGTATAATATAAATTCGAGATATGCTGTAGTTTCCCAAGCTGTGCCGTAACCGCATCGACCCAGCCCGCGTCCGCGAAGCCAAGCGCGTTCACGCCAATGCCGCTGGTAAAGTCGATATAGGCTTTTCCCGTTTCATCGTAACAGACCGCGCCGCTGCCGTGGTCGAGCAGCACAGGAAAACGGTTATAGGTATGCGCGACATACGTTTCGTCCTGCTGTTTCATTGTTTCAAAACTCATGTTATCCCTTCTTTCGTTTCTAAAGACCTTGGAGGCTCTGCCTCCAAACCTCCGCAAGGGGCACCGCCCCTTGACCCGTTTGCCGCAAAACTGCGTTTTGCGGAAACTTTCTAACCCTTAGAGCTTATCCATAAATAAGATACGTGCAGATTGCGCAGCCAGATTTTTCGGCAGGCAAGGAGCTTTTTTGCAGGCGTACCGAGTGGTACGGCAAGGAAAAGCGACAAAGACTGCCGGAAAAGATGAAGCAAAATGCGCGCAGATAATTTATGGATAGGCTCTTAGTACATCAACCTTTGCGCCTGCACAGCCCAAAACCCTGCCAATTTACCGCAAAAAATGAAACTTTTAGGATAAAAGTACCTCCCCGAAGGGATATTTGCGGCTTAAAACCAAAAACTTAGCTGGCAGAATCTTTATTATTTAACAAACATCGTCCCAATCCCTTCATCGGAAAACATCTCAATCAATATGGAATGTTCAATCCTCCCGTCAATCATAACGGCCTTTTCCACGCCGCAATCCACAGCCTTCTCCAGGCTCTTGACCTTTGGTATCATGCCGCCGCTGATAATCCCATCTGCAACCAGCGTTTCCACCTCCGCCGTTTTCACAACAGGAATCAGCGTGCTTTCGTCCTCCACATCCCGCATCAGCCCGCGGATATCCGTCAGCGTAATAATGTTCTCCGCTTTCAGTGCTGCCGCAATCTCCGCCGCCGCCGTATCGGCGTTAATATTGTAAATACTGCCCTTGCAGTCCGTCCCGACTGTCGCGATCACAGGGATATATCCGCTTTGTATGGCGTTTACAATAGGCGCAACGTCCACCGTCGTAATATCGCCGACAAAGCCATAATCGCCCTCCAGCTTTTTCGCCTGTATCATGCACCCGTCGATGCCGCAGAGCCCGACAGCTTTCCCGCCAAGCTGGCCAATCAGCGAAACAAGGTCTTTGTTTGTCTTGCCCGCCAGCACCATCTGTACGATTTCCGCCGTTTCCGCGTCTGTATAGCGCAGTCCGTCCACAAACCGTGACGGGATATCCAGCCGCTTCAACATGCCGCTGATTTCCGGCCCGCCTCCATGTACCAGCACTACATGGATGCCGACCAGCGAAAGCAGTATAATGTCACTCATCACAGCCTTTTTCAAGTCCGGGTGTATCATGGCGTTCCCGCCGTATTTTACAACAACGGTTTTGCCGTTGTATTTCTGTATGTAAGGCAAAGCGGCAGTCAGCACGTTCGCCTTAAAAGTATTCATATCGCCCATTGCGTAATATTCCTCCCGTAAAACCTGAGTCCTGAGGGTTTTTGCCTTCGCTCAGCGCCCCTTGGCCCGTCTGCCGCAAAAACTGTGTTTTGCGGAAACAATCATCTTTGGTATCTAAATGCGTCATATCCCGCCGCCTGCAAAGCGGCAATAAAATTCTTTGCCCCTCTTTCTTTCAAGAAAGCGGGCAGGGTGCGGGACAGCGTCATGCGGTCTTATCTTTTTTCAAGTCCTGTAATCCCCGTTAATCTTCACATAGTCGTACGTCAAATCACAGCCCCAGGCCGTTGCCTGTGCATCGCCCTGTCCCATGCCAATCTCAATATGGATTTCTTCCTGCAAAAGGATTTCTTTCGCTTTGCCCTCGTCAAACGCCACGCCCGCACCATTTTCGCAGACCAAAATACTCCCCTTTGCGGAAGAAATATCCACCCGTATGGTATCTACGGTAAAATCGCCTTCCGTATATCCAATGGCACAGAGGATACGCCCCCAGTTCGCGTCTGCCCCGAACATCGCCGCCTTTGTCAGGCTGGACGTAATAACGGATTTTGCAACCGCCTTAGCCAGCGGCAGGCTCGGCGCGCCTGTTACCGTACATTCCACCAGCTTCGTTGCGCCCTCGCCGTCCCCGGCAATTTTCTTCGCCATGCTCGTGCAGATTTCCCGAACCACTGACAGGAACTGCCCGAATTCCGGTCCTTCCTCCGTAATCGGCGCATTACCCGCCATGCCGTTCGCCAGCACCGCGACCATGTCGTTTGTAGACGTGTCCCCGTCCACGCTCACCATGTTGAACGTATCGTCTGCCGCCAGCTTCAATGCCTTTTGCAGCAGCTCCGCAGAGATTGCCGCGTCTGTTGTCAGAAAGCCCAGCATTGTTGCCATATTAGGGTGAATCATGCCGCTTCCCTTCGCCATCGCGCCGATCCGTACAGGCGTCCCGTTTATCTCTATTTCATAGGCTTCCTGCTTCGCCTCTGTATCCGTTGTCATAATGGCCTCCGCCGCATCTGTACCGCCATCTGCAGAAAGCAAAGGCGCAAGCATGGTAACACCCTTTTCAATCGGTTCTATTGGCAGCACCTGCCCAATGACCCCTGTGGACGCAACAATAATGTCGCTTGCGGAAAGCCCCAGAGCCGTACCTGCCAGCTCGCACATCTTCTCCGCTTTTTCCACGCCGTCCGCATTGCAGGTGTTGGCATTGCCGCTGTTGCAAATCACAGCCTGCGCCCTGCCATCAGCAATATTTGCCCGCGTCACGGTTATCGGCGCGCCATAAACTTTATTCTGTGTATACACAGCCGCCGCCGTACAGGGCGTTTCGCTGTAAATCATTGCCAAATCTTTTTTTGTGCTGCTCCCTCTTACACCGCAATGTATGCCGCCTGCTGTAAAGCCTTTCGGCGCAGCCACACCGCCAGATATCTTCTGCATCTTTTATAGCCTCCTTTTTAGAACCTTGAGGGCTCTGCCCTCAAACTCCCGCAAGGGGGCACCCGCCCCCTTGACCCGGGATTGCCGCAAAACTGCGTTTTGCGGAGGTCTTTTCCCTTGTGTCTTATCATTCTTTCGTGTTTTATAAAATACCTCCCGCCCTCTCCCGCAAAAACGGAGTTTTTGCAAAAAAGGTCAAGGGACAACGTCCCTTGCAGGGGTTCGGGGACAGCGTCCCCGAGGTCTTAATTTGTTCACACCAGCCCAGTCGTTTCCTCCAGCCCCAGTACAATGTTCATGTTCTGCACCGCCGCACCAGACGCACCCTTGCCGAGGTTGTCAAATACGCTCACCAGCGTCATGCGCTCGTCGTTCCCTTCCAGATAAAGCTCCAGCCGGTTGCTGTCCTGCAATGGGTTCGCCGCAAGGAATCCGCTTTCCTCCTGCCCGATGCCGACCAGCCCCGCACCCTTGTAATACTCCGCAAGCATACCCAAAAGCTCCGCCTTGCTGATTTTCTTCTGAAATAACGATGAAATCAACGGTACGCATGTCGCCATGCCGCTGTAAAAATCGCAGACAATCGGCATAAACACTGGCGGCGCATCTATTCCCGTCACATGCTGCATCTCCGGCAGATGCTTGTGCTGCTGGCCCAGCCCGTACTGCCTTGGGCTGTCAAACGTAAACGGCCGCTCCGCGGCTTCATACTCGGCAATCATCGCCTTTCCGCCGCCGCTGTACCCCGTCAGGCTGTGTGCCGTCAATGGGTAATCCTTCCCGATAACTCCCATTGCGACAAGCGGGTAAACCGCCGCTATAAACCCTGTCGCATGGCAGCCGGGATTCGCAATACGCTTTGACTGCGCAATTTTCTCCCTGTGTACTCTGGAAAGCTCCGGAAAGCCGTACGCCCAGTCAGGGTGAGTGCGGTGCGCCGTGCTGGCGTCAATGATGCAGGTATTCGGGTTTTCTACCAGCTTCACCGCTTCCCTTGCCGCCTCATCCGGCAGGCAGAGAAACACCACCTCTGCGCTGTTCATCAGCCGTTTCCGTTCGGCCTCGTCCTTCCTTTTTTCTTCGCTGATGAGCAGGAGCTCCACAGCGTCATGCCGTTCCAGCTTGTGCCGCAGCTGCAATCCCGTTGTGCCCGCCTGCCCGTCAATATAAACCGTATGCTTCATAGGCAAACCCTTTCCTTATCCAAAATTAAAAGTTATATTGATACCATTATATTCTTTTTGCGCATAAAGTCAATAAAAATATGCATATTTATACGATTTTGGAACATTCGCAGCCATATGCCTGAATTTTTTCCCGCAGCACAAAAAAAGCCACAAAAAGTTACTTTCCCTGCAACCTTTTCTGGCATTATTTACTATACTTAAATTTATTTGAAGTCATATACAGTCTTTCCAGCTGTCTGCATCTATTCTGCATACGAAACGCTATACATTTATGCATCAAATTATGCAGCCCTGCCGCATACCAAAAACGGGGAACGGCGCCGTCCCCCGTGGCGTATCACATCTGTATGCCGTTTACACGAGCACATTGATGTAATTGCCGAGCATAAAGAAATTTGACATGGTGTACGCGCCGGAACGGCTGTACATCCCCATCAGGTTAAACATATTGTTGAAACTGTTCTGCTGTGCCGTCTGCATATCGTTCTGAATGAGCGACGCGCCGGACTGCGAAAGCCCCTGTCTGCCGTCATCGAAAAGGCCCTGCGCAAAGCTGAAAGAGCCGCCGAGCAGTTCTTTCGTCTGCTGGGGGTTCGTTTTCAGGCTGTCACGCAGCTTATCCTCATCGATTTTAAGGTAGCCGTCTTTATCCTTGGAAATACCCAGCTGGTTCATGGATTTTTCTGAAATAGACGTGTTCAGCATGTTATCAAGCTGCCTTTGCACACCAAAGCCCCTGTCCGCATTTTCATGCAGCATGTTCAGCGTATCGTTGTACTGCTTTACGAGGTTCTTTGTGGAAGAAACAATTCCATCTCTGTCCGCACCGACCGAAACCGTAGATTTTCCGGTGGCCTTGAGCGTTGCGCTCATCCTGCCGTAATCCAGATCGACCTTATTTTCCGCAGATGAATACGTCCTTTCTGCCTGACCGTTTTTCGCTACGGTATATTCCGCGTTGGCTGCCTGTTCGGAAACCTTGTCAAATCCGTTCTCTTTTGCGAAATCCCCTTCGATCTTGAAAGCGTTGTCTTTGCCCGTTTTTTCCGAAGCAAAGGAGATCTCTGAAACACCATCTTTTGTGGAAATAGATGCCTTAACTCCAATGCCGCTTTTATTCACAACATCGGCTATTTCCGTCAGCATCTGCCCGTTTGTTTTCGCATTCCCGCTCGCGTCCAGAGCCTTCACGTCAACCGAGAAGGACCCGTCCGGCCCGGAAATGGAAAAAGCGGCGTCAGACGCGGCAAAATCCTTTGCCGTCATGCCGTCGGAAACATTTGTCTGCCCTGTGGCAAGCTGTTTTACATTTACCTCATAGGTATCCGGCGAATTCATGCGGTAATTCTGCTTAATATCCAGCACAGAAGGCTCCGAGGACGAAACGGCGGTCTTGTTCCAGACCCCTGCCGCGTTGCCCGCGCGCAGGTTATTCGCGTTTGTCATCAGGGAGGACATACTGCTGTTATATGTTTTCAGAAAATTACTGCTGCTCTTTTCCAGATATCGGGTCACATTGGAGCGGCTCACAGCAGAGGAACGGTTTACACGTGCCGCGTTTTGCAGCTGTTTCCTGTAAAGCGCAGATATGTTGTTGATGCCGTAAGAATTGCCATAATATCCATATCCGATACCGTTTACTGCCATAAATATCAGCTCCTTTCTTGAAAGCCAGTTCCCGCGCCGCCCTGCGTGCGGGACGCATTCCAAAAAACAGGGCGGCGGACGGTGGCGCCCCCATCTGCGCCCTATATTATACATATCGGCTGAAACCGGAAAACATTAAGGGCATGGAGATACCTCCCCATGCCCTCTGTACATCAAAAAAGGCTCCGGCTGCGGATTCCAGTCAGGAAACGCTTCGTTTCCCGAACCCTTTTGCAACTTGAATATAGGTTTGTGAAGCTGTTTGCTGGAGGCAGCCCTCCCGCAGAATAAACCGCATATTATTCCATCGGCCCAAATTCCCAGTCATGCACGCCGGCGCCCGAAGGCGCACCGCCGGTACCGCCCTGTCCGGTCATATCCTGTCCGGCTGTACCGCCCTGTTCGGTTGTACCGCCCTGTCCAGCGGGTATCGTACTGTTCTGCTCAAACTGCGGATATGTGCTGCTGACGCTCTGCAAATCAAAAATATCATTGTCCAGATATTCATATATTTTCTTGTCTGCCAGAGAAAGATAGAATTTCTTCACAAAATTCCCGCCATTCTCCTGATTGCCTTTGGTATAGATATTGATGCCGTAGCAGTCCTTTCCGTCTATGTACGTCCTGCCCATATCCAGCGTCATGTTATACTCGCTGAGCGGATACTCCAGCCCCAGCTTCGTATAATCCAGTCCTGCCATGTAGCGCAGCGCATCATCTCTGCTCATGGTCTGCACGTTCTCAACAATAACCTCCGGCTTTTTCTCCAACCGCGCCTTTATAACATACTGTCCCGTTGCCGCGTCGCCCGCAAGGGGGTATTCCATTTCAATCGAGAAAATATGGTCCTCCTCTGTCTCCGCTTCCTTCTGGTATATGCCCAGCGCGGAGGTTTCCTCGTCCGTTCCGCCGCCGCTTACCAGCTCAAAGCCTTCCTCATTCAGGAATTCCGTGTAAGCATTCAGGTCTGCTACCGTAGTTTCGCCGATTTTGTAGTAGTAATACGTCCAGCGGGTACCATCGCCGCCCTCGCCCTCGTCAATATACTGCGCTTCGCCGCGGTTGGGCGCGTCCTTATCTTTCTTTTTATCGTCTTTTTCCTCGTCCTTGTTTTCCTCTTCTTTTTCTTCGTCTTTCTTTTCTTCTTCCTCACCCTCGGCGCCTTCTTCGCCCTCCGCAGGCTCTGCGTCCGGAGGCGCAACGTTCGTTGTAATGGACATCAGCGTCTGTTCGCCGCATTCCTCCAAAGCCGCCGTAACAGATGCTACCATTTCATCCTCTACTGCGTAAACATCAATGGGTTTATCCTTGCCACCGCCCAAAAAAGGCAACCCGCCGCCATTAAGCACAAAGAAATATACGCCCGCGCCCACGCCGGCCAGCACAGGCACCAGCAGAAGCAGCTTCTTTTTCCCGCCTTTCTTCTCGCCTTCGGCCTGATCGTTCTTTTGCTTTTTCTTTTTTTCCTTTTTCGGTTTTTCTTTCTTAGCCATTCTACTTACCGCCTTCTCCTATATTTTGAAATTTGACTGCACAGAAACCCTGCATCCGTTTCTGAAGCAGGGTTTCCATGTTTCTGTCAGCGTTTTTCCGTCATTACTGCAGTTCCCAACGGGATTGCTGTCTGGCCTGAGAAAATCCTGTATTTGCGCCCGCGCGGTTTTCCATATCAACGAAATCCAGCGTAAAGCCGTTCAGGGCTTTTCCGTCCGTATCATAAAGCGTCATTGTGCAGACAAGCCTGTCGCCCTCCTGCACATTGCTAAACCTCAATTTCGCCGTGCTGAGCGTTTTCCCGCTGGCCTGCGTGCCATCGGGCAGATTGCTGTAAGCGGTGAACGAAGATTCCGTTGCGCCCGTAATTATGCCGCTGCCGTACATTTCCAGCCCATCCATCAGCGTTGTTACGTTGGAAATCGGCTGGAACGAACCGTCAACATCTCTGTAAAATACCTTTCCGTTGAACGTAACCGTCACAACACCGGAATAGTCGCCGCCGCGGTTGATTGCGCTGACCGCGCTGATGCCCGTCACCACTCTCGGCGGGTTCATCGCCGTCCCAAATGTCTGGACAGTCTGCTGCCCGCGGTTGCTGAACAGCGTCCTTGTGGTGTCCGTTGGCGGGTCAGGCGTTTCCGGAGGCGGAGCCGAGTAATCCTGCGGATTTGTTACAAAACCAGTAAATGGTGTTCCTCCATCGGGCCCAACCTTATTCACAACATATGTCAGCACAACGTTTTCTGCCGTGCCTTCACCAGCCTGGCTGGTAATTCGGTTACTCATCAGTATTGTTACCTGATAACCTTCCGTCAGATTTGCAGGAACTTTAATACACAAAACGTCTACCACACCATCACCATTTTCGCTGCAGCCATTGGGGATTATTTGTGTTGTAGTTGGTATTGTCGTAATGCTGCCTACTTTATCCTTTGTAACTGGCTCACCAGGCTGCCCCTGGCCTTTGTAGAAATACAGACCCTTGTCAAAGGTTACATAAATATGGTTCTCTGCATCAACCGGGAACCTGTCTCCATTTAACTTCGGCAATGCATTATCGTATACCGTAAACGTATTGGAAACCGCAATCTTGGAATAATCGCCAACAACTGTAACACCGTCTGAAAGCACAGTCTTGGCAACCGCGAGAACCCTGTAATACCGCCTATCCAGTTCCTTTGTTTTCACTGTATCGGTTCTGTATTCCCCTTCTATCGCCGTCGGCTTTGCAACCTGACCAGGGTCCTGACTCCAGTCAACCGCTGCATTCTGGCCGGTTGTATTACGGTCTGTCAGAATGAGGTTCATAACCTGGTCAATCGCATCATCCCTGATGGCCGCGCCATCATCAGTCAGGAATTCCTTCACCCTTGCTTCCGGATAAATAATCCACTGCACCAGCGCACTCTTGTCTGTTGTTATACTGAGCATACCAAAGTTAATATCCGGGTCAACCCTGATACCCGTAATAACGGGCGGTTCAATCTTCAGCGTCTTAAACCGTTTATGCCATACATCAGAAAGTTCCGGCGGCGTACCCTTCAGTACGAAGAATACATCATATTCCGTTTCCGGCATCAGGTTTTCGATTTTAACTTCCTTCATCGTATTGCCGCTTTCAATTTCCACATTGCCCCATTGCCTGTTTTCCACTTTCAGCCTGTCGTTCATAATATCCAGGCCAATTCGGTTCAGCTCATCCTGCGGATAGGTCTGCGTTGTCTCGTCAAAGCCATTCAACTCAACCGTTCCAGCGGGTACAAGCAGGTAATACAATGTCGCTTTTCTGTCCGTCATAACCTGTGGACGAATCAACATATCCGCAATCAATGCGCTTTCTATCGGCTCATCGTCCTTAGGCGGATACAGTTTCGGATAACCGTCCAGGAACCGCGGAACCAGAACATCTGTAAACGGAAGCATCAGGTTGAAATTCAGCGGGTAGTTGACCTGAGAAACATTGCCCGCCTGTATTGCTCCATCCACAATAGACGGAAGCGGATTACCCGCAATGGCGTTCAGGTTCGTTCTGGAACCCGCCACGCATTTCACGCTCATGTTGACCGTCTTGTTCCAGCCGCCCCTTGTCCGGTCGCCCTCTATGGAAACGATGCGGATACCGTATTCGCCGGGTTTCAGCTGGTTAAATCTCTCAAAATGGAAGTTGCTGTTGCCTTCAATCTGCCGGTCAATGATGTAGTGCAGGGAAACCGCGCCCCTGCTCTGACCTGCATTCAGCATGATGACCGGTTCATACGATGGATTCGGTGTGTTCCCTTCAATACCCAAGTCGCAGAGGCCGGAAATCGCTAACGGCTGGAAATTCGCCGTAGAGCCGTATTCTCTATAATATAATTCGAAACCAATCGTTGTATCAGATTCCAAAATCATATCGTACAATACGCTGTCAGCCGTTTTGTTGGACTGCGGTTCAATCGTGAATGTCGCATCCAGATAATCAATCTTGGTCTTATCTACGCTTTCTTCGTTTTCCGTTCTTGTCAGCAGCACCAGAGGCGGCGTTGTCTGGAATTCTTCCAGCAGCGTTTTCTGCTTCATGGCGTTGCCCGATGTATCTACAATGTTGCTCAGCTCGAACTGATAGCGGCTGCCGCTCGTCAGCCCGCGCCCGCCGTCCTGATTGATAAACGCATCAGGCGGGAATACCACGATAGTAGCAGCTTTTTCGCCTTCTTCAATCCGCACCTTCGTAAAGTCAATGCGTACTGTTTCGTCATTTTTGCCGTTCGTCCTGTCGTAAAGCACAAACAGGTTTTTCAGGCTGACGTTTTCCTCTGTGTCCGCCGTATCCGGCACCATCGGCGCGTTTGTCAGCCGGTTCCAGACTTCCTCGCTGAAAACGATATGAATTTCGTTTTCCACCTGAGGCCGTCCTTCTACGTCATCAGGGAAGTACATTTCCGCTGTCGGCGGGATAACGTCCCGCGTTTTGATTACGATTTTCTTGATGGTAGAAACATTTCCGGCCGCGTCTGCCAGAGCCATATAACAGTCATAGGAAGTTTCCGGCTGTAATCCGCGAATCTGCGCGGTTGCCTCCTGCCCTACCTGCACGTTCATTCTGCCGCTAATCATAGCGTTGTTGGCGGTCAGTATCGCCTGCTTTGCCTCCTCGGAATCCAAATCGGGCGGCTCTACTGCCGGCGGTGTCGGCACAGGCCATGCCGTACCCCTTTCGCAGACCACATAGTAAAGTGTTGCGTTTTCGGTTGTGCCGACTTTTACGTCTACCGTTGTATCCTGTACTTTGTCCTGTCTGGGTGTTGTCGGCGTAAATTCAGGAGGAGTGGTGTCCTTCGTTGTGCCTGTCAGTTTCACAACGGCGGAATCGTTAATTCCGTCTGTCGCCATTACATAAATGTCATAAACGACAAGCTCCTCCAAATCGTCTACCGTAAAGCTGTATTCTGCATTCTTCTTGCAGTTGTTCCTGTGCCCGTGCGCAATATCGCCTTCGTATTCCTCATTGCGCATCTGGCGCACCGTCGGCGCAACTGCGCCCTGCGGCATTACCACCCAGTAAACCGCCGCATCCTTTGTTGTCATAGCCAGAATATCAAGGCTTTCGCTCGTCCGTCCTACTGCTTTCGGGTAGCCGGCAACAAAACCGGGAACCGTATTGTTCGGTGTACGGAACGTAACCTTGCTGATATTGCTGACATTCTCATGGTCGTCCTTCAAAACGGCGTAAAGTGTATACTGTACATCTGTTTCCAGTCCGCCAATACTGATAATGTCCTCTTTTCTGGATTCTGCCACAGAAATCGAGCCCTTCTGCTTGAACTGCGCAACCGTAGCCGGTTTCAGAAGCTGGTCCTCTGTCGGTGCGTCGATTTCCTTATAGCTGAGCCCCCAGTAAATCGTGCCGGGCTTATTTGTCGAAAACATCATTTTCGTTGCATTCTGTGCAAGTTCGTCCGTTTTGGGATAGCCGGAAAGAATCCGCGGTTCATCTGAGGATTCCTCGCCGTCCAGACTTCCCATCTCCTTGCCGTTGATATTCGTCACCACGCCGGGGCGGATTTCAATCTGGTTCGGAAGCATTTCAATCGATACGCCGGCCGTCGTCACATAAGCCGTTTCCACATCCCCGCGTCCGTTTATCGTACTCGCGCTGTCTATGCGCATGTTGTCTACGTTTGTATCCCTGTCCAGAACGACAATACTGTCCACAGCATCTTCATCCACAACAAGATTACCAATGCTCCCCTTGCCGAGCGTCAGGCCGTTCTGCGGTCCTTTCACCTCAACCACATTAAAGTAGCCGGAAAGGTGCAGTTCTTCATCCGGTTCGGCATCCATCACAACATTAGAAAAACCGATTTCGGTATCAGGGCTGTTTTCCAGATACGCGTTGGATTTTACATTTGTGCTGTTGACTGCCGTTGTGCCGATTGCGTTCAGCGCAAGCGGTCTTTCCGCGGGGCCGTCAGCCGTCAGTTTGTTGATTGTGCAGTTTTCAAGCGTAACGCTGTTGCCGCCCCAGTTGCCCTCGCCGCCGCCGCAGACGATAACCTCGCCCAGTACGGTTACGTTCGAAAGGCCCAAAAAGCCGGTGCCAACGCCTTCTGTGATGTATAAATCACCGGCGATAACTGTGTCATACAACACAACATCAGAACTGGAAATTGTTACATTTCCGCTCAGCGTGCCAAAGGTATAATCCCCCGGCGCGGTCAGCATTGTGCCGAGTGAATTGGAAAGCACGACCGCCGCCTCTGCGCGGGAAATATTGCGCTGCGGGCGGAAAGAGCCGTCACTGTATCCGCTCATGTATCCCTTGTCAACCGCCGCCCCGACCGTCGGCCTTGCCCAGCGGCTGATGTTTCTGCCGTCTGTAAACTGGTCAAGCAGAAGCTCTTTCGTGTCTATTTTCAGGTTGCGGCAAAGCAGGGAAGTTGCTTCCTCGCGGTTGATTGCCTTAGTTGCACCTGCCGATGTTTCGGATATGCCCGAAAAATACCCCTGTTCATATGCCACGCGGATATTATCCGCATACCATTCTTCCCCCGTCATATCCTCAAAGGGAAGGTCTCCGCCGGAATGGTTGGTATAATTAAACGCCCTGTTCAGCATAGAGATGAACTCAGCACGGGTCACCGCGCGGTTTGCGTGCATCTGCCCGTCCGCGTCGCCCCTGATTACGCCAAGTTCCGACATCTTATCCATAGCGTTGCTTGCCCACGCCGGCGCATCGCTTGCTGCCAGCGCAGTGGTCCGCCCCACGCCTATGCCGAGCGAACCGAGCCCGACAGCAAGGGCAAGGCCCATCGCCGCCAGTCGTTTCCCCAGTGAATGTTTCTCTTTCATTTTTTGATCCTGCCTCCCATCTTTCCCGCTTTTCTGGCGGCCGTCTGGAATACCATGCTTCTGATAAGGTTTTCCTCTGTGCTGACCATGTTATGGAATTTGCCGCCATAGGAATAATGCCGCTCTGTTTCGGAACGGTTCATAATTTCTCTGATAAATATGACTTCAACTACAATATACCATGAATAGCAGGGAATGGCAACTTCCATCACCTCATTCAGGGGGACCCTTGCCTCGGAAAGAACCTTCACGCCGCCCGCACTGACGTCTGCCACAATGGCGTTCCATGCGTAAATCCGGCCATCTTCGCCCTTCTGGTACAGCTTTGTCTGGAAATCTGTGTTAATCCTGACGTCTTCCTTGACAATATTTGCCAGGCTGTGTATATCCTCGATAATCAGCTCCGTGCCGTTTACCGTAGCAAGCACGCCCTCAAAAACACCCCTGCGGCCGGAAAGGAACGTAAAGCGCATCCATTGGCCTTTTTCCATATCGCGCAGGGTGTCCAGACCGTTTTCAACCTTGAACACAGCCTCCCCGCGGTAAAACTCCTTTACCTGACCTTCGCAGATAATTTTATTAGATGCATCAATCAGCATAAATCTGTCGTCCATAAGCTCTCTCCTATTCTCTTTTATTTCAAGCCCCCCTGAGCTTGCAGGCAGGGCTCCGCCCCGCACCCCGCAAGCCCTTTGAAAAGGGCTTGACCCCAAACTTCATTGCGCAAAACTGCGTCTTGCGAAGGGCAATGATATTATTAAATATACAATTTCATACTGCACAAAGTCAAATTAAAAACACATCAGGGTTTGTTTTTGGCTTTCCCTGTTCAGCTGTGTATCCGCCGGTCTGACTGGATCCAGATGGCAAAACACGCAGGAAACATATACGCCAGATAACCCCCACGCCTTGAAATGTTTTATTTATGCCTGTATTCCGCCTTCATCTTCCGCTTTATTGTTCAGCGAGAATTTGAGGAAATACACATAAATATCCACCACCAGCTTATACAGCTCCGGAGGGATTTCCTCCCCCAGCTCCAGACGGGAGAGCAGTGTCGCAAGCGAGTTATCCTCATATACCGGAATATCATGCTCCAGCGCGGACTGCACAATGCGCTCCGCCGTATAGCCCATACCCGTTGCCACAATAATCGGAGCAATATCCCCGCCTTCGTATTTCAGCGCAACCGCTTTTTGATTCAGCCTGTCGTTCTCATATCTTGACATTGATCGCATTTTTCCTTTCATAGATTTGCGGGAATACATCTGAGATAGCGATAGACGGCCCGCCCTTTACCAGATAAAGCTTCTGGCAGACCATGCCGTTTTTCTCCACCAGCTCGGCAATCCCTTTGCGGATATCTTTTTCCATATTCTGAAATTTTTCCGGGTAATGCAGCTGTAAATCTATTTTAGTTCCCTGATTAATGATAATCATATCAAAGTACCCAACGTCCTTGATGTCAAACTTAACCAGCATCTTGCGGGATTTCTCCCCGTCCCTGCCGTTTTCCTGCTCATTTCCGCTGTCCGGGTCAACCCACATTTCAGAGAACATCAGGTTTCCGAACAGCTCCGCCGGAAGAATAAAATGCTGGAGGGGCATATAAACGCTTTCATTCAGCAGAAACGCGCTCATGATATTCTGAAATGCCGCCTTCATTTCGTAGCCGCCTTCACCGCTCAGCGCCCTGTGGATATTTGCCGCAAGGCTGTCTGCAAACTGGTTGCTCTTATTAGCGGTCAGCTCCTCCAGAAAACGGTCAAAGGTTTTTCCCATGTCCTCCCCAAAAACTTTTTTGAAATCCTGAAAGGACGCCATTTTCTGGAAATCCGCAAACAGCTTTTCCATCGTGCCGCTCTCATACCGCGCGGTATTCAGTGTCAGGAGCGTGATAAAATCCCGCACCCGCCCCATATCATGGGTTCTCTGAGTGTAGGTAGAAAGAAATGGTATGATCTCCCGCTTCAGCGCGGAAATGTTTGCGTCCATGGCTTCCTGCCCGCCGCCCTGCTTCAGGCTTTCCGCCGCCTCCATCAGCCCCTGCCGGTAGCTCTGCGGCATATAGCGGGACATGGATTTCAAAACGGAAATGATGTTGTTCAGCGTATTCCGGCTGGAGGACGCATCGTTGAAGGTTTTCATAAATGTCAGTATCGCCGTTTTCAGTTCCACGGATTTTGTGCTGTCCAGCGCATCCCGCAGCGTCTGAAACACATCGGAGGAAAACTTGCTGTTCTGCGCTCCCTGTTCCTTCAGGAACTGCACCATATCCTCCGGCGTCATTTTTGTCATTTCCAGAAATTTTGCAATCTCCGCGGCAAAATCCTCCCCAATGCCGGAGGATACCATGGAGCCCATCTGGAAAAAAATCTGCGTAAAGCTCTCCACAAGGTCTGGCCGGTTTCGGAGCGCCTCCAGAAAGCTCTGGAAATTGGATTCATAGTTCGTCCCCAGGTTCTTGTCCGGATTGGGCCGCTGCCCGTCCGGCCTGACGACCTTGGACGGGTCCACCACATTGGATATGTTCACATCATTGACGTTGATAGGATTGGTACGGGTTGTATTTTCCAATCCCCCCGTCGGGACGCTTACCTTTAGAATGTTTGACATGAAAAATTCACCTTCCGACGATATAAACTATAAATAATCTCTCTTTTTTGTCGATATTAAGCATGATAGGCGTAATTACTATAAAGATAAGGTGGTGTATACCTATGGATAACGACATGGACAGCATGCTTGAAACATATCTGTTTGAAACAAACTCCCTTATGGATCAACTCGATGAGATCCTGCTGGAAGCGGAAAAATCCAAGCGTTTTACCGTAGATAACGTAAATGAGATTTTCCGTATCATGCATACAATCAAAGGTTCTTCTGCCATGATGGAATTTGATTCCCTCATGACCGCCGCGCACAGGCTGGAGGATCTGTTCTTTGTAATCAGGGACAAAGGCGTGGAAGCCTTCGATGAAAAGTGCGACGAACAGTTGCATCACGAAATTTTCAACCTTTTGTTTGAAATCATTGATTTTATGCGCTCTGAAATCGAAAAAATCGAAAACAGCGAACCCCTTACAGAGAATATCGACAAATACAAGGAAAATATTAATAGCTATCTGAACAAAATTAAAGCCGCTTTGGGCGACGGGGACGCTGTGGAGGAAACTCCCGCGGCAAAAGCACCTGCTCCCGCAGTGCCGGAGCCTGCCGCTTTTGTTTCGCCGGACGATTCCCCGTATTACCTGAAGCTGAAATTTGAGGAAGGCATCGGCATGGAAAACCTGCGGGCATTTATGGTTGCCAACTCCCTCCAGGAGGAAGGGCTTGCTTTCAAATATTTCCCTGAGGATATTGAAACCAATCCGGATACGGCGGAGGTTATCGCACATGAGGGCTTCCTGCTTGCCTTCAAGGAAAAAGCGGACGCGGGCAAAGCCGTACTGCTGACAAGAGAAATGGGCAATATCAGCGATTTTGAGCTGATAGAAAACGAGCCGCAGCCTGCACCGGAAATACATGAGGAAACAAAGGCATCGGCAAAGAACGAGGGCAAACCCGCTCCATCCAGCGGCGCTTCTGCCGCACCCGCGGCATCTCCCGCGCATGCACAGCAGAAACAGAGCCTTATCAGCGTCAACCTTTCCAAGCTGGACGCATTGATGGCGATTATGGGCGAGATTGTTATTTCTGAGGCAATGGTTACATCTTCACCCGATTTGCAGGGCATCAAGCTGGACGATTTCACAAAATCCGCAAGGCAGCTGCGCAAGCTGACAGATGAACTGCAGGATATCGCTATGAGCATCCGCATGCTCCCCATTGCGGGCGTGTTCAATAAAATGAACCGTATCGTGCGCGATATGTGCCAGAAGCTGGGCAAAGATGTTACGCTGGATATCATCGGCGAAGAAACCGAAGTTGACAAAAGCATACTGGACGGCATCGGCGACCCGATTATGCACATCGTCCGCAACTCTATGGACCACGGTATCGAAGAAACCGTTGAAGAACGTATTGCCGCCGGGAAACGCCCGCAGGGCAGGATCATCCTTTCCGCACAGCATACCGGCAGTGAAATCATCATTGCCATTGAGGACGACGGGCAGGGCGTAAATACAGACAAAGTGCTCCAGAAAGCCGCAGACAACGGCCTTCTGACGAAGCCTGAAAGCGAATACACGCATCAGGAAATCCTGAACCTGCTGATGATGCCCGGCTTCTCTACCAATACGGAAGTTACCGAATACTCCGGCAGGGGCGTAGGCATGGACGTAGTAAAGAAGAACGTGGAAAAAGTCGGCGGCGTGGTAAGCATTTCCAGCGAACCCGGCAAGGGCATGAAAACAACGCTGAAAATCCCTCTTACCATGGCAATCGTAGACGGTATGGAAATTTCCGTTGGGGAATCTATTTTCACCATCCCCATTATGAATATCCGGCAGTCCCTCAAGGTAACGGCTGACCAAATCATACAGGACGCAAGCAACGGCGAGGTTATCCGCATCCGCGATGAATTTTATCCCGTGTTCCGGCTGTATGAGATGTACAACATCCCGACAGAGGTTACGAACATTGAGGACGGTATTCTTATCTGGGTGGAAACCGCAGACGAATCCTACTGCCTGTTCGTAGACGAACTGGCGGGCGAACAGCAGGTTGTTGTAAAACCTCTGCCCGCTTATCTGAACAGCTTTAACATGAAAAACGCCGGTATCGCCGGCTGTACCATACTGGGCAACGGGAGCATCAGCATCATTCTTGATATTCCCAACCTCTACCAGATGGCACAAACATACTAAAAAAGGAGGACGACCATATGTCTACTGAAGAAATGGTATCAGCAGCCAGTGAACAGCTGGAAAACACCGGTGTTTCCGATGAGATTTCCCAGAAGTATCTGACATTTATCTCTGACGGACTGGATTTCGGCATTAAGGCTTCCTATATCTCCGAAATTCTGACAAACCAGCATATTACAATACTCCCGCTGCTGCCGTCGTATATCAAGGGCATTATCAACATGCGCGGCATGATTATTCCCATTATTGACATCCGTATCAAGATGGGCAAATCCCCTGCGGAGCCTACAAACCATTCCTGCGTCATCGTGCTGAATATCAATTCCATGATGCTGGGCGTGTATGTGGACACAGTTTCGCTGGTAACAGATATTGACGAAAGCGAGATTGCGCCGCCTTCGCCGACAAACAGGCAGGAACTTGTCAACGGCATGGTTTCTATGGCAGACGGGAAAACGCTCCTTTTGATTGACTGCGAGAAACTGGCACAGGCGTAAGCCTTCGGGGTATAGCTTCCCCCCCTTTGCCGCTGCACTGCTTGCCGTTAAATGCGGATCCGCTTGCAGCATCAATACGGATCCGTTTGTATCGAAATGCTAAAATACATACAGAATACTTGATTTTTAGAAACACATGGGCGGCGGAACGATGTTCCCCGCCCTGTTTCAGGATTATCCCGCAATTTTTTTCGGCAGACGCTTGCCTTAGAATGGTGCTTGCATTATAATGTAAGAAAGCCCTGACCTGCGCCCAATAGGAAAAATATATTTATATATTTTTCCTATTGGGCATTGGGCAGGCAAAACGAATAAGGCGTTGCGCGAAGCGGTTACGCCGGTTTGCGAATATCGGCGGCGGCTGTGGGAGCGCATGCGCGGAACAGCCGGCTTTCGTCTGCCCTGCAAACTTTAGCGGGCAAAATAAGATGATGAGCCAACGGACACCGGACGCAGCCAGTTTGGCGCCGGTTTTCCGTTTGAAAAGCGTCTGCTTTTATATTTAAGGTGGTGTTACTTTGATTGAAATTAGTGAAAAGGATTTTAACAAACTCGTAGCGTTTGTCCAGCATGACTACGGTATCGACCTTTCTAAAAAGAAACAGCTGATACAGAGCCGCCTGCAGAATACCCTGAATTCCAAGGGCTTCAGCGGCTTTACACAGTATGTGGACTATATTACGACGACAAAAAACCATAACGATATTGAAAACATGCTGAACAAGCTGACCACAAACTATACGTATTTTCTGCGGGAAAGGGAGCATTTCGATTTCTTTAAGGATACAATCCTGCCCTATCTGGTTTCAACGAAAAAGAACAAATCCCTGAGCATTTGGAGTGCGGGCTGCTCCTCCGGAGAGGAACCCTATACCATTTCCATGTTTATCAAGGATTTTCTCGGACAGCAGGCGTCCGCATGGGATACACGTATTCTGGCAACGGATATTTCTACCGATGTGCTTTCCATCGCAATGAAGGGAGAATATGACGTGAAATCCCTGCGGGACGTACCGGATAGCTGGAAAAAACGCTTTTTCCGTCCTGTGCGCGGCGATGCCGACAAAGTCGTTGTTTCAGATGAACTGAAAAAAAATGTTATTTTCCGTACTTTTAACTTAATGGGACCGATTCAGTTCAAGATTCCATTTGACGTGATATTCTGCCGGAATGTAATGATTTATTTTGACCAGGATACAAAAGACGCGTTGGTAAACCGTTTTTACAACGCGACTGTGCCCGGAGGCTACCTGCTCATCGGACATTCTGAAAGCGTAAACCGGAGTACCACAAAATATGATTATATTATGCCGGCGACATACCGTAAGCCTTTGCCGGCCGGCCGGAAATAAATTCCGGATTTTGAAAGAGAGGTTTGCTTATGCAGCAAAAAAGGATAAGAGTTTTTGTGGTAGATGACAGCATGTTATTCCGGAAGCTTCTGACAGATAATCTGTCCAGGTTCCCGGAATTGGAGATCGTTGGCTCCGCAGTAGATGCGTTTGACGCCATGAGACAGATTCCAAATCTGCGTCCGGACGTTGTGACGCTGGATGTGGAAATGCCGAAAATGACAGGGCTTGAATTCGTAAAGCAGCTGATGCCGAAATATCCTGTACCGGTTATACTCGTTTCTTCGCTGAATCTGAGTGTGTTCGATGCGCTTTCTGCCGGTGCGGTGGATTTCGTGCGAAAGCCGGACATGGATAAGCAGAAGGTAACGGCGTTTATTGCAAACCTGATGCTGAAAATAAGAATCGCGTCCGTAGCAAAGGTGCGAGTACCCGCAACCGCGCCGGCTATGGTTGCCGCGCCTGTACAGAATGGACCTATCCGGCTGACAAACGGTTCTTTGAAAATGAATTCGTTTATCATTGCCATCGGTGCATCAACAGGCGGCACGGAGGCTACGCTGAGCGTACTGAAAGAACTGCCGGAAAATACACCGGGCATTGTTGTAACACAGCATATGCCCGAAGGTTTTACAAAAATGTATGCCGAACGCCTTGACCGGCTCTGCAAAATGCGGGTACGTGAGGCAAAGGACGGCGATTTGATTGAACGCGGGCTTGTGTTAATCGCGCCGGGAAATTTCCAGATGCGCGTTGCCCGTTCCGGTATGCGGCATATTGTGCGGTGTACAAAGGAGGAGAAGGTCAGCGGGCATATGCCTTCCGTTGACGTGCTGTTCAGTTCCATGGCGGAAAACGTCATTGACGGCATGGGCGTAATACTGACTGGCATGGGTATGGACGGTGCAAAGGGTATGCTGAAAATGCGGCAAAAAGGCATGTATACCATCGGGCAGTCCAGAGAATCCTGCGTTGTTTATGGTATGCCCATGGAGGCAAGGAAGCTTGGCGCAACACAGACGGAAATGGCGTGCGAACGGATGCCTGCCGCTATTGTGAATTATTTGAACGGTGTAAAATAAAAAAAGAAAGGTCCCGGGGACTTCGTCACCAAGCCCCTGACCCGTTTTTCGTTGCGCAAATGCGCGGTAGTACCAGAAAAACCCAGCCGTGTAAGACACGGCTGGCAAGTGGGTCAAAGGCTTGCAGCCCTTGCGGGAGTTTGAGGGCAGAGCCCTCAGAATAAGTTTTTATATGTTCAAACAAGGCTGGAAAATCTTTTTCAGCCGTTTCTTTATTATGGACTTTTTGCAGAAGGATGTGAGAAAAATGCCGGAACATACGGAACAGCAGACTGTGACCTATATCTGCCCCGGCTGCGGCTCCTACCTGCGCTTTGACGGCAAGGCTCAGGGCTGGGCCTGCGATTACTGCGGGAATACATACAACGCGCAGGAACTGGAACAGCGCGGCGCGGAAACCAAAACGGACAGCTACAACGTGTGCCTCAGAGCCGACGCACCCGAGGACGAAACCGACCTGCAATTTCACTTTACCGAAAACCTCGCCAATTCCACGGCGGATACTGCGCACATGCGCGCTTATTCCTGCCCCTCCTGCGGGGCGGAAATCCTGACCGATGACGTGACTGCCGCAACATTCTGCGTTTTTTGCGGCAACCCCACTGTACTGCCGAAACAGCTTGCGGGCGAATACCGTCCGGCGGCAATCCTTCCCTTTGAAACGGATAAGGAGGACGCCAAAAAGGCTTTTTTGCAGCTCTGCAAGGGGAAAAAACTCCTGCCGAAAAACTATACAGACGAGCAGCGGCTGGAAAAAATTACAGGCGTTTACGTCCCGTTCTGGCTGTTCGACTGCAAGGCGGATTTTGATTACCACGCAACTGGCGAAAATGTCACAACATGGCGCGACACGAATTATATCTATACCAAAACCGACCTTTACCACATCCACCGCGCAGGACGGCTGGCGTTTGAAAATATTCCGCTGGATGCTTCGGAGAAAATGCCGGATAATATGATGGACGCGCTGGAGCCGTTTTATCTGGAGCGCAGAAAGCCCTTTGATATGGGCTACCTCAGTGGTTTTCTGGCGGAAAAATACACATATCTGCCCAAGGAGCTTTATGAACGCATGACGAAACGGATTGCGCCAGGCGTGGAATACAAGGCGGCGGAGGGAAGGCCTTACCAACGTGTCTACGGCGTAAAATGCCGGACGGATTTTTCTTCCGAACGGCAGATGTATATGCTCCTGCCCGTCTGGATGCTCGTCAGCAGGTACAAAGATAAGGATTATCTGTTTGCCATGAACGGACAGACTGGTAAAATTGTCGGCGAGCTGCCATGCAGTACGGGGCAAAGCATGAAATGGTTTCTCATCATTTTCTGCATTACGTTCCTTATTAGCGGGCTTCTGGCGTATCTGATTGGGGGCAGGCTGGTATGAGAATAAAAAGGAAATTTACAGCAATACTTCTGACATTTTGTATAACGCTTCTGGCGTTTGTTCCTGCTTTTGCGGCGGAATTGGAAACCGATTCGGCAGTCAGGGTTTACGATCTGGCAGGGCTTTTTACCACGGAAGAAAAAGCCGGCCTCCAAAACCGCGCGGAGGAGATACAGAAAAACTGGCAGATGGATATGGTTTTCCTGACAACGGAAAGCACGCACGGAATAGATGCCAGGCGGTACGCGGCAGATTTTTATGAACAGAACGGCTTTGGCATTGGCGCAGATTACAGCGGCATCATCATGATTGTAGACATGGGCGGACGCGATGCGCAGATTGTTACCTGCGGGCGGGCGATAACAGTATTTACAGATTATTACATCGACCGCATCTGGAACGATATGCGCGGACAGCTTTCGGAAGGGGAATATTTTGCCGCTATGGAAACGCTCTGCGACAGTGTGGAGCATTACAATGCGGAATACATAAAATACCAGGAAAATCCCGCATATGTTTCGGAATACCAGATGAAACAGGAGAAACGGCAGACCGCATTGCTTTTGGGCGCAGTAGGGCTGTTTTCACTGATAACGGCGGGAATCGGCGTGGCGTTCATGCGGCGCGGGAACCGGAACATCAAGCCTTTTACGGACGGGAGGGCTTATTTGAAGGACAACGGCGTAAACATTACGGTGGACAAAAACACATTTGCCAGTACGCACACCGCAAGGACGCCCATACCCAAGAACAACAATAATAACCGCAGCGGCGGGTCCTGGGGCGGCGGCTCCTCTACGTTCCGAAGCAGCGGCGGGCGCTCGTTCGGCGGGGGCGGCGGAAGATTTTAGGGAATACTGTCCCCGCACCCTGTAAATACACTTTGATACACAAAAAAACGGTGAAAGCCTTTCAGCCTTCACCGCTTTGTTTTTGTTTTTATTCTTTTGCTGCATCGTCAGCAGGTGCTTCTGTCTTGTCATCTGCGGGTGCTTCTGTCTTGTCATCTGCAGGTGCTT
>ERZ777306.287-NODE-287-length-105244-cov-17.835990_pt1 | contig 105244 bp, 85 predicted proteins | sample MGYA00374966_ERZ777306 | MGnify/ENA primary metagenome ERZ777306 (study PRJEB29329, sample SAMN06343882) | mouse gut metagenome | isolation source: Mouse cecum | place: Austria: Vienna | collected 2014-11-15 ...
ACGTAAATTCTCTGGGGGCTGTACGGGAGACATGCTGTTTTCCAGTTCCCCATGCCCCCCTGCCAGCCCCGTTCTTCTCGCAGAGCAATTTCCGTCCGCTTTCGCGTACGTAAATTCTCTGGGGGCTGTACGGGAGACATGCTGTTTTCCAGTTCCCCATGCGCCTACAATACTGTCCGCCCCTCCAAAGCGCGGAGCAGCGTCACTTCATCAATGTATTCCAAGTCTCCCCCAACCGGAACGCCGCTGGCGATTCTTGTGACTTTTATGCCGGTTGGCTTTATCAGTTTGCCAATGTACATAGCTGTTGTTTCGCCTTCCAGGCTGGAATTTGTAGCAACAATGACCTCTTTGATTTCGCCTTCCAGCCTTTCCATCAGTTCTTTTAGGCGGATATCGTTTGGCCCTATGCCCAGCATGGGGGAAATCGCCCCATGTAAAACATGATATACACCGGTATATTTCCCTGTTTTTTCATAAGCTGCTAAATCCCTGGTGTTTTCCACTACCATGATTGTTGCGTGATCCCTTTTGGTGCTGCTGCAAACAGGGCAGATTTCCTGGTCTGTAAGGGTATAGCATTCCTTGCAGTATTTCACGTGTTCTTTGGCCTCTACCATCGTTCTCGCCAGCCGCTCCACTTTTTCTTTGGGCATATGAATCATATGGAATGCCAGCCGCTGGGCGGATTTGTTTCCAATCCCTGGAAGCGCCGCCAGTTCATCGATTAATTTGTTAATGTGTCCGCTGTATAAGTCCATTAGAACGGAAAGCCTCCTCCAAGGCCAAGGCCGCCGGCCATTTTATTCATGACTTCCGCACCCGCTTCCTCCGCTTTGCGAAGGGCTTCATTCGTAGCAGCTACGATTAAATCTTCCAGCATTTCAATGTCTTCCGGGTCCACCACTTCTTCCGAAAGCTTCACTTTTACAATTTCTTTCTTCCCGGTTACTGTTACTTCCACGGCTCCGCCGCCCGCTGCTGCTGTAAACTCTTTTGTTTCCAGTTCTTTTTGATTTTCTTCCATCTGGCGCTGCATACGCTGCGCCTGTTTCATTAAATTATTCATGTTCCCCGGCATCCCTCCCGGGAATCCACCTCTTTTTGCCATTTTGTCCTCCTATTCCAGTTCCGCAAGTGCCCATCCAATACCCTTTCTTCTCGCAGAGAACTTCCTGTCTGCTCCGCAGCCATGAAATTCTCTGGGGTATTTCCTTGGCACTTGCTGGTTTCCAGTTCCGCAACTATTATATTAATCTTCTATTTCTATATCCATATGGATGACCTCACTTAAGTCGATGTATGAATCTTCAAATGCCTTGTCCTCTGCAAGGCTTTGAATATCAATTTCAATCTCTTTCTGAATCGCCTCGGAAACAATCCTTTGCAAATGTTCTTTATTCTCAGGATTCTTTATCAGGTAGTCGGATGCCAGGCCATCCTTTACCACTACCATCAGCTTGTTGTTCCCGCCCAGGCTGAGACGGGCATCCTTTAGATAAGTTTTCATAGGCTGCTCTATATTCATTACAATGGAGGCCCAGCTTTCTACTGCCCTCCTTACATCCTCCGGCACAGCTTTGGGCAGTTCCTTATTGACCCTTCTGGCCTCTTCCTTATTGCCGCCAATATATAAATTATCGGCGGAGGAATTTTCTCCCATTTTTTGCGGTGCAACGGTGATCAATCCGTTTTCTATTTTGTTTTCCAGACTCCGAACCCTCGCCAGAAGGGAATCCGAATCCTTTTCCATACTCGGCCTGCATAATTTAATCAATGCTACTTCGATTAATATTCTTTTCTGGGAAGCATACCTGATGTTTCCGGATAATTCGGAAAAAATGCGGATATAACGCATGACCGAATTCATGTCTGTCATCTTTGCTTCCTCTTTCAGCCTTGCCATATTTTCTGTGGATACATCAATGACATCTTCGATATCCTCTGAACTTAAAGCCAGCAGAAGATTTCGCAGATACCAGGTGAAGTCCGTAACAAACTGGGAAAGTTCCCTCCCCTGAATCACAATTTCCTCCAACAGTTCTATGCACCCGGTCACGTCCATGGCCAGCACTAATTCGAACAGGCGGCCAAAAATAGACGTATCCACAGCCCCCAAAACTTCCAGCGCCTTATCATAAGTCAACGTTTCCCCAAAATGAAAAGCAATGCATTGATCCAGCAGACTAAGGGCATCTCGCATGGAGCCGTCGGCCGTTTTGGCGATATAACGAAGCGCTTTTTCTTCCACTTCTATTTCCTCTATCCCCATGAGTTCCTGCAGCCTGGATGCGATGGTGTCTATCGTAATCCGTTTGAAATCATACCGCTGGCATCTGGATAAAATCGTAATGGGTATCTTGTGCACTTCTGTTGTGGCTAAAATGAAAATAACATAAGATGGCGGTTCTTCCAGTGTTTTAAGCAAGGCATTAAATGCCCCTATAGAAAGCATATGAACCTCGTCAATAATATAAACCTTATATTTCCCTTCCGCAGGGGAATATGATACTTCATCTACAATTTCACGGATATTATCCACCCCGTTATTGGATGCAGCATCAATCTCAATTACATTCATACTGGCGCCGGATGAAATGGCCCTACAGAGAGCACATTCCCCGCAAGGGCTTCCATCTGCCGGATTTTCACAATTTACCGCCTTAGCAAAAATCTTGGCGATGGTAGTTTTCCCCGTTCCCCGGGTTCCGCAAAAAAGGTACGCGTGTCCAATACGTCCTGCCTTGATTTGGTTCTTTAATGTAGTTACGATATGCTCCTGTCCTTTTACCTCTTCAAAGCCCTGGGGGCGGAACTTACGGTACAATGCTGTATAAGACATCATAAACCTCTCTTTACTTTTTTTCATGAGCAAATGACGCCAGGCTTATTTGCTCTTTGCCCAAAAGAAGATGCTGCCTGCTGCGCACAGCAGAGCAATTCACTCCATATCAGAGAGGATGGCCGCTGTTTTATCGGCCATCCTTCCGTTTATTAACGCTATCAGTCACCGAAGCTGATACCCAGCAATTTCGCTTCTTTCACAATGCTTGCATCCGGTGCCACCATTTTCAGCTTGCCCGCTACTTCTTCCAAAGGAACTTTTACCACTTCCCGGTTCTTATATCCAACCATAAAGCCGTACTCGCCTTTCAGGATAAGCTTTCCTGCCTCGGAGCCCAGCCTGCTGGCAAATACTCTGTCATAAGGGCAGGGGCTTCCGCCTCTTTGTGTATGCCCGGGCACGGTTACCCTTACATCATAGCCTGTCTTCTCCTGAATTTTTGCAGCAATTTCATAGGAAACGGACGGATACTTGTAATTTTTCATCTTTTCTTTATATTCTTTCTTGGAAAGCTTTGCATCTGCCTTGGAGATTGCGCCTTCCGCTACCGCCAGAATCGTGAATTTGCTGCCGTTTTTATTTCTTTCTTCTATTTTATCAATTACTTTCTTAATATCATAAGGGATTTCCGGAATCAGGATAATATCCGCACCGCCTGCAATCCCTGCGTTCAATGTAAGATATCCTACTTTGTGCCCCATTACCTCTACGATGAATACGCGGCCATGGGAAGCGGCTGTCGTATGGATACAGTCAATGGCATCCGTTGCAATATTTACCGCACTCTGGAAACCGAAGGTCATATCCGTTCCCCACAAATCGTTGTCAATGGTCTTGGGCAAGGTTACCACATTCAGCCCTTCTGTGCGCAGGAGGTTTGCGGTCTTATGGGTTCCGTTCCCGCCTAAGATTACCAGACAGTCCAGGCGGAGTTTATAATAGTTCTGTTTCATTGCTTCCACTTTATCCAGTCCGTTTTCATCCGGTTCCCTTATTTGTTTGAAAGGAGTCCTGGAACTTCCAAGGAAAGTTCCTCCTTTGGTCAATACACCGGAGAAATCAGTCGGGGTAAGCATACGGAAATTACCATATATCAGCCCTTTATATCCCTCCAAAAAACCGTACATTTCCACATCTTCCCCACTGTGGAAAATACATTTTGCAACGCCCCGCATCGCTGCATTCAATGCCTGGCAGTCGCCGCCGCTGGTTAACATCCCAATTCTTTTCATTATTCATCCTCCTTTAAGCTTAATGAGCGCATGGAACGCCTTTAGTACTTACTCATTAGATTATTATATAATAATTTGGGGGTTATCACAACCGATGTTTTTAGATATTTCTCCAAAAAAATGGAAAGGGCGATACGAGTCCTTTCGAATATCCCTTCCCAGTTCCATATAGATTTTATATAAAAATACAATATTTATCTTGATTAAATTTTAAATATAGGATAAAATGTATTTTGCTATCCTGATTGATAGCAAACCAATCATTATGGAGATGTACCCAAGTGGCTGAAGGGTCCGCACTCGAAATGCGGTAGGTCGGGCAACTGGCGCGAGAGTTCAAATCTCTCCATCTCCGCTAAAAACATCCCCCACTGCAGCATTGCAATGGAGGATGCTTTTTATTCTATGCTTTATTCAGCTTCACGGACACCGAACAGTTCTCCACCTTCACAGCGCCTTCCGAAGCAAAAATGGAAAGGGCATCCCCAGGTTTGGTATACATCCTGGCATTCAATGCCACGCCATCCACATAAATAGTAGCAATCGTATCGTCCACAATCAGGCGGATATTATATTTCCTGCCCGGAATCAACTCAATAGGCCGCTCCGCCCCCTGAGCCATATAAGTAAACCAAGGCCAGTTCGGCTTCTTTTCACACAGATAACGGTTTTCATTGCAATGGAAAACAAACTGGTAAGACTCCTCCGTCTCTTCATTCTCATAACAGCGTACACCAAATGCCTTCGTTCCTTCCGAAAACGTCACATCTGCCTCAAAGCTAAACAGCTGCCCGCAATTCCCCTTTACCATTCGTCCCGTTCTTCCGCCTTTGCTTTCTACCGTGAAATCTTCCACTTTTTCCCGTTCAATAAAAGCATTCCATACTGTATCCGGTATTTTCACCCCCAGCGTTCCGTCTTCCCTCTGATAAATTTCGTGTGCCATAAAGGTGCCTGCCCATTCATAATTCTTCCTATCGTCACAGTCTTCCTTAGTAGCCACCCAGCCAAATAACATCCTATGGCCATTCAGTTCAAACGTCCTCCCTGCATAATACGCCCTTCCATCGAAAGCATCGTCCTTGGGCGCAATCCACGGCCCATTAATACTTTTACTCATCCGGTAAATCATCTTGCTCCTGTCGCTGTATTCCGTCACCACATGATACCACCAGTCACCAATTTTAAACAAATCCACCATTTCATGCATCACAAAAAGGTCAGGCGCCCAGAAATCCCCCTCAAACTTCCACTCCTTCAAATCCTTGGAGGTAAACTTCACCGTACGCCCGGACTGCCTGGTCTTCGCCCCCGCCTTCCTGGCTCCCAAAATCAACATATACTGCCCCTGCTCCTCATCCCAGAGCACAAAAGGATCCCGCCAATCATCCGGGTCATATCCATCCTGAGGCGTAAAAGTCATCTTATCCTGCGTCTTCGTCCAATGCACCAAATCCTCGCTGACAGCATGCATCAACACCTGAGAAGCCTTCCCCCTCTTAGGATATTCCCTATTATATCCGGTATAAAAAGCATGATACTGCCCCTCCCCTTCAAAAATACTCCCCGCATAAATAAACTGATCCTGCTCCTCATCCGTTCCCCTAGGAATCGCCGTTCCCATATCCTTATAATTCACAAAATCCGAAGTCACCGCCAAATCCCATCCAAACGGCTCCCCAAACGGGCAAGGATTCCTATTATCCCTCTGATGAAACAAATAAAACTCATCCCCCTTCCCATAAGGCATACAATCCCCAAACCACGTTCCCGGATACTGATAATACAACTGATTCATCTCATAATTCCTCTCTCTCTTATTTTTTTCTATTCTCTTTTTACTATTTTCAATCTTTTTCTACTTTTTCATTTCTTTCACACTATCCCCCTCAACTTATTCCCTTCATCCTCTCCTACCGATTTCAGGTGTTTACGCCCCGATAACCTTGCCAGAAGATTCCCTCAACCTCCCTAAACACCCAATCTCCTCAACCTTTGACCGCCCCCGCCGACATCCCCGCCAGCATCCTTTTACTGCTAAAGAAGTAGAAAACAAACACCGGTATCACCGTCACCGTAATAGCTGCAAAAGTGGCCCCCCAATCCGTCAGCCCCATGCTGCCCACATAATCATTTAACCCCAGCGTCACCGTCTTCATATCCGTAGACCTGGTAAAAGTATAAGCATTGATATATTCATTCCAACAGAACACAGCCTGCATCGTAGCCACCGTAATCACCGAATTTAACGACATGGGCATCACCATCTTAAAAAAGCATCCCATAGGAGTGCACCCATCGATAATCGCCGCTTCCAGAATCTCCTCCGGGAAAAATTTACTGAAGGAATAAAACAGCTGTATGGAATAAGACAGCGAAAACGCAATCTGAGGCAATATGATAGCCGCATAGGTATTAATCAGCCCCAGTTTATTAAAAATGGTAAACAGAGGAATCAACGCCACCTGCATGGGAAGCATCAGCCCCAGCAAAAAATAATTGAGCAGAAATTTCTTTCCCCTGAATTTAATCTTACTTAAAGCAAATCCCGCCATCAGGGCAATTAACAGCAGCGGAATCAGCACGCCAATCAATACAATAATACTGTTTTTAAAATAAGTAGGCATGTGGCTCTTAGTAAACACCGTAATATAATTTCCCAGATAGAAAGAAGAAGGCAGCGCATAAGCTGGAAGCTTGCGGAAATCATCCAATGATTTAAAGCTGGAAAGCATCACATATATAAACGGATACACCTGAATCACCACAAGCAATATAACAAGAATCCATTTAATCACCGTACCGGCCGTAAATTTTTCTTTTTTCATTCTTCTGCTCCTTCCCCCGTTATTTTTCTGAATACAAGCCCCACTACCATACAGATAATCACAATCATGATGGCCACCGAACTGCCGTACCCGTATTTCATGCTGGTAAACGCCTGCTTATACATATAAGTGGTCATCAATTCCGATGCATTTCCCGGCCCCCCATGGGTCAGCAGATAGGAAAATTCAAAGGAACGGAGGGAACCGTTCAACACTAACAGGCAGTTGGCAATAATCACCGGCTTTATGTAAGGGATTTTCACATATAAATATTCCTGGAAATGGGAAGCCCCATCGATGAGGGCCGCTTCCCCCAGTTCATCGGGAACCCCAATCAGTGCAGCATAAAAAATCACCATATACAGCCCCAGATATTTATACCCTTCCACAAAAGCCGTTACATAAAGGGATATGCTTGGATTGGATGTCCATTCCATCACCTTTAATGCCGGATTGAACAATGACAGCAACTGGTTCACAACCCCCGTTGGTGTCACCGATAACAGTTTGGAAAATATCTGGCAAATGGCCACCGAAGAGATAACCACCGGTACATAGTACAAGGTTTGTAAAGTAACGCGCCCCTTTTTCACCCTGCTGAGCAAAATAGCAAACAATAGCCCTCCAAACACTTGAATCAATACATTAATTATCGTATATACAATCGTATGCCAAACCGTGGAACGGAAAATATCATCCCCTGCCAGCAAATCCACATAATTCTTCAAACCGATAAACGCCTTTTCCCCTACACCGCTCCAATCGAAAAAGCTATAGTACCCAGCCCAGACAATAGAAACGATAACAAACAATGTGTAAATCAGAAATGCAGGGAAAACAAATAAAAATATAATTGATTTCTTTCCAAATGCTTTTTGCATATTCGCCTCACTTTTCCGCCGCTTTTCCCTTCCGGCTTCCTCGGGTTTGCACAGTTCCTGCGGAGTTGCGCAGAAACAGCGGGAAGCCTGTGAATCGCAGCATCCCGCCATTCTTACGTCTTCTCTATTCCCCTTTATTCCGAAATCAAGGAATCGCATGTGGAGATAAATTCTTCCGGCTTCACAATATCCTGTGCCAGCTTCTGTTGTTCATCCACAATTTTAGTAAGCACATCGCTGTCCAGCTTATCATCCCAGGACGTCCATGCCGTCTCGGCGGTAGCGAACATAGGCTGGGTATCGTAGTACAGCTGGGGAAGACCTTCCGGCAAATCTTCATTGAACGGAGAGAAAATCTTTGCCTGGGTATAGCATGCCTCGGAGAAGTTCTCGCACATATAATCGAAAAATTCCTGCATCGTAGGATCATAAGTAGCCTTGTTAAAGCCTTCTGCAAATCCGGCATGAATCGGAACGTTGGTAGACATATTGTCCATTCCTTCCGTATCCGGAACAGGGAAGAAGCCAAGCTGCCCATTGTCATACATTTCTTCCGCCAGCCCTATCTGCCCGGAACCGGTATAGAAGATAGCGCCGGTACCGCCAAAGAACAGATTGCACGCCGATGTAAAATCCACACTGGCAAACCCGGGCTCGAAATAACCTTTCGTTCCTAAATTATGCAGCAAATTCACCGCATATTTTGCCGATTCATTGTTATTAAAAGTATCTGTACCCGCTTGATAGTTGGTAATAAAGTCAGGCCCTGTCACCCTCCAGGGCGAGAAAGATAAATAACGCATCAACTGCCATGCATCGGAACCGCCTACGATTACCGGAATTTCCCCGATTGCCGCCAATTTCTCACAAGCCGCTTCGAATTCCTCCCAAGTAGCAGGTGCCTCACTGATACCGGCCTGTTCGAACAAATCCGTCCTGTACATAAAGTACTCGCAATATAGCCCCTGAGGGAACAAATACAGATTTCCATCGTTGGCATCGGTGAGGAAGTCAATAATAGCGCCGTTCATCTTATCATAATAACCGTTCCGTTTCAATTCCGCGCCCACATCCACCATGGCATCAATATCCAGGCAGGCCTTGGAAAGCGTTCCGTTAGGGCAGCCGTAAATATCAGGCAGCGTATTGCTATTAATATACATTTGCAGTTTTGTAAAATAATCCTGCATATCATTTACCAATTCGATTTCATAATCCAGCCCTTTTTCCTCGCAGAATCTGCTAAGTAAATAGTCAAACACCTGGAACTGCTCCGTAGATTCCGTGCCCTTCAACAAAGCAGTAATCTTCGTCCTCTCCCCAGTATCGGCTGCGCCTGCCACTTCTCCGGAAGCTGCTTCTTCCGTTTTCTTTTCCGTCTCTTGGCCAGGCGCTGCGCTTCCCTCCGCCGGCTGCTGCCCGCATCCTGTCAGGATTGCCGAAGCACTAACAATTGCTGCAAGAAACAATGCTACAATTTTCTTCTTCATACCGTTCCTCCTTCTGAACTTCACTGTAATTTTTTCGCCGCTGCCGCCATCGGCAACTTCAATTTCTAATATAACTATAAAGATTTTCCCCATTCTCCACAATCTAAAAAACGGCCAAAAATGTGAAATTATTACACATTTTTGGCCGTTTCTATATACTATTTTGGCACAAGTGCACAATTCTTATATTTTTGCACATTTTTTACATTATTTCTGCGCGGACTTTGAGCCCCGGCATTGCCGAGGCCATTCCGTTAAGCCTTTGCCTGATATGGCGAACATTCGTCTTTTACCTGATGGCAGTGTTCCGCACTTGCGGTCTCATATTTTTCTGATTATTTTTTTCTCATCCCCTACCCCTTCCGATAATCATTCGGCGTCACCCCATACTTCTTCTTAAAGGCCTGTATAAAATAACTAAAGTCATTATACCCCACCTTCTCCGCTATCTCATACATTTTAAGCTTATCCTCCATAATCATCTTCCTGGCCACCTCCATCCGGATGTCAATCAGCATTTTAAGGAAGCTCTGGTTCGCATACCGCTTCAACAGCCTGCTCACATATGTCCTGCTCATATGAAACTGTTCCGCCACTGAATCTAACGTAATATCCTCGCTGTAATGCTCCTGCAGATAAGCCGCAATATTCCCCACAATATTCTGATACCTGTCCTCCGCGTTCTGATTATTCTGAGCCGCCAGCAGCCCAAACCCCTTGCTCAAATACTGCACAATCTCTTCCACTGACAAAGCATTGCTGATTACCTTTATCCCATCCTGAAGAAAGGAAAAATCATATTCCTCTTCCTGAATCTTACATTTGATCCTGCACATAAAGGGATACTTCATACATGCCACCAACAAATCCAGCGCCATATACTTGCAATCATTTAATTCCATATCCTGCCCGGAAAACATCTCCTCAATATCCTTATTGGCCTCGTTGGTCTGCCCAGAATATATCTTCATAAACAGACGCTGCTTCTGCCCCTCCGTTATTTCATAATTCTGCCGGATAACACCGTCCAAATCTTTATACTGGACAATCGTATTATCCCCCAGATATACGCTCTGGCTGCAGGCCTGGCAGGCTTCGATATACTTTTCATTCATACTGTAAACATCCGTCTCCACCCCGCTCATCCCAATACAAATTTTATACCGTATCATTTCCTCCGCCACCTGCTTTAACTTCTCCGATGCGGCAATGCCCTGCTCCGTACAGTATTTTTCCCCTTCATCCCGCCCGAACAGCAAAATAAAGTTGAACTGCAAATTCATATCGTCATATTCACAAAGCACCTCTTTACAGAATTCTTCAAAAATTTCCTCCCCGATATTCAAAAATGCATATTGCTCCGGCCAGGAATCCTCTCTGCCAGAATGGGCGTTTTCCCTTGTAATTGCAATACATATATATTTTTCAATATGAATCCCTACCGCATTGGTCTGGTATTCCAAGTCATACCGGTTGCGAATCCGTCCATGAACTATGTCATTGACAAATTTACTGCGAATATAAGGCAGTTCTTTCTCAAAAGTCTTCTGCAAATCTTTGTAATATTTACTCTCCTGCTTTTCCTCCCTGATTTCCATGCATATCTTTTTTACCAGCTGATCCAGCTTTACAAAATTCATGGGCTTTAACAGATAATCCGAGGCCCCCACCCTGACCGCCTCCTGGGCAAATTCAAAATTATCATAGCCTGTCAGAAACACTATTTTTAGTTTATCGTTTATTTCCCTCGCCTTAGCAGAAAACTGCAGCCCGTCCATCTGGGGCATTTCGATATCGGAAAAGAGCAAATCTGGCTGAAATTCCCCCACCTTTTCCAGCCCCTCCTGCCCATTCTGTGCAGTGGCCACCAACTCGCAGCCGTAGCTTTCCCATGGAAAGGAAGCCATCCCATCCACTATCATATATTCATCGTCTACCACCATTACACGAATGTTCATATTCATAACCATGCCCTTTCTCTCAACCTGCTCTTAAAGCCCCTGACAGAGTTCCCAAAAAGTCCGTTCGCATCTTTTGCCGCACACATCTTGTCACATTCATTTCCCTAAAAGTTCATTGTATTTCTTATAAAGCTTCTGCGGCTCTTCCTCATAGGGCAAATTCAGAATCACCGTTGTCCCTTCCCCCGCTTTAGACTGTACCATCAGTCCATAATTCTCGCCGTAAAGGAACTGCAGCCTTTTATGCACCGCATACATACCCAGATTCGTATGGGAAGCGTTTCCACTGCCCTTCTCCGCCACCGGCTCTTTTAACAGGCTATCCGCTTTCTCTTCTGTCATCCCCGACCCGGTATCCCTGACTATAATATTCATATCGTTCCCCTTGCGAACGGCACTGATAAACAACTCATTTTTGTTCTGGGATTTTTCAAAGCCATGAATAATCGCATTTTCCACAATAGGCTGCACCACCAGTTTGGGGATTGCCTGTCCAAGCAGCACCTCGTCAATATCATATACCGCCTCAAACCTATCTTTATACCGTACGCGTTGGATATAAAGATAGTCCTTCACATACTCCAATTCCTGCTCCAGCGTAATGATACTCTGCTTGTTGCTGATACTGACCCGCATAAGATTGCTGATAGCGCTGACCAGATTACAGATTTCCATTTCCCCCTTCTTAAAAGCCATCCAGTTAATGGCATCCAAAGTATTATATAAAAAATGGGGATTCATCTGCGACTGCAGCGTCTTAAACTCCATTTCCTTAGCCAGGATTTCTGCCTGCGTCACCTTCTGCATCAACTCTTTGATATCCTGAATCGTCTGGTTAAATACCACATTCATCTTCCCGATCTCATCCATCCTGTTTTCCGACAGCCTAACATCAAAATCACCCTTGGAAAAGCACTCCAACGCATTCGCCGTATCCTCAATGGGAGATACCAACCCTCTGGCCATCCGCATGCTGACAAGGATACCTATGGCTATCCCAAGCAGAATGAGAATCAGTGAAATATTCCTAATCCCCGCCAAATCTTTATTGATATACTCCATCGGTATCAGCCCAATCGTATTCCAGTCCGTCACATTGGAATGCACATAAACGGCAGTATATCTTTCCTTTCCCTCCTCATAAATAAAACTCCCCTTCGGCGCGGTCTCCTTTTGCATACAATCCATCAGCACATCATCTATCCTTCCGCTAATCACCGATTTTTTTCCATTCAGGATAATAGTACTCCCATTGCTTCCAAAACTCATACTCCCCGCCATTTTATCTATGTAATCCCTTTTCAGCCCTATACGCACATATCCGATCGGCGTATAAGTCTGCAAATCCTTTACCAGCTTAATCAAATGAAGGGTATCATCATCCCCTTCCCTATCCACCACGACCCATTTCCCCCTGGCCTCATCCGCCTTCCGAAACAGCCCGTCCTCATCTTCAATTTTCCGCTTTTGTGACCAGACGGAAAAATAATAACTGGCGCCATTTATCCCATATAATTCCATATCATTCATTGTCACGCTGGAATAGGACTGAATCATCATCCGCCGAATCTGCTTATTCCTGGAATAAAAAGAATCGCTCTCAATATTCACCTCCCCCGGCGCCGCATTCAGCTCCTCCTGAATTACCGGACTGTCCGCCAGGATTTCCATCTTATTGCTCATCAACGTCATATAATTATCCAACGAATTGGAAAACTGCTCCACCGTCTCACTGGTCTGCTCCAATGTCTTCTGAGATATAATCTCCGCAGAGTATATGTAAAAAAATACCACCAACAGCGTAACCAACGGAATCACCACCGCCAGAAAGCCAATCATCAACTTTATCCCAATCCTGAAATTCCTGAATCTTGCCAATACAGAAGCCATCCCCTACCCCCATTTCACTCTTGAAAAAGATGTGTGTCCTCATATTTTGTATGAAATTCTGCGAATACGGAAATCAGTCCATTACTAATCTGAAATTATATTCTGCGATAAAATAAATACAAGTATTTAACACCCAAATAAATCCCGTTATTTTATCTTTACTTGCTAAATTCTGCACTTTTAATATTTCAGTTAAATCCAATCTTTCAAAATATCCTTTATATTTGTGCTCCGGGATCTGATATTGTCCGTATTGAATTCTATTAGCTTTAGAAATATTGTGATATATAACCTGCTTAAATACACCTCTTATATATTCCCAATACGTTAGATTCATATGAACATACTCCTGTTTTGCAACCCAATCTACCAACTGATATTTTGCTGTGGGTAAAATATGCTCTGCGATCACTTCTTGTAAAGCATTATCAATAACATGTTCCATGCTGTTGACTGAAGATATTTCTAAAATTTTACCACAGCACTTTTTCCTTTTTTCTATATCGCTTACTCCAAATCGCTTTTCAAGCAAATCATCTATTCGATGTGGAAAATCAACCTTTGAACCCAATATAGATTCTTGTTTTACTAATGCTTTATATTCCTTTCCTCGTTGCAATGATACCGGAATTTTCCTTTCAGCAAAATCATCATCCGGCAATTGACACAAATGCCGATATGATTCAATCATAGGATAATTAATATATAGCTTTCCCATATCCGCAGCATCAGCAAAACATCTTTGCATTTCTAAAATCTTTTCTTCCGAGAAATTCGTATCATGCCGCTCATAATCAAATACTAAAACTATATTTGTGAAATCTTCTTTATACCGAAGTCCATCCGGATATTGTTTCTTACTAATAACAAAGGGTAAATCAATATCCACATTTTCCTCTGCCCACTTTTCACCGTACTCTTTCACTATATCGTTATATAACTGGTAGATATTTGTTCCATAAATCCATATTTCGTCCATGTTGATATTGATTTCAGGAAAACATTTGAAAATAAGCCAAAATAACTTATTTTTCTCATGATACCCCTCTACGATCAACAGGTTTTGATTTCGCTTTCTTGCCCTGCCCCGATAATCATTCATATTTATCAAACTCCCCACTGATGTACATCTTTTCGAGATTGTGTCCTTCTCGCAGTTCCCTTTCCGTTGCATTGCAAAGTGCAGTCAATGCGCCCGCTCTCGATAAAATAAACAAACAATCTGGGCGCATCAGCCGATTGGTCATTAGATTAGTATTATGGGAAGTCATAATAATCTGACATTTTGGATATCTTCTCTTAAAAAAATTTATGACTTTCTCTGACATTTCATAATGATAAAATGCGTCAAATTCATCCAAATATATAAAAGATGGATCCCAATTTTTAGGTATCAATCGCCTATATAGATCAACTAATGCTAAAGTTCCACTGGATGCAGTTTCATAAAACGGCACTAATTTCTCATGTTCAAAATATAACTCTCTCTGACCATCTGGTAATTTCTGTAATATCAATTTGCACTCTATACCCATTTCATTAAGAAAATATTCTAAATCTTTTAATCTATTTGAATCCTCCAGCAACTCATAAAAAGAATCATTCATTCTTCTTGAAGTTCTTAACATTGTATTTCCGGCTGTAATCATAAGCATTCTTCTCGTATAATTAGCTAATTCAATTAAAATAGAATCACTGTTCAATGCAACATTACTTATCAACCATCTCAGAAATGGTAACTTAGGCTCTTGAAGTTCTTCTTCATCATCAATATCTACTGATTGTAGATATCTATCTATACTAGCTGTTTCTGCATTTATATATTTAAGATTCTTAAAATCAAATTTATTATTTTCGAAATCACAGCTAAAAATAGTTTTTTTGTTAATGCGCAATTCTTCATTCCTAAGTTCTTGATTATAAAATCTGGTATAGCGATATATTAATTCATTATTTTCAAACCCAAATTCATATGAAAAAGTCGCCGTTTCGTCTATCGAATCCGCATTAAGAAATACTCCTGTATCAGCATAACGCCGCACGCCAAACATTGTCATACATATATCAATCAACGCCTTTCCCAAATTTGTTTTTCCCGTCGCATTCCTACCATAAATCAACATTTTACTGATAGTTCCATCAGTGATGCAGTCTGTACTAAACTGATACCCTGCAGTATTTTCAAAATCTATAGATATTTCATCTTTAAAGTTTTTGTAATTTTTCAATGTAAATTTCTTTAACATTTCCCTGCCATCCCTTCCTATAGATTATTTGCACACAAATCTATGATTACAGTATAACCATCTTTGCCACCTTTCACAATAGATTACCGTAATTTTTTTACGGAAAGTTTGTATTACTCTTTTATGTCCTTTGGCATGAATGCCCGTGTGCATAAATAGCAAGGACCTGCCCACAACAGACAGGTCCTTGCCGGAAAATAATGTTATTTTATGCCTTCTTGCTTTCCTTAATCTTAGCAAACACAGCCTGCAGCAGAATAAAGAAGCATAACAGAATAGCCGTAATAATATTGGCCCAGGAGCTCACCAATTTCCCATTGGTCTTTACCAAGGTCGAAATCGTACCGTTAATCAGCACCCCCACAAGGGAACCGAGCACATTGCCCACACCGCCAGTTAAGAGCGTTCCGCCGATAACCGCCGAAGAAATCGCATCCATCTCCAGCCCCGTTGCCTGTGTGGTAGTGCCGCACATCGTATTCAGACAATAGCAGATACCCCCGATAGAAGTGAGAAAACTGCTCAATGTATAAGTCAAAAGCTTCGTTTTACGTACATTCAAGCCCATCAGGGCTGCCGATACCTGATTGCCACCCACCGCATAAATGCTTCTGCCGAATTTCGTATACTTTAACATCAGATAAACAAAAATTACAACCAGCAAAGCCACTATAACCGTCGGCCGGATAAAAGGCACCTGATAAACCCCCTTTTTATTCATATACCCACCAAAGGGAATCTTAATCTTCGCACCGGAAATAGCCGTAAACAGCTTATCCGAGACAATACTTACCTGGTCTTTACAAATCACTGCCGTCATACCTCTGGCAAAGAACATCCCCGCCATTGTCACGATAAAGGGCTGTATCTCCAGATATGACACACAAAACCCCTGCACCAAACCGAACACCAAGCCGATAAGCAGCACAATCACCATAAGCACCGGGCTCTTCATGCCCCATTCTTCCATGCCCACCGCCAACAGCATACAGTCCATAGCGATGAGAGAACCTACGGAAATATCAATTCCTCCGGTCAGCATCACGCAGGTCATACCGGCTGCCACCGCAATCAGCCCCGCATTATTTATCAGCACATTCAAAAATGTCTGAAAATGGGTAAACCCTTTATCCGCATAAATTATGCAGCCGCCCAGATACATGATTACAAACAGTGCTACCGTAATTGCAAGCAATATATTGTTTCCACCCAGTTTTAATTTTTTCATGCCTGTACCGCCTCCTTTGCTGCTTTTTTCGCGGACAGTTTTTTGAAATAATCTTTTACCGGCCCGGATTGAATCACTACGATGAGGATAACCACAATCGCCTTAAACACAGGTGCCTGTGCGGAAGAAACACCAAGCGCGTACAGTGTTGTGGTAATGGCCTGAATCGTATAAGCACCAATAATAGAGCCTGCCAGATTGAACTTACCGCCGCCTAAGCTGTTGCCTCCCAGTGCTACCGCAAGAATTGCATCCAATTCCATGTTCAGGCCGATATTATTAGTATCCGCAGAATAAATCCTGCACGTTGCAACCAGGCCCGCAATGCCCGCGCACAAACCGCAAATCACATAGCAAAGCAGGATAATTTTTGCCGAATTAAAACCGGAAATCCTGGAAGCTTTTTTATTAATCCCTACGCTCTGGATGTATGTTCCCAGCGCAGTCACTTTTAATATAACAGCCGCTATAGCGACACAAACTGCTGCGATAATAATCGGAGTCGGGATGATGCCGCAATATGCCCCGAAGAACTGGAAAGAAGGCACACGCACGTATACGATATTGCTGTTGCACAAAAGAAGCCCGATTGCCCTGCCCGCCGACCAGAGGATCAGCGTAGCCACCATGGGCTGTATATTCATATAGGCCACCAGAAATCCGTTGAACAAACCGCAGACGCAGGCGATTGCAATGCCTGCCAGCATGCCAACCCAAAGGGGAACATTATATTCACTTACATTGGTTACGCCGTATCCTGCCAAAAGCATGCAGCATAAGCCGCCGGACAAGCTCATAACAGATCCTACTGAAATATCCGTACCTGCAGATGCGGATACTACCAATGTCATGCCGATTGCAAGAATCGCCACTTCACTTCCCCTGTTTAATACATCAATGAGACGCCCATACAAAATACCGTTATTAATACTGATTGAAAAGAAACTAAAAGGGGCATTCCCGCTGGCAATATCGTAAATCACATTAATCATCATAACGAGAATCATGCTGAAGATTGGCAGGAATAGCTTCATTTTTGTAATTTTTTTTATTTTATCCATTATTTTCCACCTCCCGCAATCGCCTTCATAACGCCTTCCTGGGATAATTCTTCCCCGCTGATTTCACCAACCTTGGAGCCATCCCTAAGAACTGCCATACGGTTACAGGTTCTTAGCATTTCTTCGATTTCGGAAGAAATGAACATCATGCTCTTGCCTTCTTCCGCAAGCTGGATAACCAATTTCTGGATCTCTGTCTTTGTTCCGATGTCGATACCACGGGTGGGTTCATCCAAAATCAGGAAATCCGGATTCGTTGCCAGCCATCTTGCCAGAATAACCTTCTGCTGATTACCGCCGGAAAGCTGTTTAATCAAAGTTTCCCTGCTCGCCGTCTTTATTTGGAGCAGTTCGATAAACTTATCCGCTATCTCAATCTGCTTCGACATGGGAATCTTCTTGAAGATACCCAGCTTCGCCTGCATGGCAAGGATAATATTTTCCCGGACAGACAGATCCCCAATAATCCCTTCCGCCTTCCTGTCATCCGGCAAGAGCCCCATGCCCAGGTTCATGGCATCGATAGGATTTTTAATCGTCACTTCCTGTTCTTTTACTTTTAACGTACCGGTCTGCGCCCTGTCCGCACCATAGATAGCTCTTGCCAGTTCGCTTCGGCCGCTCCCCAACAGCCCGGTCAGCCCGATTACTTCCCCTTTATGTATCTCCAGATCGAAAGGTTTAATTGTTCCCGCATGGCTCAATCCTTTTGCATCAATAACAAGAGGCTCTTTGGATTTATCGCCGCTGCCTTCCGGCTTGATACTCGCCAAATCATCGAAATCTTTACCCATCATAGCTGCCACCAGCTTCACGCGGGGCAGTTCCTTGATGCTGTATTCCCCTACGAGAGTGCCGTTCCGAAGAACAGTGATGCCATCGCAGACTTCATAAACCTGCTCCAGGAAATGGGTGACGAAAACAATGCCAACACCCTGCCCTCTAAGCCTTCGCATCATGCCAAAAAGCTTCGCCACTTCGTTATCATCCAGCGAGGATGTGGGTTCATCCAGGATAAGAACCTTACAGTCCATATCCACCGCCCGGGCAATCGCTATCATCTGCTGCAAAGCCAGGGAATACTCTTCCAGGTTCTGGGTCACATCAATGTCCAAATTCAGATCCTTCATCAGCTTTGACGCCATTTCATTTATCTTTTTTCGGTTTACCGTTCCGATTTTTGTCATAGGCTCTCTGCCGATGAACAGATTCTCGGCTACAGAAAGGTTCGGGCAGAGATTCACCTCCTGATAAACCGTAGAAATCCCTTTTTTCTGGGCATCCATGGTATCCTTATTCACAATAGGCCCATTGATGCCATCCAGGTAAATTTCTCCGGACTCAAATTTGTTTACCCCAGTAAGACATTTAATCAGCGTGGATTTTCCGGCGCCATTTTCCCCCATGAGCGCACGTATTTCACCTCTTTTTAAATTAAAATCCACATTTTCCAACGCTTTTACACCGGGGAATGTCATACAAATTCCTTTCATACTTAAAATAACATTATTTTCCATGCAGACGTCTCCTTCCAGAGTTTTCTTCCCAGGTAATACTATAACTTGCAGAGAATGCGAAGCATTCTTTTTTATTACGCAAAAGGGAGAAACCCAAGTCTCCTGGGGAATTTCTCCCTTTTTACCATTTATTTCATCCTAAAATTTTCTTCCAAGCTTTTGCTTACAGTCAGCAATACTCAGGCATCCATATTAGTAAGCACGGCCATCCAGTACTTCCTGGCTCATAGTTACTGCATATGCGCTTTCAATACCAGGTGCTACGAAAGCTTCGTCTTTAACCAGCGTCCATGCATCTACTGCTTCGCCGGCTTCCAGTTTCTTAATAACTTCTTCTGCGAAACCAGCCTGCAGAGGGTTACACTCTACGTTACAGGTGATTTTGCCATCCAGTGTATACTGAAGTCCGTCATGAGTAGCATCAAAGGAAATGATGGTTACATCGCCGTCAACGCCGTATGTAATGCCTGCTGCATCCATTGCGTCCATTGCGCCGTATGCTTCGTTATCATTCTGGCATACAACTACGTTGAAATCGCTGTAGGATTTAATGAAAGATTCCATAACTTCCTGTCCGCCAGCCTGTGTAAAGTCACCGGACTGGGAATCAAGAACTGTCCAGTTAGAGTTATTTGCCACAATATTGTTAAAGCCTTCTGTACGTCCAAGTGTTGCGGATGCGCCAACAGAGCCTTCGATAACGAGGATGTTCGCTGCTTCGCCATTCAGGTATTCAGCCAGCCAGTTTCCTGCTGCTTCGCCTTCAGCAACCATATCGCACCCAAGAGCCGTTGTATACAGAGAAGGGTCTGCGTCCACTGCACGGTCAACAATCAGAACCGGGATGCCTGCATCCTGTGCTTCCTGAAGAACCGTATCCCAGCCTGCGGACTGAATCGGAGCGATGCAGATGTAATCAAGTTCCTGCTCGATGAAGCCGCGGACCGTTTCGATCTGTACAGCGTGGTCATTGTCACAGTCTACGAAAGATAATTCATAGCCGTTTGCTTCGCTGAAAGTATCCTGGTAATTCTTTGTGTTAGCTGCACGCCAGTCGGATTCATGGCCAACCTGTGCAAATCCTACTGTAATAAGTTCACCGTCAGCTGCCGGTGCCGCTTCTTCTGCCGGCGCCTCTTCCTCAGGTGCTGCTTCTTCCGCCGGAGCCTCTTCCTCGGCCGGTGCTGCTTCTTCTGCCGGTGCCTCTTCTGTCGTTGATGCCGGAGCCTGTTCTGCTGCCGAATTGCCACATGCAGCCAATGTGGAAATTGTCATTGCAGCCATTAATAATAACGCAATTTTTTTCTTCATTTTCTTTCCTCCCTAATGAATATTTTTTTTGCGCCGGAACAGCCTTTGCTGTTTCCGTAAATTTACTTTAACTGATTTAATTTTTATACGCAACTGATTTTTGTGCACTTTTTACGATTTCGTTCTTATAAACAATACAAATTTTTAGTTATTATGCCATTTTTTGATACAAATTTTGTCATTTTGTTTGGATATTTCACGATTTGGTTTGATATTTTAAGATTTTCGAAAATTTGTGCTCTCTTTTTTACAGATTTCGCCTTTTAAAGCTTATGCCAAATTGACCAAAATAAGAATTGCTTTTGATAAAATATAGAAAATTACAGGCTGCCAGTGAATAATTCAAGAAATTTTTCACTTTTCTTAATGGCTCTTTTCTTATATGCTGTCTTTACAGAAAACCGTTTTGTACCAAATCATTATGGAAAAGGGGATTTTTTATGCCTGCAAAGTATATTCGGATCGCCGAACTGTTAAAAAAACTTATAGCAGAAAATGCGAAAGATACCTTCCGGCTTCCAACGGAAGATGCCCTTTGCAGGACATATGGGGTCAGCCGTCAGACTGTCCGGAAAGCCCTCTCCATTTTAGAAGACGAACATTTAATCGAAAAGCGGCAGGGCAGCGGTTCTTATACCACCGGCCTTTCCGGCAGCCCGGAAAAAGATACTGTGGCGGTTTTAGCCTGTTCTGATGCGGAGCATATTTATCCCGCCCTCCTGGCGGATATGCGGGCCGTCCTCCAGGCCAAAGGCTTTCGCACCACAGTTTATGTTACGGACAACCAGATTTCCAAAGAACGGGATATTCTGCAAGAACTGTTGGAGCATCCTGTCCGCGGCATTTTAAGCGAAGGCTGCAAAACAAGCCTTCCCACACCCAACCATGATTTATATGAACGTCTTTTTGAAAAAGGTACGTCCATATTATTTTTCCATGGAAGTTACAGCAATATGCCCGATTTCCCTTCCATAAAAGATGATAATTATGGGGGCGGCTACCACCTGGGCAAGTATCTCTCCTCTTTAGGCCATAAGAAAATAGCCGGCATTTTCAAAGATGATGACATACAAGGCACAGAACGCCTTTTTGGCCTTTTATCCGCACTGCGGGATGAAAAGCTTCCTTTTGATGAAGAACGCATCTGCCATTTCGACACTGCCAGGCTCACTGCTTTGCAAAAAAAGCAGGACACGGGATTTTTGTCGGAATTTATACTAAAACAGCTAAAGAATGCCACAGCCATAGTCTGCCATAATGACGAAATCGCTTACTGGCTTATAAAAGAATTGACTTACAAAAATATACGGATTCCAGAAGATCTTAGCGTTGTCTGCTTTGACAACTCCTACTTAAACGACCTTTCGCCCATTCAGATTACTTCCCTATCCCATAAACAACACGAAATGGGAACCGTTGCCGCCGAAAGTATCCTTAAGCTGATGAAGGGGTCTCCCATCACTTCCCAGAAACTCCCCTGGCACCTCACCATCAAACGGAGCGCCGGGGCGCCCCCGTCCGAGGGAATGAATTTCTAGCCGCCCCCTTATGGGCTATCTCCCATTCCTATATTCCCTGGGCGTACAGCCCACTGTCTTTTTAAACACAAAACTGAAATAATGGGGGTCTTTATACCCCACCTTTGCCGCAATCTCCCCGGAATGCATTTCGCTCTGGCGCAGCAGTTTTTTTGCTTTTTCCATACGCTTTTTCGTAACATATTCGATAAAGGTAATTTTCATTTCCTGACTAAATACACTGCTGAAATAATTCCCGCTGACGCCGATGACCCCCGCTACGCTATTTAAAGAAAGCGATTCGTCGCTGAAATTCTCCTCTATATATTCCAATGCTTTTTTCAATATCCGCTTGCCTTGATTTTCGTTCTCCCTATCCCGCAGCATCAAGGCCCTTTCCAAAAGTACCTTCATATAATCATAAAGTTCCCCGCCGTTTACGGACGCCTCATGCACCTTCTCGCTGTCGTCTTCCGCCAGGAAATCCTGCTGGCTAATCCCCAGCATTTCCATATAATTTATAATGGTAAAACGTATATTTAACAGCAAGTAATCCCGAAACAATCTGGATTCCAACGCATCCTTCACCCCTGCCAGATAGCCCCTTGCGAAATCCTCCGTCTCTTCCTGGGTTCCTTCCCTCAAAAATCCTTGAATAATCTCCGGATTCATCTTCGCACTGTCCACGGCCTCAAAGCTTTTTGTATCCTTTCCCGGCAGGAACTCTACCGCGTCCTTTTCCGTCAGGATATGCCTTTTAGGATTAAAAAATCTATGGGCCAGTATATGGTTTACCTTCGTATAGCACTCCGGCAGAAGGGAAAGCCTCCCCACCGCTTCGCCCACCGCAGCATACCACTCCATGGAATCTTCCTCTTCGGTGCAAATCTTTTCTATATTGGTGATACAGCGTTCCTTCCATTCCTCCATCCGCTCTTCCTCACCCTTTATCAGCACCCCATAGAGGCTGATGTTCCAACGGAAGACCAGATATTCGGGAAACCGCATAAAATACCGGAACAATGCCTCCCTGACCTTATCAAACCCTTCCGGCTCACGCATGGCCATCTCCGGATTCCGCCTCTTTACTTGCAGGTTCAAAAGCACAAGGTTATAGCAGGGGCCGTCCAGTTCCAGCGACAGCTTCGCCGCCTCCTCATAAATCTGCTGTACGGACAATACGCCCCCAAACACCTTTTCCAAAAAATTTCTTCGGGCATAATCCTCAAATTCCTTCATTTCGTTCTGAAAGGTTTCCAGGTAGTTTTTCTGCTCCATTTCCGTTTCTATCTTTTCCCGTATCTCCAAAAGCACTTTCCGTAAAGCCCCCCTTGTAATGGGCTTTAACAGATACCGTTCCACACCTACACGGATAGCACGCTGCGCATATTCAAATTCATCATAGCCGCTGATAATAATAATCTTAACATCCGGTATTTCCTGGGCAACAATCTGGCTCAGTGCCAGACCGTCCATAAAAGGCATTTTGATATCCGTAATCAAAACATCCGGCTGGATTTTCCGTATCATTGGCAGCGCCATTTCCCCATCGCTCGCCTCTCCCATAAATTGGTAACCGTATTCCTGCCAGGGGATATTGTTCTTCAGCCCCTCCCTGACAATACTTTCATCTTCCACCAAAAATACTTTCAGCATCCGCCTGCCCTCTCCCTCTCCAAATTAATATGTCCTGTCCTCCAGAAACCTGCCAACATTGTCCTTCGTAAAAATATTTTCTTCCACTACGTAACTTCTTTCTACCTGTTCCCCATTTTCCAGCTTTTGAATAATCATGTCAATATAACTCCCCTGTACCGGATTGCATTCGATATCCACGTTGATATGCCCTTCATCCACCATTTCCAGGGCATCCCGGATAGCATCAAAGGAAATCACCGCCACCTGCCCGTTTTCCCCAAAACTGACCCCGGCCTCCTGCATCGCCTCTATAGCCCCCATCGTCATATCGTCATTCTGAGACACCAGCACATCAATCTTGGGATAACGGCAAAGCATTTCTGCCATCACTTCTTTTCCCTTCGCGGCTGTAAAATCCGCTGTTGCAGATTCCAAAATACGCCAATTTTCATGCATGGCGGCAATCTCTTCAAATCCCTCGCTTCTGCCGATTTCCGCCGTAGAGCCTATCGTTCCCTGTAGTACCACAATATTGATTCTTTCCGTCTGCCTGTTTTTTTCCCTTAGATATCCCTCCAGCCATCTCCCCGCCTTTCTTCCTTCTTCCCAGGCATCCGTTCCAATCCATGTAGTATAGAGGGAATCATCTTTTATATTCACCATACGGTCTATGATAATAACCGGAATTCCGGCATCCTTCGCCTCCTGCAGCACAGTGTCCCAGCCGCTTTCAATCACCGGTGCAAATACGATATAATCCACCCTTTGTGAAATAAAACTTCGAATCGCTTTAATCTGATTTTCCTGCATCTGTCTGGCATTGTTAAAAATCAGGAAATAGCCCGTATCCTTTGTCAACGCCTCCTGAACCGAAAGCGTATGGGCCGTCCGCCACCCCGACTCGCTTCCCAACTGGGAAAACCCTACCACGATCAAATCTTCCGTTCCCACATCGAAGGGCTGCTGCTCTACTTCAATCTCCCTAAAGAGCCCGTGGCTAACGAATATAAAAGGTACAACACAAAGCAGCAGGATACATATACCCACATGCCCGAAAAAAATCTCTTCTAATTTTTCCAATATTTTTTTCATGCGCTTTCCCCTTTTTTATCATTATCCGCCTTTTCCGTCAAAAGCACCCCCGAAGTTTTTTCAAATAGCTTCACAGCCGGAATGACTATGCTCACCTTTGTTCCCACACCCTTTTCCGATTCAATCGTCATCCCATATTCCATACCAAAGTTCATCCGAATCCTCTCATTCACATTAGCCAGCCCAAACCCCCGTTCTGTTTCTTTGCACGGTTTCCCAATTTCTATCCGCAGGCGTTCTAACTCCTCCTCGTCCATCCCCACTCCATTATCCTGCACGCACAACAAAAGCCTATCATTTTCCGCATTTACATCCGGCTCCATCCGTCCTGTAATCCATATTTTGCCCTTTGCCCGTTTATACTTAATACCATGATATAAAGAATTTTCTACCAGCGGCTGCAGCGTCAGCTTCAAAATCTTATATTGATACAATTCCTCGTCTATATCAATCTCATAATCCAGAATATCCCGGTAACGCACCTGCTGAATCTCCAAATACCCCCGGATATGCTCCTTTTCCTCCCGGATAGAAATATATTCCTTCCCCTTGCTAAGCACCAGACGAAAAAACTCCGAAAGCGCCACCACCATATCCACCGCCTTATCCGGGTCATCCCCTTCTATCAGCCAGACAATTGTATCAAGCGTATTATACAGAAAATGAGGATTAATCTGCTCCTGCAAAAGCCGCAGCTCCGCATAACGCATCTTCCTCTCATCCTCCTTAATCTGATGCACCATAACTTCCAGATTTTCCGACATATCATTGACGCTGTGGGAAAGCACCTCCAACTCATCCTTCGTCTCCATTTTCGCCCTATCCGAAAAATTTCCCTCCGCAATCCGGCTGGTAATCCTGCAAAGTTCCTGAATCGGCTTTGTAATACTGTTTAAAATGGCACTGGTAATTAAAATTACACAGACAACAATACATCCCCCCAGCAATATACTAATCAGAATCACATGTTCCACTTCCGTATTAAGACGAACCTTTAACTGCTCAATGCTCCTGGTCTGATAATAAATATAATACTGGATATCATCCTGTATCAGCTCAGTCAAAATATAAATATCATTATACAGCATATCTATATTCTTTTCATACTGCCCCTCCGCCTCCTGATTCGCCTTAATATCCTCCACCCTATCCTCCAGCGTATCCACATTCCGCAGAAGACTCTGCAGCCAGACACGGCTATCCCTATCCGTCGTCATCGCCAGCAAATTATTGCTCCCGTTCCTCAGTTCCTCTATCAACTTATAAGGATCCTTTAACGTTCCGTCCTCCTCAATCGTATCAAAAGTCACATTACTAACCACCAGCTTATAAAGACTCTCATCCATCTCCTCTTTAAAATTCATATTATAATTATTAGCAACCGTCATACTACTCACAATCCGGTCATAAGCCCTGCTATAATTCAAAAGCGCCATAATCAAATAAATCGTAATATAAAGAATCGGCACCATCGCCACAAGTATCAACACAATCAACTTATTTTTCAAAGGATACCTTATTTTCTCTTCAGCCATCGGCGCATCCCCTTCACTAACAATCATCCCATCCAACATCCATCCCAAACCACACAACATAAAATTTAATTCCCCAGAAAACAGACTGCCTACTACCTATTCCTTACGGCAACCTCCAAGAATCCGCACCAATACGGCCGCCCGCCTCATTGCCCACAGAAACAAATCCAAAAATATCCGATTTTCCATCCCCAAACCACTCCCCTACATACCAAAAAGTTTATCACAGCCACAATTCCCCCGTCAAGCCACCCCCCAGTTCTCCCCCAGTTCTTGTAACAATTCAGCCTTTCGGCTTCCCTGTTACGAAATCCGTCCATTTTGAGTTTTGCCTACGGCAAAAGGCCGGATTCCTTGTCACATTTACACATTGGTACGGACTTTTTTAAAAGTCCTACTTTGCAGCAAATGCAAAGTCCTGGGCTAAACTGTTACAACTCTTCCCTAGCCCTTCCCTAGCCATCCTCACCTTCCAGTTCATCCTACCTCCTCACCTTCCAGTTCATCCTACCTCCCTCCACCCCCCAGGGAAATCAATTTTCAGTGGCAGCACAGGGGCCGGCGCCCTTTGGGGCAGTGGCCTGGCTGCACAGGGATGGGTTTTGCGACTATTGCAAAAAAAGCAGAAATTTCACTTATGAAATGGCCAATACCCAGGGGGAAAACGCCATGGATGGCGTTTTCAAGAAGCCAGGGCAAGGATGCCCGTGCTTCTGACCCGTCCGCATTCCAATTCCTACAACCATTTCATTAGTGAAATCTGCTTTTTTTGCCTAGTCGAAAAACCCACCCTCGTGCAGCCAGGCCACTGCCCCAAAGGGCGCCGGCCCCTGTGCTGCCACTGAAAATTGATTTCCCGTCCTCTATACTCAGTCCTCTATTCTCAGTCCTCTATTCTCAGTCCTCTATACTAAGAAATAATCCTAGCAATCAACCCTTCAATAATCCCCCATAAAGAGAAATCCTGTCCGCCATACACCAGCATCCAATTATTAATCGTATTCCCAAAGAAATAAGAACCAAACCCTACCAGGAATACCATAATAATGCCGCTAAGCGCCGCCCCCACGACACACCCCCTGATACCGCCGGTAGCATTCCCAATAACGGAAGCACACCCAATTTCAAAGAAACAAGTAAAGGTAAGCGGAATGATAACCGTAGGGAACATCCCCGCCGTCAATACAATCGTAATCGTAGAAGTAATCATAGCCACGATAAAGCCAATAATCAACGCATTAGGCGCACAGTCAAAGATAACCGGGCAGTCCAAAGCCGGAATCGCACCGGGCACCACCTTTTCCGCAATACCCTTGAAAGCCGGAACGATTTCCCCAATCAACATACGCACACCCAGAAGCATAACAGTAACACCGACGCCAAAATAAATGGACTGCGTAAAGATATAAGTGAAAATTCCCGTTGTTCCCCCTGCATACCCCCATACTTCTGCAGGCGCAAAACCGTTTATCTTTAAAATAAAGAACATAACAATATAGGTCAGACAAATTACAATAGATCCTGTAATGGATACTTCACGCAAGAACCCCAATGCTTTCGGGAATTTGATATCTTCCGTAGACTTTTCCTTATTACCGATTAACTTGCCCAAATAACCGGAAATAAGAGAAAGGACTGTTGTAGGATGGCCAATCGTAAAGCTGTCGTCCCCGGTTACCTCCTTCACCAAAGGCCGCATGAGGTTAGGCGAAATTACCATATATGCACCTGTAAAAATGGTTGCCAGCACAATCAGCTTGCCGCCTGTTAATCCCGCATCCACCCCGGCTGCAATGAATACATAGGGGAACCAATACAGCATATGCCCGGTAAGGAAAACGGATTTCCATTTAGTAAAACGCGCAAACAACAGATTGAATGCAAATGCAACCAGCATTACAATACCTATCTGCGTTCCGAAACCTGACATATCCACATCCGGTTTCCCGTTCGCCGTAGGCATCATAGTATTAAACGCTGCGGCTAAACCGTTAATGGAATTGCCCGTGATAATTCCGGTTCCCTGAGATAATACGAAAAACCCGATAGCCGTCATCATCGTTCCCCTCACGATTTCGCTGAAAGACTTCTTCTGCAAAATCAAACCAATCATTGCAATCAAAGCCAGGAAAATAGCCCCCTGCCCGAATATTTCATTGATAATAAAATTAAGTATAGCCATAAAAAAACCTTTCCTTTCTATCAGTGCCGATATTTATCGGCCTTAATTTCTTTATCCTCAATCCGCCTGTTTTCCAGGCACTCCGATTACTCTAAACTCTGGAAAAATTCCAATGTTTTTGCCGTAACCTCTTTTTTATTGACAAAACTCCCAATCGTCACAACCGGAACTTTGCTGCGGTCTTTAATCCGCCCGGCCAGTTCTTCCGAAGTGAAGATAACATCACAGGGAGTGGAAATACAAGTACCGATATCCCCGCAAAAAACCTCCGCCTCCAGATTGTTTTCCTTTAAAATATCCTGAATTTTCATTTTCAGGAACAACGATGAACCGCATCCAAATCCGCAAACCGTCTGAATTTTTATCATTCCCGTCTTTCTCCTTCCTTTCCGTTTTTATAGCCTCCCGGCCTCTCTTTCCTCTTCCTTTGAGGCGATACCCCCTGTTAATACCTCAATCACTTCTTTTGTACTGCCCGCTTTTGCAATTTCCGGGATACGTTCTTCTTCCATCAAAAGTTCTGCAATGGCCGACAGCATATCCAGATGGGAACTGCTGTCCGTGCATCCTAAACACAGCACTACGGACACAGGATCATTGGGGCTTTCAAAGCAAACCGGATTTTTCAACGTAATAAGGGCAATATCACTTTTTATCACGTCCTCACAGGGAGCTGCATGTGCCAGTGCAAATCCGGGCATAATCACGATATAGGGGCCAAGTTCTTTGACCGAACGTATCATTTTATCAATATAGCCAGGCTTAATGCTCCCGGCCTGCACCAGGACTTCACCGGCCCTGCGGATTGCCCCTTCCCAATCCCGCGCCTCTTCCCTGATGCGTATATGGCTTTCGTTCAAAATGTTCTCCAAAGATAAGACCTCCTTTATCATATTTTTTGTATATTCAGCATAGCACTTCAGATTCATGCTGCATAGTTCACAATGTTTCAACAGGTTTGGAAACAATCTTGTCTTCCTCCCCTTTTGGGGCTTCGTTATAATGAAATTAAACTGGGAACAACAACGAAATTAAACTGGGAAAGGAGACTTTTATATTATGAACAGACAGACAAGCAAACTTCTCGCCATACTTTTAAACTCTCCCGGACAGTTTTTCCATTATGAAGATTTGGCATCCCGTCTTGGCGTCAGTACCCGTTCCATACGGAATTACATACAGTCCATACAGGATTTCCTGAAAGAGCAAAATCTGTCCGCCAGCCTGGATATATCCAATGGAGGGATTTCGTTTACCGGGGATTCTTCGGAAAGCGGCCTCCTCCTGGAAGCTGCTGTGGACAATGAATTCTATTTTTACAAACTCTCCCCGGATGAACGAGGGCAGCTCCTTTTCCTCCTTCTTCTGGCCAGCAATGACTACTGTAATCTTTTTGAACTGTCGGAAAAGCTTAACGTCAGCCGGACTACCTTATTAAAGGATATTGAACAAGTAAAACGTTACCTTTCAGAGTATGGTATCCGTTTCGCCCCTTCCATGAACAAGGGGTATCGCATCGAAGTCGGTGAACTTCAAAGAAGGGAGATCATCCTAAGGCTTGTCCGCTCTTCCATGGGTTCCACCTTTTCTTTGCGGAGGGAAGTGAATATATATGAACGATTCCTTTATGATGAGTGGAATCTGGAAAGTTACTTTCCGGAAATACGCACACTCCTTTTGGAGGCGGAGGAAACCTATGATTTGGAAGTAACCGATACCAGATTCGATGAAATGATTTTCGTTCTCTCCCTGACTGTTGGCAGGTTATGCCAAGGAGAAATGATAGAAGAAACACTGCCGTTTAATTCTTTGGGAAATATGGAAGCCGGGGAATTGTCCGCACATATTCTCAGGCATCTTTCCATCCTCTATCATTTCACTTACAACGAAGCCGAAATCTGCTTTTTGGCTTCCCAGTTCAGACAAAGCCGTTTTTACCACCATCCTGGCCTTGAAAATGCATGGGATGTCCGTCTGCATGTTGCGTTAAACAGCTTTCTTATAAAAATAAGCCACGATATCTCCATCCCCGTCCATCAGGACGCAAAAATTGTAGACCAGCTGGAAAACCATCTACGTGATATCGATAAGGCTCATGAAAAAGGAATATTTTTGGAAAATGATTATACCGGGCAGATGATTGAAGAGTATCCTGATATCTACCAGCTGATTTGCCGCCACATCTCTGTCCTGGAAAGCGCTTCCGGCCGGAGTTACAGCAAAGATGATATTGCTTTGATTTTAATTTACCTCGTCGTAGCCATTGACCGCCATTATGAAGACAACCTGCCCCCCGGCGTTATCCTTGTATGCCATACGGGCATTGGAACCGCTAATTTTCTGGCAGAACAGCTGAAAAACTTTTTTAACATCCGCATTCTGGCCGTTACATCCAACCACAAACTGGCGGATGTAAAGAAAATATATGATTACGATTTCATTTTATCCACGGTTTCCTTAAGCGAACCCGAGGACACATGGGTCAAAGTATCCCCCATGCTGGAAGATGAGGATATCATACGGCTTCAGAAAATTTTTATCGGAATCAGCCGCCGGAAAAAACAGCCCATTCTGGCTCCCCCGCTGGCAGAAACGGCCAAAAGCATCCCGTTTCTCCTAAAGGAGGAAAATATCCTGCTGGATGTGGCCTGCCAGGATTGGAAAGAGGTTATCTCCAAAAGCAGCACACCACTCCTTATGGACGGGAGTATTGATTCCCGGTACACAAATGCCATGATTCAATCCTGTGAAACCAATGGCGCCTATTTCGTCTATTGCCCTGGCGTAGCGCTGGCTCATGCCGACCCTAAGGATGGTGTACACTTTTTCGGCCTGTCGCTTTTGCGGCTCAAAAACCCGGTTTGCTTCGGGCATGACAAAAATGACCCGGTATCCTGGTGCATTTGCATGGCCGTTCCCAGGCAAAATGAACATATTCAAGATGTGTTTACGCTAATGGATCTGCTTGGCGACCCCGTTTACCGCGCCCGCATGGCGCAAATACCAAATCGTAAGGAACTGCTTTCCTTTATAAAAAATATAATATCAGGAGGAATTCTATAATGAGTATGAGTTTTGATTATTTGGAACATGTACAGGACATTTTAAGAAGGGTCAAGGATACCCAGTGGGAGTCCATGGATACCTGTGCCAAAAAAATGGCTGAAACCATCGCCGCCAAACACTGTGTTTTTGCCTTTGGCGCATCCCATGCGGGGATTCTGGCACAGGAGCTTTTTTACCGCACCGGAGGGCTGGCAGTGTTAAACGCTATCCTGCCTTCGGAATTTATGCTGAATACCCGCCCTGTGACACAGACCTCCACTATGGAAAAGCTCGATGGTTATCCGGAAGTGATTTTAAAACATACACCCATCGGGGAAGGGGATTTCCTGTTGCTCCATTCCGTTTCCGGGCGCAATACGGCAGCCATTGAAATGGCTGTCAAGGCAAGAGAAATGGGCGTTTTCACTGCAGCCCTCACCAATATGGAGTATACAAACGGCGTAACCAGCAGGCACAAAAGCGGGAAAAAATTGTTTGAAGTTTGTGATATTGTCATTGATAATTGCGGGGATTTCGAAGATTCCAGCATCCTGCTGCCGGGCATGAACCAGAAAATCGCCCCCACCTCCAGCGCCGTGGGTTGTACCATCGTTAATATGTTGGTCGTACGTACCGTGGAATATCTGCTGGAAATGGGCATTGAGCCCCCTATTTTCCATAGTGCCAATGTAGACGGCGGAGAAGAATTCAATAAAACCCTTTTCGAAAAGTACAAAGAACAGATTCATTATATGTAACATGACGGTTATGTATTCATTTTTCATTGTCCGGCCTTCCAGCGTTCAAATCGGTATAGCTGTCCAGCAGCCCTACCGTTTCGTTGGCGGGCCGCCCGTACATACGGCAGCACTTATGCGACACTTGAACCTGCTTATCGCTTTTTTCGTCCATTTCTACGCTCATCCGCATCACACCCATTTTCGTCTCGCTATCCAAATGCTTTAAAATATCATCAATTAACCTTTCCTCTGCCATGGAGTCCTCCTATCCCTGTTTCCCATATGCTATTCTTCATATATCCAAACGGTCTCCCTTTAAACACTTTAGAACTTTCTCTATATTTCGTCCAGAGACAGCCCATCGAAAAAGTCCACACTTTCCATATTCTTTTGACGGTAACCGATAAAATATGCCTTCATTTCCGCATACCCCTCTGCCATATCCTTTAGGATACTGTCAAAGTTATCCTCACGCAATGCTCCAATTTTTGCGAACAGCCTGAAATAATTCTCCTCATAGCCATGTTCTTCCAACAGCACTTCCCATGTTTCTTCTGTTTCACAGCCTTTCGTATGTGCCAGCAGATACCCTTTCCACAAAACAGCGGCATCCTCTTCCAACCCCAACGGATTCAGCAAGCGGAGCAGCGCTAAGCGCACTTTCCCCTTCCGCTTATTCCTGATAAATTCTTCCAGACTGCATCCATAATCTTCTTCGCCGCAGAGTATCATCTTCGTATATCCCTCGCCATCCTCTGCTGCCATCACGGCTGCCATCCTGGCATCCCACTTTTGTATCCAGGCCTTTGTACCTGCCTCCTGCACATCCAACAGATATTCCGCATCCAGCATCACTGCCGCCGCTGCCAGCAATGCCGCTGTCTGTTCCATGACGCCTTCCTTCCCCCCTGCCGCTTCCATATTTAATCCCATTTCTTCGCAGCTTTCCGCACCTGTCAAGTTTGCGGAGGCAGGGCAGGCAGAACCTTTAGATTGAGAATTTTCAATTTCCGATCCTGTCATTTCATAAGTATATATCCTGCGTATCCCTGGACATTCCATGAAAACACGATTGCCCAGCTTCAGCCTTTTCTTTGGCAGCCACACGCTCTCCAGATTCGTACAATAGGCAAACGCCCAGTCGCCAACTTCCTCCAGCCCTTCTGGAAGAACCACTTTCCTCAAATTCTTTCTGCTCAAAAAGGCTTTCTTTTCCACTGCCCTTACCGCAAGGCCTTCTATCCGAGCCGGAACATGTACTTGTGAATGTGTTCCTCTATAATCCGTCACAGTTATCCACTGTTGCCCATTTTCCCCAGTTTCACCCTCTACCCGGTAACCAAAATCCCCTTCTTCCGTTTTCCATGTTCCCTTTTTCATGTTTATCCCTTTATATCCTTATTATTTTTTGATGCCCGGCCCTTTTTGTCTTATCCCTTTCGTTTCCCGGCCTTTCGCTGCTTTATCTCCTTCGTTTCCCAGCTCTTCATTGCTTTATCTCCTTCGTTTCCCGGCACTTCATTGCTTTATAGATCCAATTTCTCTATCTCCTGCCTCAAATCTTCCTGCCGCCCGGAGAGCCGTAGCTGCCCGTTATATTTCTGATAATCTTCGCATCCAAACATACCGATAAAACGGGCACTGTCGGTATTTACCGTCAGTTCTGTCACAAGAATAAGCATTTCGTTCTCTTCCCCAAAGGCTTCCTTAGTAAATGCAAACAAGGCATGCAGTTTCCCCTTCGTTTCAGCCACATCCGCCTTCATCTCCCCTACCTGGGCATCAAACATCTTTTTAATCTGTAAAAACGCTTCCGCCCCTTGGCCCATATCCCCCATCTGCACTTCTTTTCTGGCCCGTTCCAAAAACCGGACTACCCTTTTATACTTTCTCCTCTCTTCATCGGAAAGGGCATTGGCTGCCTGCAGGGAATCCATCCATTTTCTCTTTGCTTCTATTTGCTTCTCCAGCATATTTGCTACTGTGTTTACTGTTTCATTCGCCGTTATATTTGCTGCTGCATTTGTCGCTGTACTTGCCGCTGCATTTGCTGATGCATTTACTGTTTCATTCGCCGATGTGCCTGCCAAAGTATTTCCTGCTGTATTTTTTACTGCCTTTAACAACGGCATCAAGGCATTCAAGTAATCTGCATTCTCCATCCGCTCCCGTATTTCCCCAAGCACCTTATCCATCAGCATGCTCAGCAAAGAAAGCCTCTCATCGAAAGCCGCCGCCTTTGCCCTGATTACCGTATCCTCCGGCGCTTTTCCAGCCAAAATATCTTCCACATGATAATTTTTCTTATATTTATTATATAAATCATAATAAGCGGTAAATTCCTTGACAATCCTGTCATTTCTCAGATACTGGCCAATCAGCGTCTCATCCGCTGTCAGCCCTTCTTCCTCATACAAATAAAGAATTTGGGATAAATCTTCCCACCCTCTCGCCGTCACATAAGAACGTCCTTTCACCGTAGTTTCTATCCGGTAAAAATGTTCCTTCTTCAATTCCAAATAGCTGGTAATCACATTGTGTATCCCCTGCTCCTGGGCATACTCCTTCCATACGCTGTATTCCGCCTCCACATCCAGGACTTTCAGCCTGTCCATGGTCACAACATCGAATTCACGTACCGACTTATTATACTCCGGCGGATTGCCTGCCGTCACAATCACCCATCCCTCCGGCACTTTATGCTTGCCGAATACTTTATATTGCAGGAACTGCAGCATGGAAGGCGCCAGTGTTTCGGACACGCAATTGATTTCATCCAAAAACAAAATTCCCTCCTTAATGCCGCTTTCCCTCATCACATCATAAATGGAAGCGATAATTTCGCTCATAGTATACTCCGAAACCCGGTAATTCTTCCCCTCATATTCCTTCTCTTCAATAAAAGGAAGCCCCAATGCAGATTGTCTCGTATGATGGGTCATGGAATAAGAAACAAGCGCAATGCCCAATTCCTGGGCAATCTGCTCCATCACCGCCGTTTTCCCCACCCCCGGTGCACCCAGCAGAAAAATTGGCCGCTGCCGCACCACCGGAATCCTGTATTCGCCGAACTCATCCTTTTTCAAATACAAATTTACTGTACTTTTAATATATTCCTTTGCCTGCTTAATTGTCATAATCCGCTCCATCCAATACTACCGGAATCGCCCAAGGCGGCACATCCGGCCGTTCATTATTTTCATCCAAAAATGCAAATATAGTGTCATAGCCTGGCATACGCGACGGGTACACCCCATATCCATCTGTAAAATAAATCAAACCTTTTAAATTCTCGAACTCCCCCTTTGCCAAAAGTTCGTCCACATATTCAAATACCGGCCGAAAATCCGTAGAACCGAACCCTTTCAGCTTTCCATTTTTCATAAAGTCTTCAAAATCCTCTTGTGAAACTATCTTCGTGTCACTTCTGACATCGCTGTCACATTGTATGATATGGATATTGATTTTCTGGAAAAAATGCTCCGTTCCCTTTAAGATAGAATAAGTCCTCCGAATAAATTCCCGCACAATTTCCCCTCGGCATGACGCCGAAGTATCTATGGCAATCACAAATTCTTTTACCTTTCTCGCATCCTTATATTCCAGCGGCTCGACTAAAGGCATATCCCCATAGGTTGAGAGGCCGTAAGTATAATAGATGTAGTCGAACTCATCGTCATTTACCTGCATATCCTCTCCCATCACCGTAAAACGCCGCAGCAACTCCCCATAATCATACCTATCTCTGGTCGCTTCTGCAAGGTTTTTTTCCAGGCTTTCCGAAGAATTTTTATCCTTAGAAAAAGATTTCACATCCGCTTTCACTCTTTCGCTTATTTTTTTCCATTGCTCCAGCGTTATCTCATACTTTTCCTTTTCCTTCCAATAAAAGTGAACATCTTTAGCAAACAGCCTTCTCCACTGCTCCATTTCTGCCTTGGTCAGTGGGTTCTTTTTGATAAACCGGTAAATTCTCTCAGCGGTGAGCATTCCTGCATCCTCTTTCAGGTAATGCAGCTTGTTTCCTGCCTCCCTGTCCGCCTCCAGTCCCCCCATCGGAAGCTTCATTTCCAATATTACATTTTCTGCCGCCGCGTCTGCCGCCAAATCCCACAATTCCTCTTCCTTTTCTCCATAAGCAAAACTATGGTAAAAAACATAATGGAAAAGGACGTGGAGGTACAGCCGGATAGGATAGCCTGGCTCCTCCTTATATCGTTTCAACAGCCAAACCGGATCATAATAAAGTTTTTCCCCGTCCGCTGCCGCTCCGCCCAGCCCATTTCTACCTTCCGCTTTCAGACGCGAAAGGGCTACATCCAGGAAGCGCATATTTACCACTATATTATCCCGTGCCAGACACATCACCTTTTCTGCCAGTTCTTCCGCCCTTTTCTGCCTTTCCATTGTCTTCTGAAATTCGGAATCCATATGCTTTTCATGTTCCTTTCTTTATATCTATTATTTAGGTAATTGCAAAGCCGATAAACTTGCTGAATATTCTGACAATATATTTTTGTAAAAAGCCTTTTCATGCCATGGAAGCTAGACCATAGGATTCGCACAGCAGCCCATAGCGTGCTGCAATATCCTTTGCATAACTCAACCCGTCAGGTGTTGCCCGTTCCACCCGGTAACTTCGAATTCCGTTTTCTTTATTTTCCATCTGAGCCACCAAATTATCTATCTTTCCCCTATTCCCCGGATAGCCGTTATATTCTTCCAGTTTCTGGGTCAGTTCATGAATATGGGTAACGTAGATTCCCCCACAGCCAATGCGCCCTATGCTGGCCAGCACTTGGGAAGCAATATAGCCGGCTTCCATTCCGCTGGTGCTGGAAAAAGATTCATCCATCAGCAAAATATCCGTCTCTTCCAACCCTTCCAATATTTTTCCCAGCCTGGCGCATTCACTTTCCAGCCTTCCCTTCCCATAATTATCTTCATCGGAAACCGGAAAATGTGTATAGATTCCGGTGGCCGGACTAATGCAGGCCTGTTTCGCCGGCACAAACAGCCCCAACTGAAACAACGCCTGAGTCATCCCTATGGAATAGGCAAAAATAGATTTCCCGCCATGGTTGGGCCCCGTCACCAGATAAAACCGCCCCTTCTCATCATAAGTAAAAGAATTGGCTACTACCGTCTTCTCCACCTCTTTTGCTGCCAGGACCGGGTTATATACGCCGGCCAAATCACACCTTTTTTCTTCCATAGATGCAATACCGGGTTTGCACATGGCGAACCCTTTCGCTTCCATATCTAAAATAAATTTCACTCCTGCTGTCAGGAATCTGATATCGTCCATCAGCTGCACAAACCAGGAGGTATTCGTTGAGAAGTACTTCTGCACTGTTGGTTCAAAACTTTTTACCGTACGGGCAAAAATCGTATTTAATGCCGAACGCGCCGTGGCCTCTATGGCCTTCGCATCCCCAATGTGCAGCCCTCTGTTAATCGGGAACAATGGGGTCATCAAAGCCATACTCTCTTTCCCCATCTTTTTTAACAGCCTATCCATTACTGTTCCCGGATGAAACTTTTCCATATTGACAGATACTATCCCGGCCTCCTGAACACGAAGAGTCTCATCCAGATTGATTCCCAACGTAATGCTTTTCACCAAACCAAAGTTCGTCTCTTCCTTTCCCAGTTCTTCCTTTAAGCTGCGGTATTCCCCGCTCTCCGAGACTTCCTTTACCTTTTCCTGCAGTCTGCGCAGCCCCTCCGAACCCGCTTCCCCCGAAAGAATCCCTTGGGCAAATAACTCCACAATTTCAATATACATTTCCAAAAAACGGATGGAACCGAGAGCAGATTCTATAGAAAAGTCACTGCTCATCGCCCGCTGCAAATCAGAAATATTCTGTATCGCCGGAATTGCCTTACAAAACACCTCATACCACTCCCTATGTTCCACCAGATCCTCTACCACATCCAAACGATACTTAAGCACCTCTTCATCTGTGGTAAAAAAATCCTGTAGTTTAAGGTTCGCCATCCCTCTATAGTTGCCCGTTATCAGCACCACCAAAGAATCCAGCTGCAATTCCCTAATAAAATCATAGTCTTTCAGTTTACAGGATGAACGCTTTTTTTCATTATATCCTGCCGGATACAGCAGGCTGATACTATCCATAAATTTTCCTCCCAGAATATTTTATATGCAAAACCAAAGATTCAACCTATGTATTATATGGTTCGCAGCCAGCGCATTTAACACCCGATTCCTATAAGGCAAGAAAAAAGTTCCGCATAAGCGGAACTTTTTTCTTTATTTTCTTATGAGGGGGGAGATAGTGAGTTTTAAATAGTGAATTCTTCAACTATCTATAACATATAATAAGTCATAAATGTGTCCGTTATGTGTTTTATTTTCAAAAAACATATAAATTTTCATAACCATTCATAAACTAAATCTAAAATAAATAGTTTGCCATAATGCCATGCATTGACATATTCCAAAGTAAATACACAGCCTATCAGGCCAAACCATTATTTTAAATTCACATATTTTCCTCATCCTCGCTTGCTGCTACAGCAGATACTACCGATGAAACTACCGATACAATCACTGCAATAATAATGATAAGCAATCCGCCGCCTAAAATCAACATTTCCATATATTTTTACCTCTTTTCCCTGCTTGTTTCCACTTATATAAAGTATTATAACACACTCATTTATTTTTTGCACGTAAAATGCTGTTATTTATACTGTTATTTATACTGTTATTTGTAACAGTTATTACTGTTAACAGGTCAGCCTTCTGCTTCCCTGTTGGGGAATCCTCCTAAGTTAAAGTACCATTCCCCAATTTCCAACATATAATGATAATAAACTACAAGTTCTCAGGTGATATTCCATGAATGACCCGATTCATTTACCAGATATTTTAGACCGGCTTTCCAATGGCGCATACCCTTTGCTGGGAATCGGTTCCGGTCGGAAAGTATACGATTTACGCAATGGTTCTGTTTTAAAAGCCGCTAAAAACGCCAAGGGCTATGCCCAGAATCAAGTAGAATATATTATCTCCGAAATGGATGATTCTACCCTTTTTGCCAAAGTCCTGTTCATCTCCCAGGATAATCATTACCTCTTTATGGAAAAAGCCGGAACAATCGCAGATTTTTCCTATGTCCGCGATTATTTTCATGTAAGGACGAACAAAGAACTTTTCCAGCTAAATGATTTTAAATACATCCCCCGCAAGTACAATCTGCTCGTCACCGACTTGTGCCGTCCTGTAAATTGGGGAATCCTGCATAGCCGCCCTGTCATCATCGACTATGGGTTTACGGGAAGAATACGGCGGAAATACTACTCAATTTTTTAGATATAAGCCTATTCCACCCCTCTTAACTGCACATTTGACACAAAACGGCGGACAAGTGCAGCTTTTTTTTCCATTTCCATCTTCGTGCAGCTATGAAATCCTGGGGAAATTACCCCTCCGCTTTCTTGATAACCCTGTAGGAAATAAGCTTTCGCCCCCTCTATTTCTTTCCCCAGCTTTACCATGTTTTCATCGCTGTGCAGTTCCTTTACAACTGTTGTGCGGAATTCATAATCTATCCCGCAGCCTTTTATCAAGTATATGGATTCCCTGATTTTCTCTATATCAATATGACTGCATCCGGTTGTTTCCCTATAACGGTCCATGCAATTCTTCACATCCATGGCAATATAATCCAGTATCCCTTCGGCCAGCAGTTCCCTTAGGGTTTCCGGGCGGTATCCATTTGTATCGAGCTTTACCAGATAGCCCATTCCTTTTATTTTCCTTATCGCTGCGGACAAATCCTTTTCCAGCGTAGGTTCCCCTCCGGTTATGCATACCCCCGACAAGACACCCTTCCTCTTTTCCAAAAAAGCGTATATCTCCTGCTCATCTATTACCCTTTGGCTTTCCGGCCTTAAAACCAAATCTCCGTTCTGGCAGAAAGGGCAGCGGAAATTGCATCCGCCTAAAAAAATCGCAGCAGCCACATGCCCCGGATAATCCAGCAGCGTTGTTTTATTCAGTCCACATATCCGCATCATCCCATCTCCCTACTTACTATGTAACAGTTCAGCCTTTCGGCTTCCCTGTCATGGAATCAGACCGTAATGCAGGAATCAAATTCCCAGTTGAAAAAAAAAAAGCAATATCATATCATAATATGTGATGAGGCAGACGCTTATCCGCTGCCATATCACGAATAATTTTATGGCTATTTCTTTTTCTTATTATCAAGTATACCACCATAGCCGTTAAAAACAAGTGACTTATAGTCCAATATGCACCCTGCTATACTATTGGTACGTACTGCCACCGAACCACAGGGAATTCAAATTTGTACCTGCGCAAAACTTCGCAGGTTGAGAGAAAGGCATTGTTATTAATATGGATATTCATGAAAAATATATGAAAGAGGCTTTAAAGCAGGCCAAAAAGGCCTATTTGCTGGGTGAGGTTCCTATCGGATGTGTTATTGTCTATGAAGGAAAAATCATTGGCCGGGGATATAACCGCCGGAATACGGATAAAAATACACTGTCCCATGCGGAGATTACAGCCATCCGCAAGGCCAGCAAAAAAATGGGGGACTGGCGGCTGGAAGGCTGCACCCTCTATGTAACGCTGGAACCCTGTCAGATGTGCTCCGGCGCTATCGTACAGGCACGCATCACCGAAGTTGTCATGGGCTGCATGAATCCCAAGGCCGGCTGCGGGGGCTCCATCCTCAACATACTGGAAATGCCCCAGTTTAACCACCAGGTAAAAGTAACGCGCGGTATTTTGGGGGAGGAATGCAGCCGGATGCTGACCACCTTTTTTAAAGAACTGCGGATACGGAACAAAATGGGAACATCAGTTTAATCATACTTTCTTGGCTAAATTGACGTGCTCGCACGGACTTTGCAGCAAGTGCAAAATCCTGGGCTGAATTGTTACGCCAGACCGCATTTGACCGCATTTGACCAATTTTCTCATTGACAAATGCCCCAAAAGACAGTATACTTAGAACACCGTGCAGCCGGGGCGTTAGCGGTGTCCTGTACCTACAATCCGCTTTAGTAGGGGTGATGTTCTGTCGCGGGCTTTTATTTGATATAGCTGCCCTTTATAAGTGGCGTTGAAGTTTGGGTCTTACGCAATGGGAATCTGTGAACCGTGTCAGGTTGGGAACAAAGCAGCACTAAGCGGAATCTCTCATGTGCCGTAAGGGTGCCTGGCGGAGTTAACTGTAAAGGTAACGTATATTGATGCGGCTCAACATAGAACGCACGGTATTTGTATCGTTATTATATTATCTGGAAAATACCCCAGGAGAATATTCGGCAGCAAAAATCATGTGTCGCTGCGGCGCAGCATTTTATCCCTATGCCGGTATGATATCAGATTATTATGAGTCATATTTTAGATTTACAGGATTGTACCCTCTGCCCAAGGAACTGCCATGCTAACCGTGCGGCCGGGCAAAAGGGTTATTGCGGGCAGGCTTCCGAAATTGCTGCGGCAAGGGCTGCCCTTCATATGTGGGAAGAACCTTGTATCTCAGGCCAGACCGGTTCCGGTACGGTCTTTTTTTCAGGCTGTAATATGGGCTGTGTTTTCTGCCAGAACCACCCTATTTCCAAGGGCATCACGGGGAAGAAAGTATCTCCCCAACGGCTTGAAGAAATATTTTTACAGTTTCAGGAGCAAAAGGCATGTAACATCAATCTGGTTACCCCCACCCATTTTATCCCTCAAATCAGACAGGCACTGCAATCTGCCAAATCCAACGGCCTTACCATCCCTGTTGTTTATAACACCAGTTCTTATGAAAAAGCGGAAGCCCTCCGGACACTGGAAGGCCTAATCGACATCTATCTGCCTGATTTAAAATACTTTTCGCCAGTTCTAAGCAAAAAATATTCTTTGGCCGAGGACTATTTTATTCACGCATCCGCCGCTATTGAAGAAATGGTACGCCAAACCGGGAGACCTGTCTTCACCGCTCAAAAATTGTTTTCTCATGAAACCAGCACAGCGAAAGAAGCTGCCGCTTCCAATAAAAATCAAGCAGATGACGACTATTTGGGTCCTCTGATGAAAAAAGGCGTCATTGTCAGACACCTTGTTCTGCCCGGATGTACGGAAGATTCCAAAAAAATTATCCGGTATTTATATACCTCCTATAAAAATGACATTTATATCAGTATTATGAGCCAATATACCCCCATTCCTGATTTTCTGGACAGCCAGATTTATCCTGAGTTAAGCCGGCCTGTTTCCCCGGAAGAATATGACATTGTTGTCGATTATGCCGTTTCCCTGGGCGTTGAAAACGGCTTCATCCAGGATGAAACCGCCGCTTCCGAAAGTTTCATCCCCACCTTCGACTGCTATGGGATCTAAAAAAGAATGCCGGTACAGCAATCCCCCCTCTCTATATTTTCACCCTGCGCAGATAGTAACCGAACTTTCCTGATTCAGCCTTTCCTCCAATGCATTCAAACGCCTCAAAGCCAAACATAAGGGCCACCATCTTTTCCCTCTCATAATATACCCCCGGTACTCCCAGATAGAAATCCCCCATGGCATCTTCATTCCTTACGCCATTCATTTCCTTGATTCCCGTATCCCTTTCTGTTCTTTGCCTTTCATTCCATGCCCTATTTTTATCGGCTTCCGCTGCACCCACTTCTTCCTCGTGTACAGACTCCCTCCCAAGTACAATATGGCGATAATTATAGAACCCATGAAGCAAAAAGCTATTATTGGCCAAATGCTGATAGTCTCCCGTCATAATGACAAAATCCTTGGGCTCAATGGATATGTATTCCCTCTCGTCCTCATAAGGGTGAATCACTGGGTACATCTGACGGAGTTGTTCCCACTTATTATTTAATATCATCTCTTCCATCCGTACCCCTCTTTCCCCTTTGCCGTTTCGCTTCCCGTCCTCCTTCGTTCTCTCCCCTGTCCTTTCGTATGCTTCCCTATGCCTTCTTCCCAGGCCTATGCTTTCCCGCTGTCTGCCCTCTTCCGGTCTCTGCTCCTCCCACCTTTTATTTTCTTCCCGCTCCCCTTCATGCAAGTTCCTTTTTTCTTCTTGCCTTTCTTCTTGTTGTTTTCCCTCCTGTTCCCAGCTATTTACCCGCCCATCCTCTCTTCTCCCTGCCAAAAATATTCTCTTCCCCTGGCATTCTTTGCTGCTTTCTTTTTTGTCTTCAGAAATAGCTATTCCTGACGGTTTTGATACTGTATCTCCCTCTTTCCATTTTTCTGCCGCCCTAAACTCCGGTCTGGCTGTTTTCCGCCATCCGCCTTCTTTTTCTCCTCTCGCCCTTTCCGAACCGTTTCCGGCGGCTTTCTCACCCACGCCCAGTCCTATCTCCTGCAATCTGCCCTCTATTGCTTTGTTTTCCGATATCTTCACAACAAAACGGGCTATTTCGTCACCGGAGATTTCCTTTTTCCCAAATGTTCCCCTCTTCCCTCTCCATTTCCATTCGCCGCATCCTCTATGTAAAAAGACACTGCCAATCCCATACTCTTCGCCCATCTTGTCCACTGCATATATCTCATACTTTCTTTCCGGGCATTCCGTCATTCCAGATATATGCATATCGAAAATCCATTCCCCTTCCTGAGACTCTACTTTTATAAAACCTGCCCTCTTCACTTTGCTGCCAAACTCCAGGCAGGATAGATACACTACTCTTTTACAACAATTAGCCATTGCGCACCCTCCTTTCCTTTGCAATAGACTCTGGAAATCTCTTTGTATTTGATTTTGTGAGGCTATTTATAACCCATTCTATGCATCTTTATCTCCATTTATGCTGACAAGCTATTGGGATGCCCGCAGAAAAGCAGATATAGAAATGTAGATATAGAAAGATAGATATAGAAAGATAGATACAGAAAAGCAAACATAAAAGGTAAACATAGAAAATGCGAAGCAATGAAACAGCCTCGCATCCCTATATTCGCCCTATTTTATTCTAATGCAAAAATACATCCCATTAGCCAGGAAAATTAATACTCCAAAGTATCCAAATATTTCATGTAATTCACAACCATTAAAGCAATTTTAAATGTAAGTGCATCATCAAAGGTCCGGATATCCAGCCCTGTGCTCTTCTGAAGCTTTTCAATCCGGTAAACCAACGTGTTTCTATGCACATACAGCTGCCTGGAAGTCTCTGAAACATTCAGATTGTTTTCAAAAAATTTATTAATTGTAGTCAGCGTCTCATCATCGAAATTTAAAGGGATATTATCCCCAAATATCTCATCAATAAAAATCTTGCAAAGATTCACCGGCAGCTGGTAAATCAGCCTGCCAATCCCAAGGCTGCTATATGAGTTCACCTTTCTTTCCACATAAAAGATTTTTCCCACATCCAGCGCCATCTTTGCCTCTTTGTAGGATTTCGATACATCCTTCAGTTCACTCACAATGGTTCCGTAAGCGACCCTTACATTCATCATCGCTTCCGTATTCATCATGTCCACAATCATTTCCGATGTCCGTTCAATGACTTCGTACCCTTCCCCCATATCCAAAGCCTTAATCAGAATTACATTGCTTTCATCCACAGCGGTAATGTAATCCCCTGACTGGGCGGAAAACAATCCTCCTAATAATTCAGCCTCCGTTCCATCCTTTTCAGTTCCTGTTTCTATTATAATTACTGCCCTGGGCACCGCTGCCTCCACATGAAGCTTTTTGGCCCTGTTATAAATATCTACCAGCAGCATATTATCCAGCAAAAGGTTCTGGAAGAAATTATTGCGGTCAAATCTTTCCTTATATGCAATGATAAGGTTCTGTATCTGGCTCACCGCCACCTTTGCTATCATATAAGCATCATCGCTGCTTCCTCTGGCCACTAAAATATATGCCATTTCCCCTTCATCCTTTATCTTCAGCAAATGATCTGCCCCAATCACCTGACTGTCGGCCGGAGATGTTACAAAATCTACCACAATTCCTATTTGAATGTCTTTTGTATCAAATGTAGATGCCACCACCGCGCCGTCTAAATCAAAAACGCATAGATTTACTTTTGTTATTGCATGTAATTCCTCAATGCTTGTCCTGATTACCTGACTTGATATCATATTTCACTCCATTTCTGCACAGCTTTTTGTGCATGGTAGAATTTGTTAATGCATACGTGTTCCCCTACTCGCTGCGCCCCATGCACCGCATAGCAGCTTGTTTCCTCTGCACAGGGCTGCCGCATAAATCGAGTAAGGAAGAATGCTTCGCATTCTCTATTCATGCGTCTTACAACGCAGTTTTCTATATGGCAAAAAAGGGGATGCTTCCGCATCCCCCCAAGAATCCCTTAAAACTAGTTTGTAATAACCTGTTCTGTTTCTTTGTCGAATACATGAATCTTATCAACATCGAAAGCAAATTTCACAGCATCGCCTGGCCTTGCTGTTGTACGGGAATCTACCCTTGCAGTAATCGGGAACTCAGCCAAATCGAAGTATAAGTAAACTTCTGCACCAAGTAATTCGTAAACCTTGATTGTGGAATCGAATACGCACTGCGCGGAACTAACATATTCTTCAGAATCATATACATCTTCCGGACGGATACCAAAGGTTACTTTCTTTCCAGCATAACCGCCGTCAATCAGTTTCTTGGATTTAGCTGCCGGTAATTCGATGCTCTTGCCTGCTACATTGAGGCATGCAACATTGCCTTTTACTTCAACAGTTGCATCCAAGAAGTTCATCTGAGGTGAACCCATGAACCCTGCAACGAACAGGTTCTGCGGTTTCTCATACAGATTCTGAGGTGTATCTACCTGCTGAACGATACCGTCTTTCATAACTACGATTCTTGTTCCCAGTGTCATAGCTTCTGTCTGGTCATGTGTTACGTAGATGATAGTTGTACCCAGTCTCTGGTGCAATTTTGCGATTTCGATACGCATCTGTACACGAAGTTTAGCATCCAAGTTGGAAAGGGGCTCATCCATAAGGAATACCTTAGGATTACGAACAATTGCACGCCCCATAGCAACACGCTGTCTCTGACCACCGGAAAGAGCCTTCGGCTTACGGTCAAGGAGAGCTGTCAGGTCAAGGATCTTAGCTGCTTCTTTTACCATCTTATCAATTTCATCCTTCGGAACTTTTCTTAATTTAAGTCCGAAAGCCATATTATCATATACGGACATATGAGGATACAAAGCGTAGTTCTGGAATACCATCGCGATATCTCTATCCTTCGGCTCTACATCGTTAACCAGCTTGTCGCCAATCCAAAGTTCGCCGGAAGAAATGTCTTCCAGGCCTGCAACCATACGAAGTGTAGTAGATTTACCACATCCTGAAGGTCCTACGAAAATGATGAATTCTTTATCTGCAATCTCAAGGTTGAAATTCTTTACTGCTTCAAACCCATTGGGGTATACTTTACAGATGTTCTTTAATGATAAACTTGCCATACTATTTTGCCTCCTAATCGCTTTTTGTATTATTATTCCGTATTTCCGGAACCATCGCTTAACTCTAAAGCAAGTATAACCGAGTTTTTCTTTTTTTGCTATACCAACATTCCACAAAGATTTTTTCCCACATTGTAAAAATTGCTTACATTACATATATCATTTTCGTAATCGCATCAAGTTGAACAATAAATACTTTTTTTCTTATACATATTGTACAAACGTTATTCAATTATCAAACTCCCGCTAATTGCTGTGGTCAGTTTCCTTTTCTTTCCTGCTGTTTTACACGCTTGCAGCCGTCTTATCCCCGGCAAACACTGTACCGAAGACGGAGATTTCATCCTTGGAATCATTTTATTCCATCGCTGCCTGTTCCTTCACCATTAGCAGCCATCCCGCCGATGCCAGCTATTTCACCACCAACAGCTGCCCCGCCGCTGCCGGATATTTCACCGCTGCCAGTTATTTCTCCGTCAGCAGCCGGCAAATCGCTCATGTCAATTCCTTCCCCATTTTCAAACCTGTCATAAAAAGGCTCTTCCTCCGGCTCGAACTTCTTAAAGGTCCCGCTATAAAGCATCGCCGATAAATAAGCCGGCGCCGAAATCCCGAACAAAATCACCAGTGGAACCGCCATGGTAAAGAAATAAAGGCAAATGTAAGGCGAAATATATAAAACCATCATAACAACCGTTTTAGGGAAACTGAGGATAGCCATAAACAGCGCATTTTTTATTGTTTTAATCACCGTATTTTCAAACCGGCAGAGCACAGGGAACACATAGCACATCACCATATATCCAATCATCGCCAGCGCAAAAAGAATGATTTTCAGTGCCGATGGAAATTCCATCCCTGAATAATTGATAATCATTATGTCTGCCCCAAAAATAACCAGAAACAGCAATATGATTAACCAGATCACCGTAGCCTGCTTAAAGTTTTCCTTAAAGGACTTAAAAAAGGACCTGACAATATAGCTTTCCTCATTCCGCACCATTTTCAGCAATACATAATGCATAGCCGTAAGGGATGCACCTATCGTTACAACAGGCAGACAGCATAGCAGCGTCACCAGGTTCAGTATCATTAAATCCGCCAGCCTGCCCAGGAAACGCATTACAGGGCTGTCCATATCAAATATTCTTCCCATATTCTTCCTCATTTCTATGTATTTTTATAAAAGCAGTTCCATTGGAGTATACCGGATGCCGGAAGATGTCTGTTCCGGCTGTAAATCCACAAATCCAACCTTATGGTAAAATCCAGTACTGAACGGGGCGGCGTTCACCGTCACCCGGCGAACGCCCGATTCCCCTCTTAAATATTCACACAGCTTCCTAATCAAAGCCCTTCCTATGCCTTGCCTATGATATTCCCGGTCCACAAACAGCAAGGAAATATGGGCATTGCTCCTTGCCGTTATCATACCGGCCAGCCGTTTTCCATCCGCTGCCACAAACATCGGGTATGCCCCCATAATAAACATACGGTACAGCGTATTATCCGTAATAAAATCTTCAAAGCTTCTAATGCCTTCCAGCGTATAGTCATCTGCCTCGAATTCCAGAAAGGTTTTCCAGGCCAATGCCATTGCATCTTCCCATTCCTCTCGATACGCCAAACGGATTTCATACGGAAATTCTGTTTCTTTCATCCCCTCATCCCCTCATCCCTTCCTGGCTTCTGGCGGCTCTCCATCGGACCGTCAGCCCGCTTCCACCCCTACCCGGTTCAGCAAAGGCAGCCCATTCTCCAAAGCATATGCATTCTCCAACGTTTCTATGGCAATCGCCTGCATCGCTTCCGTAGTGAAAAAGCCCATATGGGAAGTAATCAGCACATTAGGGAAGGTCACCAGCCTTGCCAGATTCTCATCCTCTATAATGTCACCGGATCTGTCCTCATAGAAAATCCCCTCTTCTTCCTCATAAACATCCAACCCCACCCCGGCGAACTTCTTATCCAGCAGTCCGGCAATCAAGGCCTCTGTATCAATCAGACTCCCCCTGGATGTGTTAATCAGGTAGACTCCATCCTTCATCATAGCAATTGTTTCCTTATTTATGATGTGTTTCGTGGCTGCAGTCAACGGGCAATGAAGGGAAATCACATCCGATTTGCGCATCAGTTCTTCAATCGACACGTATTCCGCTTCCAGCCCCTTTACCGGATAGGGGTCATAAGCCAGCACCTGCATCTGAAAGCCATTCAGAATGTGAATCATTGCCTGGCCAATTTTTCCTGTACCGATAACGCCTGCCACTTTATGGTTCAGGTCATCGCCCATCAGCCCGTGAAGGCTCATATTGAAATCCCTGGTACGGTTATATGCCTTATGGGTACGCCTGTTCACCGTAAGCAATAATGCCATTGCATATTCTGCCACCGCCTCCGGTGAATAGCTGGGTACTCTCAATATAACTATCTTATCCTCTGCCGCTTTCACATCCACGTGGTTGAAGCCGGCGCTTCTGAGCAGAATCGCTTTTACCTTCATTTCATAAAGTTGGTTTATCATCTCTGCATTCACATAATCATTGACAAAAATGCAGATTGCATCGTATCCTTTTGCAAGAAATATAGTTTCTTCATTGCAGGGCAGTTCAATAAATCGAATCTCAAACCCATAATCTTTGGCCAACGGCTCAAACCAAATTTTATCATACGCCTTTGTTCCATAAAATGCAATTTTCATTTTAATAACCATGCCTTTCTCTTAACCTGTGAACTTCCGTTTATTTTTTACTCCAACCTCCGGATTACAAGCTTTATCATTTACACAAATCATATCTCTTATTCTCTTTTTCTTTGAATCCTTATGAGAACAGGCTGTTCCAAAATTCTTTTACGCTGTCTTTCACACTCTGGAAAAAGCCTTTTGCCGCACCATTTACCGCATCGCTCACAGCTTCGCTGATGGCCTCATCCGCATGGTTCACAAGGTCAGCCCCATATTTATTATAAAGTTTCTCCGCCTGGCTGATTAAATATTCGCTGTTTAGCCCCATACCTCTGAGTTTGTTCATCAGGCTTACAATCTTCTCAATTTCTTCTTCCGAAAGAGTTACGCCGAATTTCTGCTCCCCTTCCTCAATGGCAGCCCGCACGTCCGCATCTGTTTCCAGTTCCCCATTGGCCACTTTTTCTTTAATATAGGCAATTAATTCTTCAATTTCGTCATTGCTCACATTTTGTGCCGCATCTGCCAATTGCCCTGTAGTAATCAGTTCGTCCAGGGCGCTGGAGAGGGAGGCATCCGAAATTGCCGTACCTTCTACTTTCTCATAAGCCTTTACCGCACCGATTAACCCTGCGGTACCTGAAATCTGGGTAGGTGCTGCCACAATCACCTCTGTATCCTGCACACCGGCGGTCAAAAGCGCATTCCGGTACATCCCCGTAGTACAATAGTTAATGTTCTTAGTGGTCACATTCACACCGCTGCCTTTGGCTCCTTTTTTCAGCATAACGCTGGAAAGGGATTTGCTCCCGATAACGGAAGCATCCAAGTAGGCATCCAAGTACTGGTGCTCCTGCGCATTAGTGATATAAATAACTTCATATCCGGCAAGCTGTTCCTCCGTAACCCCCATCAGGCTCAACACCGTTGCCCTTTGCTCAGCGGATAAATCCGCCCCCAGGGCTACCACTATTTTCCCCTCCTGGGCATGAACCGGAAAATTAACAATTCCTGCCAGGCATAACACCGCCGCCACACATAAAATTCTTTTCATAAATGTCTTCATAATTTTTTTCATTTTCTCCTCATTTCCATATATTTTACTGTTAATGCCTCAAAACGATATCACCGACTGCATCCACCTATAAATATCTTTGTACACCTTTTCCTTGTCGCTCTCGTTGAGCAGTTCATGCCTGTCATTTTCATACAGTTTTATCTGCACGTTTTTCATTCCCATGTCCAGAAACGACTGGTATACCTTTTCCACGCTCTTCCCGTAATCGCCTACCGGGTCTTCCGCACCGGATACAAAAAGTACGGGGAGTTCCCTGGGCATCTTATTCAGATTCTCCCTCTTATACAGTCTGTTTACCAGTTCCAGTAAAGTCTGAAAACCGTTCACCGTGAAAGTAAATCCGCATAAAGGGTCTTCAATATATGCATCCACAATTCCTTCTTCCTTGGTCAGCCAGTCCATCACTGTCCTATGCCCCGGAATCCTCTTATTATAACTGCCAAATGACAGCGCGTTCAGCAGGCCGCTGGGATGCCTGGAACCGCAGAATACCTTCTGCACCGCCGCCACGGCCTTCCCCATCCATAACAACGGCCTGGGCTGCATTCCCGTTCCCACAATCACTGCCCCTTGGATACCCGTTCCATACCGGCATAAATAATTCCTCAATATAAAGGAACCCATGCTGTGCCCAAGAACCACATAAGAAACCCCCGGGTATTTCTCCTGCGTCATCTTCTTCAGCCTATGGGAGTCTCTGACTACTACAGTAGCGGAATCTTGCTCGCAAAAATAGCCGTATGTACCGTTTTCACCAACGGATTTGCCATGCCCCAGATGGTCTTCACCCACTACCAAAATGCCTTTTTCCGCCATCCTTTCCGCAAATTCATCATACCGCCCTATATACTCAGCCATACCGTGGATAATCTGCAAAATGCATAGCGGTTTATCCCCCTCCGGAATCCAACGTATCCCATGAATTTTATTTTTATTATCCCTGGAGTCAAAATATATTTCTTCCCTTTTTACCATAGGCATTCCTCCCGTCCATATCCTTCGGCATCACGCCGGTTTATATTTATCGCCCAACTCTGTTACGCAACAAAGGAATCCATAACATAACGTTACTTCCAGTACACCGGCACGTTCCTGATTGAACATGTCAGTGCGTCCGCTATGCTATGGATTCATTATACACCATAATGTCCTCAATTATAAGATTTTAATAATAATTTCATCAAATTAACAGATTTCAGCTCCGGCAGGCATATTTTTCTCCGGCGTAACCAGAGCCAGATTCCCATCGCCGTCTTCCGCACAAAGCAGCATCCCTTCCGATACCACACCGGCCAAAGTAGCAGGTTTCAAGTTCACCAGAACCATCACCTTCTTCCCCACCATCTCTTCCGGGGTATAATGCTGTTTAATGCCAGATACAATCTGTTTTACCTGGCTGCCGATGCGTACTTTTGAGCAGAGCAGCTTTTTAGACTTAGGAACGGCTTCGCAGGCAATAATTTCCCCTACCTGGAACTGCATCTTAGCAAACTCGTCATAGGTAATTTCCGGTTTGGCCTCTATATCAATCACATCGCCCGTTTCCCCTGTTGCCGCCAAATCCTCTTTTCCGGCATCCTGCCCGGTTTTTTGGCCTTCGGCTTTCCTGGCTTCAAAAAGGGCCTCTGCCTTTTCCAGCACTTCCTTCACGTCCAGTCTGGAAAACAGTATCTCCGGCTTTTCCGTCACTTTATTTCCGGAAGGATATTTACCAAATTCCTTTACGTCTTCAAACCCATACAAAGATGTGTTCAGCTGAGCCGCTATCTTAGCCGCCGTTGCCGGCATAAACGGCTCCAGCAGGGAAGCGCCTGCCATAATTCCTTCCGTCAGGTTATAAAGCACGGTGGCCAGCCTGTCCTTCTTCGCCTCGTCTTTCGCCAATATCCATGGCTCTGTTTCATCAATATATTTGTTGCACCGTTTAAACAGGGCAAAGATTTCCGTAATAGCATCCGCCACACGCAGATTCTCCATTTTACCGCAAACCTTATCATAAGTGCCGCTCACCAGCGCTTTCAAGCCTGCATCCATACTGTCTTCGATGCCCTTGTCACAGACCTTGCCGCCAAAATATTTATTGCTCATGGAAATCGTCCGGTTCACCAGGTTACCCAAAGTATTGGCCAAATCCGAATTCAGCCGTTCCACCATCAACTCCCAGGAAATCACCCCGTCATTTTCAAAAGGCATCTCATGGAGCACGAAATAACGCACCGCATCCACTCCGAAAAAGTCTACCAGGTCATCCGCATATAATACATTTCCTTTGGATTTACTCATTTTCCCATCGCCCTGCAACAGCCACGGATGCCCGAAGATCTGCTTCGGAAGCGGTTCGCCCAGCGCCATCAGGAAAATAGGCCAATAAATCGTATGGAAACGGATAATATCCTTTCCAATCAGGTGCAGGTCAGCGGGCCATAATTTTTTGTACTGTTCACTGCTTTCCCCACCGCATTCATAGCCGATTCCCGTGATATAATTTGTCAATGCATCCAGCCATACATAAACTACATGTCTGTCATCAAAATCTACAGGAATCCCCCATTTAAAAGATGTTCTGGAAACGCACAAATCCTGCAGCCCCGGCAGAAGAAAATTATTCATCATTTCATTCTTGCGGGATACCGGCTGTATAAACTCCGGATGGGCATTAATATGTTCTATGAGCCTATCCGCATATTTACTCATCTTAAAGAAATAGGCCTCTTCCTTGGCAGGTTTGACCTCCCTCCCGCAATCAGGGCATTTCCCGTCCACAAGCTGGGATTCCGTCCAAAAAGATTCACAGGGCGTGCAATACAGCCCTTCATATGCGCCTTTGTAAATATCCCCCTGCTCATAAAGCTTCTTAAAAATCTTCTGTACCTGCTTTTCATGGGGCTTATCCGTAGTACGTACGAAGTTATCATAAGAGGTATCCATCAAATCCCACAGTTTCCGAATCATTCCAGCCACATTATCCACATATTCCTTCGGGGTAATGCCGGCTTCCTGCGCCTTCATTTCAATTTTCTGCCCGTGTTCATCGGTGCCGGTCTGGAAAAAAACATCATATCCGTCTTTCCTTTTAAACCTGGCAATACTATCGGCCAGTACAATTTCATAACTGTTGCCAATGTGCGGCTTTCCCGATGTGTAGGCAATCGCTGTAGTAATATAGTATTTTCCTTTACACATTTTGTGTTCTCCTTCCACTTGGGGATTTGATTTTTAACTGTGCTCCAAGTAAATGTTAGACTAACATAAAGATGGATGGGTGTCAATATTTTTAGGGCCGCCTTCCGTTGAATTCCGTTGAAAACTATGTTTCCGCAAGGCAGGCCGCCCTTTTCCCATGTTTTACTCTATTCCCGCGGGCAACGAGCCAAGCGGATGCAGCGCAGACACAAACTTTAGATTGAAAATTTTAATTTCTGATCTTTACACGGCAAGTGTTCTGTCGTCAAATCTTTTGGAATTCATACTTATAGCCAAAACTGCCACATTGCTGCAAACAAATGCGTAGAAATTGATATTAGTTTCAGTATGCCTGAACTGTCAAATCCCACAATTGCTGCTTTCCATGTGGCAGTCAATGTAAAAATATTAAGTTTATGGGTGATTGCATATCATATGTACATGCCTACATATTTACATGCAGTAAATTACTTCCCGCTCAATACCTTCTCAATATACCTGAACCCGCCAAAGCCATTCTCATCCATAAAGGAATCTACATTTGCCTTAGCCGGAATGCTCAGTACATACGGGTTGCCCTCAAATACATAGTTCACTGTCACTTTTACATCCGGTCTGGCTTTCATAGCCTCAAATACGGCTTTGTTAAAGCTTGTCCAAATCTTTGTATTTACAACAACTTCCCCATTTTGCTCCGCATTCAGGATGGAATTTGCCGTTCCCTTCAAAAAGGAGGCAAATGCGGAATTAGAAACGGTTTCATAACGGAAAACTGTACCGCATTTTACGCATTCTACTGCTACTACAGCATCGCTGGTTGCCGTTGCCTGACTGATGACGTTGCTTTCACCTACGTGATTGCAGGCAGTCTTTTCGCTTCCGCTATCAGGTGTTTCATCAGGCTGTTCCGGAGTACCCGGGTTCTGGCCATCGTCTGGTGTGTCTGGAGTATCGGGAGTGTCCGGGGTATCTGGTGTGTCCGGGGTATCTGGTGTGTCTGGAGTATCTGGCGTATCTGGTGTGTCCGGCTGTTCTGGAGGTGTTGTTCCTGTTTCGCCTTTTAATGTAGGTAAATATTTTTCGATATCTGATGCAGAAATATAGTCCGTGGAAATAGCCCTGATTTTATTTTCTTTATCCACCATAACAACCCAAGGAGTTGTTTTAGATGAAGATGTAGCTAAATTCCAATAGTCCCAAGCAGAATTATTTGCATCAGATCCGGTATCCGCTACAAATTTTATCGGACTTCCCTGGCAATAAGTATCTCTAAATCCTATCACTCGCTCTACCGTTTCGAAGTTTACTTCAATTGCACACACTTCCACTTCGCCATTCTTGCACCATTCGCTTTCTGCAATTTGCTTTAATGTAGCCTGGCAATTAGGGCATATTACCTTAAAAAAAACAATCACTTTCGGAATCCCATTACTTTCCGTTGTTACTGTATTACCCTCAATGTCTGTGAATGTATAATTAAGGTTATCCTTCGACATTGATTCTTCCTCTGCCATTACCGGCATCACCTGCACCATAAGTAACAGCGCAGCCAAAATACCAAAAATTCTCTTCTTCATACCTTCTTTCCTTTCTTTTTTTACGGAATATTCCATTTTTACTATCGCCGTGTAAAAAGAATATATAGTAAAAAGGTATGCATTGTCAAGCTTTTTCTTGCTACAGTTTTTAGTAAAATTTTACAAATCCAATCCTCTTTTTTCTTTCATAAAATATCCCCTTTCGTATCTTGTTCCCTCCACAAAAAATACGGTTTGCAAAGAAACTTTACAAAGAAACATACATAAGGCCGTTACCACATTTAATGGTCCTTTCCTTTTAACAGATTTTCCAATTCTTTAATCCTCTTCTCCTTTTCCTCCAGGGCTTTAGCCTGCTTCTTTATTTCATCCGCTTGTTTTTGCACCTTCCCTTTCGCTCCTTCCAGTTCCTCCTTCGTTTCCTCCAGTTTCTCCTTTGTTTCCTCCAGTTTCTCATTCATGTCATCAATCATCAGCTGTACCGTATTCCTGTCCAGTATTCTCAATGCATCGGAAAACATATTCAATACACCTCCTATGTCTTGGCGAAAAGCCTCTATCTCCTCATAGATTTCTCTGAAAACGGGATATTTGCCGGCAATTCTGAAAAGCACCTCCGGGCTGTCCGAACTCAGCAGCTGCATCCACGCTTCCAGTTCCCCTTTCACTTTATTTTGGCTAACCCTCTGGAACATGTCAAGGGCTATGAACACAAACTTTTGGGGAAATTCCATCTTCAGCCCCGTGTCAAACCCTTGCTTCGACTTATGAAGCCATGCCCCTGGGATTTCTTGGAAGGGCTCACCGCTTTTCTCCAGCAGCACCACTGTGTATACCGTCTTGATATCCCGGTAAGAGAATCTCTTCCCCTTCTCCCCTTTCACCCTCAGGTACTGCCTCATCAGCAGATCCGCCGAATAACAGGCCGCGCGCTCCCCGGGGAAACAGTACGGGATTTTCTGGATTTCCACGTCCGCGATGGAGCCGTCCTCCATCTCCACCACGATATCCATAATCAGCAGGCTGCCCTCCTCCAGTATCCGTGTTCCCTCGTTTGGCAATGCCCTGCGCACCTTAAGCTTCCTACCCAGCACCAGGGAAAGCAGTCTGGAAAGCCGTTCCGGGCAGATCTCCGGGTCAAATATTTTTTTGAAAAAGGGGTCATAAGTGATGGGCAGCCCTCCTTTCCCAGTGCAGAAACGCAAAAAACGATCCTGCCATCCCTTCGGCATGCTGTGGTAGGCAGCCTCCATCCAAGTGTCTGCCGATACCCGGCGCAATACTTCTTCCTTTGTAAGTTTTTCATTCTTCATACACAAATTTCTCCTCTTCTTTATATTTTATTGCTAAAAATGGGTTTAATGGCAGAACCGCCATAGAGTGTGACACCTTAGAAACAGATGTCATTGTTCATAGATGAAATTTCTTATAAGGTAAAAATAGTATAGCAGATTATCATACAGAATTCAACCAATATTTGTATCAAATTATCAAATCACCGTAACAGTTATTACTGTTCACAGGCAGGAATGCGCTGAACTGCGCATTCCGCGAGAAAATGTGCAGCTTGAAAAGCAAAAATCCATTTGCAGAGCAAATTTTGCATGGATTTTTGCCTGTTACCGGAACGGAGTGAACAGAAACTAACAGTTCAGCCTTTCGGCTTCCCTGTTACGGAATCTGCCCATTCCAAATCGCCTTCGGCGAGGGGCAGATTCTTTCTCGGCTAAATTGACGTGCTCGTATAGACTTTGCAGCAAGTGCAAAGTCCTGGGCTAAACTGTTACAAATCATCTGTTGCACGCAGGAATCAATATGTCAAAATCTCGCACCCGTCTTCCGTTACGGCCACCGTCACTTCCCATTGTGCGGACAGTTTACCATCATCGGTATAGGCTGTCCAGCCATTTCCGTCATCAATAAATATTTCACATGTACCCAGATTGACCATCGGCTCAATGGTGAATACCATTCCCGGAACCATCAGCATCTCCGTACCTTTCCTTGTCACATAGCTGACAAAAGGATCTTCATGGAATTCCAGCCCGATTCCATGGCCTCCGATATCCCTCACTACGCTGCAGCCGTTTGCCAAAGCATGGTTGTTTACTGCTTCCGCCATATCCCCCAGGAAATTCCAGGGCTTCACCTGTTCAATCCCTTTTTCCATACATTCCTTGGCTACACGTACTATTTTTGCCGCCTCATCGGACACCTCCCCGATACAGAACATACGGGAAGAATCGGAAAAATAACCTTTGTACGCCGTGGAAACATCCACATTGATGATATCACCGTTTTTCAGGATAACATCCTCCGAAGGAATGCCATGGCATACCTGGTCATTAATAGAAGTACATACGCTCTTTGGATATCCGTCAAAATGCAGCGGGGCAGGAATTCCCCCAAGGCGCACAGTCTCCTCGTATACCATCCTGTCAATTTCCTCCGTGGCCATGCCTTCCTTGATTTTTCCGGCCACATAGTCCAGAACAGCAATATTTATTTTGCTGCTTTCCCGAATCCCCTCTATCTGCACTTTCGTTTTTAACATATCCCTATCCGGAATAATATGACCTTCCATAGAGTATTTAAGCACCCTATCGTCAAATGCTTCATGGCAGGCTTTATATTTCCTGCCGCTCCCGCACCAACATTTATCATTTCTTCCTAGTTTTTTATACATACTATAACCATGCCTTTCTCTCAACCTGCGGCCTTTTATGCATAACATGCATTGCACAGATATAAATTCAAATGTTTACTGCGATGACACGCATCAGAAATCCTATATTTTTAAAGTTCCTTTTTTATAGCGCCCACAAAATGCAATGCCGACGGCGTATCCCATACCTACAGGATACGCCGCCCACTATGCCGCTTCTAAAATCAACTTTCGCCAAAAACTGTCTTCGGCACCGCATCAATTGATGCCCTTCTCATGTTTTCTATATTTTCTCCAATATCGCCTTTAAATATGGCGCTTCCTGCCACGATTACATTGGCCCCTGCTTCCAGTACCACATGCACATTATCGACCCTGATTCCCCCATCCACCTGGATGTCCGTGTTAAGGCCTCGGGCTGTAAAAATATTTCTGGCTTCCCGAATCCGTTCCGTAGATTCCGGGATATAAGCCTGGCCGCCAAATCCCGGCTCTACCGTCATCACCAGCAGCATATCCAGCTTATCCGCATAAGGAATCATTTCTGCAATAGGCGTAGCCGGTTTCACCGATAAACCGGCCTTTTTGCCTAAGCCATGTATCTTATCAATCACACTTCCCGGCTCCTTTGCCGCTTCCAGGTGAAAAGTGATAATGTCGGCCCCGATAGCCGCAAACTCTTCAATATACCGTTCCGGCCTTTCAATCATAAGATGCACATCGAATATCATATCCGTTGTCTTTCGGATAGAGTTGATGATAGGCATGCCGAAAGAAATTGACGGCACAAAGCTGCCATCCATCACATCGATATGGAGATACTCCGCCCCGGCCGCTTCCACCTCTTTGATTTGTTTTCCAAGAATGGAAAAATCCGCTGCCAGAATAGAAGGTGACAAAATCATATTTACCTCATTTCTGCACATTTTGCAAAAAGTGTCTTTTATTTCCCCACAAACTCTTTTACAGTCTTATAAATCCCGTTTCCATCCAACCCGTATTTTTCCACCAAGGCTGCCGCTGAACCGGATTCACCGAATACATCCTGCATTCCGATTTTACATACCGGTACCGGATAGGACTTGCATAACGCATCGCATACGGCGCTTCCCAGCCCCCCAATTACGCTATGCTCTTCTGCCGTAACCACTTTCCCGGTTTTCTTTGCCGATGCCACCACTAATTCTTCATCCAAGGGTTTGATTGTACAAATATTAATCACTTCTGCGCTGATGCCGTCCTGTGCCAGCTTCTCGGCTGCTTCCAGCGCATTTCCCACGCAGATTCCGGTAGCTACGATTGTCACATCCGTTCCTTCCCTGAGAATCTGCCCTTTGCCGATTTCAAATTTATAATCCGGCCTGTCATTGATGACCGGGCAGGCTGCACGCCCAAAGCGCATATAAACAGGGCCCTCATGCTCCACTGCTGCCCGTACCGCTGCTTTTGCTTCCACATCGTCCGCCGGGCACATAACTACCATCCCCGGAATCGTCCTCATCAGAGCAATATCTTCGTTGCACTGATGGGATGCCCCGTCTTCGCCTACTGTAATTCCCGCATGGGTTGCCCCTATTTTTACATTCAGATGAGGATACCCTACGGAATTACGCACCTGCTCGAAAGCACGGCCTGCCGCAAACATGGCAAAAGAGCTGACAAAAGGAATCATCCCTGTAGAGGCAAGCCCTGCCGCTATGCCAACCATATTACATTCCGCGATACCGCAGTCTATATGCCTTTCCGGATAAGCTTTTTTAAATACACCTGTCTTTGTAGCTGCTGCCAAATCCGCGTCCAATACCACTACATTGGGGTTTTCGGCGCCAACTTCTACCAAAACATTGCCGTAGCTTTCTCTCGTAGCTATTTTCTTCACTTCAGCGCTCATAAACTTTCACCAATCCTTTCCAAATCTGCCATTGCTACCGCATATTGTTCATCATTAGGTGCCGTTCCATGCCAGGAAGCCTGCCCTTCCATGAAAGATACCCCTTTCCCCTTCAAGCTGTGGGCGATAATCGCCGTAGGCATCCCTTTTGTTTCCCTGGCCTCTTTGAATGCCCTTCTCAAATCATCAAAATCATGGGCATCTACATTAATTACATGGAAATTGAAAGCTTCGAACTTTTTGTCTATAGGATAGGGAGAGCATACATCATCAATCCTGCCGTCAATCTGCAGGCCATTATTATCTACAATTACTACCAGATTATCCAGTTTTCTATGGCCGGCAAACATAGCCGCTTCCCATACCTGCCCTTCCTGGATCTCGCCGTCTCCTAATAGTGTATAAACACGATAGCCTTTTCCTCTCAGCTTGGCTCCAAGAGCCATTCCTACTGCTGCGGAAACCCCCTGTCCAAGGGAACCGCTGGACATGTCTACGCCCGGAATATGTTTCATATCCGGATGGCCCTGAAGATAAGAACCCAGCTTACGCAAAGTTTTTAAATCTTCTACAGGAAAATATCCCCTCTGCGCCAGCACAGAATACAATCCCGGTGCCGTATGGCCTTTGGACAATACGAAACGATCCCTATCCTCCATTTTAGGTTCCGTGGGATCTATGTTCATCTCTTCGAAATAAAGGTAAGTATAAATGTCCGCTGCCGACAGCGAGCCGCCCGGATGCCCCGCTTTTGCGCTATGTACGGCTGTAACAATACCTTTGCGCACTTCATTGGCCTTTTTTTGTAATTCAAGATTTTCCATTTTAATTACCATGCTCCTTCCTTGGCTTGTTTTTTTATGTTCTCATTTTCTCTTTGCACAAACCATTTTATTTTCCTCAAAATATTTTACCATATATTAAATGTTTAGGGAAGATTATTTTAAAGTTCCTTGCGACTATTAGGAGTCAAATAAAAAAAGAGTTGACCCAGCGCCCTTCCGGCCACGGCTTGACGCCTGGGTTTCCTCCTCGAATCTTAATCAAAAGCTTGGCACCTCATTTTTTGTTCCGAATTCTAATCATAGTATTCTGGGTGTTGAAAGGTATCCGGCATGTATTGTTTTAAAAAATTTACTATAAAGTACAGCGCTACACCAGGGGCTACATCATTTTCCCCAATGACTCTTATTGGAGGGAGTTTATCCATAATCCCCATCCGTTCCAGGGTCAGTTCCATCAGGCGCTCCAAATCATCCTCCGTCAAATACAGCGCCATTTCCCCGCTCAGCAACACATCCGTGTTCATCAACACCTGATAGTTGTAAATTGCACGGGACAAATATCCCATATACTCCTTCCACCTCTCCTGGTGGACGGCATCTCCTGCACGAAGTTTTTCAAAAAATGTACCCATTTCTTCTCCAAAGCCTTCTAAGAGCGCATTCACTGAACAATAGGATTCCACACACCCCTGCTTGCCGCAATAGCAATATTTGCCCTCCGGCACCAGGGTCATATGCGCAATCAAACCGCTTGACTGGGTTTTTCCTTTATGCAGTTGCCCATTTAAAATAATCGCACCGCCCAGGTTAGGGTTCAGCATAAGGAAAAGAGCATCCTTAATCCCTGGATTTTTCCATAGTGCATAGGATGCCGCCAGTTCCGTATCATGCTTCAAAACCGGGTTAAAGGGAAACGGAAGGTATTTTCCTATATCGCTTGCGGAAAACCCGTCCGCATCCATCATCCGCCCGGAAACGATGTATTTGCCGTCCTGGCTCACAAGCCCCTGAACACAGATTCCCACCCCCAGAAGCAAATCATCGGATATATGTAGGTCTTCAAAAAAGGAAACAATATAATCCGCCACATGGGCGCAATAGCTTTCATCCTTTCGAAACAAAATTTCCTGCTGACTGGAACTTATAATATCGCCATACAGATTCAACGCCACCAAATATATCACTGTCTTGCGGATATCCACCCCTATAGCAATCCGGATATCATCCCTGCACTTAATGGCAACCGACTTCCTCCCTCCTGTAGATTCGAAAAAACCATCTTCTGCAATCAAACCCAGCTGTTTCAATTCATTCACGCATTGAGAGACTGTAGGAATACTGATATTAAGTACTTCAGCGATATCTGTTTTGGATATCCTCCGGTTCTGGTAAACCAGTTGATATACCTGACACCGGTTTGCTTTTTTCATTTCAATTAAATTCATTGCTGGCTATGCTCCTTTCAACAGCAGTTGCACTTTATTATATATTACTGGATTTCCAGTAAATTAGCAATATTCCCTCCAATCATCAAATCAAAATCGTGTTCACATTTGGCATAGCGTTTGATTTTATTAAATTCCCACTCATAGTCGCAGAATGGTCCGTCTGTTCCCCAGATGACCTTGGTTGCACCCAGTTTCTCGATAATTTTTGAACTTTCCATTCCAGGAACCCTGGATGTTTCCAAATAAAGATTATCATTTTCCAGTGCCAGTTCAATAGCCAGTTCCCACTCCCAGAAAAATCCACAGTGCGCCATCAGCAAAGGCACTTTCGGAAATCTTCTTGCCATGCGGTCGAACTCCAGAGGACAGTTATATAAATCCGCCGAACCATGTACAATGACTACACCTTTATAGGCTTGTGTCACTTCAAAAAGCGGATTGACCAGTTTCTTGTCACTGAGACGGAAACCGCACAGGGTGGGGTGCAGTTTTACGCCCTTAAAACCATTCCGGTAACACCGTTCCAGTTCATCCGCCGCTTCATGGGTATTCCATGGGTTCACTGCTGCAAAAGGAATCAGGCGATCCGGATACTCTTCCACATATTGAGGGATTAAATCGTTGTTAAAATATCCCTCTGTAAATGGGAAAATCACCGTTTTATCCACTCCCATCGTATCCATTCTTTCCACAACCTGCTGCCCGGTCCAAACCGCAGCCCCTTCTCCCACATGAGAATGTGCATCAATTTTTAACATATTCTACCTCCATTTAATTTTTCTTACGCAAATGAGCCGTGCCCATCATAACCGCCATCAAGATAAAACATCCATTGCACAATTGCTTGATTCCGTTGCCCATACCCATCAATGTAAAAAAATTGCTGATACAGCCCACGAACAAGCAACCTATCACCGTACCTAAAACATTAAACCGCTTGTCTTTTGACAGCAAAGTTCCGATATAAACTGCCACAAAGCAATCGTTCAAATAGGATTCCGTCGCACGCGGCGTAGCGCTTCCGGCACGGGAACAGATTAAAATACCTGCTACAGCCGCCAATATGGCACTTAGTATAAAAGCTGCGGCAAAAGTCTTACGGATATCTATGCCCGACAGAAAAGCTGAGCGCACATTTCCGTTAATCGCATCCATATGCCTCCCCAGCACGGAACGCTCCCTCACGAAATAGATAATCACAATGGTCAAAACCCCAATAATCATCACATTCGGCAACCCCAGCACCGCCCCCTGTCCAATATTCAAAAAGACACCTGTCACAGACCTGGGCATGGTAAATAAAACCTGGGGCTGTGCCCCGTTAGTAAGCACCAGTTCGAAGCTCCTGACAATAAACATGGTGCCCAAAGTCCCGATTAAAGCCGGCACCCCGAGATATGCCATCAACACGGCATTCACCAAACCTACGAACAAACCGAACAGCAAAGTAATGAGCAATGCCACCATCGGCGGAACATCCTTTAAAATCAGGAAGGCGGAAATAACTGCTGCCGCATCCGCCACCTGGGCGATAGAAAAGTCAATTCCACGGACAGATAAGGCAAAAGTCATCCCCAGCGCCATCAAAATCAGAAAAGCGCTGTTTTTACAAATCCCCCAAAGATTGGCGGGCTGCAGAAAACGGTTATCAAATACCTGAAAAACTATTAGCAAAAGAAACATCCCTGCAACCGCACCATATGTTTTAAAGAATTCCCCTATCCCGTTTCCGGAGAATACAGTTGTTTTTATCGCTTTATTTTCCATATTTTTCCCTGTTTCTGCACGGCTTTTTGTTCATAATGGAGTTTGTGGATGCCGTGCGGACACAAACTCCGTTTTCCTTAAAAAATAGTTATCTGGCCAATATCCCGTTTCTTTATCACCGTCAGGAGAATAGACAGTATCAATACAAAACCGAGAACTCCCGATACAATCTGATTGGAAAACCCATTGATAATCAATATATTAGAAAGGGCTGCTATGAAGATTCCGGCAATCACTGTTCCAATCATGCTCAATTCACTTGTCTTCGAAAAAGTACTTCCAAGGTATGCGGAAGCAAGCGCCCTTACAAGAAAATCCATCCCATAGTCCACAGCGGAAGCGCCATAATTATAAGAACATTGGAAAACCCCTGTCATACCAAGTAAAGCGCCGGATATCAGGTAACCGAGAATCAAATATTTTCCAACATTCAGCCCATGCAGTTCGGCCGCATTCCGGTTTTCTCCGCACGCATACATCCGAAGCCCTGTTCTTGTATATTTAAAAAAGCATTGCATAATGCCGCATAGCAAAACGACCAACAGAAAAATATTGGGAATTCCCAATATGCTCCCCTGAGTCAACACGGTAAAACCAGCTGTCTCTTTAATAGCCAATGCGGTTCCGCCGTTATAAAGAGCCGAAATCCCGTTCATCACGTACATAGTTCCCAGAGTAGTAACAAACGTGGGAATATGCAGGTACACCACTAGAAAAGAATTCAGCAGGCCAAAAGCCAGACCCACACCAATTCCCACACCCCAAGAAAGAGCTGGATTGGAGTAAGAAATAATCATTCCTGCCGCCAGGTTGCACACCAGCTGCACCATGGCGCCCGCCCCCATGTCAAACCCCCCCACTATCAGCACAGAAGTGATGCTTATTGCCGTCATGCAAAGAATACCGCTTTGTTTCAAAACAGTCATCAAATTTGCCGGGGCAAAAAACAGCGGGGCACGCAAACCCATAATTAAAATAATGGCAATCATGGCAAATCCTGTGCTGCGGCGCATAACAGCATTCCTGAACTCTATTCTTTTACTATTCTTCATCGCCATCCTCCTGTTCGTCCCCCCCTGCACTCCAATAGAGAAGTTCCTGTTCCGTCGCTTCTGCTGCCTGATATTCTTTTACAATCCTGCCCTTGCACATCACGGCAATCCGGTCGCAGATGCCCAGAAGTTCTTCATTTTCCGATGAAATAAAAATAATCGCGCCGCCAGCCTGAGCCAGTTTTACCATTTGGCGATAGATTTCCGCCTTTGCCCCTACATCTACACCTGTCGTAGGCTGGTCGAAAACAAACACATCATACTTGTCAATGAGCCAACGGCCGATAACTACTTTCTGCTGGTTGCCCCCCGACAATTCACCCAGCTGCTGCCCTGCCCCTGTGCATACAATATTCAACGCATTTATAATTTCATGGCTGCCCCGGCTTTGCAGCTTCCTGCGGATAATCCCCTTTCTTGCCCAGGATTTTGTGGCAGATAAGGAGAGATTTTCCGCAATGCTCATAGCCGGTACAATCCCCTCATTCCGCCTGTCTTCCGGAATAAACGCTATTCCTGCTTTTCCCGCTTTCTTTGGGGAAATAGGGTAGTACGGCTCATCTTTCAGCCGAATATTCCCTTTTTTTATCTTTTCCGCGCCATATACTGCAAGCATCGTTTCTGTTCTTCCTGCACCAACCAGACCTGCCAGGCCTAAAATTTCTCCCCGCCTGACCTCCAGGTTCACTCCCCTCACCAATTTACCGGAATAAAGGTTCTGAATCTGGAGGGCTACATCTCCTATTTGTGCCGGTTCTTTCGGATATAAATCCTTCAATTCCCGTCCAATCATCATGGAAACGATTTGTTTTGGGTCTATATTCTTTGTCTCCACCGTTCCCTGTACCCGGCTATCCCTTAAAACCGTAATCCTCTCCGTAATATTAAATATTTCATCCAAATGGTGGGAAATATAAATAATTGTAACACCGCTTTCTTTTAACAAATTGATAATTTCAAACAGGCGCGATATTTCCTTATTGCTCAACGATGCTGTGGGTTCATCCAGAATCAAAAGTTTAGGGTTCTTTAGCAAAGCGGAAGCAATAGCCACCTGCTCCCGCTGCCCCACCGTCAGGGAAGCCACCTGGGTGTCTGCCGTAAAATCCACATGCATGAATTCCAGCTTTTCCTGCACCAGTTTCCGCATCGTCTTTAAATCCAGCCTCCCCCCTGATTTTGTAATTTCCGCCCCTAAAAAGGCATTGCGCGTCACATCAAAAAGAGGAACCATCTGCTGATCCTGATGAATAATCGCAATACCATGGTGCTCCGAATCCTGCGGGGTCTGAATATCCACCACTTTCCCGTCTAGTAAAATATCTCCGGAACTTTTGGAATACACCCCCGTTATAATTTTCACAAGCGTTGACTTCCCTGCCCCATTCGTTCCTAAAAGCGCATGTGCTTCCCCTTTTTTTATTTTTAAGTTTATGTCCTGCAAAACCCTGTTTGCCCCAAAAGATTTGCAGATATCCCTGCATTCAAGTAAAACCGCCTCTTCCAGCATTTTCGCCACCTCTTCTCTTCACACATCCTACCAGAAAATCCCTTTACGGAACCGTGGGATAGCAAACCAGAAGGTTATCATTCTGCGGATATGCCGCTTCCACCTCTTCGCGGCTCATGTTGATTTTCTCCCAAATCTCCGTCCCCCACTTCATTTCCGCCGCTTCCGCGCCGTTACGTCTGGTAGCACAGTAGCATGCGGTGGGTATTTTTGCAGCCACAGTGGCAGGGTCTATGCTTCCATCCAATACGCCAAGCACTGTATTAGCAGCGGTTGCACCGATAGAAGAAGCGTCAATGACAACGGAAACCTGGAACGGGCTTCCTTCAGTAAATAACATTTGGAAGCTCACTTCATCACCGTCAATGCCGCCCATCACGATTTCCGAACGGTCAGCCTGACGAACCGATTCCACCGCTCCTGTAATCAGGGAATCGTAGGTTCCGATTACAGCTGCTATTGAGCCCTTTTCTGGATTCGCTGTCAGCAATTCCTCCATTTGCGTCTGTACTTTGGACACATTATGTTCTGTAGCAACGGGAACCAAATTGATATTTGGATATGCCGCCGCAACGCCCTGTATAACCGCTAACCGATTTTCCAACAAAGGGGCTCCAGGCACATAAAAAATATAAACGTCCCCGGCATAATCAATTCCGGAAAAAATGGCGTCAGCCAAAAGGACAGCGGCCAGGCCGTCATCCGCATTCGTATCGCAGATTGTATTGTCAATATGGGAACCTATACCAGCTGTCACTACCGGAATCCCTTTTTCCTTTGCTTTCTCGCAAAGAGGGGCAAGCTGCTCATTATCGCCTAATTGAATAATCAGGGCATCAATGCCTGAATTCAACAGGGTTTCAATATTTTCATTATGTTTCTGGAAGTCTGTTTCCGCATCGGTCATAATTACCTCACATCCGGCTGCTTCCAGGATATCCTGTGCACCATAAGCAATCAGGCGGTTGTAGTCATTGGTAATTTCACGGTTTGCAATACCAATTGTCCACCCTCCCGACTTATTCGATGCCGCAGCCGCCTCAGCGGCATCCTCCCCATCGTTTTTCTCAGTTTCTTTTTCACCCCCGGCGGTCTCCGTTCCATCGGTGCTTTCTGTTCCTGCGTTATCCGATGTCGCCGGCTGCCCTGACGAATTGTCTGCACTGCATGCTGCAGTAGTGAACACTAACAATGCCGTAAGCAGTAAAGCAAGCTTTCTTTTCATTATTTTTTCCTCCTTCTTTTGTATGCACTTCTGCAATCTCCCTTTGAACGATTGTAGGAATGTACATTTGTGTTGCCAAAGTTTCATATACTTTGCTAGATTAGTTACATTTTATAACAAATATGCATCTTTGTAAATAGTTTTTAAAAAGTTTTTTCGTGTATTTTGTTCCTTTTTTTTCCAATTCTTTTCTGTTTTTTAGCAGTTTTCTATATTTTGTTCAAATATTATTTTGTAGGGTGTTATATTATATTAAAATTAGAACTCTGGACAGCTACCTTCCATGAGATAAGTTTAAGAGAAAATTAATGGAATTGCATATACATTTGTGGTAATGTGAAGGCATTAAAAGGTCAGATATTATTTTAAAAAGTAACTTTCAATTCTAGAAAGGATATGATTATTTTTATAACAATAGAAATATTAAAAAAGCATATTTTTATGGTTGCCGTTGATTTCTTAATCATATCTTCATTCACTTGCCCAATTGTCTCCGCATAGTATCCTCTCGCCCAAAAATGTCTTCCATATTTGCCCCTGTATTCCGGATGCCTGTCAAATATCATAAGCGCGCTCTTGCCTTTTAGCTTTGACATTACATCTGATATGCTCATCTTTGGTGGAATTGATACATAAAGATGTACATGGTTCGGACATATCCCACCCTTTATGAGATGTATCCCTGTAATTTTACATACTATAGATAAAATTTCACCCACTTCTTTTCCGATCTCCCCATACATTACTTTCCTTCGGTATTTTGGAATAAAAACAATATGGTACGTGCAATTATACTTCGTATGTGCTAAAATCTGATTATCCATTATGGATACCTCCTGTTTTTCATGGATTAGGTTGCCTAGACCCAAATCTATGATAACATGGAGGTTTTATTTTTGATACTTTAGGTAACGCTACTGCTTACTCCGTTCTCCCCAGCTCTGCTGGGGGCTTAATGGACTGTAAGTAATGAGGTAGAAATCTTGGCAGGCCATGTGGGCGCAGATCATATCCATATGTTAGTATCAGTGCCGCCGCACTTATCAGCAAGTAAACTGGTTCAATATATCAAGGGGAACACATCCAGAAAATTCCAAATGAAATATAAAGAATTAAGTAAAGAATTCTGTGGGCAGCATTTGTGGGCAAGAGAATATTTTTTGGCAAGCAGCAGCAATGTAACAGATGAAATAAAATAGAAGAGGAACAACTTTAGGCTGCTTTAGCAACAGACCGAACCTTCCGGCTTTAGCCGGTAGTGGTTCAGTTTATCACCCAATCAGGCGAAAAGCAATTTTCATTCATACATTTTCCCCTATCCCAAAGCATATATATAATGAAAGAAACGTCACCGGGTATTTTTCATTGAAAACTTTCATTCACTCTCGTAAATTAAAAACATCCCTATGTGCTATCGCGCTGTTTTTGGCCTTTTCTGCAGCAGCGGTTTTCCTTTTAAGCAAGGACGCACGGCGGTTCAGGCGCTTTTGCGATGATTTTTTCATCTCAGAACTGACTGGAAATACGCTGAATATGCACTATATTGTCGCCAACCCTGCAAACTATGGTATAGAATCCTATACCCCTGTTCTGCCTTCTTATTCCCAGGAACGGAAAAATAATTCCATACAGGAACTCACATCCGCCTTAGAAACATTACATTCTATTAACAGCGAAAAACTGGACGGAAAAGGCAATTATACCTACCGGCTAATGCTTCCTTATCTGGAAAACGAAAGAAAAGGCATGCTGCTTTATTATTATGCCAACCCGCTTTCCCCATCCTCGGGAATGCAGTCACAGCTGCCCATTCTTTTAGCGGAATATACTTTCCGCAGCAAACAGGATGTAGCGGATTACCTAGCCCTATTGGACCAGACGGATACATATTTTGAGGGAATCGGGGAGTATCTTCACGAACAGGCCAAAGAAGGGCTCTTTATGCCCGATTACTCTGTGGAAAAAGTGATTGAGCAATGCGATACTATAATGGATAGGGCTTCCCTGGAAGCAGGCACTCACTTTCTGAACACTACTTTCGAAGAAAGGTTGGATGGTTTACTGGAAAAGGGAGTTATCACCGAAAAGGAAAAAGCCTCCTACCTGTCCGAAAATTCCAGACTGCTCACTACCGTGATGCTTCCTGCCTATGAGAAGCTGGGCGATGAGTTGATTATTTTGCAGGGGAGCGGGAAAAATGAACGAGGGCTTAGTTATTATCCCAAGGGAAAAGAATATTATCTCTATCTGGTACGTTCCAATACCGGCTCCTACCGGGATATGAAAGAAATAAAAATGCTTCTGCTCCAGGATTTTAGCAAAAACTTCGATGCGATGCGCGCCCTGCTCCAGTCGCATCCGGAACTCGTCTCTTCCACCGCTCTTCCTGACAGTCCTTTTGTTTATGAAGAGCCTAAAGATATGCTGAAAAACTTACAACAAATGATGGTTTCGGATTTTCCTGCCCTGTCCGATGTTGCCGGGGATACCATGCCTGTCTGCACGGTAAAATCCATCTCTAAGAATCTGCAGGAATACTGCAGCCCGGCCTTTTACCTCACGCCTCCTTTGGATGATATAAAAGAAAATGTGATTTATATCAACCCCAGGAATAACCCTTATGGGGTGGAGCTCTATACTACCCTGGCCCACGAAGGATATCCCGGACACCTTTATCAAACCGTATACAGCCAGCTCTTTTTCCAGAAAACCGATGTAAATCCTGCCCGCTGCCTGCTTTCCTATGGCGGTTATGTGGAGGGTTGGGCCATGTATGTGGAACTGAAAGCCTATGACTATGCCAAACTTCTTATGGCACAGGCTGCCCCGGAAACCGGAGTCCTCTATGACTTATATAAATTGGACCGGCAAATTCAGCTATGCCTCTATTCACTGTTGGATATCGCCATCCACCATGAAGGCGCTACCTATGAGCAGGCGCACAAAATACTTTCCTCCATAGGAATATCCGACCCCGCCACCACCCGTTCCATCTATGAATATATTGCGGAAGAGCCCACCAATTACCTGAAATATTACCTGGGCTATCTGGAAATCGCAGACTTAAAGGCGGAAGCACAAAAAATATGGGGAAATGCTTACAGCGAGTACCGTTTCCATAAATTCTATCTGGAAAACGGCCCCGCTGACTTCACTAATTTACATTTAGAACTTTCAAAATCTGCTGCCCGCATTTCTTAATGCCTTATGCGGGCAATTTTTATATCCTTTATCTCCATACCGCTTTGCCTGGAAAAAAATTTCAGGCTGCAGCCATCCTTGCCGATAGGATTCAACTCTACCTGGAATCTGGTCCAGCTGCGGGCTGCCCCTGCCAGGGAGAGGGTCTGTATCAGTTGGTGGTCCTGCCATATGGAAAAGGCAAGCTGAACAACATCGTTCTCCACGGCGGACCGGCAATGCATTTCCAGTTGGTAATCCCCTTTTTCTTTTACCAGAATACGGAAATAAGAAGCTTCCCCATCGCCCAAACCAATCTCTTGCGGCCTGATTTCCACCTGCTGATTTACCTCTATCTCCTTTGCCTGCTGTATCATTTCCTCTTCCGGAGACGGACATTTTTCCAGTTCTTTGTCCAAATCGCTCTCCAACCCTTTCATCCTCCAATAGGATGGAGCAGTCATCAGATACCGGCAAATGTTATCGGCCGCCCTGGCCAGTTCTCCCCTCGTCAGGCTGCCTTCTTCCAGTTTTTCCATAAGATTATCTTTGTTGGAATTGGATTTTGCATCTGCTGCCACCATATATAAATCGTTCTGGGCACGTATCATAGGAGCCATGTTCCGGCGGCTTCCTTCTTCACCTTCTTCATTTCCTTTTGCCCACCAGTCCGTCATTACGATACCGGTAAATCCCCATTCCTTTCTAAGAATGGTTGTTAAAAGGTCATAATTGCTGGAAGTCCAGATGCCGTTGACCGGGTTATAGGAACTCATAACGGAATATGCCCCGCCTTCCCTGACCGCAATCTCAAAGCCCTTCAGATATACTTCCCTCAGTGCGCGCTCCGATACCAGAGCGTTCACCTCATTCCTATGGGTTTCCTGGCTGTTGCAGGCAAAGTGCTTAATCGTTCCTGTCACCCCATACTTATGCAGGCCTTTCAGCTGCGCCGCCGCCATTTTGCCGCTGATGAAAGGGTCCTCCGAAAAATACTCAAAGTTCCTCCCATTTAACGGATTCCTATGTATATTCAGGCCTGGCCCCAACAGATTATCCACTTTGTTCTTCCTAAGTTCCAGGCCTTCCCACTGATATAATTCCTCGCAAAGCTGCTCGTTGAAAGTACAGGCCAGACATGTACCGTTTGGCATTGAAAAGGCCAGGTTTCCGCAGTCCAGGCGAATCCCGCTTGGACCGTCGCTGCAGCAGCCAATAGGAATGCCATATTTCAAAAGTTCTTCTGTCACCCCGCCAAAGGCGCCTCCCGTTCCCGGAGTAGTTTTTGGCGAATTCATGCCTTCCCCCCGGGTCAGCCACACCAACTCTTCATCGGTGAGCTGAGACAAAAATTCCTCCATAGAAACCGTTCCTGCTTCCACATCGGGCAGGCAGTAACCCATATCCCCTTTGTATGGCACTGTCTCCGGCAGGTTTTGATTCCGGCGTTCCATCGGGTTTACCGTACGCAAGGGCGTGTCCTCAATGACCGGCCTATAATATGATGTTCCGCCGTCCGCCGTTTTACCGCCGGCATCCGTCCGGCCCGCCTTCCTTAATTCCAGCGTTTCCTGTTCCATGCCCTCCGGCGGTATCATTTCCGGCCTCATCCTGCCAAAAGCTTTCGTGGGCGCCAGCGCCTCCTGCAATCTTTCTGCTACTAACAAATCCTGATAATAAGTGCTCCCCGCATATTCTCCGGAGCGCACATCCGTTCCCATCCAGAATTTATATTCGCCCGCTTCCAACACATAGCAGGAGCGGTATCCCGTAACCCCGGAATCATCATAAGATGCCAGGTTATATTTGGGAATCCGTATCGACAGTTCCTCTTTTTCTCCGGGCAGCAATTCTTTAGTCTTAGCAAATCCTACTAAAACCCTGGCCGGTTTCCCCAGCCTGCCCTGCGGCGGTTCACAAAATACCATTATCGTTTCCTTGCCTGCCGCCTTCCCCGTATTAATGACTGTACAACAGGCCGTAAACCCATCGCCATCGCGCTCTTCCTCTATCCTTTTATTTATACAGTCAAAAGTTGTATAAGAAAGGCCAAAACCGAAAGGATACATTACCTTATCTTTCGCAAAAGTTTCAAAATAACGATATCCCACGTAAATATCTTCTTCATAACAATTTTCTCTTTCATCGCCAAAATTTTTGGTGGAAGGATAATCTTCGATGTCATATGCGATGGTATCCGTCAGCCTGCCGCTGGGAGACACTGCCCCGCAAAGCACATCCAACACGCCATTCCCGCCTTCCTGCCCTCCCTGCCACACATACAGGACGGCGGACGGCTGGTATTTTTCCACCCATTTCATATCGATAATATTCCCCACATTTAGCAGGACGATGGTTTTTTCAAAAGCGCCGCACACCTTTGACACCATCTGCTCTTCCAGTTCTGCGAGCAGATAGCTTCCGGGCTTTGCCTCATTATCATGGTCTTCCCCCGCACTTCTGCCGATAACGATGATGGCCACATCGGATTCCCTAGCCGCCAGAGACACAAGTTCATCGGAAAGGGGCATTTCCTCCTGTACCCATGGCTCGTTTCCCCAACCCTTCCCTTTGTCATAGGGGTGTTCCTCCAGCCATTCCTCATAGGCCTTCCCTACCGTTTGATTCAAAATAAAACTGCTTTTTTCCATGGCATCCCGGATCCCTACCACATAAGCCGTATTCACCAGTCCGCCTGATCCTGTTCCGCTCTTATAATAATTGTACTGATTCCTGCCAAATACCGCGATTCTGCTCCCTTCCCCAAGCGGAAGCAGCCCCTCAAAGTTACGGAGCATTACGATTCCTTCCGCCGCAGCTTTTCTGGCTGTCTGCGCATACTTCCTTATATCATAGAGCATATTTACCTCCATTTCCGCGCTGTTTTTCAGCACACATCAACTTTGCGGATGCCGCGCTGGCACAAACTTGCAGAACTTTTACCTCTGTTTCCGCGCTGCATTTCAGTGCAGCCCGGCTCTACTTCCCCATCCGCTCTTCCAGCTTACCGATAACATTTTTAATACACCCGTCCTCAAACGGGCTTTGCAGTCCTACTTCTTTTAACATATCCGTAAAAAACCCGGAAGCCGAAAGCCTGCAAAACTTCAGATAGCTCTCCCAAGCCTTTTCATAGTCCTCATCCATCATCGCCTTATACTGAATCGCACATGTCTGGGCAAGGCAATAATCGATATAATAAAAGGGATAATCATAAATATGAAGCTGTCTCTGCCAAAAGCCGCCTTTGGCAAAAAAGGCATCCCCTTCATAATCCATATGAGGGCGGTATACTTTTTCCAGTTCCAGCCATGCCATCTTTCGCTCGTCCGGCGTCATCCCCGGATTCTCATAGACGATATGCTGGAATTCGTCCACCATGCAGCCATAAGGGATAAATGCCGCCGCATCTTCCAAATGCATATCCCTATAATCATCTGCTCGTTCCCCGAAAAACAGCCCAATCCATTTCTCCGAAAAAAACTCCATGGACATGGAATGGATTTCTGCCGTTTCCATGGTAATATCCCTGTGCTCCTGTATAGGGTCCATCCCGGCCAGATACCCCTGGAACGCATGGCCGCATTCATGGGTAATCACATCCACATCCCCGCTGGTTCCGTTAAAATTAGCAAAGATAAAAGGGGCACCGTATTCCGGCAGGAATGTCATATAACCGCCCGCCTTTTTCGTCTTTCTTCCCAACACATCGAATAGCTGGTTCTCGGTCATAAAGTCGAAAAATTCCTTTGTCTCCTCAGCCATTTCCGAATACATCCTCTTACCCGCCTCCACGATTTCTTCCGGGGTGCCTATGGGTGCAGGATTCCCATTTGGGAAAAACACACCTGTATCAATATAGGAAAGTTTTTCCAACCCCAAACGCTTCCGCCTTCTCTCATGCATCCGCTCTGCAAAAGGAACAAAATACTCCTTTATCTGGCGCCTGTAATTCTCCACCATTCCCTTATCATAACAGTTCCTGTTCATGCGGTAATAGCCAAGTTCCACATAATTCTCATACCCCATCTGCTTCGCCTGCTCTGTCCTGTTCTTTACCAATTTATCATAGATATCATCCAGTTCCTCTGCTACTGATGTAAAATAAGCACTGTACTTCTCATAAGCCCTTTTTCTGACATTTCTGTCACTGCTTGTCAAATAAGGCTTCAATAGAGAAAGATTCAATATCTCCCCTTCCCATTCGATTTCCGCCGAGGCAATCAGCTTATCATACTTTGTTGTCAGGGCATTTTCCTCCTGCATCAAGGGAATCAGCTTTTCATCAAATGACTTTAGCTGCAGTTCTATATTTTTAAAGGCCACCTTCCCTATTTTCCCCTCCAGATAGGAGCGGTAAGGGGATTCGTACATTCCCCTCTGATATTCCACCGTCAGATTGGCCAGCTTAGGCTGTATCTCATCATAATACTCCTTTTCCCCATTATAAAACTCATCCGTCGTATCAATATCATGGCGGATATGGGCAATAGTCATCATGGTACCCACTTTATTATTCAGTGCATAATATCTCTCATGTACTTTAAACTGCTCTTCTCCGCTCAAAGCCGCCTGGAAATCCGCTATAATCTGGCGGTACTCCTTCTCCGCTTGGGCGTATTCCACCCTTTCATAGGGCATATCCTGAAATTTCATACTAATCTCCATTTCTGCGCTGCTTTTGCGCATAAGCGACTTTGTGGCAAGCAACGCGCAGACACAAATCGCCGTGTGAAAAATCTATTTTTCACACTAATCTCCTTCCTTTCTCTCAAACTTTCCTCGCCTTATCCCTAAAAAATCGGTTCAGATTCTTTAATGCCTTTTCCAGCACTACCTTTTCTTCTTCCGTCAGCTGTTCCACCACCCCATTGATCATTTTCTCGTGAAACTGCTGGTGCTGTTTAAAAATTTCCACTCCTTTTTGTGATAAAGAAACTAAAACAACACGCCTGTCTTCCTCGCTCCTCACCCGGTCTGCCAGCCCCTTCTTCACCAGACTGTTCACCGCTATCGTCAATGTTCCTGTAGTTACCCCCAGTTCTTTGGCTACAGCAGTCATATTCTTGGGCCTGCCGACTCCAATCGCTTCGATGACATGCATGTCATTTGTTGTAATATTTTTATATTTCTCTTCCCGTACCGCCTGTTCCTCAATTGTATTGATATTGCGGAACAGCCTCACCAATATTTCATTTAACGTTCGTTCAATTTCCACCTTATTATACTCCACCGCTGTACGCCCAAAGCCAAATGCCCCGGACAGGCTTTTTGTCTATATTTTTCTATTTTATCATGAGATTTATACCAAGGTCAAATTTTATTTATGGCAACCAGGTTTAAAAAACTGCCATATAATGATATACTAATCGAGTAAGGGAATTACTTTTCCCCCGTGTGCCGCATAGCGGCTTGTTTCCTCTGCATGGGCTGCGCACAAAAAAGCGCCCCCTGCAAGCAGGATTTCCTATCAAATAATGGAGGGCAGGTTGAAAGATAAATTTTTACACCTGCAGACTGAGAAAGAAATGTACGCAGGAATGCAAATTGAAAATTTTCAATCCCAAGTTTGTGTCTGCACGGCATCCACAAACCAGTGCACTGACATGCGTAAAGCCCCGGCAATGCCGGGCCACAAAAGCCGTGCAGAAATGGAGAGAGATATGGTAAAACATGTAATTTTATGGAAATTAAAAGACAATTTGACAACAGAGGAAAAAAAGCATGTGAAAGCGGCAATAAAGGAAGGGCTGGAAGGGTTGAGAGGTCAAATCCCGGGGCTGGTGGACATCAATGTGCGGACGGAAGGGCTGGCATCTTCCAACGCAGATTTAATGTTAGATTCGTCCTTTGTGGATGAAGAGTCATTAAAAGGCTATAGTGTGCATCCCGCCCATGTGCAGGTAGCGGATACAAAAGTAAGGCCATATACGGAAATAAGGCTTTGTTTGGATTATGAGGAATAAAAGAGATTCTTTCGGCTGACTGTTGATGCCCGAAAAGCGGCATTTTTCATCCAGATTTGAGTCACAGCAAAGCTGTGACATGGAGGTTAGCGTGAAAGTTTTTCATCGTGTTTGTGTCTGCACGGCATCCACAAACCCCTTCATGCAAAAAAGCCGTGCAGAAATGGAGTCCAAAATGCATATAGTAGTAGCAATTGATTCGTTGAAAGGAAGCCTATCTTCCATAGAAGCCGGACAGGCGGCAAAAGAGGGCATCCAAAGAGTATATCCCCAAGCCAATGTAACCGTCTGCCCGCTGGCGGACGGCGGGGAAGGCACAGTGGAAGCGCTTGCCGGCGGTACGGGCGGACAAATCCGAAAAACAGAAGTTACCGGGCCGTTGGGAGAAAAAACAATATGTAAATATGCAATTCTGGATGGCAATCTGGGAGTCATCGAAATAGCGGAAGCTGCAGGCCTTTCGCTTGTTTCTTCTAATCTGCGCAATCCTCTTTATACTACTACATATGGGGTAGGTGAAGTCATTAAAGATGCAATTGCAAATGGCTGCAGAAAATTTATCATCGGCCTGGGGGGAAGCGCCACCAATGACGGCGGTGCTGGAATGCTGCAGGCTCTGGGGTTCGAATTTTCCGATTCAGAAGGAAGGCCAATTGCCTTTGGGGCAAAGGGGTTGGAGCAGTTAGCATCTATTTCCGGAAAGTATGCCTTGCCTCAACTGGAGGAATGTGAATTTCATGTAGCTTGCGATGTGGAGAATGTGCTGTGCGGCCCTAACGGCTGCAGCGCCGTTTTCGGCCCCCAAAAAGGGGCTGACGAAGAAATGGTACGTCAGATGGATAAGTGGATGAACCGCTATGCCGGGCTGGCCGTGGAAAAATTTCCAACAGCCAATCCCCTCTTCCCAGGGGCAGGGGCAGCGGGCGGACTGGGCTTTGCCTTTCTTACTTTTTTGCATGCCTCCCTGGAATCCGGCATTGAAATTATACTGAGGGAAACAGGTTTGGAAGAAAAAATACGCAAGGCCGATATTGTCATAACCGGGGAAGGGCGTCTGGACCGGCAAAGCATGATGGGAAAAGCCCCTGTGGGGGTGGCCAGACTAGCCAAAAAATATGGGAAACCTGTGTTGGCCTTTGCCGGAAGCATTGGAAAGGACGCCAGGGCATGCAACGAAAATGGTATCGATGCTTATTTTTCCATCCTTCCCCGGGTCATCACCCTGGAGGAAGCCATGGATACCCGAAATGCGGGGAAAAATATGACAGACACAGTAGAACAGGCCTTTCGCTTGTTGTCAGTTTTCTCCTAATATTTAGCACAGAGAGAAAAGGAGACTGTGACGATCATAAAGAACTTGAAGCTGTGGTTATGCAGTCAGCATAACCGGTAAAACAATTTAACATCAAAATAGCACGCACCTACGGATGCGTTAGTAAAGGCGCATGGAACAGCAAATTGTAAACCATGCGCTTTTTTGCGCTCAAAAGGAGGACTAAAGGATAAGTTCATTTTCCGGTACAAATCCGGACGCCCATTTCTTTCTGAATAAAGGGCATATATTTTAAATCATCCGGCACAATACGGCCAACCACATTCACTCTTTCATCTTCGGGAAGATCTCGCCTGACAATCTCCAGTTCCCCCTCATATCTCAGATATCTTTCATTGGAAATACAAATACTGCCTTCCCTTCTCTTTGCACAGTTTTCAGGCGATACCTTTTCCTTATATCCTCTGGATTCCACCGAACGGAACAGATAACTGCTGCCATCCACCCGGTCATGGTGGATACCCTCCGTAATATAGCCGTAATCCGAAGCCAATCCCGATTCCATTTCGGCTTCTACCTCAATTATTCCCTCATTCAAATTGCCGATTCCCTTCCACACACGGTCACTGACATCAATATCCCCTATCGCAACCTTGTCACACCCCAAGTCATAGTGCAAAGACAGGAGATGCAATAGTACATCCTCTTTATGGAATCTATGCTCCTCTACTGTTGGCAGCCCTTCCTGCAGAGGGCCTCTTAGGACTCCATCCCCTGGCACAAACGCCATTGTCTGAAGCCCAAAACCTTTCAGCCACCCGTTTATTTCCTTTACCTTCTCCCCCGAAAGGCCAGTATATGGTTTAGGATAAAAATTATGACACGCCACGAACCTAGATAATTCTGCCCCTTCGTTTTTCCACTCCAGGATTTCTTTCCCTGTAATTGTCGATGCATTCAGAAAAACTGTAAACTGCCTGGAAATCTCCACCGTTTCCCTGGCAGAATATCCATAATCCAGCCGCACGGAAGTAATCCCCCAGTTCCGTATCTCTTTCAGGGAAGGACAGCACATCTTTTTTAAAGTTTCCGGGCTGATATCTGCTATCAGCCCGATCCCTGCATCCTTACATTTATACGCCAGTTTCTTTACCGCACTTTCATAATCCCCCACCGTTTCCTCCGGTATTTGAAGGGAGGTAAAAGCATACTTTACATTGGCCGTCCGCGCTTTTTCTATAATTTGTTCGTTCTGTTTTGGCGGTGTGCCCAGAAACAAAGAAATCCCCGCATCCATATTTGCTTTCCTTTCTAAAAAAGTGTCTTCGTCAATCTATGTCCGTCTGATGACGGATTTTCCTATTTATGAACCAATGCATACAACTCCGTAAATTCTTCCGCCAGTATCCCAAAAGCCTCCGCGCTCATGAGCTGGTCTTCCGCGTGCATCAAGAGCAATCCGCACTCTCCCATATCCAGTTCCCCCTCCGCGGCCTTTGCCAGCAAATCCATATGGATATGATGCCCTTCCACGAACTGCTCTTTTCCTTCACGTATCAGTTCCATGGATTCTTCCCGCCGGCCTTCCCTCGCTGCCTGTATAGCGCCTATATAACAGCTCCTCGCACTGCCCACACTCGAAATAATCTGAAATGCAACCGTCTCTAAATTGTCCACTTCCGCCCTCCGCTTTTATTAACCATCCGTTCCGCTCAATGCTCTATTGCCCCATGGCTTTCTGTGCCTGCTCCAGTGCCTTTGCCCCATCTACCATTCCATATATTCTTACATCTATGGCTTCTATAATTTTTTCCGGATATTGTTTTTTCCATTTTGAAAGCATGTATTTCACCTGGGGCCCCAGCATTACTACATCAGCTCCGGGAATCACACTGGGTCCTTCCGCTGCCGGGTACGCGGCAATCTTACATTCGTAACCTGTTTCCGCCGCCGCCTTTTCCATACGCTTTACCAATAAACTGGTTGACATCCCTGCTGCACATATTAATACTATATTTTTCATTTTCACCTCATTTCTGCACGGCTTTTTCTACAATCATAGCTTGGCCCTTCATAGAGTTTGCGGATGCCCTGCAGACGCAAACTCCAGAAAAATTCCTCTTCTAAGAAAAAGTTGAAAAAAGAAAAACTCAGCTTCACTCGTTATCTATCAGCGGAGCGTGCATATAGGCCTTGACCTTGCCATCTGTCCCCGCTTCCATGGCCCTCACTTTCCCCATCGTATAATAATAGTCATAATAGGGCACATCATTTACCGCCCCTCCGAAAATAGTATATTTCCGTAATCCCGCAAACCAGGTCTCTTCATCCTCTTGGCTCATGGATACATAAAGTGTAGGGGTAAAACCCGCCAGATCCTCACAGTTTTCTCCATAATATAGCTGGATATTGCCCCCTTCCTTCCGCAGCTTTCTCACCGCCGATGTCACCGCCTCATAGGTATAATAATGGCGCGGATGCAAAGTTCCCCTCCCATGGGTGATAACGCAGTCAGCCCCTTCTTTTCTCAGATAATCCGCGATTTTTTCTGCGAATTCTTCCACTGCGGGAAGTTCTGCGGAAGTATAATCTAGGCAAAGGGCATTGCACCCCATAGCCTGGGCGGCATCCATAATTTCTTTTTTCAACGTTTCTTCGTAATCCCTTTTCTCTTCTTCTGTGGCCCCCGGCTCGGTCAGCCTTCCTTTCACCACATGGACGAAAGTGCATACCGCCCCTTCCTTAGCATATTTTATCATCAGGGGGCCTCCCTGCAATTCTGCATCCAGGGGGTGTGCCCCTATGGATACCATCCTTTTATATTTTCCCATTTTTAACTCCATTTCTGCACTGCATTCGGCATCTCCCTATATATTTTTTCTGAATAATTCGTATGTCCTGTATGTACTCATCCCATGCCTCTCATAAAACCTCATGGCATCCCCGTGAGTCCACAGAAAATAGGCATAACAGATTCCCCGCTTCTGCATTTCCCGCATCTGTAAATCAAATAAAATTCCTCCGATTCCCGAAGAACGCAATGCCCTCTTTACTCCAATGGGGCCAAACCGTGCATCGTTTCCGTCTATTTTCCGCATACAATACCCCACTACCTGGTCTGTTTCGTCCACTGCCAGTAAAATGGTATCCTCCGCTTCTTTTTTCCGAAGAGCCTGTAAAATATTCCTTACCCATCCCGCATCAAATTCCTGCTTTGCAAACTCCAGCACTTTGTCCATATATTCTTCGGAATAACAAGAAAATTTCCAGCCCTTTTTTTCAAGTTCCCCCATTTTCCGCAAAGTATGGGGCGGAATACTATAGGTAAACAAATTTCTTTGCATACTGACAGCATCCCCTGTTTTTTCATATCCGTTCTTTTTAAAAAAAGAGAGTGCCGTCTCATAATTAATATCTATCCCCGGCGTAAAGTAATTGGGACTATAAGCACATAGGGTAATCTCCTTTACCCGGCGCTCTTTCAGACGTTTTTCCACTTCTCCAAGAAGCATCTTCCCATATCCCTGCTTTTGGTATTCCGGCAGGACATACATAACGCTAATCCAGCCCCTGTCCGGCTCCAGCCCTTTTGTCAGATAAGGGTATTTCCTCTTAATGCCCAGGCAAAACCCAATGATGCGGCCATCCTTTTCCAGCGATAAGGCCAAATCCCCATCGAAGTTTTCATCCATCACCACCTGCTGGAAAAAACGGTCCTCGCTAACCGGATCATACAGAAGCGTTTCATTCCAGCCTGCTGCAATCTGCTTTAAATCCTTTTGCCGATAACTTATCAGTTCACAATTCCCCATTTTCAGGCTTCACCCTCCTTTTCATATTTTACCCTATTTCTGCGCTGCTTTTACGACCCGGCATTTCCAGGACTTTACGCATGTCAAGTTTTCGGATGCTGCGCAGATACAAACTTAGGATTGTAAATTTTCAATTTTCGCTTCTTCTGCCAGTTCCTGTTTTTCCATTACCCTAAAGAACGGAAGGAAAATCAAAAATACCAGTATATAACTGAGCAAAGATATGAGTATGGCAGAAAATTTAAATCCTGTACCGATAAATGCCCCAAGTGGCGCCGGCATTGTCCACACAGTCATCGCCACTATCGGCGGAGTCAGTCCAATCACTGCCAAAACTGCGTTAAAAATCCACAGCGCGGTAAATCCCAGAACCCACGGCACAAACATCAGCGGATTTAATACAATAGGCAGGCCATACATAATCGGTTCAGCAATATTAAAGATAGTGCCCGGAAGCCCTACTTTCCCCAATACCTTAAAGCGTTTTACTTTACTGCAGCAGCATAACAGGGCAATAGGAAATACGGAAACCCTTACGTAATAATTAGTCCATTGCTCCGTAAACATATAAGGAATCGCCTGGCCTGCTGCAAATGCATTGATATTATCCGTAATCATATTTGTCCAAATAGGGCCCATAATAGAAGATACCACATTCGAACCATGAATTCCCACAAACCATAACAGCCTGTCCAAAAAGAACCCGACCCCCTGGGCAACAGGGCCGCTCCCCCCTACTACCAGCTTTGCCATCGCGGAATTAATTAACGCCAGGAAATCAAAACCGGCAATGCCCTGACCCAGAATAGCGCTTATTACAATGACTACGCTCACCGGAATCATACTGGTAAATGCTGCCCCAATCATGGGGGGAACGGCCTCCGGCATTTTAATGACTATCTTTTTTCCAATCAGGAAGCGGTAAATTTCCACCGCCATAATACTGATGATAATGCCGCCGAAAAGGCTGGGCGATCCTAATATATAGGATGGCCAGTCAAAATTTTCGGTAAGTGTTGAAAAGTCAATAAAACAGAAAAATGAAGCCATGGCAGCAATCCCGCCTACAATAGGAGATACGTTTTCATCTCTCTTATGATAATAATCCCCAAGGAAATATCCGTTCAGAATGGCTGCCAGCAGTGCCAATATATTCAAGGACACAAATACAATTTGAAGCAGCCATGGCCTGCATGGAGTCACTACAGCGTCAATGGCACTTGCCACTGCAGGCATATTCAGCCCAGATCCTTCAGCAAACAATCCGCTCAAATTTAAAATCAGCGTCGCTGCAGCGCCCAAAAGCATATACGGCATCATCGTTATAAATACATTCTGCATCGCCTCCAAATACCTGATCTGGGCAATCCTTAGCAAAGGCGGCGCCATTTTCTGTTCCACGAAATCCGTAAGTACTTGCAACCAGTTCCTCCTCTGTTCTTTTGTTTTTCCCATAAGCAATCTCCCTTCTCTTTTTTCTTCATTATACATTACTCTTTATTTCATTTCAATATTTTTCTCATTATTTTTAAAACTTTTCTCACTTCGTTGATTTATATACATTCATGTGATATACTCTATATAAATTCAGATATCAAGCCCCTCCCACAGCCGGAACCTGACACCTGAATTTTATATTTCATATATAATATATTTACGGTTTATCCGGGCAAGGAGGACTATGAACCCGCTGGAACTCATTACTCTGCACGAGCAAAGCTTCACCAAATCCGATATTAAAGTTAGAAATTTTGTTTTAGATAATCTGGAAATTATAACAGCCCGTTCTATAGATATAATTGCTGAAAAAGCCGGCGTATCCAAATCTGCCCTTTTACGCTTCTGTAAAAAGCTTGGATACGAAGGCTATTCCGAATTTAAATATGAAGTGTCCAAATACCTTTTATCGGGTACGCTCTATAACCCGGAAGGCGTGAAGTCCAATCAAAACGTTGTCTCCTACTACGTAGATTGTATCCAAAAGCTTCCCAACTACATTTCGGAAGAAATCTACCACCGCTTGGGCGGTTTTATTCAGCAGGCCGCCAAAATAAGAATATATGGGCTTCATGAGAGCGGCCTCTCCGCCCAATATCTTTCCTATCGCCTGGCTGCCCTGGGCATTGATTCGGAGCCTTTAGTCTTTTCCGGCCTGTTTAGCGAAAAGGCCTCCTACTCCACTGCAAACGATTTAAATATATTCATCTCCGTTTCCGGCACCACACAGGAGATCATTGATGCCTCCAAAGTCTCCTTGGACAAAAACGCCAAAACAGCCATGATTACCCAAAACAGCAAATCGCCATATGCCAGCCAATATGACAGCTTCCTTTCCATCCCCTCTATTGGCTTTACGAAAAACGAATTCTTCCTCGATTCGCAGGCTATCTTTTTTATTACGATAGATTTGCTTATCAATCAGTTGTCTAAGCTGCTGTAGGAATTTAGTGTCATTTTGTTAATGATTGCGAACGCCGTGAGGGAAATAAAATGCTTAAGGGGCTCCTTAAGCATTTTATTTCCCTCACGGCTGGGCTAAAGTGCTAACTTAATGACATCGAAGCTGAATAGTTACTTTTTAAAACTGTCACTGTTTTTTCAGCCTCACCCTGTCCTTATTGAAAAATTCCGCTACTGCAGTATTCGGCCATCCATTCCAGTCCTCCATAATATCATAATTAAACAACGTCCCTGCGGAAGGCATTTCCTCCAATTCCACATCTTTTTGCCCCTCGTCCAAAAGTATCTCATAGCGCCTGTCCATCGCATCCCCAAACTCTTTCGCTTGTCCGCTTATTAAATAATCCACCGTCCGTACCATAGCCGTTGTAGCATACCATTGCGGGTTTGCCATAATCAAAATTGCCACGGCAAAAAGGACATATATTTTATAAAATTTCCATTTTTCTGCCAGCCATTCGCCCCTGGCTCTCCACTTATTATTCCATCTCTTTATTATATAACCCATCACATATATCATATCCACAATTATGCTTAGCATAAAATAAAAAAATATTAAATTGGACATCCTGCCAACAGGTTTCCCCATACCGGCATAATAGGTGGGCGTATACATGGCCAGATAGCCGCCAAAGGTCATAATAACAAACAACACCGGACAAGGAAAAGAAAACTCGTACTGCTTTCCAATCATCTGCGATGCCAGAAATAAAGCAATTACTATCATACAAATGATAATAACCGGATTGCGCCAGTATTCTGAATACATGTCCTTTAGGCCCTGATGCACGGCCCTCCCAATCGTATAAATCACATTATGTATATCAAATCCGAAATCGCTGCCTCCCCGTACCTTCGTTCCCGGCGCTTTCATATTAATAATAGCCGTTATCCCAAATACTGCCAATGGAATGATTAAATACAATGTGTTTCTCTTTAAAGGCATCAAAAAGAACAGCAGAAAAAGCAAAAGCAACGGAAGCAGGACCACCGTTAAATAATTTCCTCCGCCTACGAAAAAAGCCGTGAGTACTGCCATCACCAAATTTCTTTTTTTACCGCCAAAAATAAATCTTAATGAAAACCCGATGCAAAACAGCATGACTGAATAGGCAAGCGTATAAGCCACTGCCCCATTGTACCAGTAAAAAGCCTCTCCTGTAGATGGAATAAATTGTATTGCAATTAGAAAATAAAGCATATCTATTACAAGGAAAACCGACTTCTTTATATTCAATATTTTTACCAGCAAATAATAAAGCAAAAATGATGTGCCACCCAAAAAAGAAAGCAACATTATATACGGAACTATAAAATATGCACGTATATTGAAAATTTCCGGCTGAAACGCCTGAACAAAAGTAGTTGTAAATGTTCCCTGCCATCCATGATACATGCTAACGGTATCTTGGACAGCCACTTTTAAGAATTGAACTATCGAATGAGTTTCATTCCATACCTGTCTGCGAACCCCTGCGCCACATCCGAAATCATCGGCTGATGCATGGGAGTATCTGGCTACTACCAGCATAGGAATAATAGTAATGACAAAAAAAAACACCATACCTATAGCTATCTTTCTGTCATCAAACCATAATCCAAGTCTTGCAATACCCCCCCCAATATTCTACGTTTACTCTTTTGTTCCTCCATGATGATTCCTGCCCTCCTATTGTTTTCGCCTTTTCAATTTATCCTGTATCACTTGTACGCCTGCAAATGCCAAATGGCTCGTACATTATTATTTTATCATACATAATCCACTTTGTATACAAAAACAATTGATTTCCGTGCGCTTAATGAAATTGGTATTGACATCCCTTTTTACTTACCTTAGAATCAATGTAGATATTTTTCGGATTTTAAGACCAACCATTCATGGAGACAATTGATGGCAAAAGATAATTCAGCTAATATATTTTCTAAAAATCATACTTTAATTACAAAAGGAATTTTGCTTATTCTACTTCTGGCTCACCACGTATTTTACCCAGATATTATTACCGCCTATGGTATCAATACTATTTTAGATGATGTCCTTTTGGTTAATAGAATTGTACTATACTTCAAAATATGTATTGCAGGTTTTGCCTTTTTAACGGCTTTTGGCACTACACGTATCCTGAAAGCCCAAAAAGACGATAGCCCCCAAAATTTTTTCCGCCTTACTGTCACAAGGCTGCTAAAGCTGGAATCGGCTGTTTTTATCATATATTTTCTTGCCATTATATACAAACAATTTATTATGGGGCAATCCTTAAAAGATTTATATACGCCGGACGGGCGAAATATCCCTTTGATGGCACTGCGTATGTTCATTGATATGATTGGCATGGCGAATTATTCCCTAACCCCTACAGTCAATATGACTTGGTGGTATCTGTCTTTTGCCATCCTTTTGATTTCGGCCATGCCTTTTATTTATATGGCTTATAAAAAATTCCGCTATCTTTTGCTGCCTGTCGGATGCCTGCTGCCCTATACCTTACCGGATTCCAATTCCTCATTTTTTTCACTGCTTCCTATTGTAATACTGGGAACTGCATTCAGTTATGAAGACTGGTTCGAACGCATAAGGGCATACAAAAAGAAAGGCAGCTTTGCTATTGGGTTAATAGCGAGTTCCGCCCTTCTTTATTCTGGCTATCTGGTTCATGGATATGTCAATATAACATTTTGTTATATACTGGCATTCGTCATCCCTTACCTAGTGTATGAATATATTTCCTATATTCCAATTATTCGTTCCCTACTTAAATATCTGGGGAAACATGCCACTAATATTTTTTTAACTCATACCTTTATTTATTATTATTTTTATCCTGATTTTATATACTCTTTCCATTCCACATGGTATATTCTTCCTATACTTATCATCACCAGCCTTGGCGTTTCTATTGTCATTGAATTAATTAAAAATTTTTCCGGCTATAATAGGCTGACAAACAAACTGTTGAGGTTTGTGAATACTGTAAAGATGCGGGCTCCAGATTAAATTCTCAATTCACGTCCACACAAATTCCCTGGCAAACGAGTCAAATTCTACTTTCTGGTAAGACGCCGTTTGCCCATCCAGCCGCCTTTCCCATTCCTGGCATTTCCGAATGTCCTTTCCATTCTCCAGAATCTCATCCATCATGCCCATAATCATATCATAATTGCTTTCCGACTGATTATCAAAAACCAGCGCCCAGCTTTTCTCCGGGTCATTCTCATCCGCATAGCTGACCCCCTGGGCATTCGTATACAAAATCCCGGTGGACGTCCTGTGGCACAGCCCTTCGATTTCTATGGATGCATAAAAAGAAGCCATCTCATCGCTTTTCACCAGATTAGGGTATTTCGTCTTATAAGTATCCGCTAATTTATGGTATGCCTCCACATCGGCCTTGCTTTGAAAAAGGATATGGGCCATCTTCCCTTTCATTCCGTCAGGTATCATAATCTCAATCCCCGTAGCCGCGTTCCTGCTGAATGTATAGCCGGTCAATTCCCCTTCTTCCAATTTATCCGCTCCAAAATACTGAGCCAGCATGGATTTTAACGTCTCATCCACCGCCATGATGTTCCCGCCCATGGCAGAATTGCCGCAGGGAATCAGAAAACTTCTGCCGGTTGCCCTGTCAGTCTGCAGTTTGCAGCCGTTTTCGTCGTACCGGTACGTATATCCCGTAGTTTTATCCGTAATCAGGAATTCCCCCTCTTCCCCTTTTTCCACCGTATACTGGGAATTATCCTGTTTATAGCGCTCCGTGCCCGTAATCTGGTAATAGATTTCCCCTTCTGACAATCCTTTTTCTTTCCTGATGTCTATACCCAGCAGTTCCGAAAGCATATCCGTTGTAATGGAATTCTCTTTCTTAACCTTTATCTTCTCTTCCTGCTTTTCGGAATCTTTACGGATGCGCTCCTGCATGTCATCGATCGCTTTATCCACGCTCCGCATCATTTTATTCCACTGTTTCATGGTGTAAGATTCCGCTCCGATAGGGATGGATGTTTCCGTTTCCCCTCTTCGTACTTTCTCGTAGATTTCCTGCTTCCGCTTGCTGATAGCATCCATTAAGGATTCCGTTTGCTGTTCCTTTTGTCCGGTTTTCCTCTTAGTAAAAAAATAATCGTATCCGTTTTGTACATACCCTTGCGTATCGGTAACTTTGCCCATCTCTATTCCCATTCTTTATCACCGGTAAGGGCATCCAGCTGCCATTCCTTCAGTTTGAATACGCCCTTGTCTTTGTCATCGCCTTCATAACCAATAAATCCATTGGTTTTTTCACTTTTCTCCGCTGCCTCTTTCGCACTTTCGACGCTGTCGGCATTCTGCTCCTCGCTGCTTTTGCCGATGCCATCCTCCATCTCTTCGATTTCATGCTTCATCTGCTGGATTTTCCCATCCATCTTCAATGCCCTCAGAATGCGGTTAATATCTTCCGGGGAAAACATGCCGATGGCCTTGGCCAAATCCCCTACGCTGTCTCTGTTCACCATCAGGCAGCCGCCCTCCGACAGCGGGATACGAATAACCTGATCCATACGGTTTAAATCTATATTGCCCAGGCAGAGCCATTTCCTTTCGTTATCCAGTGTAAATATTACGCCATTATATTCTATCACACCATCCTCATTGGCCAGATAGGAATATGGTGCACCCTGATTCTTTTCGGGAAGGGCTTCTTTATAAAGATTCTCCGTAATCTTCATATTCCTTTCCACCAGCCCCCTGTCCTCAAAAGGCCTCTTTAAGCTATCCAATGTGATCTGCCCCTTGTCCTCCAATGACTTTGTCAGGCTTTCCGGTGCCGCCTGGTCTTTCTCATCCCGGGCATCCGCCTTATTTACATTTGTCATCCTATTATAATAATAACCGCCGGAAAACCCAATTCCATTTACTGCCATTCTCTCCCTCATTTCTACACTTCAGTGTTTGATTTAGCGCCTGATCCAGCACTTGCCACCATATATGCCATGCGTTCCATCTCGTCCCTGCTGTCCTTCCTGGAAGATATCCCATCATATACGTAAGCCTTCCAAGTGCCGTCATCGCTCTTTTTTTCCACATATACGCTGCATGCTCCCGAACCCTTCATCCCCCTGTCCTCTTTGGCTTTCAGCACATAGCCTTCCAACACATTCACTTCCACCTTATCGCATTCCCCATAAGAAATCATACGCACCGGAACTTCTTTGGCCGTCAACGCATTTCTTTCCATACAGGCATTGATATTCTCCATCCTCGGCTGACCGGCTTCCCTTTCCAGCTGCCGCAATGGCTGCCCTCCCGGCCGGCCGGCCTCTTCCGCCTTCTTGACCTGGGCTTTCATAGCCTCTTCCTGCACCATACTCTTTTGCAGGCTGCTGCGGAAGCTGTCCTCTTCCGGCTTTATCTTACAGCTTTTTGTGGATATATCGCCCAATTTTTTAGTATTCCCTTTTCCCTGCACACCGCCCGACCCGTTCATTTTCGCCGCATTTTGATTTCTTTGATTCCATTCATTAATCCGCATCCCTGCCACCTTCTTTCAAAGCCTTATCCGTAAGGCTTCCTTCCTTACCCCTGGTTCCATACAAAATCCGTTCTTTTATCAATTCCCTCCCCCGCCGCAGTCTCGTTTTCACCGTTCCCTCACCCAATTCCATAATCCTGGCAATTTCTTTTATGGAATAATCCTCATAGTAAAATAAATATAAAGGATTGCGGTAGGACGCCGGAAGAGCCATCACATGCCAAAGCGTCTCATCCTCTTCCACAAAGGGCAGTTTAAAATGTTCCATTTCATGTTCCGGCACTTCATCGAAGGCTACTGTTCTGGAGAACCATGCACTTTTCTGGATATCATAGCAGATATTAATTACTACACGTATAAACCATGCTCTTTCATGGTCTTCATTAGCGAAACTCGGTTCTGTCTTCAAATATCTGCAAAAAGCTTCCTGCACCACGTCTTCGGCATCCGCCTTGCTTTTCATATTGGAAAAAGCAATACGGTATAATATGTCCTTATATTTCTCAAACGGTGCCGCTCCTTCCTTTTCCTCGTTTTTTAACATAGTAACCCCTCATCTTAAGGCCGGCATAAATTGTATGGATAATTTCTTCCTGCAGGCAATAGCTGTATATGCCGGTTTCAGCCATTAAAGACTCTTATATTAATAATACGATTGTCGGGGCAAAAAGGTTTCAGGAATCAATACGAAATCTTCACGCTTAATCCTTCCGTAAACACCCCTTGCGACCACTCCACCTGAAATTCATGTTCTTCAGACAAGCATATCACATCGCCCTCCCGCAGAACAACATCATTTTCCAGAATATACTTCGTAAGCTGGTGCAGCATTTCATAAATTTCCTCTTTCGTTCGGCTGCTATTTAGGATTTCCATTTCATTCTTACCGAATAAATACATTCCGCTGGTATAAGCCGATACCGTATTTTCCGATTGTTGGATTCCAACGAAAACCCAGTCTGCTACCGGCAGTTTCCCAGCCTTTAATTCTTCGGCCTCCTTCCGATAGGATTCCCCTTCGAAGACCGTATCAGAAGTATAGATTCCCAAGATATTTCGCTGCTTCAGAAGCGTGGCAGTCACTTTTGTAAATAACCCGGCCACTTCCAGCGCGTCTTTATCCGGGCTTACCACGCCTACCAGGAGGTAAGCCTTATGGACATTTACAGCATCTGCTGCCCCTTTCCACATCCAATTGTTTGCCGCGGCATCTTTCATTTCTTTTTCCTGTACCGGCATCGGTATCAGGCTTATGGCAACGGTCATTTTCCCTACGTCGAAGGCCAGCACTGCTTTATCTTCACTCAAATAAGTACTTTCATCCTCTTCCGGCAGAGGATAATGGATTCCCCATTCTTTTCCCAAGTCTTTACGGAACTGTTTTTCACTCCACTTCGGGGAAGACAAGAGCAGGAAGCCCGCAAAGGTACTGTTATCCGCCTCTGTTTCTTCTTCCTCCATTTCCACCGCATTTTCGCCCATGAAAATGTCAATAACCATCCGCTCCGGCTTTACCAAAGCGTTCTTGTAGCTGCATGTCCACTGGATTTCTTCTACCAGTTCCCCTTTGTAAATGCTGTCAATAGTATCCCCTTCTTTGATGGGATTATTATTTCTGAATATGTAAGAGGCCAGATTGTACGCATAACTCATAATCCATTCGGCGTCTGCGTCATGGAAATGGAACTGTAAATCCGGCAGCATCAGCGCATCCATCCCCAACGTATCCACCACCAAATTATCCCTCTGATTGAGATAAAAGAATCTCGCATTAACCGCAAAATAAATAAACCTCTCTTCCCTGGGCACTTCATGATTTCGGATTTCGGATGCCTTGATTAATTTGCCGGAATTCATGAAATATACTGCCTCGCAGCCCGGATATATTTCTACCAGCGCTTCCATATAATCCATCAGCATATCAGCCTTATCGTGAGCCTGCAATGTGGCCGCCTGTTCATCGTAGGCTATCATATGATATCTGCATTCCGAAAGTATTTTGTCCCGCTCCGCCATACAGTTCCACATTTGCCCTATGGCCTTCTCTCCAATCATCTCTTTCTCGAAGCGGCTGCATCCGCTCAGCATCAAATGCGGGAATGCGGCTTCCCCGTTCAGCTTTGTGGGGTATTTCTTTATTGCAAACCCTGTCAGATTTTCCCCATAGGCCAAACAATCCACCTCACCCAGATACTTATTCATAGTTGTACATGTCTTATCCTTTTGTGCCATTGCGCACTCTTCCCTCATCAGGAGCATCATCTTAAACTCTTTTCTTGAATTCATCTCATCTTCCACTCTTTTTTCTTTTATTTTTTTCTTATCCATCTTCCGCCCCTCCACATATCATCGTTGTTTCTTTTATTGTACCAAGGGTTTGCAGATATTACAATAATTTACTTTACAAATAATTGTGGTTTTTGATGTTTTTTATCATTATTTAGAATCAGGCATAGAATGAAAGGGGACATGTATCCATTAAAAACGCCGAAAAACTGCTGTCTTCACACTAAAAAGCAGCAGTCTTTTTTCATTACATTTTCTCTAAAATATTTTCTTATCCAGGCCATTAAAACTTTACAGCCTCTTATATCATATTTTATGAATCACGATGTTCACATTATATAGTTGTTATTTTCGGCTTATGCGTTGAGTTGCAGTTTTCAAAGACTCATTGCTCCCAAGCAAGAAAACACCTTCGATACTTCATCATTCGATGTCCATCTGAAGACGGAATTTCCTATATAGAAAAAAAGTTCCGGAAATCAGTTTCCTGACTCCCGGAACATCCTGCTCCGTTAAAATTCACATCCCTATTTCTGCCCGTAATAAGCGTTCTCCCCATGTTTCCTGTAATAATGCTTATCCTGCAGTTCCTGCGGGGCCGGGGCTACTTTAGGCTGAATCATCTCGCATCTTGCGGCCATCTTAGCGACTTCTTCCAATACTACCGCATTATGGACAGCCTCATGGGCATCCTTGCCCCAGGTAAAGGGCCCGTGGTTTTTGCAGAGCACTGCGGGTACCGCTTCATAATCTTTGTCCGCAAAATAATCCGCTATCAAAAGCCCGGTATTCTTCTCATATGCCCCGTCTATTTCTTCCTTCGTCAGGCATCGCACACAGGGGATTTCCCCATACATATAATCCGCATGAGTCGTGCCGTAGCAAGGGATTCCCCTCCCTGCCTGCGCCCAGCTGGTTGCCCAGGAGGAGTGGGTATGCACAATCCCGCCGATTTTCGGGAAAGCTTTATATAGTTCCAGGTGAGTGGGCGTATCGGAAGATGGGTTGTATTTTCCCTCCACCTTATTCCCTTCCAAATCCATAACCACCATGTCTTCCGGCGTAAGCTTATCATAGTCCACACCGCTGGGTTTAATGACGAATAAACCCTTTTCCCTGTCAATACCGCTCACATTTCCCCATGTGAAGGTGACCAGTCCGTATTGGGGAAGCTGCATATTCGCTTCGTATACTTCTTTTTTTAACTTCTCTAACATCACTATTCTCCTCGTCCTGTTATTGTACGGGCTCATTTCAATCGTCTGCGGCCATGCAGCCCATATTTTCCACCGCCGCTTTTTCGATAGGGAATCCGGCCTTATATTGTTTGATAAAGGCATCGAACCCGGCTGCATCTTCCGGTGCAGGCTTCATTTTGCTCCCTTTGTTTCCGGCAAATACCGTTTCATTCAGATAATGGGATAAAGTCTCCCCTTCCGCTTTATTCTTCATATATGCGGCCAGCACGGCTATACCCCACGCGCCGCCTTCCCCTGCGGTCTCCATCACGGATACCGGGGCATCCATAGCCGCTGCCAGGATTCCCTGGCCCACACCCTTCGTCTTAAACAAGCCGCCATGCCCGAAAATCTCGTCCGCCTGCACTTTTTCTTCTTTAAATAAGATATCCAAACCAATTTTCAAAGCTGCCAGCGAAGAATACAGATGGGTGCGCATAAAATTGGCCAACGTGAACTTACAGTCGATATCACGCACAAATAAAGGGCGCCCTTCTTCAAATCCTGTTACCGGTTCTCCTGAGAAGTAGCAGTAAGACATCAGTCCGCCGCAATCCTTATCGCCTTCCAAGGCCTTATTGTACAGAGCCCCAAACAGCTTATTCATATCCGCTTCCATTCCCATGGTAACCATAAACTCTTTAAAAATATTCACCCATGCGTTCAAATCGGAAGTACAGTTATTGCAGTGCACCATACCCACCAAGCTGCCGTCCGGGGTAGTAACAAGGTCAATTTCCGGATATACTTTGGAAAGTTCCTTTTCCAAAACTATCATTGCAAATACGCTTGTTCCTGCCGAAACATTACCTGTACGCACTGCCACGCTATTGGTAGCCGCCATGCCGGTTCCCGCATCGCCTTCCGGCGGGCATACCGGGATGCCTGCTTTTAATTTACCGGAAACATCCAAAAGTTTTGCCCCTTCTTCCGTCAGCTTGCCGGCTTCTTCTCCGGCAACCAGCACTTTAGGCAGTATTGCCCGCAGCTTCCAGGGATAATTTTCCCCTGCCACCAGTTCATCGAACTGCTCTATCATCCGGTCATAAAAATCTTTTGTATCCGTATCGATGGGAAACATACCCGAAGCATCCCCGACGCCAAGCACTTTTTCCCCAGTCAGCTTCCAATGGACATAGCCGGACAAAGTGGTCAAAAAGTCGATATCCTTTACATGCTCCTCCTTATTCAGAATGGCCTGCCTCAAATGGGCAATGCTCCACCGCTGAGGGATATTATACCGAAAAATACCCGTCAATTCCTCTGCCGCTTCCCCAGTCATCGTATTTCTCCATGTACGGAAGGGCACCAAAAGTTCCCCTTCTTTATCAAACGCCATATACCCATGCATCATAGCGCTGAATCCGATGCTGCCTACCGTTTCCAGGGCAACCCCATACTGCTTTTCCACGTCCTCTGCCAGCCTGCGGTAGCTTTCCTGCAGCCCTTTCCAGACCATATCCAGGCTGTAAGTCCAAATGTTGTTCTCATATTGATTTTCCCATTCGTAGTCACCGGATGCAATAGGGGAATGGTCTTCCCCAATCAATACCGCTTTAATCCTCGTAGATCCTAACTCAATACCCAGCGCCGTCCTGCCGTTTAACACCATTTCTTTTCTATCCATCTGTGTCCTCCCTCCCCAGCAATACTACCATTTCATTCCATCTAAGTTCATTTTTAAAGTTACTGAGCATTATGCCGCTATCAATTGCTGCGCTTCCAACCCCCATAGCTGCTGCCCGGTCAATCCACATTAACATCCAAAATCTGGATGGAAAAAGCTGCATGATGTTCACTGCCTGCCGGAACCGCGATTTATATTTATTGTATTTCTTTCCAGGTAAACTTGTCAATATTTATTGGCCAAAAGACATTACAATTTTATTTTTCTTCCATTATGCCTTCTAAATATCCCCTATCCCATAAAAGAATTTTTAATTTTTTAGCGGCCTGCACGGCAGGGGCTGTGAAATATTGGTTCGTCATAACTGCCCCCACCATGCGATCATAATAATCCCTGCCTGCATAAGCCTCCTGCACTGCTTTTACCCCTACCGCATCCGTATAGCATTTGCACTGTACCGCATAGGTTACCCCGTCCTTTTCCGCCAATATGTCCACACCATAATCCCCACTCCCCTTCGTCACTTCTACATCCAAAAAACCGTTTTCCCTCAAAAGGTCCGCACAAAAATATTCAAAATCATGCCCTTCCATATCATCCATGAACCCGAATTTTCTCTTTTTGCGCGCGTACATTACCACTATTATTACGCATATCACAGCCAGTATGACAGCAATAGCAACCGCCGCTGCCCATCTTTCGTATCCCATAGCTTTTCCTCCCACACTTATTCCACTTCACCGGATAGTTACAGCCTACAACACTTTGGCAAATATTCTGACAATATCTTCTCAATTACATGATGCCAGGGTCAAAAGGTCATGTATAACATGCTGGCATGTCGATACATGACTTTGTGACCCAAAAAACACCGAAAAGTAGCCATTTTTCGTAGAAAAATGAGCGGATTCGAGGTGTTTTAGGATTGCGTGAGCATGAAATGCGGAGCAATCCGTTGGCATCAGGGGTCAAAATACCTTTTGACCCCAACATCATTACATATCAATATAAATATCTTTTATGTTTTTATTTTCATACAATTTTAGGTTGCATCCCCAACCTTCATATTATAGAATATAAAAGTACACAATTTTTACACACATTATAATACCAAACAATACATTATAACTTATTTTTTTATTTAGATGGAGGGATGACATGTTTGACTTTAAATTTGATTGGTGTAAAGAAATGGAAATAGGCGTTCCTATTGTAGATGCCCAGCATCAGGAATTATTCCGTATCGGACGCGATTTGGAACAATTAATTTTTCGCGGGCAAAATGCCACAAAACAAGAACTTTTGAGTCTCGTCTGTGAATTGAGGGAGTATATATCTTATCATTTCTATACGGAGGAGGAATTGATGGCAACACATAATTACCCCTCACTTAGCCAGCATATCACCTCCCATAATAAATTTAGGACTAATATTGTAGACATAGACCTTCCTTTATTAGGGCAACGCCCGGACCTGGTGCTGCCGCAGATTAAAGAAAGCTTACAGGATTTTCTCTTTAACCATGTACTGACAGAAGACAAGGCATTGGGCATTTACATAATAAAGCTGGCATCCTGATGCCCTTTGCATCAAATCCTTCATTTACAGCATTAGTGAATTTATATTAGTATATCAATATAAATACCAAGGGCTGTCGCAAATCCAACAATTCTACAACACATGACAAAACTCTTTTTACTATCCATACCATATATTGTTTGTATTTGTTGCATTGCAACAGCCCTTTTACGGCAATTGCCTAATAGAATGCCTATTTGATTCATTGCCTCCAGGAATCATGTATATGTTTTCCCATTTCTGATTGCTCACACCTTACAAAGCCCTCATTAAAGCTTCATCGCCCGATACCGGTTAAAGCAGGCAAAAATTTCCTGCCTTCTCGGCAATGCCAGCCCAGACGGAAGATAATCCCCCGGCACTACGCTCGCCAGCCCTTTATGCTCCATCAGCTTCATCAGTTCATCTACCACTTCCTGCATGGTATCTTTCCCGTTGAACATATTTTTTTCCGCATAGGCCAACAGATATCCCAGCGCCGTTACCTGTTCGCTATCCGCTATCTGTTCCACATAGTGAAGGTTCACATTTTCCTTATTCAAGCTGACCCCTTCCTTCCCCATGCTCTTTATTTTCACCCTGTCATCCCGGCCATCCCCACGGCCGCCCCGGCCTCCGCGGCCCATGTTCCTTTGCATATTTCCGCCATCCCGGCCGCTCTTTCCCCCACGTGGAGCACGCCCGTAATCCGGCTCTTCCGGTTCTTTTTCGGGCACGGACAGCGGCGGGTATTTCTCCGCTTCCCCTTTTGCCAGCGCCGTAATCTCCATAGGCACATAATTATCCATCTGTACAATCCAGTCAGCAATGCTGAAATACGCCCCGGAACTTCCCGCCACTACAATACAGGAAATCCCCTTTTTCTCATATAAATAACGCGCCCTTTCAATAAACGGGGTAATCGGTTCCTTATCCCTGTGCACCACGCGCTGCATCAGTTCATCCCGTACCATAAAGTTGGTCGCACATGTGTCCTCGTCGATGAGGAGAAGTGAGGTTCCGCTTTCCATGGCCTCTATCACATTAGCCGCCTGAGAAGTACTGCCGCTGGCATCCTCCGTATAAAAGCTTTTCGTTTCTTTACCGTTCGGGAGATTGTTAACAAACATGGAAATGTCATCATTTTTCACGCATCTTCCATCCTCCGCACGGATTTTCACCGCATCGGAAACCGTTACCACATATTCTCTCCCGTCTCCTGCAATGTGGTCATAGACACCCAGTTCCAGCGCTTTTAACAGAGTGGATTTCCCATGGTAACCCCCTCCTACGATCAGGGTAATTCCCTTATGGATTCCCATCCCTTTTATCAGCCCCTTATGAGGCAGTTCCATCTCCACCTCCATAGAAGCCGGAGAGCGGAACAAAACACTATTTTTCATGGGCCTGTCGGACACTCCCGATTCCCTGGGCAGTACAGACCCGTTTGCCACAAAAGCCACCAGCCCCTTTTCTTCCAGCCTATCCCTGATATACTTCCTGTCATCTGCCAGGAATATAATTTTTTCTACTTCACTTTTATTTAGTTTCTTATAAAAAAGTACATCCTGCACACATTTTGGCAAAAAGTCAAAAAGAATCTTTATCAGTTCCGAAGAGCAAATCGTCCTCCCGTTTGCCGGAAAACCTACCTCCAAACGCACAGCGAGAGCCCCCGAGGCGGGATTGATTTCACAGGCTGTCCTCTCCAATACCTCCTGGCCCGGTCTGCTCACCGACATCAGCCCGCTTTTCCCCGATCCTTTCGCCTTGAAATTATACTTGTCCACTTCGCTTCTAAACAGCCTCAAAAGATAGTCCTGAAGCGCCACCCTTCTTTCCTTCGTCTTATAGTACTCCTCCGGAAATCCTGCAATCCTGCCTTCAATATGAATGCTCACCTTAGACGGAGAGGCAAAAGGATCTCCCTGCACATGGTCGATGGAAAGCACGTAATTCCCAAAACCATACTTGCCTTTTGTATCTTTGTATGCAGGATAACCCCTGCGGTCGATGTTCCGAAGCAATATTTGCAAATCCGATGATGTATTCATTTTTTTCTCCATTTCTGCGCTGCTCTTGTAGCCTGGTATTGCCGGGGCTTTACACATTTCAAATTTGCGGATGCAGCGCAGACACAAATTTGTAAAAGAAAGCTTTGAAAAAACTTTCACATTTCCCGTCATGCAGCCTACGGCGGCACAAACAATCCGTGAAAAAACCGCTTTCCTTGCATAAAAGCCAATTTTTAACATTCCATAGTATTTTATAATGGTTGAACGGGCTTAGTCAAGGAGAATTCCTTTTTATCTTTATTCCAGCTTATTGCCATTCCAAATGAGAAAGAACAAATTGGGGTTATAAGCATAGATTTTTTATTCCTCTTCCCCCCAGTGTATCATCTCCAGCCCTAAATATACATCATCTCCTGCCGCATCCACCAGCTGGGAAATAGTTTCATCATATATAATAACATTCACCCCGTTTTCCACCATTTGATAATCTTGACCATTCACCAGCAATGACACTTCTTCCGTATATTCCTGGCCTTCCTGATGAAATGATGAGTTCAAATGTATCTCGCCATTCTGTATAGGAATACATTGTGCATAATTTTTCCCTGAAAGATGTTCTGTCATTATTCCATTCCGAAACACCCAAGTTCCCCCGGACTCGTATTCCTCTCGAACGATTCCAAGTTCTTCCAGGCTTCCCAAATACACATCCCCTAATGCACCGTAATTTCCTGTCAAAGACAAAATTACTGTTTTTCCCTCCCACAACTCCGGAAGTTTCCGTAAATATTCATTAACATCTTCGGAAATCTTCAAATCATGTGCAATTTCTTTATTGTATAAATATCGGGCATTTTTATCCCATAGTTCATATCCTTCCTCCCCCCGCCGGTCCGGAAGTCCATAGCTTTCTTCCAGAAACTCCGCCATATAGCGGGTCACTTTCCCCGCGCCACTATTATTCACATGGCTCACATCCCGGAAATCCACCGCAAAATCCAGCCCAACTTCATCATACATATGGTTAAAATTTAAGAAGGGAACATCGTTTTCCCTGGCAAATTCCTCCACCGCATTAAATTTCATCTGTTCTTCCTCAGACAGGTAATAAGGCGCGGCAAAAAAGACCAGCGGTACTCCCTCTGCCCTCGCCGCATCTACCATCCCCTCCAGCATCTCTATTTTATCCGGATGGAGAGCCATCGCTTCCCGGTTATTCTCCGCTGGCGGTCTGTCAAACCTTTCTATCATAAAGCTTCCCCGATAACCACGCATATATGGCATTGAATCCCGAAAGTCTTCTTCTGTCAATTCCGCATAGCGGGAATGAATAATCGGTATTTTGGCAAAAATACCATTCCTCCAAACTCTATCCTTTTCCATATTTTCTGCCAAATGGCAAACGTACTTCCACAGATTCCCAGACCATTTCATGCCGAGGGAATTTCTGTAGACATCTTCATCTTTGTTGTCCAAACCATCTCCGGCTGCGTTCAGCACTTCCACTATTATCACTTTTGGATGCTTTAACCGCAAGATTTCCTGAACAAAGTGGTAGCTGGCATCTAATTTCTGGGAACCGGCTGACAGCGTGAAACCGGCAATACCATATTCTTCCCATAGCACGCCGTGGTCAATTGTACAATGAGCATGGCTGCTTCCTACAATATACACATCCGCGTCATTTCCTTCCTCCCGATAAAAACGATACCAACCGCCACCGCCGCCCATATCCTTATAGCCAAAAATCTCCAGCAGCCTGCTGCCTATGGAATAGACAAGCAATACAAACAGCAGAGCCTTTATCAAATTTTGTCGCATTTCTTTTTTCATGTTGTCTCTTGTCCTCCTTCTGCCAGAATCTGCAAGCGCAAAACTTTCTTAGCTAAAACTGAAAATAAATAAACTGTGCCGAATCAAATCCAGGACCATAGTAGCCTAAAATAATACAGGAAAATAACAGCCCCAGCAAAACGCTCCACCGAAAGCCAATCCATTGTTCTTCCAGAAAGCCTGCCAGCGTCTGCTTCTTTTTATCGCGCAGGCAATCCACCAGAAAGAGGAAAATAAGCCCTGCCAAAAGGATATGCATTTCCCTAATATTCAGCCCCAGCGTATAAATACTCTGATTAAACAGGGACCACCAGTCATGGATAGTAACCATCCTTTGAATATAGTGCAATGCCTGATGCAGGTCATCCGCCCTAAAGAAAATCCATGCAACATCCACCAGCAAAAATGTAACTAACGTGCGAAACAGCCGATATCCGAAAGATTCCGTCCTTGTATGGCAAACCGAATGAATCTTTTTCATCACAGACGCCAACTCCTTTTCCAGAATTTGATATATTCCATGCAGCAAACCCCAAATCACATAAGTCCAATCCGCGCCATGCCATAAACCGCTGAGCGTAAAGGTAATCAGAATATTCCTATAGTTTTTCCTTTTCCCGCATCTGCTGCCTCCCAAAGGAATATACAGATAATCCCTAAACCATGTGCTGAGGGAAATATGCCACCTGTGCCAGAAATCTATGATACCCTCCGCAAAGTAAGGTGCATTAAAGTTCTCCATTAATTTAAAACCCAGCACCTGTGCAGCGCCGATAGCAATTGTTGAATATCCCGCAAAGTCACAATAAATCTGAATAGCAAAAGCTATGACTCCAACCGCCAGGCAAACCATACCGTATTTTTCGTAGGAATCAAAAACCGTATTCACCAATACCGCAGCCCTGTCCGCTATTACAACTTTCATGAAAAAGCCCCACAGCATCGTAGTCAGCCCTAACGTCACCCTTCTATAGTTCCAAAGTTTACGCCCTGGCTCTTCATGGATTTGACGCAGCAAGTTTTCCGACCTTTCAATGGGCCCGGCCACCAGCTGTGGAAAAAAAGATACAAACAGTGCATACTTTACCAAATTTTTCTCCGCCCGGATTTGTTCCCGGTAAACATCTATCGTATAGCCCAGGCACTGAAATGTATAAAACGAAATGCCCACTGGCAGTAGGATATCGAAATCAGCCAGCGGCTGCAAATCAACCGCACGCAATGCCATATTCACCGTATCCACCAGAAAATTCGTATATTTGTAATAAATTAAAATCCCAATATTTATGAGGAAACCGATAAAAAGAGCCAGCTTCATCCACCTCTTTTTATTTTTTTCATTTAGGCCTCCCCTCTCCCGAATCCATTCCAGCGTACGGCCGCATACATACGTAACCAATGTAGAAAATAACAGCAGGATAATATAGGCCGGATTCCAGCACATATAGAAATAATAGCTGGCGGCCAAAAGCCAAATATATCTCACTTTCGCCGGCAACACGAAGTAAACCAGCAAAACAACCGGGAAAAAAATCAAAAAGTCAATAGTATTGAACAACATAGTCAGCTCCTACCTCCACCTTGAACCCTATCTATGAATTAGGATAAGAAAATGCAATGGGAATAATATTCTATCATAACTACTTTATCTTTGCCATAAAATTCCGGAAGCCTTCTCCCCGCCACGCACTGCATTTCCGGGAGATATACATTGTTATGCCATATATCAATTCATTTTTTACATACACTGCGCAGGAAAAAATTGTCTTTCGCACTATACTCTTATCCAAAACTCAAACCCCATATCCTTCCCCCCATCAATATGGTAAGCCGATTCCACATCCGTTCCCCAGCTGTCGATACCGCCCACTCCCCGGACAGCCCCGTAAATACACAATACAGTCCTTCTGGGCAGAGGAAGTTCCTCCTGGTGGGATGCATTCTCCAATTCCAACGCCGTATAGGGCAGACAGGAAAACGCCAGGCTGCCTAAATCAAAACGCAGCTTCGACGGTTCGGCTGCACCCTTTTTTCTGTTATCCAGGCTGCTGCCCCTGTAAACTTCCACCCATTCCGTATCCATATGGACGCCGCAGTCCTGGGGAACCAGATAAGGTGTCACCGGCAGGCCTTCCACCTCATAAATTCCGGGAATCCCTCCCGCCTTCCTGTCCGGATAAGTTTCCCCGGATAAACCCTTGTATACAAACCGTTCCGCACACGTGGGCATAATAAAGCGCAGGCCGAACACCGGCAGTTCCGACAAACCCTCCACCCCGCAATAGCCGGCAGTCATATGAATGCTTCCGTCTCCTTCCACTTCATATGCCACCGTCGCCTTTGCCGCAGGCACAGTGATTGTTTCATAAGTAAACGTGATTTTTATCCGTTCTGTCCTTTCTTCCCCGGTATAACGGTTGTTTTCCGGCGCACAGGGAAGCTGGATTTCTTTCCCGTCTACCGCTACAGTTATCCCAGTACATTGGATGAACATATCCGCCGCCAGCCACATACCGCTTTTTAAATGAAATCCGCTCCCCCTGTCATTATCGGTAACCGCACGCCAAAATGTAGGGCGCGGTGTGCGGTAAAGCCACTCCAGCCCATTTACTGCCAATGATTCCAAACCGCCAGTCACATAGGAAAAAATATAATGAAAGTTTCCGGCGTTGCCACAAACTCCCAGCGTTGCATCCCCGAATACAAGCCGCAATGGGCTTTCCGTTTCTTTTTCATTCTGGTTTTCTTCTTTATTTATATAGTCCATAAAAGTACCTCACTTCCTGCATCGCCGGTTTTTCTTTCCTATCCGCAAATACAATGCCGTTTCCGGAGAATTCATAATCGGAAGGCCTGTCATCGAAATCGCCCCCATAGCGAAGCACTTTCCTGCCGCTTACTTCATCCTCAACCCAAATAGCCTGGTCGATATAATCCCAAATAAATCCGCCCTGATACATTTCATATTCGTCCAGCAGCTTCATATAAGAGTCAAAGCCCCCCAGGGAATTTCCCATACAATGCATGTACTCGCAAAGAAGAAAAGGCTTTTTCGGAGCATTATCCAGATATTTCCTGACATCATCCGGCGTGGCATACATACGGCTTTCCACATCGGATATGCCCTCTTCGTATTCCCGGTTCCAGAACACCCCCTCATAATGAACCAATCTGCCATCCTGCTTTTCCTTCAGAAAACAGTTCATCTCCTGGATGTCATCGCCCGCATAAGATTCGTTTCCCAGAGACCAGAAAAGCACCGAAACATGATTTTTAAAAATTTCAAAATTGCTCCTCACCCTGTCCAACACCGCTCCCTTCCACTGGGGCAGCGAACCGGGCACATTCCAGGAGGGCTCGCAGACACCCATTTTCTGCCAGGAACCATGGGATTCCAGATTAGCTTCCGCCATCATATAAATCCCATTTTCATCACATAGATAATACCAAGGAATCTGATTCGGATAATGGCATGTCCGCACAGCATTGATATGGTTGGAAAGGAAAAAGCGGATATCCTGCTCCATTTCCCCCTTGCCTATAGACCTTCCGCTTTGTGCACTCCACTCATGGCGGTTCACGCCTTTTAAAATCAACCGCTTCCCGTTTAAGTAAATAATTTTATCCTTTATCTCTATCCTACGAAAGCCTATGGGGTAAGGCACGACTTCCACAAGTTCGTCCTGTTCATCATAAATCTTTACCGTCAGCCGGTACAAAAACGGCCTGCTGTTCTCCCAGGGGATTATTTTTCCTAAATCCTGAACGGGCATGTCCATATGGATTTGCACATAAGGTTCTCGGCTTCCCGATTCCCCCTTCGCTTCAAAACCCTTCCCTTCTTCACTCTCCGGACTCTTCCCGGCGTCACATGCCGCCTTTCCTTCTTCCCCCGGCCACTCCGCCCGGTAATCCAACAATACGTCTCCATTATCGTCTTCCAGGGCCACTTCTATGCGTCCGGCTTTTCCTGACAGCGCAGAAATCTTCCATTCCGCCGCCAGGCTTCCTCCGCCTTCCTCGTTCAGTTTTGGCTTTATCCACATATCTTCTATATGAATCTCAGGTCTGGCATATAAAGTTACATTCCTGAAAATGCCGAAGAACCGGAAGAAATCCTGATCCTCCAGAAAAGCCGCCGTGCTCCTTTTATGCACTTCCACCGCCAGCCGGTTTCCTTTTTCCCTGATATAAGGGGTCAGGTCGAATTCCGAAGGGGTAAAGCTGTCCTCTGCATATCCCACAAAACTGCCATTCAGCCAAAGGTACATGGCCTGTTCCACTCCTTCGAAACAGATAATCACACGCTTGCCCCAAAGCCCCTCTTCCAAATCAAACTCTTTCACATAAGAGCCCACCGGATTATAGGACGCCTCACTGAACATTCCTTTCCATTTCGCTTTTCCTCCCAGGCTGTACGCAGGCCTCCTGAAAAAATGCCCCTCCCAGGGATACATAGTATTAATATAATGAATTTTGTCGAATCCGGCCAACTCAATATGACAGGGCACTTCTATCCGTCCAAATTCCCCGTCATCAAACCCTTTTTTGAAAAATCCCTCCGGCCTTTCCTGCGCATTCTCCGAATAATGGAATTTCCACAACCCGTTCAGCGACTGCGCCAGGGAACTCTTTTTCTCCTTCATTTCCTGCAAACTCCGGTAATAGCGATGGTCACTATGGGCCGGAAGCTGGTTAACGCGAAATACTTCCGGGTCATCCAGCCACTTTATATCTGCTCTCATCTTCTGCCTCCATTCCAGTACCGCAACTCCCCTACCAGCGCCTTCTTCTCGCAGAGCAATTTCCGCCCACCTTCTGTGTCCGGAAATTCTCTGGGGCGCTCTCCGGGGATTTGCTGTTTTCCAGTTCCGCAGCTCCCCTGCCAGCGCCTTCTTCACGCAGAGCGATTTCCGTCCACCTTCTGTGTCCGGAAATTCTCTGGGGCGCTCTCCGGGGATTTGCTGTTTTC
>ERZ777306.288-NODE-288-length-105228-cov-7.605916_pt1 | contig 105228 bp, 103 predicted proteins | sample MGYA00374966_ERZ777306 | MGnify/ENA primary metagenome ERZ777306 (study PRJEB29329, sample SAMN06343882) | mouse gut metagenome | isolation source: Mouse cecum | place: Austria: Vienna | collected 2014-11-15 ...
TCTGAGGTGGCTCTCAAGGAAGAAATTTCCGGGTGGCTCTGAAGCGGGAAACTGGCGGCTCCCAAGGGGGATAATATTCATTTCCACCCATACGGATAAAGCCCATATCCATAACCATGTGGAGTTTAACAGCACCAACCTGGAGAGTGACGGAAAATTTAATAATTTCAAAAACTCCGCTTTGGCCTTACGTCGGCTCAATGACCAGATATGCCGGGAGAATGGATATTCTGTGATTGAAAAGCCGAAGGCAAGGGGACAGCGGTATCAGGAAAAGGCGGCGGCCAAACGTGGGCGCAGCTATAAAGAACAGCTGCGGCTGACCATTGACCGGGTGCTGCCCTCCTGCAAGGACTTTGAGGAATTTCTGGCCCGTATGAGGGAGGAAGGGTATGAAATTAAGCATAGAGGCAAGTCTCTGGAATTTTTAGCGCCCGGACAAAGCCGGTTTACCCGCTCTTTCCGCCTGGGGGACGATTATACTAAGGAAGCCCTTCGGGAACGTATCACCGGCACACGCCAGGGACAGAAAACAGCAGCTCCCAAACGGCGGGATCCTGGCAGGAATGTCAACCTCCTTGTGGATATCCAGGCGAAGATGCAGGCCGGGAAAGGGAAGGGCTATGAGCGTTGGGCAAAGGTTTTCAACCTGAAGGAGGCGGCAAAGACGCTGAATTTCCTTGTGGAGAACGGCGTTACCGACTACAGTGGGCTGGAGGCACGGGCTGGCGCTGCCGGGGAGGCATTTGATTCTCTCTCTGCCAGGATCAAGCAGCTTGAGGGTCGCATGGCAGAGGTGGCGCAGTTGAAAACTCATATTATTAATTACTCCAAAACAAGGGAAGTCTATAAGGAGTACCGGAAGTCCCGGAATAAAAAGAGTTACCGGGCAGAACACGCAGATGAGATCCGGAAGCATGAAGCGGCCAAGGCTGCTTTTGATGCCCTGGGCGGCAAGGCGATCCCAAAAGTGGCACAGCTTTCCAGTGAATATGCCGCGTTACTGGCGGAGAAGAAAGAACGGTATGAGGAATATAAGGCGGCACGGAAGGACATGATTGATTACCAGACCGCGAAGCAGAATGTTGACCGGATCCTTGGGCTTGAGGCAATGGAAAATGTACAGCAGAAAAAGCAGGATACTGAGCGTTGATGTGCTATGCAGCAGATAGAAAAGACGGTAGAATGGGTACAGCTTGTCGGGATGGCGGCTGTACCCGTTCTTTTTTTGCTTAAAAGCTGTTTCGTGGTGGCGGGTGTTGTAGTATAATAGAGCCATCGACAATCGGGATTTATGGAGAAAGAAAAGATAGGAATGAAGCAAGAACTTCTTTTTTGTAATGTCTAGGTGGGAAAATATATGGAACTCATTGGATTTACTTCATGGCACGATGAAAATTATAAGTTTATTGGTGATTTGGAAGATGAGCAATTGGGAGAAAATGAAATACAGTGGATGAAGTATGAGGAAACTATGACAGCTTGGGAAGCGACGGTTTTTTATTTGCGATGTCACGGAATAAAATTTTCAGGAATTTATCATCAAGAGGGTAGATATGGTGTACCGTATTTTGATAATGGGAAAAAACTGTGCCTTGACATTCAATCATGGGGATATTTGATGGAAGAAGTTTTAGAAATGAAACAGGATAGTATTGCGGGTATGCCGTGGTGCAAGTGGTCGTATTGGGCTGAACCGGATGAATTTGTACTTCCATATGGGGAATCGCCTGATGATATTTTTCATTGGAAAAACAATCCAATCGCCAAAAGTAAGATGGAGAGATACTTGAAAGATAACTCTTCTACATAGGCGAGAAAACGATAAATTCTAATTTATGGAGGAATAAGACAATGCTGGAATTTAGATACGATACACAATTATTGATTGAGGGCGAGAACCTTGACGAAGATATAATAAATGAATATTTTAAAAATAATTTTAACGGAGATTGTTTGTTGGCGGTTGGGGATGAAGATATGATAAAAATTCATTTCCATACAAATGAGCCTTGGAAAGTGCTTGAATATTGTGCTTCTCTAGGCGAAATCTACGATATAGTTATTGAAGATATGGATAGGCAGTCACGAGGCTTAAAAGGCTAAAATTCAATTTGTTTAGGGAGTGATAAAATCGGTGGTGAGAATGGCATAATGGTTGGCAGCAAATTATTGATTGATAATATAGATAAGGTTCATACTACTCAAATGGGAATGGACAGAATTAAAAGAAATCTGAAACTAAATACTGCTGATGTTGTTGAATACTGTAAAGGTTTGATTATGGACAGGAATTGTTATATCTACCAACAGGGCAAGAATTGGTATTGTGAAATTGATAATGTAAGGCTGACTGTTAATTCCTACAGTTATACAATTATCACAGCGCATATCATAAAATGAATTGGGTTTTGTAAGGGGGAGCGAAATCATCAGTGTTGTACAAGATTTATTTCTGGACTTAAAAAATGATATCAATGAAGTAAAAAGCGATGTTAATGCGCTCAAAAATGAAGTAAGTGAACTAAAAAGCGATGTCGGCGAGCTGAAGAAGGATGTTGCCGAACTGAAAGAGGACGTTGCGGTATTAAAAGAGGACGTTGCAGGTCTGAAAGAGGACGTTGCGGTATTAAAAGAGGATGTCACAGGTCTAAAAGAGGACGTCGCGGTATTAAAAGAGGACGTCGCAGGTCTGAAAGAGGATGTTACGGTATTAAAAGAGGACGTCGCAGGTCTGAAAGAGGACGTCGCGGATTTGAAAGACCGCATGGACAAAGTTGAAAATGCAGTGATAAGGATAGAAACAACGCAGGAAAATGTTACAAACAAAAAGTTACAGCTGCTTGCGGAAGGATTCCAGGCTGTACCCGAAATGTCCGAAGAATTACATACGTTATCGAATGATGTTGAGGTAATCAAATTTGATGTAGATATTGTCAAAAAGGTCGTAACAACACATTCTGCAACATTGAATAAGTTTGGCGTGGCAAAGTGATTCCTGCCTGTTTTTCTGTATCAAAAAATGCCTCCGGAAAAAGCGGTTTGCCATAAGAGAACAAATTTTCTTATGACAATGCCCGAAATAATCCGGAGGCAAAGCTGTTTTTACAGCAGATTCTTTTCGATGATAGCGGCGGCGTCCTGCATACAGCCGGGGCAGCTCCGCAACATAACACCTGTATCCAGCCCCTTCAGCTCGCGGCAGTTGATGGATTTATTTTTATCCAAAAACTCCTGTGTCATGGGCGCAAGCGTATCGTAGCAGGCAAGCTTGCTGTTCGGCGCGTCCAGATTCCCGTCGGAAACCTTCAGGCCGACCAGATATGCCATTGCCGAAACCGCCCCGCAGGGACCCATCATGCCCATGCCGCGCCCGAAGCATTCAGTTGCGCGGAACGCATCTTTTTCATCTACATTATAAAGGTCAGCATATGCGCATGCAACGGACTGCGCACAGTTATAGCCCTTCTTAAAATTTTCCATTACCTTGTCGTATCTGTTTGTCATGTGAAAGACCTCCTTTGTCTTTTCGGTGGAAAAACGTTTCTGTCGGCAAAAAAAGGGAAAGCCGTTTTTTGCAGGCTTTCCCCGATGTGTCAGTTTATTAGAGGCTATTTACCAGCTTTGTCAGGGAAGATTTCTTTCTTGCAACTGTATTTCTGTGATAAATCCCTTTGGTATAAGCTCTGTCGATTGTGGATACCGCGCTCTTGAGTGCAACAGAAGCTGCGTCCTTATCCCCTGCGTTTACTGCAACGATTACTTTCTTCATCGCTGTTTTCACCTGGGATTTAATCATCTTATTTCTCAGTGTTTTCTTGTTGATAACTTTGATTCTTTTCTTTGCAGATTTAATATTAGCCAATGTTTTTTCCTCCTAAATACTCGTTTTGTGGTTTTCCGATATTGGGGAATATCGCTTTTTCAATTACCATTAACCACCTTTGAGGGCATTTCCCTCCGACACGGTCAGGCTCGCAAAAAGCCTTATGGTTAATTCAACATATAATATTTTACCCGATGAACAGAAATAAGTCAATGAATATATTTCAAAACCTGCGGAAAAAATAAGGGAAACAGCAGGAGGGCGTTGAGAATATGGAACAAAAGAGAGAAGCAGAGCAGCAGCCCGCATTTTCTGTGCGGACGGACCTTGCCATAGAGGCACGCGAAATGGCGACGGAAAGCCAGCCCAAACAGGGAAACGAGCTGGACGGCGTTGAGGTGGAAACGCGGGAGGAAGAGGATTACAGCCTGACCCATGTGCGTATCCTTTCCGAGGCGGGCAGCCAGCTGATGGGAAAGCCTATTGGCAACTACATTACTATCGAATCCGAAAAACTGAAGGAAAACGATATAGAATGCCATGAAGAAATGATACGCATTCTGGCGGAAAATATACGCGCGCTGGCAAAACTGGAGGAGGGCGACAGCGTGCTTGTTGCAGGGCTTGGCAACTGGAATATTACGCCGGATGCGCTCGGGCCGAAGGTGGTTTCGCGCATCCTTGTTACCCGCCATTTGCAGGGCACGCTGCCGGAAGAAATTGAGGAAACCGTCCGCCCTGTGGCGGCAATCAGCCCCGGCGTTATGGGGATAACCGGTATTGAAACAGGCGAAATCATACGGGGGATTGTGGACAAGCTGCATCCTTCGCTCCTGATTGCAATAGACGCGCTGGCGGCACGCCGTTCCAACCGCATTAACGCCGCGATACAGATGTCGGACACAGGCGTTGCGCCCGGCGCGGGCGTAGGCAACTGCCGCATGATGCTGGACGAGGAAAATCTGGGGATTCCTGTCATTGCCATTGGCGTGCCTACGGTGGTAGACGCGGCAACGCTGGTGAACGATACTATGGACAGGATACTCGGGGAAATGATAGAGCAGACGCAGGAGGGTTCGGAATTTTACCGTATGCTGCACAGCCTGGAGCAGGAAGAAAAATATCAGATGATTGCAGATATTTTAGGGCCGTATACGGGAAATATGTTTGTTACGCCTAAGGAGGTAGACGCGGTTGTTGACCGGCTGGCGAATATCATTGCCAACAGTATCAACATTGCCCTGCATCCGGGAATTACGATGGAAGATATGAACCGTTACAGCTGAATTTGGAGCAAGCCCGCCGGCGGCGGGTACATATTTGTCATATATTCTGAAAACGGGAAAAAGATTAGAAGAAAATTAAAAATAGTGAATACAATTTCCGGTTTTCCTTGCTATTTCAGTGTCCTTTCGTTATAATAAGAAAACATTGCAGAAAGAAGGAACGTACAGGAAAGGGACGGGACGATGGACGCGAAGGTTAGGAGTATGACAGGCTACGGCAGGGGGGAATTTACCGCGGAGGACAGGAAATTTACTGTGGAAATGCGGTCGGTAAACCATCGTTATAACGATATTACGGTGAAGCTGCCCCGCTTTCTGATTAGTCTGGAGGACAGGATTAAGAAAAAAACGGCAGAAAATGTATTCCGCGGGAAAACGGATATTTATATCAGCTTTGAAACGCTTTCCTCCGAGGATGTAGAAGTGAAGCTGGACGAGGCCCTTGCGGCGGCATATGCAGAAAAGCTGAAGCATCTGCGGGAAATAATAGGAGTTCCGCAGGCAGATGACGGGAGGATATTGGAGCTGACGGCGCGGTTCCCAGATGTAATTACAGTGGAAAAGGCACAGAAAGAGGAAGAAGTTCTGTGGGAGATTCTCCTGCCTGCGCTGGAGGATGCAGTTTCACGTTTTCTGGCGATGCGGGAAACGGAAGGCGAAAACCTGAAACAGGATATTTTGCAGAAGGGCGAGAAAATCCGCGCGCTGGTTGCTGGCGTGAAGGAGCGTGCGCCGCTGGTTGTAGAGGAATACCGTGAAAAGCTGAACAGACGGCTGGAGGATATTCTTGGGAATGTGGAGGTCGATCCGCAGAGGGTCGCGCAGGAGGTTGCTGTTTTTGCGGACAGGGGCTGCATCGACGAGGAGATCACGCGGCTGGAAAGCCATTTGATTCAGCTCGACGGGATACTGCGGGAAGGCGGACAGGTCGGGCGGAAGCTGGATTTCCTTGTGCAGGAGATGAACAGGGAATCGAATACGATTGCGTCCAAAGCGAACGATGTGCAGATTGTGCAGGCAACGATTGCGCTGAAGAGCGAGATTGAGAAGATACGGGAGCAGGTCCAGAATCTGGAATAAGCGCGTAAAAAGACATGAAAGCCTTGGGAGCCTTGCCCCGAATCCCCAAGGCCTTTACAGGGGGAAAGAATGGAGAAGATACAGTTTATGAATATCGGCTACGGCAATGTAGTTTCAGCGAACCGTGTTATCGCAATGGTCAGCCCGGACTCCGCTCCTGTCAAACGTATGATACAGGACGCGAAGGAAAAGGGCAGCCTGATTGACGCGACATACGGCAGAAAAACGCGCTGTGTGATTATTATGGATAATGGAGCGGTGGTGCTTTCGCCCAATGTGCCGGAAACGGTGGGCGGGAGGCTTTCCGCAGACCAGAAAGGAATGTAGGCTTTTATGAAAGAACAGGGAATACTGCTGATAATTTCCGGACCCTCCGGCTCCGGAAAGGGGACGATTGTGGAGCGGCTCTGCGGGAACGAGGATTTTTCGCTTTCCATTTCCGCGACAACACGCCAGCCGAGGGATTATGAGAAAAACGGCGTGCATTATTTTTTCCATACAAAAGAGGAATTTCTTAAAATGCGGGATAATATGGAGCTGCTGGAATGTGCGGAATTCTGCGGGAATTTTTACGGCACGCCTAGGAAATATGTGGTAGAAAAGCTGATGGAAGGGCGCAACGTTATTTTAGAGATTGAAGTGCAGGGTGCGCTTCAGGTCAAAAAAATATATCCCGACGGCGTGCTGGTGTTCCTGATTCCGCCAAATCTGGAGGAGCTTGGCAAACGGCTGACGAACCGCGGGACAGAGGAAAAAGAAGAAATCAACCGCAGGATACACCGTGCGCTGGAAGAATTGGAGCTGGTGCAGGAATACGACTATGTGGTTGTAAATGATACGATAGAGCAGGCTGTGGCAGACGTACAGGCGATTGTCCGCGCGGAACGCATGAAATGCAGCCGGAACAAAAATATTAAAAAGATATTCAAAGGAGAGATGGAATCATGCTAAGACCTTCTTATACAGATTTGCTGGAAGTTTTCAACCGTGAAACAGACGATATCACGCTGGGCAGCAGATATACAATCGTAATTGCCGCGGCAAAGCGTGCAAGACAGCTTGTAGACCATGCAGAGCCGCTGGTAGATGGCATAAAAGTGGATAAACCCGTTTCTGTGGCGGTAAATGAGCTTTATCAGGGCAAGATCAAGGTACGGGAGAGTCGACCTGCCGAAAATCTGTCTGAGGAAGAAGAAACCGCAGGGGAACAGGAGTCTGAAATGACCGGTGACATGGAAGATTTCGCAGAAGGCGATGGCATGGAAGAACCTTTGGCAGAAGAATAAAGCGCAGAAAATGAAAAGCGGACAATAAAGGCGGTATGCCATAAGAAAATTATTTTCTTATGGCATACCGCCTTTACCTGTAAAAACGATGGGTCTTCTTATTTCATCCATTTCCCGTCAAAGATATCCTTTGCATCTCTGGTCAGCGGGAAAATATCGTTCTTTTCTATGTACTTTACGTCAAATTTTCTGTTCAGCGCGGCAAAATGTTTCAGGCCGAACGCAATGCGGTTCAGATAGGAATATACGCCAATTGCACCTGTGGAGAAATCATTCGCTTCGTTGCCGTAAATATCGCGCAGCTCCCGCAAGTCGGGGAACAGTTCGTCTTTTGTTTCACCGAATCTTTGCAGTTCCACAGGAAGGTTCCCGGCCTCAAGCAGTTCTCCAACCTTTTTCGCGCTCATTGCCGCCGCCATAGAAGAACGGCAAAGCCCGACGGCCTTTACATACGGCGCACCCAGAGCCAGAGCCTTATAGACCTGATCTTCCATTGTAAAGCCGCCTGTAATAGCGATATGCGGCAGTGTTACGCCTTCTTTTTCCAGACGTGACATGATTTCCGCCAGATAGCTTTCCATCGCCACAGTTGGCAGACACCATTCGTTCATCATTTTGCAGGGACTGTAACCGGAACCGCCGCCCGCGCCGTCAAACATCACCAGGTCAACCTGTGCTTCGCTTGCAATCCGCAGAACGTGTTCCAAATCGGCAGGGTCATAGCCTGCCATTTTGAAATATACATTTTTCAGGCCCATTGCACGCAGTTCATTGATTCTGGGCACAAGGTAATTTTCGTCCCACATCGGCAGACGTCCGTAGGAACGGAAATTTTCGCCAAAGCCTGCATTGTACCGTTCCACAACCTTCGGGTCGGAAGGGTCTGGAATGACAAGGAGCCCCTGCTCCTGTGCTTTCAGCGCGGCTTCCAGTGTTGCAAGCCGGTTGACGGGCTGCGTACCTTTTGCGGACTGCCCGAATTTGAATTCAATCGCTTCCGCACCGCATTCTTTTATGGCATACTCCGGTACACCGATACGGTCGTCATCTACGTTCACCTGCAATATAATCTGCCCATAGCCGCGGTAGTATTTGCGGAATGCGTCCAAAAATTCACCCAATTTCGGGCAGTGGACGACTTTCCCGTTTTCCAGCCGAAGTGTAGGGTCTTTCGTTACCGCGCCTTCGCCAATGACTGTGAGTACACCAGCCATTGCCGCTCCGCCGAAATAATCCTGCCAGTTCAGCTTGATCAGTGCGGGCAGGACGATGGGCAGCTTCAGCTTTACGGGATTGATTGTACCAATTACGGTTTCCAGATTTACGTCATGAATCGTTGCTTTGTCAGAATCTGCCTCCGCGCCGACTGCCCCGAATACGCGCCCATTGATATTAAAATGGGAATAATCAACAGGGTAAGTCTTTTCAGATGCAACCTGATTGTCGCCCGTTGTGGTGGGGTAAACCGCGTCTGCACCGCGCACAGCGGAAAGCCCGATTTCACACGTCCCTACGCAGTCCGCCGTACACATGGAGCACATGCCCGAGAACGTGCAGGGGTGGGCGGGGTCGCGCAGCTTTGTCCGGTTAAACGCAGAGCCTAATACTGGACTGAATGACATACATAAAACCTCCCTTTTTTACAATAAATGGAATTTGCCGCCTGTTTTTATTGTAATTATAGCATAAATTCTTCTGTTTGCAAGAGGTCTTTGATCGGCTTTTTTACTGAATATTGCAGCCTGTAAAGCTGATGGATTCTGCGCTGTTCAGTAAAAATCCACCCGTCAACCCGTATACGTTCAGGCTCTAAACTGGTTTTTAAGAGCGTTTCTGTTTTTCAATTTCAAATATGCCAAAGCCCATTTCAGCGGCTTCAAGAATCACTGTGCCGCCGAAACGCATTTCAAGCTGTTTCAGCCAACAGTCCTTTTCACCCGCGAACGCCCGCAGAAGTCTGCCATCTGCGCGGACAAGTATCTCGTCATAAATCGTATTCGCGAAAATGCTTTCTGCCTGCCGCCGCATTTTTGTTACAGTCCAGTCGATAGAGGGTAAACGTCCCGTTCCTTCGCAGGCACGGCATTTTGTCGTCATCTGCCGTCGGAGAGAGGGGCGTGTTTTTTTCCGCGTTACCTGCATCAGCCCCAGTTCTGTCATGCCGATAACAACTGTCTTAATTCTGTCTTTTTTTACTGCCGATTCCAGCCTGCGGGTCAGTTCCTGCTGATTTTTTTTCTCCGGCATATCAATAAAATCAATGATGATGATACCGGAAAGGTTCCGCAGGCGCATCTGCTTTGCGGCTTCCTCAGCGGCTTCAAGGTTTGTGCGGAGGATGCTTTTCTGCAGGTCGCCGCGCCCTGCCGCCTTGCCTGTATTCACGTCTATGACAACACAGGCTTCTGTTTCTTCGATCACAAGGAAACCCCCGCTTTTCAGCCAGACCTTTTCCTCCAATGCTTTCTCGCTCTGCCGCTCCAGAAAATATGCCTCGAACAGCGGAGTTTTTTCTGTGTGGAGCCGCAGAACGGGCTGCCCCTCCCCGCCGAAATCGCCTGTTTCCAGCAGGGAATGGCAGGCGGCTTCGTCATTCAGTACAAACTCGTCCACATCGGCAGAATAAAAATCCCGAACAGCCTGATGGACAGGCTGGCTTTCCTGCAAAAGCAGGGCAGGCGGCAGGGCAAACGTCCCTTTTTCCAGCTTTTTGCATTTTTCCAGCAGCAGGGAAATTTCATTTTCATATTCTTCCTGACTGCGGTTTGCTCCGTTTGTTCGCACGATTGCGCCACAACCTTCCGGCAGGAGCGCGCGCACTGTCCGGCGTATCCGCTCCCGCTCTGCAGAATCCGTAATTTTGCGGGAAATGCCGATTTCCCCATCATCTCCGGGAAGGAGCACAAGAAATTTTCCGGGGAAGGAAAAGCGGTTTGTCAACACTGCGCCCTTTGAACCGGCTGCGTCCTTTTCCACCTGCAATATCAGCGTATCCCCGGGCCTGGGGCGTGCGGGATTTTTTCCTTCATCGGAAACCGCACGTGCCGCGCCATAGTAATAGTAGCCGTTTTTTTCCGCTCCAATATCCACGAATGCCGCCTGTAAATTGGGAATAACGCTTGCCACGCGCCCTGCGTAAACATTTCCCAACAGGCTTTCATCGTGTTTGCTTTCATAATATAATTCTACAAGTTCCCCGTCCTCTGCCAGAGCGATTCTGGTGAGGTCCTCGGAAATATCCATCAAAACCCGTTTCAATGCGCACCTCCTGTTTCGCTGCATGAGTGGCTTTTGCTTATAAAACAATGATTTTTGTTGCCGCCGCATCCTGAAATACCCTGTCATGCTCAACGAGGAGCATGGTCGGGGTGTATTCCGCAATCAGCTGTTCAATCTGTCTGCGGGAATAAATATCAATAAAGTTCAGAGGCTCGTCCCAGATATACAGATGGGCTTTTTCGCAAAGACTGCCTGCAATCAGCGTTTTCTTTTTCTGTCCGCTGGAAAAATCCGAAATGTCCTTTTCAAACTGCGTCCGCTCAAATCCGAGTTTCCGGAGCAGAGCCTTGAACAGGCTTTCATCGATCCCGTGTGTACAGGCATATTCCGAAAGGGAGCCGCACAGATGGGAGGTATCCTGCGGGACATAAGAGATTATCATACCGGAGGCTTTTGTCAGTGTCCCTGTATGAGCAATAGGCTCTCCTGCCAGCAGTTTCAGCAGGCTGCTTTTTCCACAGCCGTTTTTACCATGCAGAAAGATGCGTTCGCCCTGACGTACTTCAAAAGTAACGGGGGTGCAGACAGGTATGCCGCCGTATTCCGGCGAAACGCCCTCAAAACGAGCCAGAACCCCGGCATGGTGTATGAGCGGGGAGATTTTGAGGGCCTCTGCGGTTTCCGTATTCCGCAGGAGTGCGGATTTTTCAGAAATGGCTTTTTTCTGGCGGGATTCGATGCATTTGGAACGCTTCATCATTTTTGCCGCCATGTGCCCGACATAGCCTTTGTCCGCCGCGCCGGCTTTGGAGGTTTCCACCTTGTCAGACCATGCCGCAGTACGCTTTGCGGAGTTTTCCAGCCGCCTGATATCTTTTTTCAGCCGTTTGTTCTGAGCGGCTTCGGATTCCTGCTGTGTTTCAAAATTTTCCAGCCAGGAGGAAAAATTTCCGTTTTGTACCTCGATATTCGTCCGGTTCAGCGCGAGGATATGGTCGACACAGCAGTCCAGTACATTCCGGTCGTGTGAAACCAGTATAAAGCCCTTTTTCTTTTTCAGATACGCCGCTACGCTTTCCCGCGCGCCGCTGTCCAGATGATTAGTCGGCTCGTCGATAAGCAGGAAATGCCCTTCGTTCAAAAAAAGAGCGGCAAGCAGAGCTTTTGTCTGTTCGCCGTTGGAAAGTGTGTCAAAGGGTTGCCAGAGAATCTCCGGCGCAACGTCCAAAAGGGATAATTCACGTATCAGCTCCCATTCCTCCGCGGCAGGGCAGACCTCCGTAAGGACCTCTGCTGTAAGGCGGCTTTTTTCTGAAACAGGGTAAGGGAAATAATCAAACTGTACAGATGATAAAATCGTCCCGGCATATTCATATTTACCCAGCAGAAGGTTCAGGAAGGTTGTTTTTCCTCTTCCGTTTCTGCCAACAAAGCCCAGCTTCCAGTCTGTATCCAGCGTGAAGCTGACGTTTTCAAAAATATTTTCAATGCCGGAGGGATAAGAAAATGTAAGATTCTCCACTTTAATCATTGACATAAGGCATCAACTCCTTTCATTGCCGTGAAATGAGGTGATAAAAAGTGGGACGCTGACAGTATAGCACAGCCTTTCGGCGGCGCGCAAGGGCGGAAAGGGGGAATAATGGAAATGTAATACAAATGTAACAGAAGCCTGCTTTCAGCCGGAAAGCATAAAGCGGCAGTAAGGATTCTGCCCTGTGCCGCCGCTTCAATCCTTCGGGTTGACGTGTACCATGCAGTGCTTTACTTCCTCGAAGCTGTTTTCAATTGCGTTATGCACGCGTTCCGCAATCACATGTGCCTCCCGCAGGGGAAGTTCGCCGTCCGCCGCAATTTCCACATCGACATAAATCCGCGCGCCGAACAGACGGGTCTGCAAACGGTCGATACCCAGTACGCCCTCCTGTGCTGTGATGACGTGCCGCATATTTTCCAGCGTTTCCGCGTCACAAGCCGTATCCATCATTTTATCCACAGCATCCTTGAAAATCTCATATGCCGCTTTTACGATGAATACGCAGATGATAACACTGGCGATGGGGTCACAGACGGGATAGCCCAGCCGCGCCCCGATGATACCCGCCATGCTGCCGATAGAGGAAAGGGAATCCGAGCGATGGTGCCATGCGTCTGCCATCAGGGCTGCGGAATTCACTTTTTTTGCCGCGCCCCTTGTGTACCAGTACATCGCTTCTTTGACCAGTATGGAAAGAACTGCCGCCGCCAGAGCAAGCAGCCCGGGGGCTTCCAGAGATATGCTTTCCTGCCCGATGATTTTGCGGAACCCTGCCAGCCCGATGGCAAAGCCTGTAATGCAGAGAATCATTGACAGCAGGATGGCCGCGACACATTCAATCCGCTCGTGCCCGTACTGGTGGTTTTCGTCGGATTCCTTCCCTGCCAGACGGTACCCGACCATTACGACAACTGTACTGAAAACATCGGATGCGGAATGTATCCCGTCAGAAACCATTGCTCCGGAATGTGCGAGAAAGCCCGCCAGTACCTTGAATATGGAAAGCGCGATGTTCGTCGCCATACTGTAAAAGGAAACCCTCATTACAATTTTTTCGTTTTGCTTTGCCTGACCGTCTGCCATGCTCCTTCCTCCTGCCTGTGCGGAATGCTGTTTCTTTTATAGTATTGTATCATTTTTGCGCTGGAAATTTCCATGTTTCACTCTGTTTTCCGCAAAAAAACGCACCTGTAAAAACGAAAGCCGTCCCATAGCTGTCGCCTGCTGCCTGCTGAAACCAACCGGCAGATGGGGACTTTTTGTAATTCCATCTATTCTATGCTTTCATTTCTGCTTTGTCAAGAAAAACGTCAACGGAAATGGGGCATAGCGGACAATGCCATTTTCTTCATTTTTGATTAATTTTTACAGCCTTTTCTTGAAAATCTTTCCGGGTGATGCTAGAATTAAGGTTATCTGTAAAAACGCATGGCACCGCATGAAAAGAGGTTTCTGAATATGAATGTTTTTCGCGAAATGCAGAATGAAATAGAAGAATTTTTCCACAGCGGCCGTCTGACAAAAGCGGTCCTGTGGCTTTGTGTGGCCTTTTTCCCGCTTTATCTGACGCTTGCATGTAATTTCCTTTCCTATAGCTCGGGGGACAAGCTTTATGCGCTGGTGCATGAGCAGACGGGTTCGTTTGTGTTCGGCCTGTTTCTGGTCGTGCTTGTTTTTTTGGCGTTTGCCTGTCTGTTCCGCAGAGTGTTTACAGCGGCGTTGGTTTCCGCCGTTATTTTTACGGTAATGCCCTTGGTTGATTATTTCAAATCCAATATACTGCGGGAGCATTTCCTCCCTTGGGATTTGCTGCTGGCAAAAAATGCGGACAGCTTTACGCAGTTTCTGACCTCCCTCGTTGTACCGGACGCGGTTTGGGAGGTGGTCGGCGGCACAGTGTTTTATCTACTGTTTTTGTTTCTGGCACGTCCTGTCCTGCCCGGAAAGCAGCGCTACCGTATTGCCGGTACGCCTGTACTGCTGATATTTCTGTATTTTTTTGTGGGAAACCCTTCCATACGTGAAGCGACATATGAAGCTGTTTTCGGGATTTCTCTGGACGAGGCAATGGACCAGGATACCAACTACACAAAGCATGGATTCCTGACTGCCTTTGCACTGAACTTCGGCGCACTGAACATGACGGAGCCACAGCATTACAGCAAGGCTTATGTTGAGCATATGTTCGAGAAGTATATTCCGGAAAACATGGATGCAGGGGATTTCCAAAATCCGGACGTTATCGTTGTGCTTTCCGAATCCTTCTGGGATCCCTCGGTATTACAGAATGTGGAGTTTTCCAAAGATCCTCTGGAAAATTATCATAGGATTGCGGAAAACTACCCCAGCGGGTCTATGGTTTCCTGCACATTCGGCGGCGGGACAGTCCGTCCGGAATTTGAGATACTGACGGGTATGACAACGAATATGCTGCCGCCGGGCAATGTCCCCTACCAGCAGTATGTATTCAGCGATATATTTTCCTATGCCCGCTTTTTCAAAGGGCTGGGCTATGATGCCCTTGGAATCCATACATACCAGAAAACATTTTATGAACGGGAACGGGCGTATCCGCTTCTGGGCTTTGATGATTTCCTTGGGGAGTACGACATGCACGCCGAACACCACTGGAACAGCGGCCCGTATATTACAGACGAAACCATTGCGGAGGAAATCATTTATCAGCTGGAACAGCCGCATGAAACAGGATTGTTCCTGATGGCAATTACCATGGAAAACCATGGGCTGTATTTCGATAAATATAAGCCGTTCGACTGGGATATCCGTGTAAAGTCGGACGTGCTTTCTGACCGTGAAACAAATATGCTGCAAAATTATCTGAAGGGCGTGAGCGATTCCGACCGTGCGCTTGGCGTGCTGTACGATTACATTATGGCAAGGGAAAAACCGGCTGTACTTTTGTGGTACGGCGACCACCTCCCTACGCTGGGCGATGAATTTAAGCCCTACACCACAACGGGTACGATTTCTTCCGCGACTGCGGCAGAGTGGAACGAGGAAGAAAAATACACCATGTTTTCCACACCGTATGTGATTTTCAGCAATTACGATACAGGGCGGGAATACCGCGCGGAAGGGCAGGCCGTTTCGCCGTATCTGCTTTCCCCGCTGCTCTGCGATTATATTGCCGCGCCGGAATGTTTGCAGACACGGTTCCTGTTGGAACTTTTTGAAACCTGTCCGGTAATCAGCCCGTATTATAAGCTGTATTCCGATGTACCGGAGGATATTCGGGAGGAATGCATTGAGATGCACGAACTTTTGACCTACGATGAACTGCTGGGCAGGGATTATCTTTCTGCCATCCAGTGCGGAGAAGAATAAAAAATCTTAGCATGTCAAAAAAGGCTCAGGCTACGCCTTCAAGCCTTTTTTGAGGGACTGGCGGTATAAAGGGACTCGTCCCATCGGCTTTTGAAAAAGCCTTAAAACTCGCCCTTTTCCTCGAACGGGCAAAGCCCGCTCTGCGGATTCCACTCAGGAAACGCTTCGTTTCCCGAACCCTTCCGCGATACGAAAATAGTTTTTTTGACAATCTGTATCTGTCCATAAAAAACAGGCATGAAGCGGTTTGACGAAAGAAAGCAATTAGAAATTTGTTTTTTAAGTCAAGCCGTCATTTGCCTGTTTTATTGTTCTGCGGATACTGTCAACCCGACAATATTTCATGTTAAAAATCTGCATGGTTCAGCGTGAGCTGGAATCGTACGCCGCTTTTCCGGTCATGCCGCATTTCTTCGACAGCGGGCAGTACAAACTCCCTGAGCGGCTGCTCCTCCGCTCCTTTTACGAGGATACGGAACCGGTATTCTCCCCGCAGCTGTGCCAATGCCGCCGGAACGGGTCCTAAAATTTGGAACAGCCCTTCGCCGTCTGCTTGTGCCAGCCGCGCGGCAAGGCGTTCTGCCGCTGCCGCTGCTTCCGCTTTGCTTTCTCCTGTCAGCAGTATACTGAAAAATGCCGAAAAGGGCGGATAGCCCATCATGCGCCGCATTTCGATTTCTTCTGCATAAAACCCGTGAAAATCCTGTGCCGCCGCATAGCGTACAGCATAATGCTCCGGCTGGTAGGTCTGTAAATATACCCGCCCCGGCAGTCCGGCGCGTCCTGTGCGTCCTGCCGCCTGAAGCATCAGCCGGAATCCCGTTTCCGCCGCAGTATAGCTGTCTGTGTTCAAGGAGGTATCTGCCGCCATAATTCCCACAAGTGTAATACTTGCAAAATCATGCCCCTTGGCAATCATCTGTGTACCTATGAGAATATCCGCTTCTTTCTGCGAAAAAGCCGCCAGAATTCGTTCGTGGCTATGCTTTTTTGCTGTTGTGTCCAAATCCATCCGCAATATCCGCGCATTTGGAAAGAAACGGCGTGTTTCTTCCTCGATTTTTTCCGTCCCTGTCCCGAACTGGCGGATATAGCCGGAGCCACATTCCGGGCAGACTCTGGGCGAGGCCTCCCGTCTGCCGCAGGTGTGGCAGAGCAGTATGTTTTCAGTGGTGTGGTACGTATAGGGCAGGTCGCATTCCGGGCAGACCATGGCATGCCCGCAGCTGCGGCAGGAAACAAATGTAGCATAGCCCCGGCGGTTCAGGAAAAGCATTGCCTGCTCCCCGCGTTCCAGCGTTTCCGCCAGAGCCTTCCGCAGAGGCCGCCCGAATACGGAACGGTTGCCTTCCGCAAGCTCCTGCCGCATATCCGTTACAAAAATTTCCGGCCTGCTCCCGCCGCCTGTCCGTTCTTTCAACTCCAGCAGGCGGTATTCGCCCTGTGTTGCCTTATAATACGCGGAAATATCCGGCGTAGCTGTTCCCATCAGAAGCAGTGCGCCATGCAGTTCCGCCAGCTTTTCTGCTGCTTCCCTTGCGTCATATTTGGGCGTTACATCGGAAAGATAGCTGGTTTCGTGTGCTTCGTCTATGATGATTGCCCCTATGTCCGCAAAAGGCAGGAACAGGGCCGAGCGCGGGCCGATGATAACAGAAATTTCCCCATCCCGCGCCCGTTTCCATTGGTCGACCCTTTCGCCTGTGGATAAGCGGCTGTGTGTGACGGAAACCTTTTCTCCGAAACGGGAAAGGAACCGTTCCAAAATCAGCGGGGTCAGTGCGATTTCCGGCACAAGTACAACAGCCTGTTTCCCCATTTCCAGCACATCTGCAATCATTTGCAGATAGATTTCTGTTTTGCCGCTGCCCGTCACGCCATGCAGAAGTACGGGGCGTTTTTTTTCCTGCTGCATTTCTTCCCGAAGGGCGGCAAGTGCTGCCGCCTGTTCTTTTGTTGGTGAAAACGCTTCCGTTCGGGTATACGGTTTTTCCGGCAGTACACGCCGCTTTTCCTCCTGCCGCCGTTCCAGCAGCACACCTTTGGAAAGCAGTGTTTTCAGCGGGGATGCGCCTGCCAGTTCCCGCAGTTCCTCCGGTGCGGCTTCGCGTCCGTTTGCCAAATGTTCCAAAATCCGCCGCTGTCCCTCCAGACGGCGGTCTTTTTGGGCTTTTTGGCGGATTTCCCCCAAAAGCGGGGAATCTATATTCAGGGAATAATATTTTTTTTCTATTTTATAGTCGCTTCGGCGTAAACTCTGCCGCAGCGTAATCAGCCCTTTTTTTTCCAGAGAGCGGGCAATTTCCTGTGCCTTTGCGCCTGATTCCGGTTCGATTTCTGACAGGGCAAGCGTGCCGCGCTCCCGCAGAAGTTCCATAAATGTACATTCCCGTTCGGTCAGTCCGGATTCGTCCGCACCTTCTTTCAGGGAAACGAGCCAGACGCTTTTGGTGCGGATGCCCGGCGGCAGCATGATTTGCAGGCATTGATTGAGCGTACAGAAACAGCGTTCCCTGAGCCATTCCGCAAGGGCGAGCAGCTCCGGCGTAAAAACAGGCTTCCCGCTGTCCAGTATTTCGCGGATGTCCTTGAGCCTGCCCTCCGGCAGCTCCGTTGTTTCGCAGAGGGAAATGATATAGCCTTCTGTGCGTGTGCCGCGTGCGCCAAACGGGACAATGACCCGCACGCCCGGACGTGCAGATGCCTCCAGCTCTGCCGGTATTCTGTAATCAAACAACTTATCGACCTCCGGATGGCTAAGACCTATGATGACTTTTGCATATCCCATTTTTTCATTCACTCCTTCCGCGGAAAAGACCTGTTGCAATGAGCCTGAGCCGCTTTTACCATATCACCCAATGCGTCAGGTGTCAACTGATTCAAAATTCGGGCAGGAAATGATTTATTTATGATGTCTGAACGAAAAAATCTTGAAGATTGTCGCAAAATCCCGTATAATAATAAGATTAGTGGATTATGGAAGGAGGGCACGGAGATGCAGCGGAGCAATCCAAGGGAAGTTGCGGCGGAGGCGCTGATGGAAATCATGACAGCGGGCGCGTACAGCAATGTCGCGCTGCGCCGGATATTGCGGCGGAATGGCGCGATGACACGCCAGGAACGCGCGTTTGTGACGGAAACGGTAAACGGCACGCTGCGCAGCCTGATTTATCTTGATTATCTGCTGAACGCATTTTCCAGTATTCCTGTGGAAAAAATGAAGCCGTGGCTGGCAGCGGTTGTGCGTACGGCGGCATATCAGCTGATATTTATGCAGGTTCCGGATTCTGCTGCCTGCAACGAGGCGGTCAAGCTGGCGGAGGCACGCGGCTACCGCGCGCTGAAAGGCTTTGTAAACGGGCTTCTGCGGCGGCTGGCGCGGGATTGGGAAAGTACGCCTCTGCCGGAGGCGGGGACTGCGGAATGGATTTCTGTGCGCTATTCACATCCGCTCTGGCTGGTGAAAATGTGGGCAGCGTATTATGGTATTGTGGAAACGGAACGGCTCTGTGCCGAAAATAACCAGCCGCCCGATGTGTCGGTACGGGTGAATACATTGAAAACCACACCGGACAATCTGCGGAAGCTGCTTGAGGAAAGCGATGTTAAGACCGCACAGGGAAGTATCTGCGAAAATGCCCTGCATCTTGCGAAAACAGCAGATTTGACGAAGTTAACGGCGTTTCAGGAAGGGCTGTTCCATATTCAGGATGAAAGCTCTCAGCTTGCGGTCAATGTCTTAGACCCGCAGAAAGGGGAGCGCGTATTGGATATCTGCGCCGCGCCGGGGGGGAAGAGTTTTACGGCAGCGGAAAAAATGGAAAATGAAGGGCAAATCGTATCGCGGGATATACATGTTCATAAAATAGAACTGATGGAGGAAACTGCCGCGCGGCTGGGGATTTCCTGCATGGAGTGTGCGCAGAGGGACGGCATGGAGCCGGATGAGGTTTCAGGGCTGTTTGACCGTGTGCTGGCGGATGTGCCCTGTTCCGGTCTGGGGCTGATGCGGAAAAAGCCGGATATCCGTCTGAAAAAAACGGGCAGCGAAATCGACAGCCTGATAGAGATACAGCGGAAAATATTGGAAAATGCCGGAAATCTTGTGCGTCCGGGCGGTGTGCTGGTATACTGTACCTGTACGCTGAGCCGCAAGGAAAATGAGAAAAATGTGGAGTGGTTTCTTGCGGGACACCCCGCGTTTGAAGCAGAGGACATCACGCCGTTCCTGCCCAAAGAATGGGACTGGGCTATGGAAACGGCAGGGAAAGGCTTTGTAACGCTCCTGCCGTACAGGACGGGAACGGACGGCTTTTTCATCGCGCGTATGGCAAGGAAGGGATAACATGGCAAAAACGGACCTCAGGTCAATGGACAGTGCTGAGCTGGAACAGTTTATTATAGAGATGGGGGAACCCGGATTCAGGGCAAAGCAGCTTTTTGAATGGATACACGGAAAGCATGCCGCGGATTTTGCGGAAATGACAAACCTTCCCAAAACGCTTCGGGAGAAGCTGGAAAGTACGGCAAAGCTCCCGCGGACGGAAGTGGTGCGGAAGCTGGTTTCGCAGAAGGACGGTACGCGGAAATATTTATTTGCGCTGGAAAACGGCTCTGTCATAGAAAGCGTACTGATGAAGTATGAATATGGAAATACAGTCTGTATTTCCACACAGGCAGGCTGCCGTATGGGCTGTCAATTCTGCGCCTCTACGCTGGACGGTGTGGAGCGGAGCTTAACGGCTGGGGAGATGCTTTCGCAGGTATACGAAATACAAAAGGACTGCGGCGAACGCGTCAGCGGCGTTGTGCTGATGGGAAGCGGCGAGCCTTTGGATAATTATGAAAATGTGCTGAAATTTCTGCGGCTGATTAACGACCGGAAAGGGCAGAATATGGGACAGCGGCATATCACGCTTTCCACTTGTGGGCTGATTGATAAAATTTATGAACTGGCGGAGGAAAATCTGCAAATTACTCTGGCGGTATCGCTGCATGCGCCGAATGATGGGATACGGAACAGTATCATGCCGATTTCCAGGGCAAATCCAATGGACACGCTGCTTTCAGCCTGCCGTGCGTATGCGGAGAAAACAAAGCGGCGGATTACGTTTGAATATGCCATGATGCAGGGCGTGAATGACAGCGACGCATGCGCGCGGGAACTGGCGGGACGGCTACGGCATATGCTGTGCCATGTGAATCTGATACCTGTGAATGATGTGAAGGAGCGTGCGTTTGTGAAAAGCTCAGATGAGCGGGTGCGGCGGTTCGCAGCGATATTGCAGGACAACAGCGTGGAAACGACAGTACGGCGGCGGCTCGGCAGCGACATTGATGCGGCGTGCGGGCAGCTGCGGCGCGGGTATTTGAAGAAATGAAACCCTTAAGGCACCGCCCCAAACCCCCGCCCGCTTTTTGGAAAAAGCGGGGCAAAAATTTCTGTTCCCCACACTTTGTGCGGGGAAGGAAACACAAGAAAAGCAGAATATATATTTGAAAAACAAAAATATGAAACAGTTAAAATCCAGCCGCATGGAATGCGGCTGGCAAACGGGTCAAGGGCGGAAAGCCCTTGCAGGGTGCGGGACAGCGTCCTGCGGTTTTCAGGCTCTTTCTAAAGGAGGTGGAGCAGTTTTGAAAGCGGTTGGAATCAGCGACATCGGCAGATGCCGCAAAAATAACGAAGACGCATACCATATTACAGCAGGTGATGACCCTGTGCATAACATCTATGTCGTTGCGGACGGCATGGGCGGCTGCAATGCGGGTGAGGTTGCCAGCAGCAGTGCGATTGAAACATTTCTGGAATACCTCCGGCAGGAAAAGGAACATGCCGGGAGCGAGGAAACACTGGACCTGATGACGGGCGCAGTTGCCGCGGCAAATGAGGCGGTTTACAGGAAATCCAATTCCGCGAGGGAATTTGCTGAAATGGGCACGACGCTTGTGGCAGCGGTAATTCGGGAAGAAAAGCTGTTTGTTGTCCATGTGGGTGACAGCAGGGCATATTTATACCGAAAAAAAATGCTGAAACCCCTGACAACTGACCATTCCTATGTGATGGAACTGGTAAAGATGGGTTCGATTACGAAGGAAGAAGCAGCGGAGCATCCGAAACGCAATGTTATTACGCGCGCAGTTGGCATACGGGACAGCGTGGAAACAGATACGATGATACGTCAGGTGAAAAAGGGCGATATGCTCCTGCTTTGTACAGACGGGCTTTCCGGTATGCTGCGGGATGATGAAATCGCAAGAATACTGGATAAACGCTGTTCTGTGGAACGGAAAGCCGCAGTTTTGGTCGATGAGGCAAATAAGCACGGCGGATACGATAATATTTCTCTGATTTTGGTGGAGATTTAGGAGGTTATAATAAATGTTACTGAATCCGGGTACTGTCCTGCGGGGCAGATACGAGATTGTGGAGAAGATTGGCTCCGGCGGTATGGCTGTGGTGTATCGAGGAAGGGACAGGGAGCTGGAGCGCTATGTGACGGTAAAGGTGCTTCGTGAAGAATATATTGGCGATGATGAATTTATTGAGCGGTTCCGTTCGGAGGCGCGTTCAGCGGCAAAGCTTTCCCACCCAAATATCGTGCGGGTATATGATGTTGGGGCGGACGATGATATAAACTTTATTGTTATGGAATATATTCATGGGGATACGCTGAAAAAGGCGATAAAGGAAAAAGCTCCGTTTGACTCCCGCTCTACCATCAATGTGGCAATACAGGTTGCGTCCGCGCTTTCGCAGGCGCATAAAGGGCATATTGTACATAGGGATATCAAGCCCCAGAATATCCTTGTGGGGACAGATGGCGTGGTAAAAGTAACGGATTTCGGCATTGCAAGAGCCGCGACCGCGACAACCATGACGACAACGGCAAATGCCGCGGGCTCTGTCCATTATTTTTCGCCGGAACAGGCGCGGGGCGGTTATGTGGACGAAAAAAGCGATATCTATTCCCTCGGCATTACGATGTTTGAAATGATTACAGGCAGGCTGCCGTTTCAGGGGAATAATTCCGTTTCTATCGCGTTGAAGCATATCAATGAGGAGTTGCCGGATATCCGGCAGTATAATCCGAACTGCAGCCCTTCTCTGGAGGGAATCATTCATAAGGCGACTATGAAAAAGGCAGATGAACGATATGCCAGCATTGAACAGCTTTTGGCGGACCTGATCCGCGCAAGGGCAGAGCTGACAGGCGTGGCAATTCCTCCTTTGATGGAGGACGGCCCGCAGAAAAAACAGGCGCAGTGGACGGAAGTTCCGGAGGATTCCGTTATGATGCGGCGTGGGTCTTCGACTGCACAGCGTATGTCGAATACCGGACGGCGGAATGCAAACCGCACATCTGGTACAGATGGTAACGGTGGGGCTGGTACAGCGGCGGCGAGTGCCGAAGTTATGGCAGATGCGAACGGCACAGCAAACAGTGCTTCAGGCATAAACAATGTGTCGGGCACAAGCAGTGCATCAGGCACAGGCAGTGCGTCAGGCGCAGATGTTACATCGGGCACAGGCGATGCGGCAGGTACAGGCGGCGCATCAAGTCCGAATGGTGCAGGAATCCGGATGTCCAAGCGGGCAGAAGCGGCGGCACAGCTCCGCGCGGCACAGGCAGCAAAGGGAAAAGCCGAGGACGGGCGCGCGCAGGCGGTACGGCTGGTGGAGGCTGTGGAACAGACGAAGCCGGCAGACCAGAAAGAACTGGAATATATCCGCACGCATAAGTGGCAGGAGCAGGCAGAAGAGCCGAGGGAGCTTGACGTGCCGCTTGTCAGCTTTGAGAAATATGGTAAAAAGCTGCGTCTGGCAAAAGAGGACGAGTATGAACGGGAATATATGGAGGCTGAGCCTTTGCGCGCAAGCAAACGTCCGGAAAAGGTGCGCAAAAATCCACGTCTGGAGGAGGATTATGACAGCGAATCCGATCGCCGTGCAGAGAAAAAGGTCATTATTGCGGCTGTTATCACTGCGTTGGTGCTGATTGGTGTGATTTCCCTTGTGGGTATGCGCGCACTCAGCGGCGGCTGGGGCTTTGGCGGCTTTGCTGCTTCGGACGAGGAGGTCGAAATGCCGTCCCTGCTGGGCAAAACGCTTTCTGCCGCGACAAAAGAAGCGGAGGCTCTGGGAATTGAACTGGTAGAGGAGGGGCAGGAACAAAGCAAGTATTACGATACAGGCGAAATCTGCTATCAATCCGCAGTGGAAGGCACAAAAGTGCCTGTTAACGGGAAAATCGGCATTAAAATCAGCACTGGACTGACTTCGGAGAAAATGCCGGATATGAAAGAACTGACAGAGGAAGAAGCAACAGAAAAAATTGTAAACCTTGTGGGGACAAATCCCAGTATAGAATATGAATATGACGAGGAAATAGAGGTCAAAAAGGTTATCGGGCAGAGTCCTGCGGAGGGAGAAACCATCAACGCCAAGAGCCGGATTGTTTTGACAATCAGCAAGGGCAAAGAGGGCGGCGATGTTGCTGTGCCGAACGTTGTAAATGCGACAGAGGAAAAAGCAAGGCAGGATTTGGAGGCAGTCGGGCTCGTTGTCGGCACTGTTTCCCATACGGAAAGCACGACGGTAGAAAAGGGCAGAGTCATTACGCAGACCATTTCCGCAAATCAGCAGGTGCCGAGCGGCAGCGTGGTAAACCTTGTAGTGAGCAGCGGCCCGCCGCAGACGAATGAGCCGGAGCCGCCTCAGCAGAACCCCCAGACGCCGGAGCCGACGACACAGACAGTGCCGGATAATTCCGGCAGCATGACGGAAGGGACGAAATATTTTACCATCAGCGCTCCTGCGGGCGGCGGTTCGCATTATGTGCGTGTGGTGAAAAATGACGCGGACGGGGCGTTCCCTGTTGTAGATGAATACCGCGATACGGAAGATTTCCCGTACAGCGTTGCCGTAACGGGACGCGGCAGCGGCACGGTGACGTGCTATGTTGACAGTGTGGAACAATGGACACAAAGTGTGAATTTCTCAGAATAAGGTGAGGCGATGGAATGCTGGAAGGCGTTATCGTAAAAGGAATCGGCGGGTTCTACTATATTGATACGGAGCAGGGAGTTTATGAATGCCGCGCAAGGGGGATTTTCCGCAAAGAGGGGATCCGCCCGACTGTGGGGGACGCTGTGCGGATTTCCATATTGGGCGAAGCCGGAAAAAAAGGCAGCCTGGATGAAATTCTGCCCCGGCGCAACGAGTTGATACGCCCGCGGGTATCCAACGTGGATCAGGCGGTGATTGTATTTGCCGCGAAAAGCCCGAATATGAATCTGGACCTGCTTGACCGCTTTCTGCTGCTTGCAGAGGAGCAGGAACTGGAAATCCTGATTGTCATAAATAAAATTGACAAGGATAAAAACGAGGATTACCTTGCGGCAGCGGAACTTTACCGCCACGCAGGGTATCCCGTTATCTGCGCCAGTGCGCAGAAGGGAATTGGCATTGAGCAACTGCGGCACGCGCTGGAAAACAAAATTTCTGTTTTTGCGGGACCTTCAGGCGTGGGCAAAAGCAGCCTGATTAATACCGCTTTTCCGGGGCTGGAATTGAATACCGGAGAGGTCAGCCGGAAAATTCAGCGCGGCAGGCATACGACGCGTCATGCGGAGCTGATACAGGTTTCGGAAAAAAGCTATATCGTAGATTCCCCGGGGTTTACCTCCCTTTTGCTGAGTCATATTCCATCGGAGATATTACAGGCCTATTTTCGGGAATTCCGTCCGTTTTTGAATCAATGCCGCTATACCGGCTGTATGCATATCAATGAACCGGAATGTGCCGTCAAGGAGGAAATCGGCAGAGCCGTTTCCGAACGGCGGTACGAAAGATATAAAACGTTTTATGAAGAACGGAAGGAAGAAGAGAGGAGAAGATAACATGAACATTTTTCTTTCCCCGTCGCTGCTTTCGGCAGATTTTACGCGCGTGGGCGAACAGCTTTCCCTGCTGGAGGAGGCTGGCGTGCCTTACCTGCATCTGGACGTGATGGATGGGATATTTGTGCCGAATATTTCCTTTGGCATGCCTGTCATCCAGAGCATTCGCAAGGCAAGCAAAATGGTGTTTGACGTGCATCTGATGATTACAGAGCCGGAACGGTATGCAGAGGAGTTTGCGAAGGCGGGCGCGGATATTGTTAATTTCCATGTGGAGGCGACGAGGGATCCGGCGGCTGTGCTTGCAAAAATAAAAAAAACAGGCGCAAAAGCGGGCATTACCATAAAACCCGGTACGCCTGTGGAAACAATAAAGCCATATTTGCCGGATGTGGATATGGTGCTGGTGATGACGGTGGAACCGGGTTTTGCAGGGCAGAAATTCATGCCGGAGCAGGTAGAAAAAATCCGCCGCCTTGCGGAATGGAAAAAGGAACTTGGGTTTGCGTATGATATCGAGGTGGACGGCGGCGTTACGCTGGAAAATGTGCGGACATCTCTGGACGCAGGCGCGAATATCATTGTCGCGGGTTCGGCTGTGCTGGGCAAGGCAGATATTGCGGGGGCTGCGGGAAAGTTTTTAGAAATATTCAAGGAGTACGAGTGATATGAAAGCGTTGGTTTTTGCCGGAGCGGAAATCTGGGATTATTCCTTTTGTAAAGCATATATGGATGGGGCCGGCGTTGTGATTTGCTGTGACAGCGGCCTGCGCCATGCGAAAGCGCTGGGGATACGCCCCGATTATATTGTGGGAGATTTTGATTCCGTTTCACCGGAGGTCTGGGACTATTATAAAGGGCAGGGGATTCCTGTGCGGCAGTTCCCGGCACGGAAAAATGAGACAGATATGGAGCTGGGCGTTCTGCTTGCGCTGGAGCTGGGCGCGAATGAGCTGGTACTGTTCGGCGGCATCGGCGACAGGTTTGACCATACGCTTGCCAATGCGCACTATCTGCTTTCCCTGCTGAAAAAAGGTGTGCGGGCAAGGCTTGTGGACGAAAAAAACTGCGTGGAGGTCATAGATAAGCACCTGACGGTTTGCGGAAAGGTGGGGGATATTGTATCCACTATACCGCTTTCCATGGAGGTCAGGGGCATTACGCTGAAGGGCTTTTCCTACCTGTTGACGGATTTTGATCTTGCGCTGGACGATGATTATATTGCCGTAAGCAACGTGCTTGCGGAGGAACGCGCGGAAATTGATATTCGGGACGGATATCTTTTCGTGATACGTTCCAGAGATTAAATAGCAGAATGGAACGGACCTGAATGAAAAAATCCCGCACATTCCCTGCATTTCCGGCATAGGAATAAGAAAGGGGGTGGCGGGATGCGCAGAAGATGCAACGGCGCGCCGCTGAAATGGCTGTGCGGCGTGGTAATGGCCGCGCTGGGGCTGGGTATGCTTTTGGCGTGCCTGCTGCCCCGGTGCGTTTTTCTTATCGGCGGACTTTTGCTGGGCTGCGGGATATGGCTTGTCAGCAAAAGTAAAAGATTTTGAAAAAGAAAAAGCCGTTCTTCCTTAATAAAAAAGGAGAATGGCTTTTGTTCTGTGGAAATCAGATTGCGCGCGTAACCTTGTTGGAACGCATACATCTTGTGCAAACGTAAATAGATTTTACATTGCCGTTGTCTTCAACGATTTTGATTTTCTTTACGTTGGGTTTCCATTTTCTATTCGCACGTCTACTAACCTGACTACGGTTAATACTAATTCTATGGCCTCTAATCTGGCCCTTCTCGCAAATTTCACATCTAGCCATTTTTTGCACCTCCTTAGCTTGCCTATGTGACATAACAAAGATATTTTAGCAGAAAACAGGCGGGTTTGCAAGAAAAATCATATGGATTTTTCGGTTTTTTTTGCAAACGCGTACAGAATGGGGATTTGTAAGGATTTTGTAAGAAAAACGTAAGGAATTTTTCGGAAAGACAATGTAAGAATATGGTATGCTGGAAGAAAAAGGGGGAATGGGTATGAAGCGGTTTGTTCTATTGGCGATGTTGGCAATGACATGGTGGTGTGTCCCTGCATTTGGTGCGGAAAGCATCAGGATATTGCGGAATGGGGAAGAAGTGCGGCTTTCGCAGGGCATACTCCGGCAGGACGGGACGCTGATGATGTCCATGCAGGATTTGGCGGAGCTGACGGAAAGCGAACTGCGGCAGGATGGCAGCGTAACTGCATTCGGCTACCGCATGAAGGAGGGGGCTGTCGTTCTGGAAAATGAGCAGACGGCGACGCTGGTTGAAGATGTGGTGTTGTATGACCATTTGGGTCGAAAAATCCCGATTGCGGGGAAGGTGGTCAGGAATGACGAGGAAATTTATCTGCCCGCAAGGACAATAGCAAATGCGCTGGGTTATACGGTGAAATGGAGCAGGGCGGACGGCGCGGAAATCTTTTCTGTGGAGCGTCCGGTTATGCCGAGGATTACGCTGGACGTTGTGTATGATAAAGAAGAACAGCGCGTGAAAAGCGTACTCCGGAACAGAGAGCCACAAAGTTTTATCTATGGCGCGGAATTTACGCTCGAACGCATGACGACGAACGGATGGGAACGTATGCGGGAAGCAGAAATCAGGGACATTGACGATTATGGACTTCTTCTGGATAGCAGGCAGGAAGGCATTTCAGATGGAGAACGGGAGGACACAAGGCGCATATTCCAGCCCCTGCCCGCAGGGCACTACCGTCTGGGGCTCCCATTCCATTTTACCTATTACATTGGGGAAGATTTGGAAACAGTGGAGGATTTCTTGAAAGGCAGGTTAGCAGATTATCAAAACGAACCCACTCCCGAACATTTACGTAATTTGCAGACATGGCTGGAATATTACCATGCTACAAAATGGGGTGCTCCCGCTTTTTACTTTGAGGGGGCGGAGCTGGAGCCTTCCGATGATGGTGCACACGAACTTGTGGAAGGATGGTATAGATACAGGAAAAATACAGGTTATGTTTTGTACGGCGAATTTGAAGTAAAATAGGAAAATAAAAGCCGGAGAAACTCGTTTACAAAGGGTTTCTCCGGCTTTTTATGCTTTGTTTTGCGTCTGTCAGTCCACAGCGTCGATTTCTTCCAGCGCGGTGAGCACTTTCTGCATATCATCTTCCGAAGGAATACGGAAACGCGCGGAATTTTTGCTGATAGTATAAAAATCGCTTCCGGAGATTACCAGAATACGGCGTTTTGCAAATTCTCCGGCTAAATCTACTGCGGGATTGCTGTGCGTCAGCAGGCAGATAGAGGTGCTTTCTGCCGTTTCCGCAATGGAAATGTGTTTCCAGGGATGCGTCAGAAGCATATGCTTGAGCGCGGCCGTTTTTTCCTGAAGGTCCGGCAAAAATGCTGCGTCGCGTATGATTTTTGCGGCAATGCTGCGGGAAATTTCCGACATACAATAAGGGTTCGTGACATTGCCCATGTACGGCGTAAGCTGTTCCGGCAGGAGAAGATACCCGGCGCGGAGCCCCGCAAGCCCAAAGCCTTTGGAAAAGGTCTTGACAATAATCAGGTTGTCATATTTCGCGAACAGGTTTGCGGCGGCGTTTTGGCGGGGCATATAATCGCCGTAGGCTTCGTCTACGATAACGGCTGTTCCCTGCTTTTGTGCAGCCTGTAGTATGGTTTCAATTTCCGCCAGAGGAATCACCTGCCCTGTGGGATTATTGGGGTTATCCAGATAAATCAGTTTATGCTCTGGCTTGAGTGCGGCAAGCACGTCTGCCGGCGAAAATTTATAATTGTTTTCTGCTTTGAGGGGGACGCCGTCAAATGCACAGCCATACATTTTTACGTCCGTTTCATACTCCGAGAACTGCGGTACATAGCCGAGTACCCTGTCGCCGGGTTCCAAAAACAGACGGTTGATAAGATAAAGACCGGAAATAGAGCCGTCACAAAGTACAATCTGTTTGTAGTTTAAGGCTGTGTAATCCTTCCAGTAGTCGATGATGCTGTCTTTTATGCCGACGGAATGGGGGTAAGCGCGCAGCATTTCAAATGTCAGCCCATCGAAGGCTTTTTTTGCCTCGGGAGGAATCATAACGATATTGATGCCCTCTCCGCAGTCGATGTCATAGGGCAGGGGACCGGCGGATTCGATGGCATAGCTGACTTTTGTCTGTGATTTAATTGCGCTGTTGATTTTTAATTCCATAGGAATTACCTCCTTTGTATTTTTTGAAGCATTTTTTCTGTTGTACTATTATGCGTTAAAACGCTACTGTTACAATATACCGGAAGGGTGGATTTGTCAATGTGTTTTGCAGACAGGGGGAATAAAAAAAGAGTTGTTTTCGGAAAGAAAAACCGCCGCACAAAATGTGCGGCGGACAGAAGGGTCAAGGGCGGAAGCCCTTGCGGGGGTCTGGGGGGGCAGGGCCCCAAACAGTGTGTCAAAAAAGGCTCAGGCTACGCCTTCAAGTCTTTTTTGAGGAACTGTCGGTATAAAGGGACTCATTCCATCGGCTTTTGAAAAAGCCTTGAAACTCGCCCTTTTCCTCGAACGGGCAAAGCCCGCTCTGCGGATTCCATTCGGGAAACGCTTCGTTTCCCGAACCCTTCCGCGACACAAAAATAGGTTTTTTGATAGTCTGGGGCAGAGCCCTCAAGGTCTTATTCTTTTACATTTCCTGATATGCCGTATCGTCTACGTCCAAAGCCTCTACAAGCTTGATTTCAGGATTTTTCTGCATGAAATTGTTCAGGGTGTACTGGTTGGCGAATAGCAGGAGCGGACGCTCAAAATGGTCATATACCAGCGTGCTGCGCGCCACAACATAATCCTTCAAATCCTTCGGGGACCCAGGCGCGGCCCACCGCGCTACGCTGTAATCCAGCGGCTCCATGCGTACCTCGGAATTGTATTCGTTTGCCAGACGGTATTCAAATACCTCGAATTGCAGCTGTCCGACAGCGCCAAGGATAACATCATTAAACTCATTGTGGTAAACCTGTATCGCACCTTCCTGTGCAAGCTGCTGTACACCCTTTTGGAACTGCTTTGCTTTCAGGGAATTGATAGGGTGTACCCGTGCGAAAAGCTCCGGCGGGAAGGTCGGCAGGGGCTCGAAAAAGAGCTTTTCCTTCCGGTCTGTCAGCGTGTCGCCAATCTGGTAGTTGCCGCTGTCATAAATGCCGATGATATCCCCTGCAATGGCGGTTTCTACGGTTTCGCGGTCGTTTGCCATCAGGTGTGTGGACTGGCTCAGCTTCATCTGCTTGCCTGTGCGGGAAAGCGTGACGTTCATGCCGCGGGTAAACGTGCCGGAGCAAATGCGGAAAAACGCCAGCCTGTCCCGATGAGCAGGGTTCATGTTCGCCTGTATTTTGAAAATAAAGCCGCTGAAAAACCCGTCTGTGGGTTTGACTTCGCCATCCGTTGTTTTTCTGGGACCCGGCGCGGGCGACCATTCCAGAAAATGCTGCAAAAATGGCGTTATGCCGAAGTCTGCCAGTGCAGAGCCGAAAAAGACAGGCGAAAGCCGTCCTTCTTCCACAGCCTTGAGGTCAAACGGATTGCCCGCGCCGTCCAAAAGCTCCATTTCGCCGCGAAGGATATCCAGATTTGCGTCAGAAATAATGCCCTCCAGTGCATCGCCGAATACACCGTTTGCGCCCAGTTCTACAATGCCATTCTTTTGTTTATATAGATAAACTTTATTTTCCAGACGGTCATAAATACCCTCGAACGTCAGGCCGTTGCCGATGGGCCATGTAACGGCTGTAGAGGGCAGGCCGAGCGCGTCCTCCAAATCTGCCATACAGTCCAGTGGGTCTTTGGACTGGCGGTCGAGCTTGTTAATAAATGTGAAAATGGGAATTTGGCGCATACTGCAAACCTTGAACAGCTTGACTGTCTGCGCCTCTACGCCCTTTGCCGCGTCAATGACCATGACCGCGCTGTCCACAGAGGTCAGTATGCGGTAGGTGTCTTCTCCGAAATCGTTATGCCCGGGCGTATCCATTATGGAAACGACCTTGCCCTGATATTCAAACTGCATGACGGAGGACGTGACAGAAATGCCGCGCTGTTTCTCAATCTCCATCCAGTCGCTTTTGGCGAATTTCGCGTTGCGGCGGGCTTTGACCGTACCCGCTTCGCGAATCGCACCGCCGTGCAGCAGCAGTTTTTCGGTCAGCGTGGTTTTACCTGCGTCGGGGTGGGAGATGATGCCGAATATACGGCGTTTTTGTATTGCTTCTAAATTGCTCATAGGAATTTCCTTTCTGTAATAAACTGGCAGCTTTGCCTGTGCTTTTCCTATTTTACATGATTTTTCCCCGAAAGGGAATAACGGAAACAGGAAAAACGAAAAATATGAAAAATTCAGCTATCCTGCGGAATTCAAAAGGCCTATGGAAGACCAAGGTTTGACCGTAGGCAGGTTTTGTGGTATGGTATACAATAAGCTGAAAAATGAGCAGATAGCCGCTGAAAAGGAATTATCCCAACAGCGGAGATATATGAGGTGAAGAAATGGAGAAAAAACAGTCGATTATCATACCGATGCTGACGCTGCGCGGGATGACGGTATTCCCCAATATGATTGTCAGCCTTCCGGCAGGACGGGAAAAATCCCTTGCGGCGGTCAATGCGGCAGAGGATAACGCGAACCAGATTTTTCTGCTGACGCAGCGGGACGCGTCCGTCATGGAGCCAGGCAGGCGGGATTTATACAGCATTGGCACGCTGGCGGTGGTAAAGCAGATTATGAAGCTGCCGGGGAATTTGACACATGTTGTTGTGGAAGGGAAGGAGCGCGGCAGGCTGGAGGATATCCGCCCGAAGGGTTCCTGTGATTATGCCAAGATTACAACCATCGGGCAGGATTTCGAGGGGGAGCCGGATACGTACATGCTGGCGCTGATGCGGATTGCTGTGGAGCAGTATGAGGAATATATGAAGCGTGTGCCGAATACGACTTCTGTGGACTTGCTGGGAAATATCACAACGGCGAAGATGCCGGGGCTTCTGGCGGATATTGTTGCCACAGGGCTGGATATTCCAGTGCATCGCAAACAGTACCTTCTGGAAATACTGAACCCGATGGAACGCCTGGAAGCGGTTGTTGCGGAAATGCGGCAGGAACGTGCCGTTCTGGATATCAAAAAAGAGATTGAAGGCAAAACGAAACAGCGGATAGACCAGAACCAGCGGGAATATTTTCTGCGGGAAGAAATGAAGGTTTTGCAGGAAGAACTGGGCGATAAAGATGGAGTCGGCGCGGACGCTGCGGATTTTCGGAAACGGCTGGAAGAAAAAAATCCTCCGGAACAGGTGTGGAACACCATTGAACGGGAAATCAGCCGTATGATGAAGATTCCCGTTACCTCGCCGGAATCCAATGTATCCCGCAATTATATTGATACCCTGCTGAACCTGCCCTGGCAGGAGCGGTCAGAGGAAATTTTTGATTTGGAGCGTGCCGCAAAAATACTCGATAAAGACCATTACGGGCTGAAAAAGGTAAAGGAACGAATTTTGGAGTACCTTGCGGTGCGGGAAAACGCGCCGGAAGAAAATGCGACTATACTCTGCCTTGTCGGGCCGCCGGGGGTGGGCAAAACCTCTATTGCGCGTTCTGTGGCAAAGGCGTTAAACCGGAAATATGTCCGTATGTCGCTGGGCGGCGTAAAGGATGAAGCGGAAATTCGCGGACACAGGCGGACATACATTGGCGCGATGCCGGGGCGCATCATTAACGCGATGAAGCAGGCAGGAACTGTAAATCCGCTGATGCTTTTGGACGAGGTGGATAAGCTGGGCGTTTCGCATAACGGCGACCCTGCCGCCGCACTCCTTGAAGTGCTGGATGGGGAGCAGAATAATACTTTCCGCGATCATTTCGTAGAACAGCCGTATGATTTGTCCCATGTGCTGTTTATGTGTACAGCGAACAGCCTGGACACCATTCCCCAGCCCCTGCTGGACAGAATGGAAGTGATACAGCTGAGCAGCTACACCTCTCTGGAAAAGCTGCATATTGCTCAAAAGCACCTGCTGGGCAAGCAGAGAAAACGCCACGGCCTGACGGCGCGGCAGATTAAAATCAGTGCGGACGCCATTGAGGAAATGATAGACGGATATACACGCGAAGCTGGCGTGCGCCAGCTGGAACGCGTCATTGGCACGGTCTGCCGGAAAGCGGTTAAGGCTGTGCTTTCAGGAGAGAAAAAAAGCCTGAATGTTACCGTTCAGAATCTGGAAGAACTGCTTGGTGTGCGGAAATATACGCAGGATAAGATTTATCAGGAGCCGCAGGTGGGCATTGTGCGCGGGCTGGCATGGACAAGAGCCGGCGGAACGACGCTTTCCATTGAGGTGAACGTAATGCATGGCGAAGGGAAATTTAAGCTGACAGGCAATCTCGGCAAAGTGATGCAGGAATCGGCGGATGCGGCAGTCAGCTTTATCCGCTCCCGCAGTACAGATTTCCGGCTGGAGGAAGATTTTTATAAAAAAAAGGACATCCATATCCATATCCCCGAAGGGGCAACGCCGAAGGATGGCCCTTCCGCCGGTGTGACGATGGCGACTGCAATGCTTTCCGCGCTGACAGGCGCGAAGGTACGCAGTGATGTGGCGATGACAGGGGAAATCACGATACGCGGCAGGGTGCTTGCCATCGGTGGTTTGCAGGAAAAGATACTTGCGGCGAAAAAGGCGGGAATTAAGACTGTGGTACTGCCGAGGGAAAACGAAAAAGACTGGAAAGAGGTCGATGAGGAAGCAAAAGAAGGGCTGGAATTTGTGCTTGCGGAAACCATGGAAGATGTACTGCGTACTGCCCTTGCGGAAGGAGAAAGCGTATGGAAGTAAAAAACAGTTCGCTGGCGGCAGTTGGCACGAATTTTTCGCAGTACCCTCAGGATGGAAGACCGGAAATTGCCTTTGCGGGAAAATCCAACGTAGGAAAATCCACGCTTATCAACGCCATGCTGGGGCGGCGGGCTTTGGCGCGCACAAGTTCCCAGCCCGGCAAAACGCGTACTATCAATTTTTATGATGTGAACGGTGTGATGTATGCGGTTGACCTGCCGGGGTATGGCTATGCGAAAGCCCCGAAAACGGAAATCGCCAGATGGAGCAAAATGATAGAGGAATATCTCCAGAAACGTGAGGAGCTTAAGGCAATCATACTGCTGATAGACATTCGGCATGAGCCGGGGAAAAACGACGTGATGATGTACGAATGGCTGAAACATTACGGATATGACATCATTATCGCCGCTACAAAATCCGATAAGCTGAACCGCAGCCAGATACCGAAACAGCTTTCTGTAATACGAAAAACGCTTGGCCTGGGCGCGGAGGATGTGCTGATTCCTTTTTCCGGCGAGAAAAAAACAGGCGTAGATGAACTCTGGGCGGAGATGGAACGGTTCCTGTAAAATAATGAGAAGAAGGGCAGCGGAACAGGCGGCTTGACAAAAGAAAATAACTTTTTCTTTTGCCAGCACCTATAACGCCGCCTTTTTTGCTATAATTTTCTTAACAGGCAGGTGAGGATGTATGGAAGAAAACTATAAAATATTGCTGGTAGATGATGAGGAAGAAGTGCGGACAAGCATTATCCGAAAAATAGACTGGGAAAAAACGGGTTTTACGGTAATCGGCGACGCGGAAAACGGCAGGGACGCGCTGGAAAAAATTGAACTGCTGGAGCCGGACGTTGTGCTGACTGATATCCGTATGCCTTATATGGACGGGCTGGAGCTTGCGGCGGAACTGCACAGGAGCCGCCCCTCCATACGGCTGGTGATATTTTCCGGCTATGATGATTTTGAGTATGCGAAACAGGCAATACGGCTGGATATAACGGAATATATCCTGAAGCCGGTCAACGCACGGGAGCTGACGGAGATATTGGAAAAGCTGCGTGCCAGTCTGGATGAGGAGATTGAACGACTGCGGGGCGAAACGGCTCTGCGGGAGAGCTTTGCCAAAAATCTGGACGTCCTGCGGGAGAATTTTCTGGGGAATTTGGTGAAAGGCAAGGCGGAATCTGCACAGATTGCGCGGAGCATGGAGGAGTATGGCCTGGGGCTGATGCGGGGAAACTGCTGGACAGCCTTGAAAATCAACATCGGCGGGGGCGGTTCCATTTTTTCCATGACAAAAGAGCAGAGCATGGCGGCGGTGCCTGTGCGCAGGCTTTTGGACAGCCGCCTTTCGGAATGGGGCGAATTTACCAGCTTTCATCGTCCGTCCGGCCTGAGCGTGATTGCCGCATTGGAAGATGAGGCGGCCCTCGCAGGGCTGATGACACTGCTGGATGATGTCTGCCGGGAAAGCCGGAAAATACTCCGCCAGCCGCTGACCGTTGGCATTGGCCGGATCGTCAGCCGGATTGAGGAAATCGAGCAAAGTTACAGTAGTGCGCGGGAGGCTGTTTCTTATGGCGGCATTGCGGGCGATGTCATTTACATCAACGATGTTGAGCCGCAGCAGAGGGCAATGCTCTGGCTGGATGATAAGGCAGGCGCAGAATTGAATCACGCGCTCTGCTTTGGGGATGAAGAAAGCATACTTTCCTGTGTGGAGAATATTGTGCGCCCTATGAAGGGCGGAGCGATGGCAAACGGTGTGCAGGCGTATCTGATTGGGATTCTGAATGTGATCCTGCGCGTTGTGCAGAAATATGGGCTGGATGAACAGCTGATTTTCGGGGAATACGGCGATTATAACGGTGTGCTTTCCGGCATTACGGAGGCAGAGGAAACAGCCCGCTGGCTTTCGGGCGTATGTTTTTCGGTCAGCGGCTGTGTTTCCAGCGCGCGCAGGGGAACGACCCGCACCATCATACAGGAGGCAAAACGCTATATAGAAGAAAATTATCAAAATTCCATGCTCTCGCTGGAAATGCTCTGCGGGCATCTGCATATGAGCACAGCTTATTTTTCAACGATATTCAAGCGGGAAGTAGGCGAAAGCTATACTTCCTATCTGACGGGGATACGCATGGAAAAAGCGGCGGAGCTTCTGAAAAGCACAGACGACAAGACGTATGCCATTGCCGCCCGCGTAGGCTATGATGAGCCGAATTATTTCAGCTATGTGTTCAAAAAACGCTTCGGCGTTTCGCCGAATAAATTCAGAGGAAAGTGAGGGGCTGCCGGTGGGGATTTTGGAACGGCTGAAGCAGGCGGTTTGGAGCAGGCTCAGGCTGGACGGCCAGCGGCTGGAATTACGCAGGGTAATATGGATATCGTTTACGGCGGCAGCGGTAGGAATCTCCCTTTTTATGGGGCTTTCGTTCTATGGGCGTTTTATGCAGCAGACGCGGGAAACTCTGCGGGAGGAAAACCGCTCTTTGCTGGAACAGGCAGGCTACCAGTTTCATGCGTATATCCGAAATATGATGAAGGTTTCGGATTCGCTGTATTACAGTGTGATAAAGCGGCGGGACGTAGATGAGGAATTTATTCTGGATTCTTTTCAGCTGCTGTACGATACGAACAGGGAGGAAGTGCAGAGGATTGCGCTTTTTTCGGAGGACGGGCAGCTTCTGGCGGCGGCACCGGCGGGGAAACTGCGGGAAGGCGTGGATGTTCACAGAGAAGAATGGTACCGGAGGACGCTTGCAAGGGAGGAAAACATTACCTTCGGGCATTTGGAAATCGAGCGTTTGTTTGAAACCCCGCCGGAAGAATATACCCGCGTGTTGCCTATGACGCGGGTGGTGAAAATCAGCCGCGGGGAAGAGGAAGAAAAAGGCATACTGCTCATCCAACTGAAACAGAGCGGTTTGCAGGACGTATTTTCAGATTTGCTGCTGGGGGAAGGGTCTTATCTTTACCTGACGGATGCAGATGGGAACCTGCTCTGCCATCCGAAGCAGGAGCTGGTGGAAAGCGGCTTGCTGGAAGAATGGAACCCAAGCGGGGAATATGATTCCCGCCCGCAGGGAGGCGATAAAAAAGCGGAGTATTTCGTCAATACTGTGGGCTATACGGGCTGGAAGATTGTCGGCGTGATACAGAGCGGCATGGTCATGCTGAACGCTTTCCAAAGCAGTATGATGATATTGTTTCTGCTGCTGTTTTTTGTGAGTGTGATGGTCTTAATCAATTCCTTCCTTTCGCGGAAGGTTTCTGCACCTATGCGGCGGCTGGAGGAAGCGGTCAACCAGATTGAGGCGGGGGATTTGGATACCCAAATACAACCCTCCGGTTTTTACGAGGTCTGGCATCTGGGAAAGGCAATCAGCCAGATGCAGGAAAACCTGAAACGGCTTATGGCGGATATTGTGGAGGAGCATGAGGCCAAACGCAGGAGCGAGCTGATGGCTTTGCAAAATCAGATTAACCCGCATTTCCTGTATAATACGCTGGATGTCATTGTCTGGCTGATTGAAAACGGGAAACGGGAGGAGGCTGTCGAAGCGGTGACGGCTCTGGCGCGGTTTTTCCGAATCAGCCTGAGCGGCGGAAAGAACATCATCCCGATTGGGGACGAGATAGAACATGTCCGCAACTACTTAATGATACAGGAGCTGCGCTTCAAAAACCGTTTTACCTATTCCTTTGACGTGGAGGAAGGCGTGGAAAACTGCGGCACAATAAAGTTGATATTGCAGCCTGTTGTGGAAAATGCCATTTACCACGCTATGGAATTTATGGACGGCGATGGAGAGATACACATCTCCGTAAGGCGGGACGGCGGGGACATTCTGATAGACATAGAGGACAACGGCTGCGGCATGCCGGCGGAAACGGTGGAAAAAATACTGGCGGGCGAACGCGTCAGCCGGAAAAAGGGCGGCGTTGGCCTGCAAAACGTGCGGGAGCGGCTGAGGCTTGTGTTCGGTACAGAATATGGACTTTCTCTGGCCTCCGAGCCGGATGAGGGGACACAGGTTCGGATACGGATTCCTGCTGTGCCGTATGAAACGCTGGCGGAAAGGAGGCTGGATTCCTTTGGATAAAAAAATGAAAAAATTTTTGCTTGCTGATATATTCCTGCTGGTGTTCCTGTTCCTGCTGTCCTCTACGGATTTTCTTCTGCGGGAACGGAAAATGGATATCATACGGATTGCGGTACTGACGGATATGCCCGCAGGACGGCAGCTGGAAAATTTCCGGATGGGCGTGGCAAAAGCCGCGACGGAATGGAATGTAGATGTCAGCTTTTCCAGCCTTGCCGATATGCGGACGGGGGAGGAAAAGCAGGCGGCAGTCCAGCGGGAACTGGAAACAGGCTGCCGCGGCATTGTTCTGCAATGCAGGGACAGCCGCCACGCAGAGGAAGCGCTGGAAAGCGTGCCAGTCGGTGTACCGGTGGTATTGTATGACAGCGAAACGGATTCGGCACGCGTACGCGTCAGGATTGGCGGAAACGCGGAGGAGGAAAGCCGCCTGCTGGCGGAGGCTGTGCTGACAGGGCGGGAAAAAGGTGAAAGCGTGACGATTGTAGAACCGGTACAGAAAAGCTGGTATATGGAACAGCTGCATGGGCTGACGGAGGAGCGTCTGCGGGAGGCGGGCGTTCTGGTGCGTCGGGTTTCTCTGGGGGAAACGTCCGCTGTTGAAACGCTGCTGAAGGGCATGGCGGCGCAGGGCGGAAATATCCTTGTTTCCGGGGATATATCAGTTTTACAGGCATTGGGGGAGGCGAATACAGAGGGGATTCCTGTCTATGGCGCGGGCTTCAGCGGAGCGGTGCGCGGTTTTTTGGAGAAAGGCACAGTCCGCGGCACGGTCGTACACAGGGATTATGAAGCGGGATACCTCGCTGTGGAGGGAGCCGCGCGGATATTGCAGGGGAAGGGCGCGGCAGAGGAAACGGTTGTTGTAGAATCTGTGCTTGTGACAGCTGAAACGCTGCGTGATAAAAATGTAGAAAGCGTTGTGTTTCCCTATATTTAAGGAAAGAAAAGTTTGAGGGATTTTAAGCGTAAGGAGAGATAGCTTTGGGAAAGAAAGGCAGGAGGCTGCTGTGCCTGTGTCTGCTGGCGGCAGTTTTGGGCGGTGTCGCATGGAAAACGCACGATGCGGCGCAGAAGCCTTTGCAGATAGGCGTATCTATTTATCTGGATACGGATACATTTGTGGAGAAAATCATTTCCGGCATGGAGGAGGCAGCCCATGCGTATGAGGAGGAAACCGGCAGAAAAATCGTGCTGAATATTTCTGCGGCGAACGGCAGCCAGCGTTTGCAGAATGAACAGGTCAAGCGGTTTATGGCGTTCGGCTGTGACGCGGTGTGCGTGAATCTTGTGGACCGGACGAGCGCGTCCTCTATTATTGACATTGTTTTGCAGGAGGACCCTTCTGTTCCGGTTATTTTTTTCAACCGGGAGCCTGTTCCGGAGGATATTATGCGCGGGGAACGGATATACTATGTAGGCTCGGACGCAAAGCAGACCGCTGTGCTTCAGGGAAGGTCTGTGGCGGCGAGCCTGCGGCGTAGGCCGGAGATGGATAAGGACGGCGATGGTGTTTTGCAGTATGTCATGCTGGAGGGCGAAATGGGGCATCAGGATACCATCATGCGCTCCGAATACTCCGTTGAAACGATAGAGGAAGCAGGTATTTTGCTGAAAAAACTGGATTCCGGCACAGCGGACTGGGAGCGCGGGCGTGCCAGAATGCTCATGGAGCAATGGCTGGCGGCCTACGGCAGCGAAATCGAGCTTGTGCTCTGCAATAATGATGATATGGCGCTTGGCGCACTGGATGCGTTGGATGCAGCCGGTGTTTCCGCGGCGGTCTTTGGCGTAGACGCAACGGATGTTGGTATGGAGGCCCTTTCAGCCGGAAGGCTCTGGGGTACGGTGGACTGCAATGGCAAGGCACAGGGGCGGGTGGTATTCCGTCTTGCAGCGTGCATCGCCGCAGAGGGCAGGGTGCCGGGAGATGTGATGCTCCAGAAGGAACGATATGTCAGAGTGCCTTTATACAACAGAATGTCAGCAAAATAGCATGTTCTGGAGAATTTGCTGCTCTAACTGCCAGAAAAAATTGCGGATTTGAAAAAAAATTGTCGGATTTGACGGGGAAATCAAATAATTTTTATGGTAGTAGGAAAAAAAATCTATGTTTTGCTTTTGGACTTTTTGGTATAATACTTCCAACAGCGGACATTCCGCTGAATAACCTGTTACAGCCGCTGTGACGGCGGCAAAATAAGGAGGAGGATACTCATGAAAAAGAAATTTTTGGCGATGCTGATGGCATCCGTGATGGTTTTGGGCTTAGCAGCCTGCGGCAACAGTTCCCAGCCCGCGGCGGACAGCGGCGATGGTGAGGGCGATGGCGGTGCCCTTCCCACAGTTGGCGTTCTGATCTACAAGTATGATGATACTTATATTTCCACAGTTCGGAATGCCCTTCAGGCTGCGCTGGACGGCAAGGCTGAGGTCATTATGCAGGACGGCAAAGGCGATCAGGCTACACAGAACGACCAGCTTGACGTTATGATTGAAAAAGGCGTAGATGTTCTTTGCGTAAACATGGTTGACGCGAAGGCTGCAAGCGGCGTTGTGGACAAAGCAAAAGACGCCGGCATCCCTACTGTTTTCTTCAACAGAGAGCCTGACACAGAGGTAATCAAATCCTATGAAAAAGCTGTCTTCATTGGCACAAACGCTGCGGACGCAGGCAAAATGCAGGGCGACCTTGTAAAGAAGATTTTTGACGAACATCCTGAATATGACCTGAACGGCGACGGCAAAGTTCAGTATGTAATGTTCCAGGGCGAACCCGACAACCCTGAAGCTATCGCACGTACACAGTACAGCGTAGAGCAGGCAGTTGAAAACGGCGTTGAGATGGAACAGATTGGTGAAACTCAGGTTTGCAACTGGGATACAGAAACAGCTCAGAAAGCAATGGAAGCTATGCTTGCAGCGAACGAAGGCAAGATCGAGCTTGTACTGGCAAACAATGACGGTATGGCAATCGGCTGTATCGCAGCACTTTCCAACATTGGCTACAACACAGGCGCTGAAGGCGCAAACTTCATTCCTGTAATCGGCGTTGACGCAACAGATGCAGCGAAAGACGCAATCCAGAATGGTACAATGAGCGCGACAGTTCTGCAGGATGGCCAGGCGATGGGTAATGCGATTGCGGCAGTTGCACTGAACCTTGCAGGCGGCGCAGATTTCCTTGCAGGTACGGATTACAGCTTCGACGACACAGGCGTTGCAGTTCGTATCCCTTACGCACCTTACGAGGGCGAATAATACCGAATGGTAATTGCATACAGTTTTTGACTGTGGAAGAATGTTCGCACAGTGGGGGCTTCCTCACTGTGCGTTCTTCGATAAAAGGAAGCGTGGTGAAAATGCGGTGAATGAAAATCAGGAAAAGACGACTGCGGAAGTGGTGACACTGGAAAAGACACAGCCCGCATCCGAATTCGTATTGGAAATGACGGATATTGAAAAGCAGTTCCCGGGCGTAAAGGCTTTGGATCACGCGAAACTGCGGCTGCGCCCCGGCACGGTGCATGCGCTGATGGGCGAAAACGGCGCGGGCAAATCCACACTGATGAAGTGTTTATTTGGCATTTATAAACAGGACGGCGGCGAAATTCGCATTGACGGACAGTCGGTACATTTTACAGGTCCGAAAAACGCTATGGAAAACGGCGTTGCGATGGTACATCAGGAGCTGAACCAGGTTCTCCAGCGCAGCGTTATGGAAAATATCTGGCTGGGACGTTTCCCGAAGCAGGGCGGTCTTGTCAGCCATAAAGTAATGTTCGAAGAAACAAAAAAGGTTTTCGATGACCTTGATATTCCCGTAAACCCGAAGACCATCATCGGCAAGCTGAGCGTTTCCCAGCGGCAGATGGTTGAAATTGCAAAAGCGGTATCTTATAACGCGAAAATTCTTGTTCTGGACGAGCCGACTTCTTCCCTGACACAGGAGGAGGTTGAGCATCTTTTCGTAATTATCAATAAGTTAAGGGCAAAAGGCGTGGCTATGGTCTATATCAGCCACAAAATGGAGGAAATCCTCCGTATTTCCGATGAAGTTACCATCATGCGCGATGGGCAGTGGATTGCGACGGAATATGCGTCCGGGCTGACGACAGATAAGATTATCAAGCTGATGGTAGGGCGTGACCTGACGGAGCGTTTCCCGCCGAAAACAAATGTGCCTGGGGACGTTGTCATGGAAGTGAAAAACCTGACGGGGAAATATATGCCAAGCTGTATAGACGTCAGCTTTAATCTGCACAAGGGTGAAATTCTTGGTGTAGCGGGGCTGGTGGGCAGCAGGCGGACGGAGCTTTTGGAAACAATCTTCGGCATTGCCCACCATGATAAGGGCGAAATTTTGAAAGACGGCAAGCCGATTCAGAATAAAACACCGAAAGATGCGATTGCAAACGGCTTTGCGATGCTGACGGAGGAACGCCGCGCGACAGGTATTTTCGGCGGCATGAGCATACTGTTCAATTCCGTTATTGCAAATATCAAAAATTACCGGAATGGAATCCTGCTTTCCAACGCAACGATGAAAACGGATACGCAATGGGTCATTGAAAGCATGCGCGTAAAGACGCCGAGCCAAAAGACGCATATCCGCTCCCTTTCCGGCGGCAACCAGCAAAAGGTCATCATTGGGCGATGGCTCCTGACAAAGCCTGAAATCCTCCTGCTGGACGAACCGACCCGCGGCATTGACGTCGGGGCGAAATATGAAATTTATCAGCTGATCATCAATTTGGCGAACGAAGGGAAAAGCGTTATCGTGGTTTCCTCCGAAATGCCGGAGCTGCTTGGCATCTGCGACCGTATCATGGTAATGAGCAACGGCCATCTGGCGGGTACGCTGGATATTAAGGACGCAAATCAGGAAGAAATCATGCGCCTTGCCGCGATGTATGTATAAGGGGGTAACGTTACATGGAAGAAAAAAAGAAGTGGTCTGAGTTTCTGCTGAATTACGCGCTGTACTTCATCCTTGGCATCATGATACTCTGCGTAATTATTGCAGACCCCTCATTCCTTTCAATCAACAATATGTGGAAAATTCTGGCGCAGGCATCTACGAGAGGTATCCTCGCGCTGGGCGTTGCCGGCATGATTGTGCTTGCCGGTACGGACCTTTCGGCCGGGCGTATCCTCGGCTGCGGCGCGGCTGTTTCCGCATCCCTGCTGCAAAGCGTGTCATATGCGTCCCGTATGTATAAGGGCATTACGGAGCCTTTGCCGCTCTGGGTGCCGCTGATTCTTTCTATTGTAGTCTGCGTGGTATTCTGTTTGGTGAACGGTTTCGGTGTTGCAAAGCTCCATATGCACGCCTTCATCATCTCCCTTGGCACGCAGTTGATTGCGTATGGTATCCTGTGCCTGTATATCGACAGCCAGGAGGGCGGCGCACAGCCTTTGGCAAGCCTTGATTCCCGTTACATCGACCTTGTAAACGGGCGGCATATCCTTGGCGTGCCGAATCTGGTCTGGTTCCTGATTATCTGCTCGATTGTTATGTGGATTGTATGGAACAAGACAACGCTGGGCAAGAACATGTTCGCGATTGGCGGCAATACTGAAGCGGCGGCGGTTTCCGGCGTAAACGTGGCGAAAAATATCATGCTGGTTTATCTGGTAGCGGGCGTGCTTTACGGCATTGCGGCCTTCCTTGAAGCAGGGCGTATCCAGTCCGTTACAACGGCAACCGGTCTGAACTATGACCTTGACGCGATTTCGGGCTGCGTTATCGGCGGCGTTTCGTTTAACGGCGGTATCGGTACCATTCCTGGTATCCTTATCGGCGTTATCATATTGCAGGTAATCAATTACAGCCTGTACTATCTGGGCGTAAACGCGTATTTGCAGTACGTTATCAAGGGCTTGATCATTATCCTTGCCGTTGCGATCGACGTACGGAAATATATTGCAAAGAAGTAAGAAATATTTTAGTAAAAACAATAGATTCCCCTCTGGTCTGCACAGGGAAATGTTTTATCAAAAATGTTTTGCCGGCTCCGCCGCGTATCACGCGGCGGGCAGGTTTTGGCAAAGCCCAAAGTTTTTTGATATACAGTTTTCTTGAAATAGCCGGGGGGATTTGTTATACTTGTAAGAAAAAGGAAGTAAGGAAAGGAGCCGAAACCTTTGGAGGAGAAGGAGCGGGAACTTTTGACGGAGGAAGCCCTGCTGGAACGGCAGAGGGCTCTGGAGCAAAAAGAGGAAGAACTGAAAAAAAAGGAAAGCGTACTGCAAAAAGCGGAAGAAAAGATTGCAAAGACGAAATTTGGCATATATGACCGGATAGATGTTTCTGTTGGCACGATGGACAAAATCATTTTTGTGCTGGGAACGCTGCTGGTGATTGCTGTTTTCGTGGGCATTTTTCTGAAGTAAGGCAGAAGGGAGAGCAGGACGATATGCAGGACAGGGAAATCAAGGAAGAAAAGCTGTGCGAGGCGTATCCGCGGTTTGCGCAGGATAAAGAAACATATCTGGAACGTATCCGGCGGGTAAAGGAAGGCTTTGCAAAGACATATGGGAAAGAGGATCCCCGCATTTTCAGCGCGCCAGGGCGGACGGAAATCGGCGGGAACCATACAGACCATCAGCATGGGTGCGTGCTGGCGGCGGCGGTGGATATGGATATTCTGGCAGCCGCCCTGCCAAATGGCACGAATACGATACGTGTGCTTTCCGAGGGTTTCGCGCCGGACGAGGTGGATTTGGCGGACGTCCATGTGCGGGAGGCGGAAAAAAACACTTCCGCTGCATTGATTCGCGGCGTTGCGGTAAGAATGATAGAGATGGGCTATCCTGTAGAAGGGTTCGATTTATATGCCGTTTCCAATGTGTTGAAAGGTTCGGGGCTTTCCTCCTCGGCGGCGTATGAGGTGCTTTTGGGTACGGTTATCAACGGGCTGTTCTGCGGCGGGAAGGTTTCTCCTGTGGAAATTGCGCGGATTGGGCAGTACGCGGAAAATGTGTATTTTGGCAAGCTGAGCGGGCTGATGGACCAGACGGCTTCGGCGGTTGGCGGCATTGTGGCGATTGATTTTAAGGAGCCGGCAACGCCGAAAGTACAAAAGCTGGATTTCCGCTTTGAAACAACGGGGTACAGTCTGTGTATCATAGATTCCGGTGCGGACCATGCGGACCTTTCCGATGAATATTCCGCTATCCCGATGGAAATGCGTGAAGTTGCGGCAGAATTGGGTGCGGAAGTCCTGCGGGATGCGGACGAAAACACGTTCCGGGAAAAGCTGGCAGAAATCCGGCAGAAAACGGGTGACCGTGCTGTGGTACGTGCCTTCCATTTCTTCAGGGACAGCAAACGGGCTGTCGAGGAGGCGGAACTTCTGCAAAAGGGAGAGTTCCGGAAGTTTTTGCGGCTGGTGAAGGAATCCGGTCAGTCGTCCGTAATGTATTTGCAGAATGTGCGGGTAGAAGGGCGGCTGCGGCAGCAGGAAGTGCTGTATACGCTGGCGGCGTGTGATATGCTGCTGGGGGAAAGCGGCGCGTTCCGTGTGCATGGCGGCGGCTTTGCGGGCACGGTGCAGGCATTTGTGCCGAATGAGCTGCTGGAAGGGTTCCGGCAGGGTATGGAGCAGATGGTCGGCGTGGGGCGGTGTCACGTGCTTTCGATTCGCAGCGCAGGCGGTGTAGAGCTGACCTGAGAAAGTAAGGCATTAAGACCTTGAGGGTTTCGTTTCATCATTAAATTCCCACAAGCCCTCTGAAAAGGGCTTGACCCCTAACGTTATTTCGGAAAACTGCGTTTTCAGAAAAGAAAAAACGAGATGATCAGGCTAAAACGTTTATTTTCCCAGACGCATGGGAATGCGTCTGGAAAATGGGTCAAGGGCTGAAAGCCCTTGCGGGGGAGTGGGGCAGAGCCCCACGGTCTTTCATTCAAAAAAAGGAGATGTGTGCATATGGCAATTTTGGTGTTGGGCGGGGCCGGATATATCGGTTCCCATACGGTAGCCGCGCTTTGCGAGGCAGGCAGGGACGTTGTTGTAGTGGATAATTTGGAAACAGGCCATAAAGAAGCGGTTCACCCCGATGCGAAATTCTATCAGGGCGACATCAGTGACCATGATTTTATCAGCGGCGTCTTCCGGAAGGAAAACATTTCTTCCGTTATCCATTTCGCGGCGTATTCTCTGGTCGGCGAAAGCGTGGAAAAGCCTTTGAAATACTATGAAAATAACCTTTGCAAGACAAGAGATTTTCTGGCGGCGATGGTCAAGAACGGTGTGGATAAAATTGTGTTTTCCTCCACAGCGGCAACCTACGGCGAGCCGGAGCGCGTGCCTATTCTCGAAACCGACCGCACTGAGCCGACGAACCCCTACGGCGAAACGAAGCTGGCTATGGAAAAAATGTTCAAATGGACAGCAAACGCTTATGGTATCCGCTATGTTTCCCTGCGCTATTTCAACGCCAGCGGCGCGCATACCAGCGGTGATATCGGTGAGGCGCACAGCCCGGAAAGCCATTTGATCCCGCTGATTTTGCAGGTGCCGAACGGCCAGCGCGAATTTATCAGCGTATTTGGCAACGACTACCCTACGCCCGATGGAACTTGTATCCGCGACTATATCCACGTTACCGATTTGGCAATGGCGCATATTTTGGCGGTGGATTATCTGGAAAAGGGCGGCGAAAGCGATATTTTCAACCTTGGCAACGGTGTTGGGTTCTCCGTCAAGGAAGTCATTGAAACTGCAAGAAAGGTCACAGGGCATCCGATTCCCGCGAAGGAAGTAGAACGGCGCGCGGGCGACCCTGCACAGCTGATTGCCTCCAGCGAAAAGGCAAAGCGTGTGCTGGGCTGGAATCCCCGGCAGGACAGCCTGGAGGAAATCATTTCTACGGCATGGAAATGGCATCAGGCGCATCCGAACGGTTTTGAAAAGTAAGGAGGGGAGAGCATGGTAACCCGTTCTGTAAAAAATCTGGCGCGTTATGGCGTTGAAAAAGGGCTGATTCAGAAGTGTGACGAAGCGTTTGTTATAAACCGTGTATTGCAGGAGCTGGGAATGAACAGCTTTGAACAGCCCGCTGAATCCGAAGATTCCACGATGGAATTGGAAGAAATTCTGAAAATACTGCTGGACTACGCCTGCGAAAAGGGTATCATTGAAAACAGCATTGCATACAGAGATTTGTTCGATACAAAGCTGATGGGGCTTCTGACGCCGTTCCCGCATGAGGTGATTGCGGAATTTAAGCGCCGGATGCAGGAAAGCCCGGAGGCGGCGACTGACTGGTATTATGCGTTCAGCCAGGCAACGGACTATATCCGCAGCTACCGCATCTGCAAGGACCGCCGCTGGAAAACGGAAACGGAATACGGTGATTTGGATATCACAATCAACCTTTCCAAGCCGGAAAAAGATCCGAAAGCCATTGCCGCGGCAAAAAATACGCCCAAGGGGAATTATCCGCAGTGTATGCTATGCAGGGAAAATGAAGGCTACGGCGGCAGGGTGGACCATCCTGCAAGGCAGAACCACAGGATTATCCCCATCCGCATTGCAGGGAAGGACTGGTTTTTCCAGTATTCGCCTTATGTGTACTATAACGAACACTGCATTGCGTTTAACGGGGAGCATGTCCCGATGAAAATTGACCGCAGTGCATTTGAAAAAATGTTCGATTTCATTAAATTCCTGCCGCATTACTTTATCGGTTCGAATGCTGATTTGCCTATCGTTGGCGGTTCCATACTGGCACACGACCATTTTCAGGGCGGGCGCTATACCTTCGCCATGGAACTGGCAGAGGTGGAAAAACGCGTTATATTTGAAGGCTTTGCGGATGTGGATGCAGGCGTTGTGAAATGGCCGATGTCCGTAATCCGTCTAAGCTGTGCGGACAGCGACAGGCTCGTAGAGTTGGCGGATAAAATCCTGACAAAATGGCGGGGCTATACGGATGAAGCGGCGTTCATTTTTGCTGAAACGGAAGGGGAGCCGCATAATACCATCACGCCCATTGCCCGCAAACGGGACGGCAAATTTGAACTGGATTTGGTACTCCGCAACAACATTACAACGCAGGAGCACCCGCTTGGCGTATATCACCCCCATGCAAAGCTGCACCATATCAAAAAGGAAAACATCGGCCTGATTGAGGTCATGGGGCTGGCTGTATTGCCAGCAAGGCTTCTGGAAGAGATGGAGGCAGTAAAGGACGGTATCCTTGCGGGGAAGGATTTGCAGGCAGATGAAAAAACCGCGCTCCATGCCGAATGGGCTGAGGAATTTATGAAAAAATATGGCAAGGTTTCCCGCGAGGAGCTGAACCGCATCGTAGAGCAGGAAATCGGGTTTGTGTTTGCGCAGGTTCTGGAGGATGCGGGTGTATATAAGCGGTCAGAGGAAGGGCGCGAAGCGTTCAGCCGATTCCTGAAAGCCTGCGGCGTGGAGGATGTACAGGCATGAAGCTATGGCATGAGGATTTTGGAAAAACGAAAGACGGGCAGAGCGTGACGCGCTGGCTGATGGAAAACGGGCAGGGCACAAGGGCGGCTGTGCTGGATTACGGCGCGACGCTGCAAAGCCTTGTATTCTGCGGAACGGATGTTGTTCTGGGTTTTGACGATATGGCAGGTTATGAAGCACAGGATGCGTACGTTGGGGCTGTTATCGGAAGGTTTGCGAACCGTATTGGTGGCGGGCGGTTTTGCTTGAACGGCAAAACATACGAACTTTATGCAAACAATGGGCCGAACCACCTGCATGGCGGCAGGGTCGGCTTTGATAAAAAAATATGGCGCACAGAGCCGCGGGAGGACGGTCTGCATTTCTTCCTGACCAGCCTTGACAAGGAAGAAGGCTATCCCGGCAGACTGGATGCAGAGGTTCGTTATGCGCTGGACGAGGAAGATGGGTTGGAAATCAGCTATTCTGCCAAAACGGACAGCGATACGCTGGTGAATTTGACAAACCACGCATATTTTAACCTGAACGGGCATGACGCCGGAACGCTGGACGGGCAGGAAGTGCAGATTTTTGCGGACAGCTTTACGGAAAATGACGAAAATTGCCTGCCGACAGGTGCGATTCTTTCCGTGGATGGTTCGCCGATGGATTTCAGAGAAATGCGGCTGATTCTGGAACGTATCAACGAGCCGGACAGACAGCTGAAGAACGGAAACGGCTATGACCATAACTGGATACTGCGGGGCGAAGGTTTCCGCGAATGTGCAAAGGCGCGCAGCAGAAAAAACGGGATCACCATGCGTGTTTTTTCTGACCAGCCGGGTATGCAGTTTTATACGGCGAATTTTCTGAAACCCGAAAAGCAGGGAAAAAACGGGGCGCGGTATGCCCCGAGGGCGGCTTTCTGTATGGAAACACAGGGTTTTCCCGATGCCGTCCGGCATGAAAATTTTCCTTCGCCCATACTGCGTGCAGGGGAGAAATATGGACGTCGGACAGTATTTCGGTTTGAAAAATAAAGGATGTACAAATAAAAAACGGCACACCCTGAGGAAAGGGCATGCCGTTTTTTATTTGTACATATTTCGGATATGCATATATACGGTGTTTTTGGAAATGCCAAGGTGGCTGGCAATGGTTACAACAGAATCTTTCAGATTGAAAATTCCCTTTTGGTGCAGCAGGGAAATGATTTCCTTGTTTTTGTTGGCAGAGGAGATGGAAAGATTTCCGTAAACCGTTCTTTTTGCTTCAGCCAGTGCGCTCAGCATCAGCTCCTCAGAATTTTCAACAAAGATTTCCGGAACGCACCTGCTGTCCAATCTTGCTACTGGAGAAAATGTCTGTAGCAGCGTGTGGAAAGGTGCGGTCAGGTAAAAATTGACGCAAAGCAGCCCGATGATATTCTGGTGCGCCCCTTCGATGGCGCAGACAACAGACTTGTAGGATTCTCCGCGTTTTGTTTTGGAAAAGTATGTAATGTGGCGCAGGGAAGGATCGGCCATCATTTTATGTGCATATGTCAGGGCGGTATCCGATATGGGAGAACCTTCCTGCTGGCCGGAGCTGCGGCCATTGATAATCTTGATGACAGAGGCGTCTAGTTGAGCCAGATTATGGACGATCACTTCACAGCTTTCTCCCCAAAATTCTGCGATCCCTTCCGCGATATGCAAATAGGAGCGCAGGATTGCTTTGTCCTGTTCGGTCAGAAAAATGATTTGATTTTCCATGACGTACCTCCTGCAAATGGAACTATTTTCGATACAACATAAAAGTATTATATATGATTATGGTTGGAATTTTCAAGAGGGAGGTTAACATTTTCCTGTAAATTGTAAACCAAAATCAGGAGATTTTCAGCGATGAAAAAACGGCAGATTTTTCTGAAAGAAGGGATATCCGGCAACACAGGCAGGGAATAAAGGAAACGTTAAGATCCGCGCAGGATAACGTTTTTAACAGTAACTTTATGGAAACGAGAGGAGGATTTTCGTATAATCGAAGCAGAAAGAATAAATGGGAAGGGGTGCGGTAATATGGAAAAAAAGTTATTTTTTGAAAAGCAGTTTCTGGATGAAAACGGGCGTGTATTCAGGCTGGCATATTGGCTTATCACACGTTCTGCAAAACGGGAAAGAACATATGGCGTTGCGGTGGAAAAAAGCAGTGGGGCGGGAATCTGCGAATGGGATGCCTTCTGTGGGCTTTCGCAGGAACGTGAAGACGTGGAGGAGTTTCTGCGGAGGCTTTGCAAGGGGACTGCCCTTCCGACAGAGCTGGCGGCGCTGTGCGATGATTTTATTTCTGCACAGGAGTGTGCGGAGCAGGGGGATAGCGTGCTGGCGGTATCGTAATGCGGCAAGAGAAAGTTTATGGAAACCCTGCGGTTGCCGTTAAAAGAAAGCCTGATTTTAGGCAGGCTGACAGCAGAGGACTTTTTTTGTAAAAAAACACCTTCATTTACCCAGTAACGGCATGAAGGTGTTTTTATAAGTTCTGTTAACTGTTCTTTTTACCGCAATTCCGGCAATCCCCGCAGCAGCTTCCGCAGCCGCCTTTTTTGATATGCTTCAATGCGTAAAACACCGCCAGGGCAACCGCTGCCAGAATCAGGAAATCCATAAAGCCCATATCATTCCCTCCTTATGCAAATACGCTTAACAGCTGGAATACGCCAAACGCAATCAGCCAGGCTACCACGCATTGCAGAACGACTACGCCCAACGCAAGCAGGCCGGAATCCAGTTCACGTCTCACTGCCGCCACTGCCGCCACACAAGGGGTATACAGCAGGGTAAACACCAAAAAGCTGATGGCTGAAACCGGTGTAAACAGCCCGCCCAATGCAGTGCCAAGGTTCGTCATAGAAGTGCCGAGCAGTACGCCGAGCGTGCTGACGACTGCTTCTTTTGCCGTAAATCCTGTAATCAATGCAGTCGGCACGCGCCAGTCCGGAAAACCGAGCGGAGCGAATACCGGCGATAATGCCTGCCCAATCATTGCAAGGAGGCTGTCCGCGCTGTCTGTTACGATATTCAGACGGCTGTCGAAGCTTTGCAGGAACCAAATGATGACAGTTGCTACAAAAATAATCGTGAATGCCCTTTGCAGGAAATCCTTTGCTTTATCCCACATCAGAAGCAGTACTGTTTTCAGCGAGGGGAAACGGTAATTCGGCAGCTCCATAACAAACGGCACGGGTTTGCCCTGGAAAACGGTCCGCCCAAACAGAAGGGCGATTAGCACTGCCACAATGATGCCCGCCGCGTACAGCCCAATCATCACCAGAGCGGCACTGCGCGGGAAAAACGCTGCCGCAAATACGCCGTAAATGGGGATTTTGGCGGAACAACTCATGTAGGGCGTGAGCAGTATTGTCATGCGCCTGTCACGCTCGGAAGAAAGCGTACGCGTTGCCATTACAGCCGGTACGGTACACCCAAAGCCCATCAGAAGCGGTACAATGCTCCTGCCGGAAAGCCCGATCTTGCGCAGGAGTTTGTCCGTTACAAAGGCAATCCGTGCCATATATCCCGTATCCTCCAATATGGAAAGAAAGAAAAACAACACTACGATAATCGGAAGGAAGCTCAACACGCTGCCGACTCCGGCAAAGATACCGTCAATCACAAGGCTGTGTACTACAGGATTGATGCCGTATGCCGCCAGCCCGGCGTCTGCCGCCGCCGTCACGCGGTCAATCAGCAGCGCCAGCCAGTCGCTCAATATGGCGCCGAAAACGTTGAACGTCAGAAAGAATACCAAAAACATAACCAATATAAAAATTGGGATGGCAAGATATTTGTTTGTCAGCACACTGTCAATCTTCACACTGCGGATATGCTCCCTGCTTTCCTGACATTTGATAACGGTTTCCGCACAGACCTTTTCTATGAAATCATACCGCATATCGGCCAAAGCGGCGTTCCTGTCCATCGCATGCTCTGTTTCCATTTCGATTATGCTGTGTTCAATCAGCTCCAGCTCATTCTGGCTCAGGTTCAGCTTTTCCGCGATGGATGTGTCGCCTTCAATCAATTTTGTTGCGGCAAAGCGTACAGAAATGCCTGCCCGTTCCGCATGGTCTTCAATCTGGTGGCAGACGGAGTGTATGCAGCGGTGTACCGGACCGGAGGGGCAGAAATCATAGACCTTCGGATATTCCTTCTGCTTCACTACCCGCAAAGCACACTGCACCAGCTCACTGATACCCTCGTTTTTCACTGCACTGATGGGAACGACCGGAATCCCCAGCTTTTCGGACATTCCCGCAATGTCTATCGTGCCGCCGTTGCTGCGCACTTCGTCCATCATATTCAGTGCAAGGACGGTCGGTATTTTCATTTCAATCAGCTGCAAAGTCAGGTAAAGGTTGCGTTCGATATTCGTCGCGTCCACAATGTTGATAATGCCGTCCGGCTTTTCGTTCAGTATAAAATCCCGCGTGACGATTTCCTCGTTGGTATACGGGCGGATGGAATAAATGCCGGGAAGGTCAACAACGGAGCAGTTTTTTTCTTCCCGAATGGAGCCGATTTTCTGGTCGACGGTCACGCCGGGGAAGTTTCCGACATGCTGATTTGAGCCTGTCATTTGGTTGAACAGCGTTGTTTTGCCGCAGTTCTGGTTGCCAGCTAAAGCAAAAATCATGCCTGTATCACCTCCGCGACTGTGATATTGCGTGCGTCTTCCACGCGGATTGTCAGCGTATAGCCGCGCAGGCGCAGTTCTATCGGATCACCCATCGGGGCAACTTTTGTCACTGTAATTTTTGTTTTGGGGATCAGCCCCATATCCAGCAGGCGGCAGCGCAGCGCGCCTTCACCGCCGACATTTGTGATGATTGCCGCTTTCCCGATTGGCAGTTGATTCAATGTCATAAGTATCCCTCGCTTCTTTCGTTGTTTCAGGTATGAAAACCTTGGCAGGATATTACAGCCTTTTTTGGCCGTATTTTATATGGCCGGTTTTGGGATAAAAGTTTTCCTCAGCTAACTCATGTATCCTAAAAAACTTTTATCTCTGCCCTGCAATGTCACAAAACAGGCAGTTTACAATAAAGGAGGCAGGGAAAGGGAACCTGTAAAAGCTCCCTTTTGCCGCCAGATTACAGTTTCTTTTTCAGGCACAGCCCTGCATTTTTATTCTACGGTGACAGACTTAGCCAGATTCCTCGGTTTATCCACGTCACAACCGCGCTCCACGGCGATATAGTAGGCAAACAGCTGCATCGGCAGGATGTTATAGGAGCCGGTAAACAAATCGCCCGCTTTCGGCAGTGTAATCATTTCGTCCGCAACTTCCTCCATTGCCCCGCAGCCTTCCAGCGCAATGGCAAGTACCTTTGCGCCTCTTGCCTTAACTTCCTTTACATTGCTGACCAGTTTTTCAAACAGCCGCTCCTGTGTCGCGATTGCGACGACAAGCGTGCCGTCTTCAACCAGCGAAATTGTTCCATGCTTGAGTTCGCCGGCAGCGTATGCTTCACTGTGGATATAGGAAATTTCTTTCAGTTTCAGGGAAGATTCCATTGCCGCAGCATAGTCCAGCCCGCGCCCAATGATGAATACATCCTTGCTGTTGGCGTATTTTTTTGCGATATCTGCCATTTTTGCGTCCAGCTTCAAAATTTCCGCCGTCCGCTCCGGCAGTGTTTTCAGTTCCGCAAGGTATGCGGCGAAGCGGCTTTCATCCATCGTTTCCCGTATTTTCGCGAAATGCAGTGCGATTAGATAAAGCACAGACAGCTGGGTTGAGTAGCCCTTTGTTGTCGCTACGGCAATTTCCGGCCCTGCCCAGGTATAGAGTACATCGTCGCTCTCCCTCGCAATAGAGCTGCCGACTACGTTTACAATAGACAGTACTTTCACGCCCTGTTTTTTGGCTTCACGCAGAGCTGCCAGTGTATCCGCTGTTTCGCCGCTCTGGCTGATGATGATGCAGAGGTCGCCCTTTTGCAGGATTGGGTTGCGGTAACGGAATTCCGAAGCAATATCCACTTCAACCGGAATCCGGGTCACTTCCTCTATCACATATTTGCCGACGATGCCCGCATGCCACGCGCTGCCGCAGGCTACGATATGGATTCGCCCGCAGTTTTTGATTTCTTCCTCTGTCAGGGAAATATCTCCCAGATCAATGCCGTTTTCCGCCAGACGGGGCAGTATGGTCTTTTTCAACGCTTCGGGCTGCTCCATGATTTCCTTCATCATAAAGTAATCGTAGCCGCCTTTTTCGGCCGCGTCAATGTCCCAGGTCACGTGGAAAATATCCTTATGTATTTCGGAGCCGTCCATGCCGTAGATATGTACAGCGTCTTTCTCCAGCATAGCAATCTCGCTTTCCTCCAGCAGGTAATATTCCCTCGTGTATTCCAGCAGAGCGGGGATATCGGACGCGATGTAGTTTTCACCATCGCCCAGCCCAATCAGGAGCGGGCAGTCCTTCCGTACGGCAATCAGTCTGTCAGGGTGCTCGCTGCAAAGGATTCCCAGCGCGTAAGCTCCGCGGATAGTTTCCAGCAGCCTGCGTGCCGTCTGGAGCATATCGCCGTTGTAATAATACTCAAACAGCTGTGCTACGACCTCCGTATCTGTTTCCGATTGGAACGTGTAGCCTTTTTCCTTCAAAAAGGCTTTCAATTCCAGATAGTTTTCAATGATGCCGTTATGCACAACGGAAATTTTGCCGTTCTGGCTGTTATGGGGGTGGCTGTTGATATGGCTGGGAACGCCATGCGTTGCCCAACGGGTGTGCCCAATGCCGATATGGGAGAGTTTTTCGCCTTCTCCGGCAATTTTTTCTTCCAAATCTGCCAGCCGCCCTTTTGTTTTGATCGTTTCAATTTTACCGTTTTCAAAAATGGAAATTCCGGCGGAGTCGTACCCGCGGTATTCCAGCTTTTCCAGGCCGCTCACCAGAACGGGGACGGCCTGCGCCTTTCCAATGTATCCAACAATTCCACACATTGCTGTTACCTCCGTCATTTTATTCGTCCGTTGCCCTTCTTTTGTCGGGAAAATTGACTTTTCCGTTTTGTAAAAGGGCCTGCGTCCCTGAACGAATGGGCGGGAAGCATCCGCCGAATGTTCGATCACTTCCACCTCGTCAGCCGCCCTATCAGCGGCTCTGGCGCTTAAAAATAACCGTCCTTTCTTTGTCATAATAACCGATAGGAAGCCGGGTACCGGAGATTTCAGGAAAGAAGGTACCGTCACGTAAGTATATCATTTTTTCCTGTTCCGGTAAAGCCCTTTTCTTTTTTCCATTTTATGTATTCCAAAGCAGGTGGATTACAGTATACATGCTGCCTCGAAAAACAAAATGGAAATTTTTGAAAAAATGGATTGACAACAATAGTTAGTCGTGGTAAACTCTATCCAGAAGTTAGTTGAAACTAATACGAAGTGCAGTTCATTGGAAGGAGGGATATGGTATGCCCCTCACACTAGCGGAAATGGGAATACCACAGGTGATTAAAAAAATTGGCGGGAAGGACGAAACAAAGCGTTTTCTGGAGAACCTGGGCTTTGCGGCAGGTGGTGAAGTGACTGTTGTATCGGAGATTTCCGGGAATATGATTGTAAGCGTGAAAGAGGCGCGCATTGCCATCAGCAAGGCAATGGCGAGCCGGATACTGGTATAAGCTTAGGAAGGGAGAGAAAAAATGAAAACGCTGAGGGATGTGAAAATTGGCCAGACGGTAACGGTGCAGAAACTGACAGGGGAAGGCCCTGTCAAGCGGCGGATTATGGATATGGGTATTACCAAAGGGACAGAAGTATTTATTCGGAAGGTTGCGCTGCTGGGTGACCCTGTGGAGATTACAGTCAGGGGATACGAGCTTTCCCTGCGCAAAGCGGATGCAGAGATGATCTTAGTGGGGTGAAAGAAAGGGAACGAGGCTGTTGTTCCCTGCCCTTTTTTCGTTTAACTGCGTTGGGCGGAAAGAAGCAGATAAGGAATAATATTTGGTTAGCGAAAACTAACCATCAAAAGAGGAGGAAGAAGAAATGTCAATCAGGATTGCGCTTGCCGGAAACCCGAATTCTGGCAAGACGACTCTATTTAATGCCCTGACAGGCTCAAACCAGTTTGTGGGCAACTGGCCAGGTGTTACGGTAGAAAAAAAGGAAGGAAAGCTGAAAAGCGATAGAAGCATAACGATAACCGACCTCCCGGGGATATATTCCCTTTCACCGTATACGCTGGAGGAAGTTGTAGCGCGGAATTACCTGCTGGAGGAGCGTCCTGACGTGATTTTGAATATCATCGACGGTACGAATCTGGAACGGAACCTGTTTCTGACGACACAGCTGGCAGAGCTGGGGATTCCGGTTGTAGTTGCTGTGAATATGATGGATGTTGTGTTAAAAAATGGTGATAAAATTGACACTGCGAAACTGGGAAAAAGGCTCGGCTGCAAGGTGTTTGAAATTTCTGCGTTGAAAGGCACAGGCATAGCGGAAGCGGTGCAGGGTGCGCTGGATGCGGCGAAAACAGCTGGAAACTTCCGTCCGGTACATTCCTTCAGTGCGAAGGTGGAGCAGTTCCTTACCGCGGTTTCTGCAAAATTGCCGGAACATTTGCCGGAGGAGCAAAGGCGTTTTTACAGTATCAAGCTGTTTGAGAGGGACGAGAAGATAATGGCTGCCCTAAAAGTGGAGGAGATCGAGGAAATCATTCTGGCGGCGGAAAAGGAAATGGACGACGATGCCGAAAGCATCATTACCGCTGAACGGTATCATTATATTGGAGATATCCTGAAAAACTGTTATTGGAAGAAAAATAGGGGTGGTCTGACGGTTTCGGATAAAATTGACCGCGTGGTAACAAACCGTTGGCTGGCTTTGCCGATATTCGCGGCAGTAATGTTTCTTGTATACTTTGTGTCCGTTTCAACGGTCGGAACATATGCAACAGACTGGGCGAATGACGGCGTATTTGGTGATGGCTGGCATCTTTTTGGCATAGGCAGTGCGGAGATGGCGGAAGCATCGGAGGCGTTTGAAGCGGGGACTTTGACAGAGGAGCCTGACCCTGCTGATTTCGGTGTGTGGGTGCCTGGCATTCCTGTCGTTGTCGGCGGTGTGCTGGAAAGCATTAACTGTGCGGAATGGCTTCAGGGGCTTGTTGTGGACGGTGTCATAGGCGGCGTGGGCGCGGTGCTTGGATTTGTGCCGCAGATGTTTGTACTGTTCTTTTTCCTTGCGTTCTTGGAGGCTTGCGGCTATATGGCGCGGATTGCTTTCATCATGGATAGGATTTTCAGGAAATTCGGCCTTTCCGGCAAGTCTTTTATCCCGATGCTGATTGGAACGGGCTGCGGCGTGCCGGGCATTATGGCCTCTCGGACGATTGAAAATGACCGCGACCGGAAAATGACAATTATGACAACAACATTTATTCCCTGCGGCGCGAAGCTGCCGATTATTGCCCTGATAGCGGGGGCGCTGTTCGGCGGAGCGGCATGGGTTGCGCCCAGCGCGTATTTCGTGGGCATTGCGGCAATCATTGTTTCCGGCGTTATACTGAAAAAAACGAGGCTGTTTGCGGGCGACCCGGCGCCTTTTGTGATGGAACTGCCCGCATACCATATGCCGACGCTGAGCGGTGTGCTGCGGAGCATGTGGGAGAGAGGCTCGTCCTTCGTAAAAAAAGCGGGGACTATCATATTGCTTTCCGCTATTGTAATATGGTTCCTTTCCAATTTTGGTTTTGCAAATGGTTCCTTTGGCATGGTAGAGGATTTAAGCGATGGGCTTCTGGCGGATATTGGTTCTGCTATAGCTGTGCTGTTTGCGCCGCTCGGCTGGGGAAACTGGCAGTCGGCAGTAGCGGCAGTGACGGGGCTTGTTGCGAAAGAAAATGTTGTAGCGACATTCGGACAGCTTTATGGCTTCGCAGAAGTGGCGGAAGACGGCGCGGAGGTCTGGGGCACGCTGGCAGCCAGCTTTACGCCTGTGGCGGCATATAGCTTTCTGGTGTTCAACCTGCTTTGTGCGCCCTGCTTTGCGGCAATCGGCGCAATTAAACGGGAAATGAACAGCGCAAAATGGACATGGTTCGCAATCGGATATCAAACGTTGTTTGCTTATTTGATTTCCTTCTGTGTATATCAGATTGGCTCTGCAGTGACAGGGACGGCATCTTTCGGGATTGGCACGGCCCTGGCGGCAGCGGCTGTTCTGGGCATCTTGTTTATGCTGTTTCGTCCGCAGAAACAGCTGAAGAAATGGAAGCTGGAAACGGCGGCGGAATGAAGGGGGAGATATGGAAATGTTTGGCATAAGCATAGGAACGGCAATTGTAGCGGGTATTTTGGTATTAGCTGTAGGTGCAGTGGTACGGAAACTGTGGAGAAACAGGAAAAACGGCGTATCCTGCGGCTGCGGCGGGGATTGCGCTTCCTGCCGAAATTGCAGCGGAAAATAAGCGTTTCCTGAAAAGAACATAAAGAAAAACGCGTTTTGTCTGCGAATATAAGCAGATGGAACGCGTTTTTTGTGCGGAAAATCAATAAAAACGGGAGAAGATTCCAAGGAGAGAGGCTGTGAAAAGCAGGAAATGCAAAAGGGAAATTTAGGTTATAATTAGCAACACTGCTTCTGGCGGGCTGCGGTGTGCTTGCGCTGAGGCTCAAAAGCGAGGATATAAAACAAATAGATGTCCGCAGAGAAAGTACAAATCCTTTTTATATGCTGGACGCAAAAGCCGGAGCATGGAAAGGCTTCGGTTTTTCTGCCCGGAAAGGCGCAGGAAAAGGATAGAAATATTAATAATTGATTACAGTTTCAAGGTTGGATATTGAACTATGGAACGAAATGGAATATAATATAGGGCGTATTATGATTTGATAGAAAGGAGAATGTTTTCATGCAGAAAAGAAGGGTTTTGCCGCTGGCTCTGGCGGCCGTTCTGTTCGCGGGCTGCGCACAGAACGCGGAAAAGGCTGCGTTGAATGATACAGATACAGAAGCAGTCTATACCGAACAAGTTACAATGGAGGAAATCGAACTGGAGGATGAAGCAGTTGCTTTGGCGGCGTCTCCTGCGGCGCTGGGCACGATTTTAATGCCTCAGGCTTCGGGCACAACGGTTAAAAAGAACGACAGGGCAGTCATCGATTATTCCAATATCAGCGATGGCTATGTTATGGTCAACTTTACAGGAGCGACAAGCAAACGCCTGAAGGTGCAGATTGCGGGTCCTTCCACAACCTATACTTACGACCTGAAGGCTGGACAGTGGGCGACATTCCCGCTTTCTGACGGCAACGGCTCCTACAAGACAACGGTTCTGGAAAACACGACCGCAAGCAAATATGCAGTTGTGCTTTCTGAGTCTTTTCAGGTAAAGCTAAGTGACGAATTTGCACCGTTTATCCGCCCCAACCAGTATGTAGATTATGGCGTTGCAAAACAGACTGTGCAGAAGGCGGCGGAATTGGCTGGCGGCGTAAATGACCCGCTTCAAAAAGTGGAGAAAATCTACGACTATGTTGTTGCAAATCTGACTTATGACAAGGCGAAGGCTTCTTCTGTACAAAGTGGCTACCTGCCTGTTCTGGACAGCGTGCTTGCATCGAAAAAAGGCATCTGCTTTGACTATGCCGCACTGATGACGGGTATGCTGCGCAGCCAGGGCGTTCCCTGTAAGCTGGTTGTAGGCTATGCCGGTACGGTGTATCATGCGTGGATCAATGTCTGGACAGAAGAAACAGGCTGGATTGACGGCGTTATTTATTTTGACGGAACGGCATGGCAGCGCATGGACCCGACGTTTGCATCCTCCGGCGGCGGCAGTGACGCTATTATGCAGTACATTGGCGATGGGAAAAACTATACGCAGAAATACGTATACTGAGTTCTTGAGGTGAATCATGAATACAAAGATTTCCAATGAAGAATTATCTGCAATCTGCCTGGAGCTTTCGCTTCTGATGCGTGCCGGTGTTGGTGTAAGCGATGCGTTGTGCCTGCTGGCGGAGGAAAATGCGGAATACAGGGAAATGCTTTCCGGCATGATGGAGCAGACCGACATGGGTGCAACGCTTTCCACAGTCATGCGGGATACGGGGCGTTTTCCGGCTTATCTCTGCGGCCTTGTGGAGGTAGGCGAAAGGACAGGACGTACAGAGGAGGCTCTTTCTGCGCTGGCGAATTACTATGAGGAACGTGTCCGGACAGGGCGGCGTGTGCGCAGCGCGCTGCTCTATCCTGCTGTTATGCTGGCTTTGATGCTGGTGGTAATCGGTGTGCTTCTTGTGAAGGTGTTGCCGATATTTGATGATGTTTACGCTTCGCTGGGCGGGCGGCTGACAGGTGCGGCGGGCGGTCTGCTCGTTCTGGGCCGCTGGCTGGATCAGGCGATGCCCGTTGTGTGGGTAATCCTTGTGATTGCGGCGGTTTGCGTGGCATTGTTCTCGCTTGTGGAATCCCTGCGGACAAAGGCTGTGTCTTTCTGGGGAAAACATTTTGGAGATAAGGGCGTAGCGCGGAAGCTGAGCGCGGCGCGTGTTTCGCAGGCAATGGCCATGGGCATGGCAAGCGGGCTGCCGCCTGAAGAAGCTGTTGCGCTAGCGGCAAGGCTGGAGGAGCACGCGGCAAAAGCCCGCTGTCTGGATTGTCAGGCACGGCTGGAGCAGGGTGAAAGCCTTGGCGCGGCAATGAAGGCAAGCGGCATGCTTCCCGCGAACCAGTGCCGCCTGTTGGAACTGGGGCAGAAAAGCGGCGCGGGCGATGTTTCCATGAGCCGCATTGCACAGAAGCTGACGGAAGACGGAGAGGCTTCGCTGGACGCGCTGGTAAGCCGAGTGGAACCTGCGCTGGTGCTGGTTTCTTCTATTCTGGTGGGGCTGATTCTGTTGTCTGTTATGCTGCCGCTGATGCACATTATGGCGGCGATAGGGTGAGCGCATGAAAAAGAAAATAGGTTTGAGGACTGTAGTCGGCTGGATACTGCCCCCTGCTGTTGCCGCCGCGGCTCTGCTGTGTTTTTCCGTTGCCCTTGACGGGCTGGAAAGCGGCCGCGCGGAGGAGGATATGCGGCAGTTGGAGGAAGCTGTGCGGCGGGGCTGTGTGGCCTGCTATGCGGCGGAAGGACGCTATCCGCCGGATCTGGAATACTTAAAGGAGCATTATGGCATACAGGTGGACGAAGGACGGTACACCGTCCGCTATGACGCGTTTGCGGAGAACCTGATGCCGGATATTACAGTTTTGGAGAATACGCCATGAAAAAAAGGACGACGCAACATCATATAGACGGTCTGGCGGCATTGCTGCTGTTCGGCATATTTGCCGTGTGCGTGCTGATGGTTCTGCTGACTGGCGCGAATGCCTACCGGAGGCTGACGGAAAGGGACCAGCAGGCATACCAGAGGCGGACATGCGCGCAGTATATTGCCGCGCGCGTGCGGCAGGCGGACAGGCTGAACGGCATAAAGGTGGAGCCGTTTGGAGATGGGAACGCGCTGACGCTTGCGGAGGACGCTGGTTATCATACGTTGGTTTACTGCTACGATGGCTGGCTGATGGAGCTTTACTGCGGCGTAGATGCGGAACTGGAGCCGCAGGATGGCGAACGCCTTCTGGAAATGGAAGGGCTGGAATTTTCTCTGGAGGATGGTCTGCTGACCGCTGTTATTGATGGTGCCGATGGGACGAAGGACGTGCTTCGTCTTTCTCTCCGCAGCGGAAAGGAGGGCGGCGCATGAAAAGCAAAATACCGCTTATTTTGATGGAACAGATGGTCATGCTTCTGGTATTCGCGCTGGCGGCGGCTCTCTGTTTGCAGGCTTTTGTGAAATCCGACCAGATGTCCGGACGCAGCCACGACAGGGACAGGGCAGTAACGCTTGTGCAGGAGATGGCTGAAACGGTGCGTCACTGCGGCGGCGTAGAGGAAGCCGCAAAGCTTCTGGGGGCAAACTGTTCCGATGGACATTTTAATTTGGCCTATGATGAAAACTGGAATCCAGACGAAACGGAAGAAGTCCATTATGTATTGAAAGTGGAGGAAATCCACGGCGAGCAACATGGTCTTGGCATGGCTCTGGTCACACTGGAGCCTTGTGCTGCACCGGCTGAGCCGCTGTTCCAGGTGGCGGTCGCGTGGCAGGAGGATCTGGCGGCAGAGGAGGCGGTGTAGAATGGAACGTGAGAAACAGAAACGCTTTTCCCCGCCCGCTGTCGGCGGGATATCCCTTCTGGCAGCGTTCGCGGTACTCTGCCTGACGGTGTTTGCCCTGCTGTGCCTTTCGACCGTGCGGGCGGATATCCGTCTGGCGGACGCTGCGGCGCGCTCGGTGGAGGAATATTATGCGGCGGACTGCGAAGCACAGGAGATTTTGGTGCGCCTGCGGGCTGGTGAAATGCCGGAGGGCGTGACGGTTTCCGATGGGGTATATTCCTATTCCTGCCCGCTTTCGGATACGCGCGCGCTGAAGGTCAGCGTGCGGCTGGAAGGTTCCGACTATACCGTACTGCGCTGGCAGGCGGTTGCGACAGGAGAATGGGAAAGCGACAACACTCTGGAAGTTTGGGACGGGACAGAATTTTGACGGAGGAACGGTATGGAAAAATGGATGGAATACCTGAAACAAGCCGCTGACGACGGCGCGTCTGATTTGTTTTTTGTGGCAGGCGGCCATGTCTGCGAAAAGCTGGACAGGCGTATGAAGCCCATCAGCGAGGGGAAACTTTCCCCGCAGGAAACAGAGGAATGCGTGTGTGGGATTTATAGCGCGGCGAAGCGTGATATGGATAATTTTTACGCCACAGGAGATGATGACTTTTCGTTTGCCATTGCCGGAATGGCGCGGTTCCGCGTGAACGCGTACCGGCAGAGGGGCTCTATGGCGGCGGTTGTGCGCGTGGTGGCGTTTGATATACCGGCGTGGGAAAGCCTGCATATTCCGGAAGAGGTTATGAAGCTGGCAGAAGTGGGCCATGGTATGGTTCTGATTACCGGTACGGCGGGCAGTGGGAAATCGACCACGCAGGCTTGCCTGATTGACCGTGTGAACCGTACGAAGGACTGCCACATCATTACGTTGGAAGACCCTATTGAATACCTGCACCGTAATCAGAAAAGCATTGTCAGCCAGAGGGAAATACGAATTGATACAGCGGATTACCTTTCCGCGCTGCGTGCGTGTCTGCGGCAGGCTCCGGACGTCATACTTCTGGGCGAAATGCGCGACCAGGAAACCATTCATACCGCGATGAGCGCGGCGGAAACGGGTCATCTTTTGATTGCCACACTGCATACAAAAGGCGCAGTGAATACAATTGACCGTATTGTGGATACCTTCCCGAGCGGTCAGCAGGAGCAGGTGCGGATACAGCTGAGCATGGTACTGCATACGGTAGTTTCCCAGCAGCTGCTGCCGGGCAAGCAGGGCGAGATGATTCCCGCGTTTGAGGTTATGCATATGAATAACGCCATCCGCAGTCTTGTGCGGGAAAATAAGACGCACCAGATTGACAACGCGATTGCCGCCGGAAAAGCGGAGGGCATGATTTCCATGGACCAGTCGATACTGGGGCTGTATCAGGCTGGGCTGATTACGCCGGAAACGGCTCTGGAGTATGCCGATAATCCGGACCAGATGCGCAGAAGGCTTGGCTGAGATATTGCAGGCTTGCAATAAATTTTATATTCTGAAAAAATTAACCCCTGAAACATTTGTAAATGCTTCGGGGGTTTTTGACTGGCTGAAATTAGACGCTCTGTTTTGCTTTTCTTCCGTTCAGCAGAAGGCTGATAAGCAACATGACGCCGCAGAATACCAGATACAGATAGAAGGAACTGATATAGCTGCCGGAGCTTGCAACAAGCGTGCTGCTGATAACAGAAGTAAACGATGAAACCATCAGCGTCAGGTTCATTATGCTGAAATTGGTTGCGTAATATTTCGGGCCGAACTGCTGTGCTACGAAAGCCGCTGAAGTCGTCGGCATTGCGCCGTATGCCATACCTACCAGAAGAAGGCCGGGGATAACGGGCAGTGTCGCGGCTGCTTTCAGGGAGAACAGCAGAAGCACGACTGCGCCCACCAGAAAGAGGATAGCCGTATACATCGCGCCGCTGCGCCCTTTACGGTCATAAAGCATACCGAAAAGCACGCGCCCGAAGCCGTTTGCAACGGACAGGATACCAACGCAGAGCGTAGCGATTGCCGCGTTTACGCCGCAGTCCAGAACGATTTGCTTTGCATGGGAAATGACACCGGAACCGATGGCGGAACCGAATACCGCGAATATGAATACCATCCAGAATGCACGTGTTTTCAGCATTTCAAACGTGGTCAGGCTGTTTTTTGGTGCGTTCTGCGAGGCTGCCGCGGAAACGGTAAATGCCTGCAATTCCTCTGCTTTCGGGAAACGCAGGAACAGGCTGCCGATTAAGAGTGCAATACCGGCAATTACGCCGAACAGCGCGAAAGTCATCTGCCATGAAATGATGCCGCCGTCAATGATGGTGGAGGCAAGGCTGCCCAGCACCAGTGTGCTCGCGCCAAAGCCCATCAGCAATACGCCGGAAGCGAAGCCGCGTTTTTCAGGGAACCAGGAAGAAACGGAGCCGACAACGGCATTATAGGAAAAACCCGCGCCGCAGCCAACACATACGCCATAAAACAGGTACAGAAGCAGGATATGCCCGAAAGTCAGATATGCTGTGGCGGCAAAACCGAAGCAGGTAAATACCGCGGACAAAAGCAGGGATACCTTCGGAGAATTCAGCTTTGTACAAATTACGCCGCCTACGATGCCGCTCAAACAGAAGGATGACATCATTACAGTATAATTCAGGCTCAGTTCCTGACTGCTCCACTGATATGCGCCTGCCAGCGGTGCGGACAGAATAGACCATGCGTAAACAACGCCGACCATCAGCAGCAGGGCAACGCCGATTACCAAAAACAGCCCTCTTGTGCGGGAGGGGTTTGCAGTAGTATTGTTCAAGCTTTTCACCTCATCAAATGTATTTGTTTTTAGATCCTGTTCAGTAACTTCTGAAATGCCGGATTTGTCTGAATTTTGCCGCCGGACAAAGGGGATTTTTCGCAGGAATGCAGCCGCTTCGCTTACGCTCGCTTTGCTTGTAACTATGCGTATTGCAAGAAAAATTACCAACATATGGCGGCAAAAGGCTGATGAAGTCGATGTTTCAAAAGATGCTGAACAGGTTCTTATATGCAAGGGCCAGACAGACGGAGCCTGTCTGGCCGAATTGCATTTGGTAATATTTCTATATTATCTCTTGTTTGATTTTCTCCAGACTTTCTGTGCCTCTGCGGCAGCAATCAGTTCGTCCCTGAAATCGGGATGTGCGATGGAGATGATTTTTTCCGCACGTTCCCATGTGGGCAGACCGGAAAGGCGTGCAACGCCGTATTCCGTTACCATTGTGGGAGCCTGTGTGCGGGGTGTTGTGATTACATCGCCTTCCGTGAACTTCGGCAGTATGCGGGAATGCATATTGCCCTGCTTATCCGTAAATGTAGAGGACATTGCAAGGAATGCCTGCCCGTGTTCCGCCGCATATGCGCCGGTCACAAAGTCCAGCTGCCCGCCTGTACCGCTGATCTGGCGCGTACCGGAGGTTTCGGAGCATACCTGCCCGTAAAGGTCCATAGCGATACAGCCATTGATGGATACGAAATGATCCAGCTGGCGGATGGTTTCCGGATTGTTGACATAACGCATGGGTGCGGAAAGAATGTCCATGTTATGGTCAAGGAAGGTATACAGTTCCCTGGAGCCGTTGCAGATGGAGAATACACCCTTGCCGCGGTTCAGCAGCTTCTTTTTGTTGGTGATTTTCCCTGCTTCATACAGCTTCAAATAGCCATCGCTCATGAGCTCTGTGTGCATACCAAGGTCTTTCAGGTCGGACTCCGCAATCAGGCCGCCCAGCGCATTGGGCATGCCGCCGATACCAATCTGCAGCGTGATGCCGTCATACAGATAAGGGAAAATCTTTTCTGCGATTTTCTGGTCAATTTCGCTTGCTTTGCCGCCGGGTGCAAGGCAGATGTCCTTGTGCCCTTCCACAACGTAATCCACTTCGGAAATATGGATATGGTCGCCCTCCATGCCGTAAACAACGGGCATATGCTCATTCACTTCCAGAATGATATGCTCTGCCGCATCCAGCATTTCCTGCATGCAGCAGTTTGTCAGGCCATAGCTGAAATAGCCGTGTTTATCCATAGGGGCAACAGAAATCATAGCAACGTTTACGGGCGCGTAGCCGCGGCTGTAATAGGACCCGCAGTTGCGGAACAGCATCGGCGTGTAATACGCCCTGCCCTGGTCGACATATTTGCGGTCCAGGCCGGAGCAGTGCCATGCGTTATAGGTAAACGCCTGCTGTTCGGGATCCTGCTCTACGACCTGTACCGGCTTCATTGCGATAGCGTTGCGTACCTTAACATCGTGCAGTTCATCTTTTCTGGCAGCAAGCGCAGCGTCCAGTGCTTCGGGGAAGGAACAGGTCTGGCTGTAATCCACCCAGTCGCCGTCCTTTACCAGCTTTACAGCTTCCTCTGCGCTGACCAGTTTTTTCTGATATTCCTGATAGATGTCCATAAAGGTCCTCCTTACATTTCAAAGCCTGCGCGGAATGCCGCAATATTGACGTCCTTCGCTTTTGCGGGCACGAACTGTGCAACGATGGGTTCCCAGTCGATGTCGTCCAGTTTCATGCTCTTAACCAGCGCGCCCAGCAGGACAATGTTCTGCGCGCGTGTATTCCCCAGCTTCTGCGCAACTTCTGCGGCTTTTACGACCATCACGTTGGGAATGGATTTTGCCAGCACGTCGATTGCGTCATGGGGATATTCCACTGTGCCTGTCAGTACGGGCATGGAATAGATTTCATGAACGTCCGTAATGACTGTGCCGCCTTTTTTCAGATAAGGCAGGGCGCGGATGGTTTCTGTTTTTTCAAAAGAAATAATGATATCAGCTTCGCCTTCACCGATGTTGGGCGCGTAAACCTTTTCGCCGTATTTGATCTGGGTGGTTACGCTGCCGCCGCGCTGGCTCATGCCGTGGATTTCGCTCATTTTTACGTCATAGCCCTTCTGTACGAGGCCAACGCTCAGAATTTTGGAAATCAGGATTGTACCCTGACCGCCAACGCCAACTAATAAGATATTTTTTGTCATATCATTCACCCACCTTTTCAATCGCTCCGAATTTACACATTTGCTGGCACAGACCGCAGCCGGTGCAGGATGCGGGGTCTGCGATAACCGCGCGGCCATCCTGGAAAGCGATTGCCGGGCAGGTGATCTTCATGCACTGTTTGCAGCTCTTGCACTTATCTGCGTGGATGACGCAGTGCTTGCCTGCATTTGCCTTGATTACGTCTTTAATCAGTGCGCAGGGGCGTTTTGTAATGATGATGAAGGGACCGGAAACCTCTATTGCAGCGTCCAGAGCCGCCTGCATAGCGTCCAGGTCAAGCGGGTCTACAATGCGGATACGATCCTCGCTGATGCCTGTCGCGCGTACCAGAGCCACAAGGTCTACCACAGGGGAAGGGCGGCCCATAAGGTTTTTCCCTGTGCCGGGGTTCTCCTGATGGCCTGTCATAGCCGTAATGGAGTTATCCAGAATACATGCGATGACGTTTGCCTCAGAGCTGATAACATCAATCAGGGAGTTCAGTCCGGTGTGGAAGAACGTGGAGTCACCGACCATGCCCAGAGCCTTGCGGGAATCTCCCTGCATCTTCAGAGCCTGAGCCAGACCGATGATGGAGGAAAGCCCTGCGCCCATGCAGATGGAGAAATCAAAGCCGTTCAGCGGTGCATTTACGCCGAGCGCGTAACAGCCGATATCGCCAACGGGAACGATTTTCTTGAGGTTTTTGCTGATGGTGTAGAAGAAGCCGCGGTGCGGGCAGCCTGCGCAGAGTACGGGCGGGCGGGGAGGAGCTTCCACAGGAACATTGCAGGATGCTTCCTTTTCGCCGCCTTTGAGCGCGGAACGTACGATTTCCGCATTCAGCTCACCGCAGATGGGGATTTTGTCCTTGCCGATGCAGTCAAAGCCCAATGCACGCACTGCATTCTCTAAGTATGGATCATTTTCCTCAATGACATACAAAGTTTCCATACGTTCTGCGAAACCTTTGATCAGATCTCTCGGCAGAGGGTATGTAAGGCCAAGTTTCAGATAGTTAGCATCATCGCCGAAAACTTCGCGGGCATGCTGGTAAGAGATGCCGGATGTAATGATGCCGATTTTGTCGTCCTTTGCGTTTTCCACGCGGTTATAGGGACAGGCATTGCTGTACGCTTCCATTTCCGCAAGCAGCTGTTCGCGGATGAGGTGACGTTTTCTTGCGGTTGCGGGAAGCATCGCGAATTTGTCAACCTTCCGTTCATAGGTCTTTACGGGAACAGACGCACGGACGCCCTGCTCAACCAGCCCTTTGGAATGGCATACGCGTGTTGTCATGCGCAGCATTACGGGGATGTCGAAGCGTTCGCTCAGTTCAAATGCCGCAATGGTGAAATCCTTGCATTCCTGAGAATCGGAAGGCTCCATCATAGCAAGCTTTGCGTGGGGAGCGTACAGACGGTTGTCCTGTTCGTTCTGGGAACTGTGGCAGCCGGGGTCATCTGCGGAAACGATTACCATGCCACCGTTTACGCCTGCATAGCCCATTGTGAAAATAGGGTCAGCCGCAACGTTCATGCCGACGTGCTTCATTGCGCAGAGAGCGCGTGCGCCGCCGATGGATGCGCCTGCTGCAACCTCTGCTGCAACCTTCTCATTTGTTGCCCATTCGCAGTAGATGTCGTCCTTGTAAAGCTCACCGATGTTTTCCAGAATTTCTGTGCTGGGTGTGCCGGGGTAAGCTGCCGCAACGTGACAGCCGGCTTCGTAGACGCCGCGTGCGACAGCTTCGTCGCCGCTCATGATTACTTTGTTCATCATCGCTAGTGCCTCCTTTTTTATATTGTGGTTTTTGGTGATTATTGTTTTTTTTGCTCCTTATGTATTAAGTATAGCGGAAAACTTGACAAAAATAAAGCGACAATCTATACTATTGATGTGAGAAGTTGTCACATAAAAACAGATGTTGCAGAAAGAAGGCTTGTACATGAACGCGCATAAACTAAAGGTTTTCATTACAGCTGTGGAAGCGGGAAGCTTTCTGCGTGCAGCTGATATTCTTGGGTATACGCCTTCCGGCGTCACACATATGATGGATTCACTGGAAAAAAGCATAGGGCTGAAACTGATGACGAGAGGGCGGCGTGGTGTCCAGCTGACGAAAGAGGGCGAACGCCTTCTGCCGCTTTTCAAAAAATATGTCGCGCTGAACCGCCGTCTGGAACAGGAGATTGAAACGGTGCGTGCCAATGTGAGCGACCGTATCCATCTGGGTGTTTACGCCAGTATCGCGCGGAACTGGATTCCGGTGTTTATGCAGGAATTTCGTTCTATGGAGCCGAATATCACGCTGGATGTAAAAGTAGGGGATATTGACGAGATTTACCAATGGGTGTACGATGGGACGATAGATATTGGCTTTGCCAGCAAAAATGAGAAATACCGCTGCGATTTTATCCCGCTGCATGAAGATGAGCATTATGCTGTATTTCCGCCGAATGTCAAGCTGAAATCCACAAAAAGCTTTCCGACAAAGGAGTTGGAAAACTATCTGTTCCTGATGCCTTCCTTCGGCATGGACAGGGATGTGCAGGAGGCTCTGGACAACGCCAACGCCTCCCCGAAGATTATTGATGTGAAGGCGGACGATTCCGCGATATTGTCGATGGTAGTGAAAGGGCTTGGCGTCAGTATATTCAGCGAACTGATATTGGAAGGGCTGGGGGAAAATGTGCAGGCTGTGCCGCTGTCGCCCCCTTCTCACAGACTGCTGGGCATGGCGGTTGCGTCCCATAAAAATATCACGCCGGCACAGGCGCGGTTCATCGCGTATGTGAAGAATAAACATCTGTAAAAGGCGGTGGGATTGCAATGGAGATGATAAAAACGTTTTTATCTGCGCCGAAACAGTATGAAGATGCGTTTTGGGAAAGCGATGTCCTTATCTGGATAGACTGGCGGGAGTATGATGAAGATATCATTCGTTATTTTAATGAAAAACTGCCGGATGGGGATAAAATTGACTTTGTATGCAAAGATTCCGACAAGGAAAGAGGCGTTGACATTATACTGAAAAAGAACGGTGCCTGTATGCCGATTCCTTATGCAGATGCTTACATGGACAGGGATACTACATTGATTAGCATTCAGAAATATATTGCCCCAAAATACCAGATTCGGTGCTATGCGGGCTCTCTGGCGTGTGATACGCTTGCGTTCTGTATGTATCCGGCTGAGGAATGGAACCGGCTGGAGCAGGAATTTGGCGCGGAAATGGTTAACCGATATTTTGTGCCGGTGCAGGAGGGGAGCAGACTGTTTGAGATGGGTACCTTCGCCTGACAAGGGGGATATACCCTTGTCAGGCGAAGGTAAAGACGAGGTGTACAGCGGGCTGGGCAAATTGGACTGGCTTAACCGCCGCGCTCCGGCTGTTTCAACTGAAATGAATCGAAAAAACCGCTGTGGTTCCGGCTGGAATCACAGCGGTTTTTGGTATTTCAGTAAACCGGATTGTCTACGTTCACCTTATCGACTTCCTGATACGGTGCAAGCGTAGAAACCATCTTCATAGGCGCATCGTAAGCGTTTTTGACATAATGCACCTCTCCGGGTTCAATATGAATCATGTCACCCGCGCTCAATGTATTCACTTTCCCATCTACAACGATGTCAACTTTGCCTTCCAAAATATAGAAGTTTTCCTCCATCACATCATGGTAATGCGCCTGAAAATCCTCGCCGGGATTGAAGCGCACCAGTGCGAAATTGGAGCGGGGGCCCTTCATGAGGTACTTCGGTCCGCTGTCCCCGAAACGGTATTCCCGTTCATTTTCGTTGATAACAAACATTTGTGTATCCTCCTTAAATGTCTATGTATAAATTATCCTGTATATCCCGATGTTTACAGCCCGGGCGCAATCCACATGTTTTTGGTCAGTTTTTCATCGCAGAGCGCAAGCTGTTTCGGATAAACTTTCAGCCAGTTTTTGTAAAGCTCATCATAAACCGCCCAGTTATCCTTGTTCGGCTCGAACCGGCGGTCCCATTTTACGGTCTGCCGCACGCCTTCCTCAATGCTGGGGTAAAGCCCAACGCCGTAGCCCGCAAGGATTGCCGCTCCCAACGCTGTGGCTTCTTTTACAACGGGTACTTTTACGGGCTTGCCTGTCACATCCGCAACAATCTGGCACCAGAGAGGACTTTTTGCTGCGCCGCCTGCAAAAATCAGTTCGTCCGGCTCATGCCCTGTGGCTTCTTTTACCAGTTCAATATGCCCGCGCACAATCAGCGCGGTGTTTTCCAAAATCGCACGGTAGAAGGTATAGCGGTTGAATTTTTCCGGCTCCAGATGGAAATTGGTGAATGTCGGGCTGGCGTGCTTCCAGTTGATAAAGTTCATAACGTTGCTGAAACAGCAGAGCATACCATAGCTGCCCGCAGGGATTTTTTCCGCCTGCTCATTCATCAGGTCATAAGGGTCGCGGCCTGTGCGTGCGGCTTCAGCCACTTCATACTGACAGAACCCATCGCGGAACCAGCGCATAACCATGCCGGGCTTGAACGCCAACGCTTCATACTGCCACAGCCCGGGGACTGCGTGGCAGTTTACGCGCACACGGCACTGAGGGTCTGTTGCGCCGTTTGCGGTATTAAATTCATACTGCCAGAAGCTGCCGCCGAATACGGCTGCCTGCCCTTCGCTGCACGCGCCGACGCCGATTGTGCCAAGCTGGCAGTCACCGCCGCCGACAACAACGGGCGTGCCTTCCGCAAGCCCTGTATCCGCTGCGCCTTTCGCGCTGACAACGGCAAAATTCGTGCCGCATTCTACAACGGGCGGGAAAATATCGGAGCGTAGGCCGCATTTTTCGGCAATCTCAGGGAACCAGTCGCGGCTCTGCAGATCCATGATGCCTGTTGTGCTGGCGTTGCTTGGCTCTACGGCAAGTTTCCCGGTTAGCTTATAAATCAGCCAGTCGTTGAACATGCCGAGCGTTGCGGTTTTTTCGTATACTTCGGGCATATGGTTTTTTACCCAGAGCAGGCGAGGCAGCGCGCCCAACGCGTAGGTTTCGCCGCTTCTGCTGTAAATGGCTTTTTCCAGTTCAGGGTCGAGCCGGATAAGTTCGCCAACCTCCGCGTCACTGCGCGCGTCTACATTGGCGCAGGCCCAGATTTCATTGCCGTCCTTGTCATAAAGCAGTATGCCCTCGCGCATACATGTGGTGGAAACTGCGGCGATTTCCTCTGGCGTGATGCCGGTTTCTTTCAGCACGCCGCGGATGCAGCCGCGGGCAAGCTCCCAGTTTGTTGTCCAGTCGAAGTCCATGCTGCCGGGCCAGCGGGGATCCTCCCTGTGTGTCCATTCCTCCTGTACACAGCCGACCTGTGTGCCGTCAAGGCTGAAGATTACGGCACGGACGCTGCCTGTGCCTGCGTCAACTGCCATCAAATATTTTGCCATGTGGTACCCCCCTTAGATTGTTTTTTTCTTTATGGTAAGACCCTGGGGCTCTGCCCCAATCCCCGCAAGCCCTTTGAAAAGGGCTTGACCCCGAACTTTATTTTTCAACCGCGCGTTTGCGCGGTTGCAGAAGGGTCAAGGGATGAAATCCCTTGCGGGGGGCGGGACAGAGTCCCGCGGTCTTTAACTCCTTTCCAGTAATGCCTGTGCGGTGTCTTCGTCGGTAATCAGTACGTCCAGGTACTTCCCGCGCAGCGCGGCCAGTATCGCATCAACCTTCATCGGCCCGCCCGCAACGCCGATAACATTTTCCAGCTTTTGCAGTTCTTTCAGGGGCGTACTCATCAGCCGCTGTTCCTGGCTGACGGAAATCAGGTTCCCGTCTTTGTCCAGAAAATGGCTGAGAACATCGCCCACCGCGCCCTGCAAACGCAGCACAGTAAAATCATTTTTACTGAAAATACCGTTGCGTATAATGGTTGCATCATCATTCATGCTCCCGATGCCCACCACACTCATGCTGGACAGCGGTATCATGCGGTAAATCTCCTGTACGCTGGGCTCCTGCTGCAGGGACTGCAAAGTTTCCCTGCTGGAAAGTACCAGCGGCGAAGGAATCAGCCACAGCCTTGCGTTGAACACGCTGGAATACGCGTTCGGCAGGTAATAATTGACGCCGCCCGTCAGGCTGACAACATTCAGCGGCTTTTCCACCATCATTGCCAGACGGTTGAGCACGCGCCGCGTTGTGCCGCCGTAGCCCATGTTGATAAATGTTTCGTCCTTCAGATGGTGCAGGATGTACATTGCTGCCGCCTGTGCAAGGCTGTCATCTGCCTCCGCCGGTGTTCTGCCGACGGGAAAAGTCAGTACATCGGAAAGCCCGAACCGGGTAATCAGCTCCTGCTCCAGCTTTATGCGGCGGCAGCCGTCCTGCCGGATGCTGAACTGTACCACGCCGCTCTGCCGCGCCTTTTCCAAAAGGTTCACGACTTTAGTACGGCTGATGCCGAGCAGGTCGGAAATGGTCTGCTGGGTATAATTTTCCATATAATAATACCAAGCTGCCTTGACCGTCAGCATTTCTTCATAATTCTGTTTCGCGCTGCTGGTATCCAATGGAATCACCCTTTGCAACAAATGTCCAGTATCATATCAAATGTATTAAACATAGTCAGTATATCACCAGAGTGTTTTGTTTGTCAAATGGAAGTGGGCGGAGAAGGGAACCCATCTTTCATGTTTAGTAAAAACGGCGAAAATTTTTCTTTTTTATGCGAAATTGACAAATCTATGTGCCATTATTTTCATTTTTTGGCGAAAACGGCGGAGAAAGTGCATAAAAACAGGGGCCAAAGCCATTCGGATAGTTGACAAGCCATTCAAAAGACACTATAATAAGAAACTGAAAACAAAAATTCTACACAGAAACATTTTTGTGTTTCTGTTGAAAAAAGGGGGCTTGCAGCGATGAGTGGGACGGAAGAAAAAGCAGCTCCGCTGCTCTCGATTCGGAATGTTTATAAATCATTTGGGTTAAATGAGGTGCTCAAAGGAATCGACATGGACGTCATGCATGGCGAGGTTCTGGCACTGATTGGTGGCAACGGTGCGGGAAAATCCACGCTGATGAAGATCATTATGGGCATATATACCCATGATAAGGGTGAACTTTTGTTCCACGGTGAGGAAATTGTCCAGACGCGCGGCACTGCGGCGGCATTGGCAAAGGGCATTTACATGGTTCCGCAGGAGCCTTTGCTGTTCCCCAATATGACTGTGGAAGAAAATATTTTGATTGGCTTTACCCAGAGCAAGGCGGAGTTACATAAAGAGCTTGTCGAAACAATGGAGGAAATCGGCTGGAATCTGGATTTGAGCCGGAAGGCAAGCAGCCTTTCCATTGCGGAACAGCAGCTGGTGGAAATTTTGCGGGGCATCCTGCGCCACGCGCAGCTGCTGATACTGGATGAGCCGACTTCCGCGCTGACGTTTGACGAGGTAAAGAGCCTGTTCCGGTGCGTTTCGGATTTGCAGGCAAAAGGAATCGGTATCATCTATATTACGCACCGCTTGGCGGAGGTATTTGAGATTGCGACGCACGTTGCCATTATGCGCGACGGCATGATTACCATACAGGGTCCCGTTGGCGGATTTACAAGGGAAGATTTGGTAAAGGGCCTTTTGCCGCCGGATGCAGAGATGACGAAGCATGCCGGAGCGGTAAGCGTTAAAAATGTGGATTATTCCGCTGCCCCTGTGCTGGAACTGAAAAATTTCAGCGGCTATGGCTTTTCTGATATTTCATTGAAGGTATATCCCGGCGAAATTCTGGGCGTTGCGGGCGTTGTAGGCGCGGGGCGTACAGAAATGGCAACAACGATATTCGGCATGGACAAGGTGCTTGGCGGGAGTGTCCTGCTTGGCGGCGCGGATATTACGGGCAGGAAAACGAAGCAGGTCATTGCTGCCGGTCTGAATTATGTCCCTGAGGACAGGCACCTGAACGGGCTGTTCAAGATTTGTGATGTGGCAGCGAATACGACAAGTTCGGCACTGTTCAGTAAAATGATGGGGAGTTTGTTCCTCAATCGCAAAGCGGAGCATGATGTGACGCAGAAATATGTGGACAGCTTCCGGACGAAAGTGACGGGGCATGACCAGCTGGCGGGCAGCCTTTCCGGCGGCAACCAGCAGAAAATCGTTATCGGGCGCAGCCTTTCCACAACGCCGAAGATTGTCATTTTGGACGAGCCTACACGCGGCATTGACGCGGCGGCGCGCGGCGATGTTTACAGTATTATCCACCAGCTGCGGGAGGAAGGCGTTTCCATACTGCTGATTTCCAGCGATATGGAAGAAATCATGGAGCTTGCCGACCGCGCGGTAACAATGTATCAGGGGAGAATCAACGCGGAATTCCGAAATGACGACATCAATCAGGATAACCTGATGGCGGCCTCGTTCGGTATATTAGAAGGGGGTGCGGACGCATGAACAGAACAAAGAAAATTTTCAAGGCGCGGGAAATGACAAGTTTCCTGTTTCTGATGGGCTTGTTCATCATTGTCGGCATACTGAACCCGAGTTTTATGAGTGTGAATAACGTGGCGGCGTGCTTCAATACCTCCGTTGTGTATACGCTGGTGGCGGTAGGCATGGCTTTCACGATATTTGTCGGGGAAATCGACGTTTCCGTTGGCTCGAACCTCGGCTTTGTGGCGACTGTTGTCGGCAGCCTTCTGCGTGATGGTGCGAATTGGGGTTTTGCGTTTACAGTCGGCATTATCATCGGCATCATCATTGGCCTGATCAACGGCTGGGGTGTTGCCATTATGAAGGTGCCATCTCTGATTTTCACGCTGGGTACAAACGGCATTTTGCGCGGCATGATGTACATATATACAGGCGGTGCATGGGTGGAAAACCTGCCCAAGAGCTTTAAGGACTTTTCGGCGGTGACGCTGATTGGCAAATTTACGGTATACTACTGCTGTGCGGTAATACTGGTTGTACTGATACATATGGCGCTGACCCGTACCCGCAGGGGACGATATTTCTGGGCAGTCGGCGATAACGCTGGCGGCGCGGAGCTGGTCGGTATCCCCGTTGTGCGGACAAAAGTTATGGCGTATGTCATTTGCGGCATACTGAGCGCTGCGGCGGGCATCATTTTTTGCAGCCGCATCGGCTTTGTTACCTCCGCAAGCGGCAACGGTTATGAAATGAAAGCAGTTGCGGCGTGCGTGCTGGGTGGCATCAGCCTGTCAGGCGGCGTTGGTACAGTCATTGGCGCGGCAATCGGCGCGGTCATCATGGCATCTATCAGCTATCTGCTTGTTTTCATGGGCTTTTCGTCTAATTATGATAACGCAATCACGGGCATTATCCTGATTACCATTGTGGTATTTGACGCGCTGATGCAGAGGCGTGCCGCTGTGAAGAACCGGCGCGCAAGGCTTGTTGCCCGAACTGCGGCTGGAACGGCAAAGGAGGCGGGAGAATGAAAAACCTGACGAAAAAGCGTCCTGCTTTTAACTGGACGGCGTTCCTTGTGCTCCTGCTGATACTTGAATTTGTGATTTTTGGCGGGACAAATGCAAAATTCCTGAAACCTGCTCTTCTGATGACGAGCGCAAACGATTTCCTGCCAATCTGTATTATTTCGATATTTGTGACGTTTGTTATGATAACAGGCGGCATTGATATACAGGTTGCGTCGATCATTGGGCTGACCTCTATCATCATTGGTGTGGCATGGCAGGATTTCGGCCTGAATATCTGGGCGGCTGTGCTTGTGGCAATATTGGTAGCGGCGGCAGGCGGCGCGCTTTCCGGCTTTTTTGTGGCTTACTGCGGCGTGCAGGCGATGGTCGTCACGCTGGGCGGGAGTTTCCTCTATTCGGGGCTTGCCTTGCTTGTTTCAACGCTTTCCAGCACAGAAAGCTATCAGGGTATCAGCGGTTTTCCCGCATCCTTCCGCTGGATTACGAAATATAAGGTGTTCGGTGTTGTGCCGTTCCAAATCTGTATTTTCCTTGTGCTGCTTGTGATTGCATATCTGTTGCTGCATAAGACAAAATACGGACGGAAGGTGTTCCTTGTGGGCGTGAATCAGTCTGCGGCGGAATATTCCGGCATCAACAGCAGACGTATTATTATGTCAACATATATTCTCAGTGCAGTCAGTGCGGCGATTGCGGGCGTGATTTTGACCTCCTACCTCGGAACGGCAAAATCTGACCTTGGCAGCGGTCTTACCATGAATATCATTACGGCGGTTGTTTTGGGCGGCACGCTTTCCACAGGCGGCAAGGGCAGCGCGATTGGCACGGCTTTGGCGGCAGTTATTATCGGGCTTCTGCGCTTCGGTATGCCGCTGTGCTTTAAGGTCAATACGCAGTATCTGGATATTCCTATCGGCGTGCTGCTGGTTGTGGTTGTCGTAGGGCGTTCCCTTGCGGGGAATCCGAACGTGATTGCGAAATTTGCGAAAATGAAGGAGCGTTTCAAAGGCGGCAGTGCGAAAAGCGGTTCCGCGGAGGCATGAACAGACATATTCGGGGAGATTTTCCTCTGGATATAGTAAACAATGGCAAACTATCTAAAAAATGGGAGGAATGTAAAATGAAGAAGTTTCTTGCAACATTGCTGGCAATGACAATGACACTGTCTTTGGCAGCCTGCGGCGGTGGCAACGATGCACCGGCAGAAGACAATCCGAGCGATTCCGCAGAAGGCGGCGAGGTTGTTTCCGTTGAGGGCAAAACAGTCGCATTTATTCCGAAGCTGACAGGCAATGCGTTCTTTGAAGTTGCAAACGAAGGCGCGCAGGAATATGCAAAGGACTGGGGCATCACAGTTGAGTACATGGGCAATGCGGTTGCAGGCGTTGCAGAGCAGGTTGCGGTTGTTAACCAGGCGGTTGCTTCCGGCGTTGACGCAATCTGCATTTCTACAGTAGACGCGGCTGGCGTAGCTGACGCTCTGCAGGCTGCTATGGACGCAGGCATCGCTGTCTGCACATGGGACTCCGACGCGAACGTAGAAGATCGTGCGCTGATGGTTTCCCAGGGCACACCCGAGGTTCTGGGCCAGATGCTGGTTGACCTTTCTGTAGAAGGTCTGAAGGCTCGCGGCGTTGACCCCGACAACGATGCAGTAAACTATGCTTGGCACTATTCCCAGGCTACCGTTACAGACCAGAACTCCTGGCAGGTAGAAGGTGAGAAAATCATCAAAGAGAAATATCCTAACTGGGTAAATGTACAGCCTGACAACTACTATTCCGAACAGGACGCTGAAAAATCCATCACAGTTGGTGAAGCAGTTCTGTCCGCACATCCTGACATCGACCTGATCATCTGCAACGACTCCACAGCCCTGCCCGGCCAGCTTCAGGCAGCTGAAAACAAGGGTCTGACAAAGGACGATGTTACAATCACAGGCTTTGCAACACCGAACGCTGTAAAACAGTACTGCACAAACGGCACAATCCATAACTGGGGTCTGTGGGACTGCAAGATCCAGGGCGCAATGGGCTGCTACGTTGCAGCTTACCTGGCAGCAGGCAACACAGTTAAAGTTGGCGATGTTATCAGCATCCCCGGCCTTGGCGATTGTGAAGTAATGGCAAATGACTGTCTGGCGGCTGGCGTTTCCACAGCAGATACGAACAACGGCGTTGTTCTTCTGCCCGAACGCGCTGTATTCAACGCTGAAAACATGGATAACTACAACTTCTGATATTCACGTTGAAACAGACGGCCTTATCAGGGTCAGTACAAACGGTGGGGCATGGGGGTTTCCATGCTCCACTGGTTATAAAAAGGAGCAAAACCTTGAGGGTGTGGTCGAAGCAGTTCGCTTCACGAACCGGGCTTTCAGCCCGTCGCCTTCTCCTGGCGGTGCATGACACCTCAGGTACCCGCAAGGGACTTCGCTCCCTGCCCCGATTTTTCATCACATGTTTATGTGATGATATGAAAGGTAACTGCTTTGACGAATATGTGATAGTTTGTTCGGAAAACAAAGTTTTCCGTAATAAAGTTCTTTGTCCACTTTCTCCGAAAGAAAGTGGCAGGGGTTTGGGGACAGAGTCCCCGGAATTCTCATTAAGAAAAGCGGAGAGGAGATTTGGACAGTCCCTTGTGCGGTTTTCTTAAATAAAAATCAAACCAGATAAAGAAAACGAAGGAGGAATTTGTAATGGCAGATTTGGAAGGCCTGAAGGCATCAAAAGATTATCATGTTGACACACCCTTTGCGAATCAGGACGGTTTTTTCCTGAAAGGCATCAACCATCTGGACTGGGGCATGAAAAAGCATATGGCGAATATTTTTAACCCCAAAAGCGGGAATACGGTGATGTTCGCGTTTGACCATGGCTATTTTATGGGTTCGACCGCCGGTTTGGAGCGTCTTGACCTGCTCCTGCCGCAGCTTGCGCCTTATGTGGACTGCTTCATGGGCACGCGTGGCGCAATCCGCACCTGTGTTGCACCTGAAACGGCAAAGAGCATCGCTCTGCGTGTAACATCCGGCTCCTCTATGCTTCAGGACGATTTGAGCCATGAGGTTGTTGCAGTGGATATTGAGGACGCAATCCGCATGAACGCAGACTGTATGGCAGTACAGACGTTTATCGGTGCGGATGGCCAGCTGAGCAGTATTGATAACCTGAGCAAGGTCATCAATGCAGGTATGCGTTACAGCATCCCGACGCTGGGTGTTTGCGCGGTTGGTAAGGATATGGAGCGGACAGACCGTTTCTTTAAGCTGGCAACACGTATTATCGCTGAGATGGGCGTGCAGATTGTAAAGACATATGACTGCGAGAATTTTGAGGAAGTTGCAGCGGCATGCCCTGTGCCTATCGTTGTGGCAGGTGGTAAAAAGCTGGCAGAACAGGACGCGCTGAAACTGGCGTACAATGTCATGAGCAAGGGAGCGCATGGCGTGGATATGGGACGAAATATCTTCCAGAGCGAACACCCTATCGCAATGGCGCAGGCTGTCTGCAAGATTGTGCATGAAGGCTATACAGATAAAGAGGCTTGGGACTTCTTCCAGGAGGAAAGCCATAAATAAGCTATTTTTGCAGTGGCCTGTATTTTCCTCAGCTGCATAAAATGCGGCTGAAAGACAGGTCAAGGGACGATGTCCCTTGTGGGGTGCGGGGCAGAGCCCTGCGGCCTTTACAAAAATATGAAAGGGAAGCATTTTCGGATGTTTCCCTTTTTCTAGGGGGAGATTAGATTGGTTCTTCAGGTGACACAAATGGTGCTGCCTATTGTTTTGATGCTTTTGCTGGGTATGCTCTGCCGGAAAAAAAATATCCTCAGCCCGGAAGGTCTGGCTGGGATACGCTCGGTTGTCGGAGATATCTGCCTGCCGGTCGTGCTGTTTAACGCGTTTTTTACGGCGCATTACTCCAAAACTGTTGCGCTGACGTTTCTGACGGTTTATATCGGCTTTGGCGCGGCGCTGCTGGCTGGCTTTGCTCTGCGCCGCCTGGTCGGCACGCATGGCAAATTTATGCCGCTTCTGCTGACAAGCGCGGAGGGCGGCATGCTGGGCTACGCGCTTTACGGCGTGCTGATGGGCGAACAGTCCGGCTTTGCAACGGTTGATTTGGGGCAGACTGTGTTTGCGTATACGGGATTCCTCGGCGCGCTTTTTCTGGCAGATGGCAAAAAACCGACTGCGGCAGGCCTGTTGAAAAATATGGTGACGAATAAATGCTGCATCGGTATGGCACTTGGTATCCTGCTGGGCGTATCTGGCATGGGACAGGCTGTGCTTTCTGTTCCGGCAGGCGGCATACTGACACAGGCAATTTCCATGGTGACAGCGCCGACAAGTGCGCTGGTACTGCTGGTCGTTGGATACGATTTGGAGCTGAACCGCGGGATACTGCGCCCAGTTGTGATTACGGTTGTCTGCCGTCTGGCGGTGATGGCGGTTCTGCTGGTGGCCGTCAGCTTCCTGGTGTTCCGCTTCGTGCCGTATGACAGAAGCCTGCAAATTGCACTGATGATACTTTACGCGCTGCCTGCGCCGTTTATTATCCCGATGTTTGCAGATGTGAAGGAAGAAGGGACCTATATTTCCACAACACTCTCTTTGCAGACCATCTGCACGATTGTGCTGTTTGCGGGAATCGCGGCATACAGCCTGATGTGAGCCCTGCGGAGGGGCAGCCCCTTTGCCCGCAAATCTCCTGCCGGAAGAAAACGGCAGCGCAGACAGTCGATTCCGTTTGATTTTTCGACAAAAAAATGCTATGCTATGACCTGTAAACGGACAAAGCGAAAAAAGGGGGCAGCTCTATGAGAGAATATCAGGCAGTGGTGCGGGAAAAAACAGAGGTTTCCAAGGTAATTTGTAATGGCTGCGGCAGGGAAATCCCCTTTGCGCAGGCTGATTATTTTCACGGAGAAAAGACGTGGGGCTATTTTTCTGGACAGGACGGCAGACAGGACAGCTTTGATCTCTGCGAGGAATGTTATCAGGAGATGGTCGCCGGATTCTGCGTGAAAGTCGGCAAAAACTGAATAATGGACAGAAAACAGAAAGACGCGCCCCAAAAGTTCAGGGGGCACGCCTTTTTTTGCTTGCGGAAAAGGATTATGTGTTTTCTTCTTTTTCAGAATCCTTTTCTTTATTCAAAATTGTCATAAATTCTTCTCCGGTAATGGTTTCTTTTTCAAGCAGATATGTCGCGATTTCGTCCAGTTTTTCCATATTTTCCTGAAGGATACCAACGGCCTTATCATGTGCTTCTTTTACCATTGCAATAACTGCTTTGTCGATATTGGCGGCGGTTTCATTGGAGCAGGCAAGGGAGCTGTCCCCGCCAAGATACTGATTATTCACAGTTTCCAGAGCGACCATGCCAAATTTTTCACTCATTCCGTAGCGTGTAACCATAGCGCGGGCGATGCGGGTTGCCTGTTCGATATCGTTTGCTGCGCCCGTTGTAATGGATTGGAATTTCAGTTCCTCTGCCGCGCGCCCGCCTGTAAACGTGGTAATTTTATTAAAGGCTTCTTCGCGGTTCATGAGGAAATGCTCTCCCTCCTCCACCTGCATGGTGTAGCCCAGTGCGCCGTTGGTACGGGGAATGATGGTGATTTTATGCACGGGGGCAGAATTTTTCTGCATTGCGGCAACCAGGGCATGGCCGACCTCATGATAGGCGATGATTTCTTTTTCATGCTGCGAAATGACTGCACCTTTGCGCTGATAGCCTGCCAAAATGACTTCTACGCTTTCTTCCAAATCGGATTGGGAAACCTTTGCGCGCCCCATACGGACAGCACGCAGCGCGCCTTCATTGACGATGTTTGCCAGCTCCGCACCTGACGCGCCGGAGGTTGCCCGCCCAACTGCGTCAAAGTCAATGTTGTCCTCGGTTTTCACCTTTGCGGCATGTACCTTCAAAATATCAGTACGTCCCTTCAAATCGGGCAGTTCTACGGGGATGCGGCGGTCAAAACGTCCGGGACGGAGCAGGGCTTTGTCCAGGGTTTCGGGACGGTTTGTTGCCGCAAGGATTACAACGCCTTTCTTCCCGTCAAAGCCGTCCATCTCTGTCAGTAACTGGTTCAGCGTCTGTTCGCGTTCATCGTTGCCGCCCATGCCGTTGCCATCGCGCCGCTTACCAATGGTGTCAATTTCGTCAATGAAAACAATGCAGGGAGCTTTTTCGTTTGCCTGCTTGAACAGGTCGCGCACCTTTGCCGCGCCCATGCCGACAAACATTTCCACAAATTCCGAGCCGGAGATAGAGAAAAACGGCACTTCCGCCTCACCGGCAACCGCTTGCGCCAGCAGGGTTTTGCCTGTTCCCGGAGGGCCGACAAGCAGCGCACCCTTTGGCATTGTGGCGCCGACTTCGGCATATTTTTCCGGATTATGCAGGAAATCCACAATTTCCCGCAGGGCTTCTTTCGCTTCGTCCTGCCCTGCAACATCGGCAAAGGTTTTGCCGGTCTGTGCCTTGACATAGATTTTGGCGTTGGCTTTGCCGAAAGCCATAGCGTTGCCGCCCATACCGCCCATGCGTGCCATCATTTTACTCATAACGAACCGCCAAAGCAGGAAGAATATGACAAACATGATGAAACTGCTGACCCAGGGTGAAACCTGCTTCGGCCTGACTTCTGTAAAAGCTGCGCCGGAGGTATCGAGCCTGTCGATGAGCATGGGGTCGTCCATGCGGACGGTGGAGTAAATCTTTTCCGCCGCAATAAGCGTTTCTGTTTCTACGGTATCATCTGCTCTCAGCACAAAATAAATCAAATCTGCATTGACCTCTGCGGTGGATATGTTTTTGTTTTCCATCTCTGTCAGGAAAACGTCATAGCTGACCTGCTGGACGTTGCTTTTTGCCAGAAAAGGCAGGAGAAACATATTGATTATGCTCATAATGACAAGTGCCATGAGCCAGTAAAACAGCAGGGGTCTTCGTTGGTTCTGCATTGTGTTCCCTCTCTTTCTTTTTGATTACATCAGGTTTTGTTTTATCTTTTCCAAAGTTCTGCGGAAAATGAGGAGTTCTTCCTCGCTGACGCCTTCCAGCGCGCGGCTTTCGACTTCCCGCATATGCTGCTCAGCCTTTGCGTGTATCCTCAGTCCGGCTTCGGTCAGCACGAGTTTTTTCAGCCGTGCGTCCTGCTCGACAGGCTGGCGGGAAATCAGCCCGCGGCGTTCCATGCCCTGTAAAATTCCTGTGACTGTGGAACGCCGGATTTGAAATTCTACCTCCAAATCCCGCTGGAATACATCGCGCGCACCGTTTTCGTAAAGATAATCGAGAACGATGCACTGTATTGCGGTCAGCCCTTCTATCTGGAGCATGGCTGGGCATTGCTCCGCCATACGCCGGATAAGGTTTGCCATTGTTTTCAGTTCTGCTGTGAGAAAAAAGTTTTGCATTGCCGCCTCCAAATTTGTTAGGGTGCTAACAGTATACCATCCCAAAAGATGGCAGACAATGAAAGGAAGATTAAAATTGATTAAAAAATAGTGAGAAAACGGAAAAATTTTCAATTTGAGATAAATTCCACATTCTTTTATGAGTTGTGCGCGCCGGAACGGGCATACTAAGCGCAGACAGAAAGAATTTTTTTTATGCGAGGGATTCAGTATGGAGAAATTTGTGGTGAAAGGTCTGGAAGAAGGTTTACAGGGAACGGTCAAGATCAGTGGATCGAAAAACGCAGTACTGCCGATTCTGGCGGCGTGCCTGCTGACGAGAGAGGTTTGCGAAATACGCAATGTGCCGCCTCTTTCGGACGTCATTCACATGACGGAGCTTTTGCGGGAGCTGGGCGCGCAGGTGGAATTTTCTGAGGAGCAGGAAATGATACGCGTGTGCGCGGAAACCATTGAAAGCGTGGAAAGCGAGTATGAAACCGCCCGAAAGATGCGGGCGTCTTTTTTAGTGGCAGGGGCTTTGCTGGGGCGCTGCGGGCATGCGCGGCTTTCCCTGCCGGGAGGGTGCCAGATTGGGAGCCGCCCTGTTGACCTTCATCTGAAGGGCTTTCAGGCGTTGGGGGCAAAAAGCAGGCAGGAATACGGCTTTGTGGAGCTGACGGCAAAAACGCTGAAAGGGAACAGTATTTATCTGGATTTTCCCAGTGTTGGCGCGACGGAGAACATTATGCTGGCGGCAGTGCTGGCGAAGGGCTGCACAGTCATTGAAAACGCTGCAGAGGAACCGGAAATCTGTGACCTGGCGGATTTCCTGCGGGAAATGGGGGCGGACATTACAGGGGACGGGACGGACGCGATCACCATTATGGGCGGGAAGGAGCTGCATGGCGCAGTGCATGAAGTGATACCCGACCGCATAGAAGCGGGGACGTTTATGGCAGCGGCGGCAATTACGGGTGGCAATATCCTTCTGGAAAATATCCGTGAAGAACACTTGAAGCCGGTAATAGCAAAGCTGGCAGAATGCAACGTCAAGACGGAGGCTGTACCGGAAGGGCTGCGGGTCAGCCGGAAGGGCAGGCTGCACCCGATACAGTTGAAAACAATGCCTTTCCCCGGCTTTCCGACGGATATGCAGGCGCCGTTCATGAGTCTGATGGCTGTAGCAAAAGGGACCAGCGTGATTACGGAAACCGTATTTGAAAATCGCTTCATCCATGCGGGGGAACTCCAGCGGATGGGCGCGGATATTAAGATAGACAGCCGCAGCGCAGTTATTGAGGGAGTGGAAACGCTGACGGGTACAAAAGTAAAGGCGACTGACCTGCGGGCAGGTGCGGCATTGATACTTTCCGCACTGGCGGCAAAGGGGGAAACGGAAATCAGCGACATTTACCATATTGAACGCGGGTATTATAAAATAGATGAAAAATTGCGGGCGCTGGGGGCGGAAATTGAGCGGAAGGACGTTCACTGAAAGTTTATAAACAAAAAAACGGAAAAAGCATTTGCGTTTTTTCCGTTTTTATATTGTGTGCATTTACCGTTTCATTTTACCAGCGATTTCAACACGGACTTTTTTATTTTTAATCTTGGCGTTTTTCATGCCGTAGAGTACGTCCTGCACAAATTCCCGTGGTACATCGACGAAGGAATACGTATCAAACAGGTCGATGGCGCCCAGAGCCTTGCCGGGGACGCCAGCCTCGTTTGCAATAGCCCCTACGATGTCTTTCGTGCGGATTTTATTCTTTTTGCCGGCGTTCAGGAACAGGCGGACCATTTTTTCGCCGCTGCCGCCATAGGCTTCCGTGCCGTTAAAATTGATATCATCGATGGCGTCAATATCATCAGAATTGATATTGGCAAGCTGAAGCTTCAAAAGTGCGGCTGCAACGTCGATGCTTGTGAAATCTTCTTCCATGAGCCTGTCTACCAAATGGATATATTTCGTGAGATGGCCTTCCGTAATGGTTTCTTTGACTTTCTCAAGGAAAAGCGTGGTTTTCATTTCTTCCACATCGCTGAGAGTCGGCAGCTTCTGCTGCAAGATTTTTGTTTTGGTAAAACGCATGATATCGCGCAGCTTGTAGATTTCTTTGCCAACGCAGAAGGTAAAGGCTTTGCCCGCCTTGCCCGCGCGCCCCGTCCGTCCTATGCGGTGGACATAATATTCCTCGTCCTGCGGGATATCGTAATTAACGACGATGTCAATATCGTCTACGTCAATACCGCGTGCCGCAACGTCTGTTGCGACAAGGATCTCAATCGTGCCGTTGCGAAATTTCTGCATGACCTTGTCACGCTGTGCCTGCTTCAAATCTCCATGCAGACCCTCCGCGAAATAGCCACGCCCCTGCAAAAGCTCTGTCAGGTCGTCCACGCGCTTTTTCGTGTTGCAGAATACCATTGCCAGATTTGGGTTATACATGTCAATCAGACGCGTCAGCGCGTCAAGCTTGCGCTTTTCTTTTACGTCAAAGTAATACTGTTCAATGTTGGGGACAGTCAGTTCCTTGCGGACGATTTTAATGAACACAGGGTCTTGCTGGAAACGTTTTGTGATATCCAGTATTTCAGGGGAAAGCGTAGCGGAAAAGAGCAGTGTCTGGTGTTCTCTGGGGATTTTTACCAAAATAGTTTCAATATCCTCACGGAAACCCATATCAAGCATTTCATCGGCTTCATCCAGAATCATCATCTGTACGCTGTCTGTTTTGAGCGTGCGGCGGCGCATATGGTCCATGACGCGCCCGGGTGTGCCGATGACAACCTGCGCGCCTTTTTTCAGGGCAAGTATCTGCCTGTCAATGGGCTGACCGCCGTAAATGGGCAGTACGCGGATATTATCCCTGTATTTCAGCAGCTTGCGGAATTCTTCGCTGACCTGTATTGCCAGTTCGCGGGTGGGGCAGAGGATTAAGGCCTGAAGACGCCTGTCCTCCGGGTCGATGCGCTCCAGACAGGGGATGCCGAAAGCGGCGGTTTTGCCTGTACCCGTCTGCGACTGCCCGATGACGTCCCTGCCTTCCATGACAACGGAAATCGCCTGTGACTGTATGGGCGTGGCTTCTTCAAAGCCCATATCCAGCACTGCCTGGCATATTTCCGGAGATAAGTTCATGTCTTCAAATCTAAGATGTTCCATTCTATATTCCTTTCTGGTGAAGGGAAACACATTCCCTTTTGCGTAAAAACAGCTGTATTTTCTATCATAACAGGAATGGGGGAGGATTGCAAGGCATTTTTTGTGCAGAAAGGAAAGGCAGGGTCTGTGCCCCGCCTTTCGCATTCTTTATTCATGGATTTTGAAGCTGTTGAGAAATTTCGCGGTTTCTGCCGTGCTGTGGTCGATAATTTGACTTTTGCCCATATCCAAATCGGCGATGGCATCCATATCTTCCTTAGAAAGAGAGAAATCCCAGATATTGAGGTTTTCGTGGATCCTTTCTTCGTGGGTGGATTTCGGAATAATGATCACGCCGCGTTCAATATTCCACCGCAGTGCGATTTGCGCCGCAGTTTTGCCATACTTCTGCCCGATTCCTGTGAGTACAGGATTTGTGAAAATACCGAATTTGCCTTCTGCCAGAGGAGCCCATGCCTGCGGTTGGACGCCGAATTCCTTCATGTTTTCCAATGCGCCGGATTGCGCAAAGAAGGGATGCAGTTCCACCTGGTTTACCATAGGGGCAATTTTGGCGTTTAAGCATAAATCTGCCAGACGGTCTGGATAAAAATTACAGACGCCGATGGCGCGGATTTTTCCTGCTTCGTACAGTTCTTCCAATGCACGCCAGGAGCTGTAATAGTCGCTCACAGGCTGGTGGAGAAGGTAAAGGTCTATATAATCCAACCCCAGATTGTCAAGAGAATTCTGAAAGGCTTTTTTCGTGCTTTCATAACCGTAGTCTTGAATCCATAGCTTTGTGGTGACAAAAATTTCCTCGCGGGGTACGGCGCTTTTGCGGATTGCCGCGCCTACGGCTTTTTCGTTCAGATAAGCTGCCGCCGTATCTATCAGACGGTATCCGGCTGCCAGCGCACTGTGGACAGCCTGTTCACAGACAGCTGCTTCTGGAACCTGAAAAACTCCAAACCCTTCCATGGGCATTTTGACGCCGTTTCTTAAAGCAGTGTATTCCATGTCATTTCCTCCTTTTTGCCGTTTGTTTACAATTTACACTTTTTATGCTATGATTTTGTAGAAAATCCTTATGGTTCAATCATAGCCTGATTTCAGGAAAATGTACAATACGGATTAATTGTGCTTCTATAATGATATGGATATGGTAAGGGGGATGAAATGGATTTAACACAGCTGGAATATTTCAAGACGGTTGCCGAAGCGGGCTCTATGACGCGTGCGGCGGAATTACTGCATACCTCTCAGCCTTCCCTGAGTGTGATGGTGAAGCGGTTGGAAAAGGAACTGGACACAACACTTTTTGACCGCACGCCGAACAGGGCAAGGCTTAACAGGGCGGGAGAAATTGCTCTGGCGCATATAAACAATATTCTGCGTGAAGCAGAGGAAATGAAAAATGACCTGAGCCGCTATGCACAGCAGGATAAAATGCTTTCCATTGCTTTCTGCGACCATGATGTACAGTGGTACAGTATCCCGCGGTTTTCCTTTGCCTATCCTGATATGCAGGTTTCCAGCCGGCTTTGTGGGGAGAATGCGCTGCGGCTGTTGCTGGAACGGGAATGTGATGTTGCAGTGGTTCCGGAGGAAATAAAGCATAGTGATGTGCTTTGTATGCCGTTCCTTTTTGACCAGGTTTATCTTTCTGCGTCTTCATGCGGCAGTTTTTGGGGGCAGGACAGTATTTCCCTGCGGGAACTGCCAACCCAGCCAATGCTGTTCCCGACTTTTGGCGGCTATCTTGTCGAAACGATTGAGAGAATTATAAAAGAAGAAAGACCGGATATTGCGATAGTCAGGAATGATTTTCCAGTGATGCAGCATCTGGTGCGGACAACAGATTTTCTGACTACGCTGTCTACGCTTTCCATGGAACTGCGCAATGACGGCGAAAACAGGCATTTTATTCCTCTAAGCGACCCTGAAATGTCCCTGACTTATCAGATTGCATATCTGAAAGAAAATCGCGGTAAAGTCAGCCGTTTTCTGGAATGGGCAAAAAAATGCGCGGAGGAACAGCGGCATGAGAATGCGGAAAAATAGCGGCAGACTGCAAAACGCCGAAGGTTTTGCGGGTAAAGTTGAACTTTGGCGAATATTGTGGTACACTGTTGAGGAAGGAGCGGGCGGCGGCAGAAAAGCAGGCCTGCCGTTTCCCCATATGTACAGTATGAAAGCAATGAAGATACAGAGGAGGAATTAAAATGCACATCAGTTACCAGCCGAAGGGCGTTTGCGCAGCGGGTCTGGAATTTGACATTGAGGAAGGCGTCGTAAAAAATATCAACTTTATGGGCGGCTGCGACGGGAACCACAAAGGGCTTGCCGCGCTTGCCGAAGGCATGCCGCCGGAGGAAGCCGCGAAACGCCTGAAGGGCATTACCTGCGGCAGAAGAAACACAAGCTGTCCCGACCAGCTTGCTGTCGCGCTGGAGCAGTTCCTTGCAGAGCAGTAAACGGCTTCGGCGTCTGGTTTTTTGAAATTTTTGTTGACAGAAGAAAAGACTTGTGCTATCCTTTTATGAGAAGACGCAGGTCTTTTTTTTATGCAGAATAAAAAATCTCATCAGGGACGGAGGTGGAAATTTTGAGAACACGGATTACCTTGGCTTGCACAGAGTGCAAACAGAGAAACTACAGCACGACGAAAGACAAAAAAGTTATGCCTGACAGAATGGAGATCAAAAAGTATTGTAAGTTCTGCAAAGCCCACACATTACACAAAGAAACAAAGTAATGCAGGGTTATCCTGAGTATAAGGAAGTGAACGCATGGAAGAAAAGAACACCACAAACCAAACGAACGAAGTGAAACAGGCAGCCGAAACAAAACAGCCGAAGCCCGCACAGGCGGCAAAAAAGAAAAGCGACAAGGACACTTTTGCGGATTATAAGGCGGAATTCAAAAAGATTATCTGGCCCGACCGCGCGGATATGGTAAAACGTACAGCAACGGTTATTGTTACGTCCCTGCTGGTAGGCGTTATCATTTTCTGCATGGATACAGTGTTCTCCGCAGGATACAGCGCGATTCTCGGCCTGATGGGCTGAGGCGGCGCAGGGCATCGTCTGAATGGAAAACGAAAAGGATGGTATTATGTCTGAAGAAATCAATAAACCGGCGGAATCAGCGGCGGCTGACGAATCCAGGTGGTACGTTGTGCATACCTATTCAGGGTATGAAAACAAGGTCAAGGCCAATATCGAGAAAAGCGTGGAAAACAGAGGAATGCAGGACCAGATTCTGGAGGTCAGCGTGCCTTTGCAGGACGTTGTGGAAATCAAGGATGGTCAGAAAAGAACGGTCCAGCGCAAGGTGTTTCCGGGTTATGTGCTGCTGAGAATGATTATGAACGATGAAACATGGTACGTCGTCAGGAATACCAGAGGCGTGACAAGCTTTGTCGGCCCCGGCTCCAAGCCCGTACCCCTGACAGATGCGGAGGTGCGCGCAATGGGCATCGGCGGCGAGGTGGAAAGCCTTGACGTGGAGATTGGCGATACAGTCCGCGTTGCGGCAGGACCGTTTGCGGATTCCGTTGGGCAGATCAAAGAGATTAACACCAACAAAAAGACGCTGGTTGTCAGCCTTTCTATTTTTGGCAGGGAAACGCCGGTAGAGCTTGATTTCGCTCAGATCGACAAAATTTAATCATCAAACGACTTGGAAGGCGGCACACGCCGCCGGTGGGAGGGAAAATCCCCGCTAATTACCACATTTATAGGAGGTGCCATAATGGCAAAGAAAGTAACAGGCTATATCAAATTACAGATTCCCGCGGCGAAGGCAACGCCCGCACCCCCTGTCGGCCCTGCGCTGGGTCAGCATGGCGTAAATATCATGGGCTTTTGCAAGGAATTTAACGAAAAAACAGCTTCCCAGGCTGGTCTGATCATCCCCGTAGTCATTACGGTTTATCAGGACAGAAGCTATTCCTTCATCACAAAGACGCCCCCCGCGGCGGTTCTGCTGAAGAAGGCGGCAGGTCTGGAATCCGGTTCCGGCGTACCCAATAAAACAAAGGTTGCGAAGCTGCCCAAGGCAGAAGTAATGAAGATTGCCGAGATGAAGATGCCGGATTTGAACGCGGCTGACGTTGAAGCTGCGTACCGCATGATCTGCGGCACGGCAAGAAGCATGGGCATCGTTGTTGAAGAATAAGCCGGAAGCGGCGTAAGTGGGAGGGATTTCTCCCGATACTACCACATAAGGAGGTCACGAAAGTGAAAAGAGGAAAAAAATACAGCGAGGCTGCAAAGCTCGTTGATAAGGCAATGCTTTATGATACAGCAGACGCGATTGATCTGGTGCAGAAAACATCTACAACGAAGTTTGACGCAACAGTAGAAGCGCATATTCGTTTGGGCGTTGACAGCAGACATGCTGATCAGCAGGTGCGTGGCGCCGTTGTTCTTCCACACGGCACAGGCAAAACAGTTCGTGTTTTGGTATTCGCGAAGGGCGACAAGGCTGAAGAGGCTCTTGCAGCCGGCGCGGATTTCGTAGGAGCAGAGGATTTGATTCCGAAGATCCAGAATGAAAACTGGTTTGGTTTTGACGTTGCAGTTGCTACGCCTGACATGATGGGCGTTGTTGGCCGTCTGGGTCGTGTGCTTGGCCCTAAGGGCCTGATGCCTAACCCGAAGGCTGGCACAGTTACGATGGACGTAACAAAAGCAATCAACGATATCAAAGCCGGTAAGATTGAGTACCGTCTGGATAAGACGAATATCATCCATGTTCCTGTAGGCAAGGTATCCTTTGGTTCTGAAAAGCTGGGAGAAAACTTCCAGACTCTGATGAGCGCAGTCATAAAAGCAAAACCTACAGCTGCAAAGGGTCAGTACCTCAAGAGCGTTGTTCTGACAACGACAATGGGCCCCGGCGTGAAGGTTAACCCCGCAAAGATTTCTGAGTAAAGACCGCGGGGCTTTGCCCCACACCCCACAAGGGCTTGCGGGGTTCGGGGCGGCGCCCCGAAAGGACTTAAAAAAATTTGCGGAAGTCCTTGACAGGCACCCGTTTTCGCGGTATGATAAATGGGTTGAAAGAAAAATCCATATCTGCCGCAGACAGCAGGTGCAAGAAATTGCGTAAACCCTGCCGAGGAAACCAAAAGCGTGAGCTTACAAGCCTCTTTGTCTATGTGCAGAGAGGCTTTTTCAAGACTGGAATACCGAAAAGGATTTAAGGAGGTGTAAAAAATGGCAAAGATTGAACAGAAGCAGGTTGTTGTGAACGAGATCAAAGAAAAGCTGGAAAAGGCGGCTTCCGTTGTTATGGTGGACGCAAGAGGCCTGACAGTAGAGCAGGATACCGCCCTGAGAAAACAGCTCAGAGAGGCCGGCGTTGATTATAAGGTTTACAAAAACACAATGGTGCATTTCGCAATTCAGGGCACGCAGTTTGAAGGACTGGACGAATACCTCGCAGGTCCCAGCACGTTTGCGTTCAGCTATGAGGACGCAACGACAGCAGCCAGCATCCTGAACAAGGTTGCAAAGGATGTAAAAGAACTGGAATTTAAGGCGGGTGTTGTGGAAGGCGTTGTATACGATGCGGCAGGCATGAAGCTGATTGCGGATATTCCTTCCAGAGATGTACTGCTTTCCAAGCTGCTCGGCAGTTTCAAGTCCCCTATGTCCTCTTTCGCGCGCGTTATCGACCAGATTGCGAAGAAAGACGGCGAGGCGGCAGCAGAATAAGAAGAATCCCTTTTCCACCCCCGATGTGGGCGGCAGGGCTTTATACTGAAAACAGACAAATATTATTTGGAGGTGCTTAACAATGGCAAAATTGACAATCGAAGAAATCATTGCAGCTGTAAAAGAGCTTACAGTTTTGGAACTGAATGACCTGGTAAAGGCAGCAGAAGAAGAATTCGGCGTATCCGCAGCAGCGGGTGTTGCGGTAGTAGCTGGCCCTGCAGCTGGCGGTGCAGCAGAGACAGAAAAGACAGAATTCGACGTTGAACTGACAGAAGTTGGCGCAGAAAAGATTAAAGTTATCAAGGTTGTTCGTGAAGTAACAGGCCTGGGTCTGAAAGAAGCGAAGGAAGCAGTTGACGGCGCTCCTAAGGTTCTGAAAGAACAGGTTTCCAAAGAAGAAGCTGACGGCATCAAAGCAAAACTGGAAGAAGTTGGCGCAAAGGTAACACTGAAGTAAGAGTTTTCCAAAACCAGCAAATAAAAACGGCAGGAGTCTGTTTTTCAGGCTTTTGCTGTTTTTTATTTGCGCCAAACAGGGAAAGCTTTACGAAAACAGGAGGTATCTGATGGCGGGAACAGGAAGGGGCTTGGGGAGTATGCAAGGCTGGTTATATTTAGGAAAGTTGTAAAAAGTAAAAAGGGCAGAACCAAAGTTCTGCCCTTCCGTATTACCCGTCGCAGCGGGTGATGGCTTCGCAGGGATTTTTTTCCGCGTATTCTTTTGCCATATCTGCAAGTGTGATATCATCTACCACCTGGTCTACGGCCTCTTTCATGCGTTTCCATATGGAGAGGGAAACACAGCTGTCAAAGTTCGGGCAGCCGGGATGGTCCACACAGCTTACTGGCGAAAGCGAGCCTTCCAGCACGCGCAGCACCTCTCCGACGGTGATTTCTTCCGGCAGGCGGTTCAGGGCATAGCCGCCCTGCGCGCCGCGGTAGCTTTTGACAAGGCCGGATTTCGTCAGGGGATTGATAATCTGTTCCAAATACTTTTCTGAAATATTCTGGTCTTTCGCGATGTTCTTTAACGGAACCGTGCCGCTCCCATACTGCAAAGCCAGCGCAAGCATCAGGCGGATTCCATAACGTCCTCTGGTCGAAATCTTCATATAAATAATCTCCTTATTGGTTTATTCCGCATCCTGCCAGCCCTTGCATACGTCCACCCATTCGATACATTTGCCATAGTGGAACAGCTCGTCACAGGTCAGCTCGATTGCGGAATTGCTGCTGCCAGCGGCGGGAAAAACAGTATCGAAGCGCTTCATGGAAATATCGGCATAAGCCTTTGTGGTTTCCGGCAGAGCAAAGGGGCATACGCCGCCGACGGCATGTCCGGTTGCGTCAAGCGTTTCTTCGGGGGAAAGCATTTTTGCTTTCAGACCAAACGTGTCCTTGAATTTGCGGTTGTCGATTTTCGTATCGCCTGCTACGGCAATAACAATTGGTCCTTCCTTGGACATCAGGCAGAGTGTTTTTGTGATGCGGGCAGGAATAACGCCTGCCGCCTGTGCGGCCAGTTCCACAGTTGCACTGGAGGTTTCAAATTCCAAAACTTCTTTAGGGCATTCCATCTCTTTCAGATAAGCCCGTACTTTCTCAATAGACATTTCTGTGACATCTCCTTTGTGATTTGCATATGGGCGGTTTCTGCCGCCGCTTGTATTAACATTAAGCATATCAGAAAAAGGGAATTTCTGCAAGAAAGAAAGTGTTTTTTTGCAAAGAATAAGGGGGATTGTCCGCGCAGTGTGGAACTGTCCGGTTTCTGGAAATTTTTCATAAATCCTGCTTTACGCCGGTGCAAAAAATGCTATAATGGTTGCATGGCTCTAAAATTTTGTGTTTTTTGCTCTCGTAAAAGAATTGTAAGGAATTTTCAAGTTTTTTGTAAAAGAATACTGCTATAATGGAACGGACAGTGATGCCCGCATCTGGGGCATCCGGACAATGGGAAACCGGCGGAAGGGAGCGTTAGCATGGAGCAGTTTAATATTTTGGTCTGTGATGATGACAGGAGTATCGTTGAGGCGATTGAAATTTATCTGAAACAGGAAAATTATCATGTGATAAAAGCGTACAATGGGCTGGAAGCGCTGGAAGCTCTGGAGGAAAATGAAATACACCTGATATTGATGGATGTGATGATGCCGCTTCTGGACGGGCTGAATACGACGGTCAAAATCCGTGAAAGCATGAACATCCCCATAATTATACTTTCTGCAAAAACGGAGGATACGGATAAAATCCTGGGGCTGAATTTTGGCGCAGATGATTACATCAGCAAGCCGTTTAATCCGCTGGAGCTGCTGGCGCGCATCAAAAGCCAGATGCGCCGCTATACCATGCTGGGCAGCATTGCGGAGAAAAGCAACGTAATCCGCATCGGGGAACTGGAGCTGGACAAGGACGCAAAGGAGGTGCGCGTAGGCGGTGAGCCAATTAAGCTGACCGCAACGGAATACGGCATTTTGCAGCTGCTGATGGAAAATGCGGGAAAGGTTTTTTCCATTGACCAGATTTATGAAAGTGTCTGGAACGAAATGTCCTTTGCGCCGGAGAACACGGTTTCGGTGCATATCCGCCGCATCCGTGAAAAAATTGAAATCAACCCGAAGGAACCGAAGTACTTGAAGGTGGTGTGGGGGATTGGCTACAAAATCGAAAAATTCTAATATGTACCGTACAAAGTGGAAGGTAACAGTGACGATAGTGTTTTTTGTTTGCGCACTGGTGATGTTTTGCTGTAGTATACTGGCGGGAATGATTTCAAAGCAGTGGAACTGGGACGCTGTCAATGCCGAAACGGTCTATGATACGGAGGAGTTTCATGAAGCCTTTCAGACCGCGCTGGACAGGGCGATTACCGCGGATATTCAATACCAGAGCAGGGAACGGATTACATTAGGAGATGCGGTGCAGAGGGAAGAAGTTATTAACGGCTTTAAGCGGTATTATGGCATCGTTGATGGGGTGATTTCCAACAATACGGAAATTAACGCGACATATGACGGGCTGGCGATTTATGGGGAGATTCCCCAATCGCTTTATGCAAATTTGCAGGAATATCAGTATCTGGTAGAGAACAGGCTGCCAATGTATTACAAAATGTATTTGCAAAGACAGCTGGACGAATACAAGACCTGTGTCCGCTATCTGGGCGGGCTGCGGAACTTCCTTTATTATATTGAGGACGAAGCAGGCAACCCTGTTGGCGGGAATACAACGAAGGGCGAAATCAGCGATGAGGAACGCACGCTTGTGCTTTACGCGGGCTTCAGCAGCGACCATCTGGGCGAAATGCCGGATTATTTCGAAACGTATTCCAATGTCACGCTGGAGGAAAGCGGGCTGCGGCTTTACGGTGCAATCTGCGACCCTCTGCACCCCGGAGATGAGTTCTACGAGCTTTGGCAGAGCTTCGGTTTTGCGAAGAAAAGCCTGCCAATACTGCTGGGGGTGTTTTTTGCTGCGGCACTCCTGCTGGCGCTGTGTACGGTCTACCTGATACGGGTGACGGGACAGAAGGAAAAGGGCGGCATTGTGGAGTATATGGTGCAGGACAGGCTTTATAATGAGGTGCATTTTCTGCTGGTTGCGGCGTTTTTTACATTTTCTCTGGCAGGCGGAACGGCTCTTGCGAAGAATATATTGCAGGGAAATGCAAATTTCTGGTCGTATCTGTTTATCGTGATACTGGGTGCCCTGTATCTGGCAGATGTGGCTGTGGGGCTTGGCTTTCTGCTTTCTGTTGCCCGACAGGTAAAGGGGCGGCGGATTTTCCGAAACACATGGGTTTCTGTGACAATCCGACGTGTATCTGAGCTTTTTAACGGAAAAACTTTTCGTGGCTGGATGCTGATTGTCATGCTCTGCTATGGCCTTGGCAATTGTGTCATCATGGGGCTGGCAGTACTTGCGCCGTATTATGGGCAGTGGCGGTTCGGCGTGCTTTGCGGGCTTGTGCTGATACTGTTTAATGGGATATGTATGTATTTTTTCCTGCGCGCACTGCGTTCGCTGAAAAATATCATGATTTCAGCGAAGGAAACTTCAAAGGGGGATTTTTCTGTCCCGCTGAGTCTGGCGGAGATTTCGCCTTCTTTCCAAAATTTTGCGATGGATATAGCAAACATACAGGACGGGCTGAAAAATGCCGTAGATGACGCGGTGAAGGGGGAACGCATGAAAACGGACCTGATTACGAATGTTTCACACGACCTGAAAACGCCGCTGACCTCTATCATTACGTATGCCGATTTGCTCAAGCATGAGGAGCTTTCTAATGAGCGGGCAAAGGGCTATGTGGACGTTCTTCATGAAAAATCCTATCGGTTGAAACAGCTGATTGAGGATTTGATAGAGGCAAGCAAGGCATCCAGCGGAAATCTGACTGTAACGAAAATGCAGATTGATTTCCGACAGCTGACATTGCAGGCAATGGGCGAAATGGAGGAAAAGATAGAGGCGGCGGGTCTCTCGTTCAAATTGAGCTGTCCGGAGCCTGTGCGGATAGACGCAGACGGGCGGCATATGTGGCGGATATTGGAAAACCTTTTTTCCAATGCAATCAAGTATTCCATGCCAAATTCGCGGGTTTATGTGGATATTTTTGAAATGAACGGCTTTGGCATGCTGGTGATGAAAAATATTTCCGCTTCACCGATTGATTTTGACGAAACAAGGCTGACGGAGCGTTTTGTGCGGGGGGACGCCTCGCGGACGACGGAGGGCTCAGGGCTGGGGCTTTCCATTACACAGAGCCTTGCGCAGATACAGGGCGGCACGTTTGGCATTCAGGTGGACGGAGACTTGTTTAAGTCCATCGTCAGTATCCCGCTTTGGGAGAACGGGGAAGAAACGGAAGAAGAAACAGCGGAACCCGAAGGGCTGCCGGAGGATTGAAAGGAGCGAAGCAGAAATGTGGAAGGAAAAAGAGGAAGACAGGTTTGAAAAGACGTATTTGCAGGGAAAAGTGAATATCATAGAGATATGGGTGGACAAGCAGACGGGCGTGCAGTATCTGTTTCGGTATTCGGGGTCTGCCGGAGGGCTGACGCCCCTGCTGGACGCAGATGGGAAGCCACAGATTGACCCGAATTACCGGAAAACACTTTGATAAAGTATTGCCTGTTGTTTTACCAGTTGTATTTTGGAGACAACGGAAAAGGGTTCTCCGCAAAATACAGTTTTGTTGCTGAGAGGTCAGGGAGTGAAACTTTTTGCAGGGTGTGGGGCAGAGCTTCACGGTTTTAGGGCTTAAAGGTGGGGAGGATTTTGAGAAATAAACTGCGAAAATTCATAGAAAATGCGGAAAACAGCGAAGATATTTTCGTCACTTTTTTGGGCTGGTCTTTTGCGGGAGCGGTCATAGGTATGCTCGTGGGTCTTGCGGGTATCGCCTTCCATTGGGCTTTGGAGTGGGCGGCGGTATTCCGTACCGCTCACCCGGCCATACTCTGGCTTCTGCCTTTTGGCGGCCTGCTGATTGTGCTGGCATATCGTCAGGAGCATATGGAAAACGATAAAGGCACCAATTTTATATTGATAGCGGTTCGCTCCAATGTTGCCGTTTCCATTCGGACTGCACCGCTGATTTTTTTCAGTACCGTTGTGACGCACCTGTTTGGCGGCTCTGCCGGCAGGGAAGGCGCGGCGCTCCAGCTGGGCGGCAGCATCGCCTCGTGGCTCGGCAGGGAAGTGGAGCTGAATGAACGGGAAGAACGCATAATGACGATGTGCGGCATGGCGGCAGGGTTTTCGGCTCTGTTCGGCACACCGCTGACTGCTGTAGTGTTCGCGATGGAAGTCATTACCGTTGGGGTGATGCATTATTCTGCAATTGTCCCCTGTACGATTTCCGCGCTGGTGGCGGCAGGGCTTGCCAGAGGTGCAGGCATTACAGCACCGTTTTATCATGTGCTGGGGATTCCGGCAGAAATAACGTTGAATGTCGGCTGGTGCGTGGGGCTTTTGGGGATAGGCTGCGCTTTGCTGAGCATCCTGTTCTGCGTGGTGATGGAGCAGGTTTCAGGCAAATACAGGCAGTATTTCCCGAATCCGCTGCTGCGGGTGTTCGTGGGCGGCTTTCTGGTGATTGTGCTGACGTACCTTGTTGGCACAAGGGATTACAACGGCGCAGGCATGGAGCTGATTGAACGGGCAATTGGCGGAGAGGCGGAAACGGGCGCTTTTCTGCTGAAAATACTTTTTACAGCATTGACGCTCGGAGCGGGCTTCAAGGGCGGTGAAATTGTCCCTTCCTTTTTTACTGGCGCAACATTCGGCTGTGTGGTGGGCCCTTTGCTGGGGCTTTCGCCTTCGTTTGCGGCTTCGCTGGGAATGGCGGCTGTGTTCTGCGGTGTAACGAACTGCCCGATGGCGTCTGTATTTCTCTGCATTGAGTTGTTTGGCGTGAAGGGCACGGGGTATTACGCGCTTTGCTGCGGGGTCAGCTACATGCTTTCCGGATATTACGGGCTGTATTCTGAACAGAAAATTATGTATTCCAAGGTGCAGCCGGAGTTTATCAACAAGAATGTCCATTAAGGAAAAATATGTCAGGAGATAATGCATAAAATAATTTTATGCATTATTTTATGCAATGAAAAAAGTTCGTGAGCAAGAGAAATTTCCTTGTAAAAAGTGTAAATATGTATAGATTTTACAAAAAAATGGGAATATTATTTTTTTTATAGTGGAATTTGGTTATTGTATTTTATACACGATTCTAGTATAATGCCCGTATGAGAAAAAGCAAAAAATGCAACAAAATGATACAGAAAATGGGAGGAAGAAAAAATGAAAAAGTATTTGAAAAACATTATGGCAGGAACTATGGTATTTGCAATGGCAGCGGCTTTGGCCGGCTGCGGCAGCAATGAACCCGCACCCGCAGAGGACGGCGGCGAGAAAGTTGAAGACGCAGGCACACTGATTATGGCAACAAACGCGGAATTCCCTCCGTACGAGTTCCATGAGGGCGGTGAAATTGTTGGTATTGACGCGGAAGTTGCAGCTGCGATTGCGGAAAAGCTGGGTATGGGATTCCAGATTGAAGATATGGCGTTTGATTCCATTATCCCTGCGGTAACAAGCGGCAAGGCAAGCTTTGGCATGGCTGGCATGACTGTAACAGAAGAGCGTTTGCAGAATGTTGACTTCTCTGACTCCTACGCAACAGGCGTGCAGGTAGTTATCGTTAAGGAAGGTTCTGCAATTGCAACGGTTGACGACCTGTTTGCGGAAGGCGCAAATAACCTGGTTGGCGTGCAGACAGGCACAACAGGTGACATTTATGCGACAGGCGATATTGAAGACGAAGGCCTTGGCACAATCGAGCGTTTTAATAAGGGCGCGGACGCGGTTCTTGCACTGACACAGGACAAGATTGACTGCGTAATCATCGACAATGAACCTGCAAAAGAATTTGTAGCGGCGAACGAAGGCCTTGTTATTCTGGATACAGCATATGCAGAAGAAGACTATGCGATCTGCTTCGCGAAAGACAGCGAGCTGACAGAGCAGGTAAACGGTGCGCTGAAAGAACTGATTGCTGACGGTACCGTCCAGAGCATCATCGACAAATACATCAACGCAGAATAAAAACCCTGGAGGCTTTGCCCCTGACCCCCTGCAAGGGACTTTGCCCCTTGAACTGTCCGCTGTTTTTATGTGGCGGAAAGGCAGGGGTAAAGGAAAATGATACGGAAATGATATTCGGAAAACGAAAATTTCCGCAATAAAGTTCTTTGTTTCCTTTTTTAATCAGGAAAGGGGCTGGGTTTCAGGGTGGAAGGGCGGCAAAAGCCGCCCTTATTTTATGGCAATTAGGAACGAGGAGGGGAGATTGCCAGATGGATTTCAAGAGTAAGTTTATTGCTAACTTTATTGACGACGACCGCTGGAAATACATTTGGAATGGTTTGGGAGTTACGCTGAAGGTGACGTTTTTTGCGGTTCTTCTGGGTATCGCAATCGGCGTGCTTGTGGCGATTATTCGTTCAACCCATGAGAAAAACAGCAAATCCATGCGGATGGGGTTTGGCAAGGCTGTTCTGGCCATTCTGAATACCATTTGCAAAGTATATCTGACGGTAATCCGCGGCACACCTGTCGTCGTCCAGCTGATGATTATGTATTATATCATTCTGGCGGATTCCAGGAACAAAGTGCTGGTGGCGACGCTGGCGTTCGGTATCAACTCGGGCGCGTATGTTGCGGAGATTTTCCGCAGCGGCATTATGTCGATAGACGAAGGGCAGTTTGAAGCGGGGCGCAGCCTTGGCTTTAACTTCGTACAGACTATGCGCTATATTATTATCCCGCAGGCATTCAAAAACGTGCTGCCGGCATTGGCAAATGAATTTATCGTACTGCTCAAGGAAACGTCTGTCGTGGGTTATGTCGCGCTGCAGGATCTGACAAAGGGCGGCGATATTATCCGCAGCCGGACATTTGACGCGTTTATGCCATTGTTTGGCGTCGCACTGATTTACCTGATAATGGTGCTGTTCTTTACATGGCTGGTGGGAAGGCTGGAAAGGAGGCTGAGGAACAGTGAACGGTGATACCCTGATAAGAGTGGAAAAGCTGCAAAAACATTATAATGGCGGCGTAATTAAGGCGCTGGACGGTATCAATACGGAGATTAAAAAGGGCGAAGTGGTCGTTGTCATTGGACCTTCCGGTTCGGGGAAATCTACATTCCTGCGCTGCCTCAACCTGCTGGAAGTGCCTACCGGTGGGAATATCTTTTTTGAAGGCGTGGATATTACCGATGAAAAGGTAAATATCAATATCCACAGGCAGAAAATGGGCATGGTGTTCCAGCACTTCAATTTGTTTCCGCATATGACGATACTGAAAAATATGATTATTGCGCCGATGAAGCTGCGGAAAAAAAGTGAAGCCGAGGCGACAGAACTGGCGATGAAGCTGTTGCGGCGCGTTGGGCTGGAGGACAGGGCAAATGCGTATCCTTCCCAGCTTTCCGGCGGGCAGAAGCAGAGGATTGCCATTGTGCGCGCCCTCTGCATGGAGCCGGAGGTCATGCTTTTTGACGAACCGACTTCCGCGCTTGACCCCGAAATGGTCGGCGAGGTATTGGAGGTTATGAAACAGCTGGCGCATGATAATATGACGATGGTCGTTGTGACGCATGAAATGGGCTTTGCACGCGAGGTTGGCAGCAGGGTCATGTTCATGGCAGAAGGGCGGCAGGTCGAGGAAGGCACGCCGGAGGAAATTTTTGACCACCCGAAAAGCGAGCGTTTGCAGACGTTTCTGGCAAAGGTGCTGTAAGGTTCGCAAGGGCTTGATTGCAGATAGAAAACCGTGGGGCGGTATGATGTTCCACGGTTTTTTTGCGAAAAAAATCTGCCTGCATCCAAACAGATGCAGGCAGATATTCGTTTTTATATTGCCAAACTACTTATACGTCCATAATGATAGGCAGTATCATCGGGCTTCTTTTTGTTTTCTGCCAAATATAATTTTTCAGCGTATCTTTGATGAGCCCTTTGATATAGTTCCAGCTGGTGACGTTCCGTTCTTCGCATCTGAGCAGTGCGTCCAGTACGACTTTTCTGGCTTCGTCCATCAGGTTTTCCGCTTCGCGCACATACACAAAGCCTCTCGAAATGATGTCCGGCCCGGCAATGATGGTGCCGTTTTCTCTGTCCATGGAAACGACCACAACCATCAGGCCATCCTGAGAAAGATGTTTTCTGTCCCGCAGGACGATATTTCCAACGTCACCGACGCCAAGGCCGTCTACCATGACCTGACCTGTCGGCACAGAACCGGTGATTTTTGCCTCGTTTTTATTGACTTCCAGCACATCACCCAGCTTCATGACAAAGATGTCCTTTTTATCCATTCCCATGGAAAGCGCCAAATCCCTGTGGCAGGAAAGGTGCATAAATTCCCCATGGACAGGCATGAAGAAACGGGGCTTTGTCAGCGCAAGCATCAGTTTCAGTTCCTCCTGCCTTGCGTGGCCGGATACGTGGATATCTTCCGCATCGCCGTTTACAACGTTTGCGCCGCGTTTGACCAGTTCATTCATCATGCGGAATACGCTTTTTTCGTTGCCGGGTATCGCGGATGCGCTGATAATGATTTTATCATCCGGCTTGATGCTGACCTGTTTATGCTCATTGGAAGCGATGCGCGAAAGCGCGGACATTGTTTCACCCTGGCTGCCGGTCATGATGATGACGAGCTGTTCGTCTCTGTAATTCCGGATTTCATTGATGTCAATAACTGTCCGCGGCGGTATCCAGAGGTAATCCAGCTCCGAAGCTGTTTTTACGGCGTTTACCATGCTGCGCCCGATGATGGCGACCTTTCGGCCGTACATATAAGCCGCGTTGATAATCTGCTGTATCCTGTGGATATTCGAGGAGAATGTCGCTACCATGATGCGGTTGCGCGGTGTTTCCTCAAAAATGCGCTCGAACACCTTGCCTACTGTTTTTTCCGACATGGTGAAGCCTTTCCGTTCGGCATTGGTGCTGTCGCTCATCAGAAGCAGCACGCCCTGGCTCCCCAGCTCAGCAAAACGCTGAAGGTTGATAATATCGCCGTCAATCGGCGTATAATCCACCTTGAAGTCCCCCGTATGCACGACAATGCCCGCGGGCGTATGAACGGCAAGCGCAACAGCATCGGCAATGGAATGGTTTGTGTGGATAAATTCTACCATCATCTGCCCCAGCTTGACCTTTTCGCCGGGCACGACTGTGTGCAGACGCACTTTATCCAGCATTTTATGCTCGCGCAGCTTGTTTTCCAGAAGCCCGAGCGTCAGCAGTGTGCCGAATACCGGCACGTTCAGCTGCTTCAAAATATAGGGCAGTGCGCCGATATGGTCCTCGTGCCCGTGGGTCAAAACAATTCCTCTGATTTTGTCTGTGTTTTTGGCAAGATAGGAAATATCGGGAATGACAAGGTCGATTCCAAGCATATCATCCTCCGGAAACGCCAGACCGCAGTCGATGATGACAATGTCATTGCCATATTCGAGTACAGTCATGTTCTTCCCGATTTCCTCCAGTCCGCCAAGAGCGATGACCTTTATGCTTGGCTTCGCTTTGGCTTTTCCACGTCCTCTGGTTCTGGGCTTTGCCGTTGGCTTTGTTTCCTTCGTTGTTTTAGCCGCTTTGCTTTCCTTCATTTCCTTCGGCTCTTTCTTTTCTTTTTTTTCTGCCAAAAAACACACCTCCTTTCGTTTTCCGTAGTGTTTATATTTTTATAGTATGGCGTAATAAAACGCAATTTAACCGCAAAAGTAAAAACCTTTCGCAGGGATTTCCTGAGTTATTGCAGAATGGCATACGGTGGAATTGCTAAGAGCGCTGCCGCACTATGCAAGGTTCCCA